>Ga0115846_100032_pt1 | contig 52495 bp, 45 predicted proteins | sample InSIn5gowninarea_2_FD_83860 | JGI IMG/M metagenome (GOLD analysis project Ga0115846, IMG submission 83860) | reverse complement strand
CTTTTCTGACCTGCAGAAACTGCGCTAAAGTGTTGCAGGTCAGCCGTGACTAATTGGCCAAACACTACAACAAACTTCGCCCGTGCTTCATCTCCAGACAATAATATTAATAGTCTTGGAGCCACACCTAATGGAACATCCAAATCACTAATATCTTCCTGCTTCAGACCTAGGAAATATGCTAGCAATACTCTCGTAACACTCCTATGGCCAATGAGGAGTACATGATCTTGCATTCGTTCCACTTCTAATATGACTTTACGAAGTCTGCTGATGATGTCGAGGTATCCTTCACCACCAGGTCCAGGATAGCGGTAATGCAGTTTGTCCCGCTTTCGAGTCTCATATTCCTCTTTATATTTCGTCCGGATTTCATTGTATGTCATACCGTCCATACTTCCTGCATTGAGTTCGTCAAGCATGCGCATCTGCTTGATATCGAATTCATCCTCATTGAAGAACTGTGCAGTTTCGATGCTTCGGTTTAACATGCTTGTCCAGACACAGAAATTCTTTGCTTCGCCTGTTTGACCCTCAACTTCTGGATTTGGTGGAGTTGTATCACCAGGTAAAGGTGGAAAATGCGTTGTAGCTTGCTTCTGGACCTGTCGTCGTTCCCATAATTCCCATTCTTTAGTGACGAATTTTTCCAAGGCCTGGGCGTATTGGACACCCTTCTTACTCAAATGACTATTACCACCTATCTTACCACTAACATTATCAGCAGACTCGCCATGACGAGTGAGCCATATCATGCGTGGTGCAAGGTTGAAGTTCATCAGATATGTGACTGCTTGTACCGAAAGGAAACCATTGGTACGATAAGTTACCATCTTCCTGCCGACGTCAATCATTGAGCAGTATGGGATATCATTCTTCTCTTCAAAATCACCCAACGGTTCATACTTTTTCTCGTATTGCTCCACACGGGCTTGAAAATCTTTGAGTGATTTGACTGGATCTTTGCCTTTGTAGTCTGGTCCGGATAGCTTCAAACGCATATTTGCTTCTAACAAGTTGCGGTCTTCACATCTCGACTCGAGGAAAAGGACGTTGATGTCTATATTTCGGTGCTTGAGATGTCTGATAAGAGACATCCTCCGTTCTTGGGTGTGGTTGGTAGCGTCGAGGATGCCAACAGACCCACCTTCCGTTAATACATATTGTAGTAGCTCATCAAGGGTGTCATGGGCGACTTGTTCTCGAATACGTTTTGCTTCTTGATTGTCAGGATCAAAGAACTTCGAGTCCTGTTCCATCTGCTCTGGTGGCGGTAGAGGTGTTGGCTCTTGCATCTTGTCATCTTGACTCAGTAGTCCATTCATATTCATCGGAGAGATGGGTGTGAGGTCGGATAGTTTATGTTCATCATTGATAAGGATTTGAGTTGCGACGGCAGGAGGACCTAGGAGATTTTCGTGTTCGACGATTCCCTGAGGCTGTGTGGTGTGCAGGCTCATCTTTCGGATGGAATCTCGTAGTGCATCTTCCGGCTTGTTTTCCGGTATACCTGGACCCTTTCCCCCAACAACTCTTCGTCTATCTCCAACATTGAAGATACGTGTAGGATGTTGCAGCCAGTTCAGGTATCGCGCAATTTTCTTGACAATGTAGCTCTTTCCTCTGGCTGGTAAACCGACCATAAGAATGATAAGCTTTGCTCCAACATCTCGTTCTGATATTTGGCCATTTGGGGAGACTTTCGATCGTGTCAAACCGGGGATATCGAGGGTTGTCGCTCGTACTTTCGGTGTTGAGATTCCTGAAGTTCCAATCTTTCCTGGTCTATCAATCGTCAGTCAACTTTCGATTGTGGAAGTTATCAAGACTTGCATATGAGGACTGCCAGGCGCAGATGGAAGCGGGGTGTCTGTCAGTGCTGCACCTAGGCTTGCAGAAGCTCCATTCGGTAATAACCGGTTCGTCGAACCATTTTCTTGCGCTCGTCCGGTGCCAGTCTTGGTAGGTGGTTTTAGAGTGGAACTGGCCTCTTTTGGTAATGAAGGTTGAGGCGTAACTTGAGATTCTGATGTTACGGTCAATTCGGGTGGCGGAGAAGGATTAGCACTGTTAGTGGAATTTGTGTTCGAGTTAGAGGTGTTGGTCAACATGACCAGTCGCGCAAGATCTGAAAATTGGTCGGTAGAACGTCGTCGCAGAGGTGATTGCAATTTTGCCTCAATACTGCCAACTCCAAGAACGTCATTCCGAGAAGGCATCAAGAAGGACGGTGAGGCTCCAAGACTATTAATATTATTGTCTGGAGATGAAGCACGGGCGAAGTTTGTTGTAGTGTTTGGCCAATTAGTCACGGCTGACCTGCAACACTTTAGCGCAGTTTCTGCAGGTCAGAAAAGTTGATTGCGGCCCGCCAATATTAGAGTAAGTACTAACTAAATATGGTACAGGATCCATTGACGGACGCCTTGATCGGACGCCTGAAAACCTTCGGAGGCAATCACCGGCTTAGTGCATTTCCGAAAATGGATGGTAGTCATGTCAGTGGCACGTCAATCAAACACAAGTCACCATCTCAGGAGCTTGAACGGAGATGTCACACTGCCTCGCCCATGCTGGAGGTTGGAAATGTGATAATGCGGTTTGCAGGGCCAACAAATGATAAGCTTAGAAGGCACTCTGGGTGTACCGTACTTAATAGCATGATCTACACGTTCGTTCTTTCATTGATCCATTCATTCAATCAATCATTCATTCATTCATCCATAGGGGATGTTATATACCTGTCCACCAATATTCTCAACCTGCCCTTTCACATGTGTTACTTGACCCTTCTTAGACCCCGCTAAGGACTTTTCGATCCAAGGCTCTGCGGGAGAACACACCAGGACCATTCTAGTGCAGCTGTGGTGTCTCAGTCTGGCTCCTCCCATATGCGTTGGCTGTATCTTGAGAAGCGCCGTACTCTCCTGTGACACCGCCGTCAACTCCGCCTGTTCTGTGTTTGCGTTCGATCAGGATCGGTTCGTTTCACGGTGTGAATTCCTCTCCACCTGTTCATCGAGGATTAATGATAGAGTTTACATGGTTGGTAACACATTGTTGCAACGCCATAGTTTAATGAAAGGTTGCCAAAGTTGTCCGGGCCCGAAGACTGCAGGAATTAGTTCGCCAATGAAGTTTGCGAAAGCTCGGTCAGATCACTGTTGTAGGAGCAGAGTTGGTGCGGTAAGAAAAGTAGTGTAGAAGACTGCTGTGAGCTTCCGTAAGTAGGCATCGCTGAATGATCCAATCAGCCAAGTACGGGCACCTCAGTGCTGTTGGCATCACCATTCGTGCCTTTGCCACATTCATTCTGGATCGACGAAAGCCTGCAAAAGCACGACGCTTTAATTGGCACGTCTGCAGAAGCCATGGCAATGTCACGTTGAACACGTATGATCCGAGCTTGATCATGCTTCCCATTTCGTTCCAGGCACTCATGCAGACCATGCAAGCCCCAGACGTTGTTAATTCTTGCTCTGCGTCTCGACAGTTTTCCGAACCCCAGATCATCGCGGAATACCTCTTCTGCCTCTTCTGTCCGACCTTGTTCGAGCAAAAGCGCACCCAATGCATGGCGTGATGGTTGCTTCCATGCAGGCGGATCACTGTAAGACAGCACATCTTCCAATGCCACGGCTTGCCTTAAGCTCTCGAAAGCTGCTTCAAAATCCCCTTTCCTGTATGAGATCTCACCCTCAAGCATTGCTTTCGCTATCTTCAACACGTCTTGCGCTAAGACCGGTAGTGCGTCAAGACGTGATCGTGGCACTTTGGCTCTGGCTGCTTCGAACTGAGCTTGTGTAGCTTCTGCTTCTTCAATACGGCCAAGAGCTGCAAGAGCAACTCCTTTGGCATAGAGCATCATAGCAGTTGAGGCACAGTACAGTTCTTGATCTTGGGGTAGCTCCAGTGCAAGTATCTCTTCCCAGCGACCAAACCGAACTAGAGCGTGGGCTATTACCCCCACATAGCTTTCTGTCCAATCTGCCATAGGAGGACTCTTGATTGCTAGAAAGTCGGGTGTTGCAACTTCCCTGATGAAGTGAGCGGCATCAATAGCTACTTTCGATTGACCTGCCATGATGCCTCCATAGCACTTGACCATAATATTATGTACCCGATAGAGCCTGTATAAGGTGGCACCATTCGCAGCTCTCTCGTCTGAGAAATATTTGTTGTCGGCCATAATTGCTTGATGGTTTGACTCGATAACCTTGCGATAGTCACCACAAGCGGCATCAATATGTGTGGACATGTGACACATGTGGCCTCCTTCAGGGACAAGGTAGCGCAGTCTATCTGCTGCTGGTTGTGCTACTTCAGGGAAGAGCGACATCTCCATTAAATGAATGTATAGATGGTTGAATGCGGGATGAGTCATACCCTTACTTGTGGCCATGGCGGGCTCAAGTGTAGCACGGGCTTCGGCTGCGCAGTGTAGTGGCTTACCGGTGTCAAGATCCCACAGTTGGCGAGGACTCACACACATAAGAGAGTCGACAAACAATGCGATGACCTCTAGATCATTAGGATAAGCCTGATAAACTGGACGCATAGCGTTAGCATAAGCGACGTCAAGTTCATGCAGGTCTTCAGGAGGTGGGCCGTCAGCATCTATCGGGAATCGTTGGCGAAGCGCCTTGATGAGAGCAAATTCGAGAGGTGTGACATGTTGCTTCAGACTTGACGCAGTAATCAAGGCGGTAGTAGCCACTTTGAAAGTCCTTTGAAGGTCAGACCTATCGAAGCGAATCCAAGCTTTGTTGTAATTGGGACCGCGAGCATATGCGATACCCCAGTATGCCATACCACAATTGGGATCATGCTCGGTGGCTTTCATGAAACAACGAACAGCCTCGTCATGGTTGAAAGAGTACGCCCACCGTATGCCTCTGTCAAACCAGAGTTGAGCTTCTGGTGATGTGGTGCTCACAGGGTAGGTATGTGTGCCCAGGTCATAATAGTTATCTGTCGACATCTTGATGCTTGTTCAGTGAGCAACGGGTCTCGGATATCAGTTGGAGAACCGACAGGATCACATTGGCAACGTAAGACCTAGGACGGCTGACCAGAATTGCTGTCTTTATACATGTATAATGACCGAATTGAGCTTGCTGCGGAGACTTTCGGCAGGGATTATTCAATTAAAAGTGTCCGGCCGAGGATCGTTGAGAAGACAAAAGCAGTCAAAATAGCTCAGACAGTGCTTTGTTACATGATGTCGCAGTGGACAAGATGATTTTCTTACCACATCGTGTTGTAGTTTCTGCATTGGAGAGGTGTCAATGAGTATGGACACTACCCACGTGTAGAAAGCAGAAAGTGGTACGTCGTCGTATCTCAGCACAGATTTGAAATTTGGTATGTCCGTTCAAGTACTCCCAGGTGCGACGGAGAATTTTAATGTTCAACAATGTCTCACCATCTTTGGAGACTCTAGCATAGTGAGCGTGTTCATGCAGCTCCAGAGCATACGAGTACGGGATAAGTTCGAGAAATACTCCACTCACCTTGGCTTAAGCTTGGCGTTCCGCCCGAGTTGGAGAAGCGAACTGATAGATGCAATGTTGTCGTTTTGTACCTATTGTATCACAAGCCAGCATTAACGTCCTGCCTTTCACTCAGTACTACGCTACACCTGCAAGACTTCACTTCTATACTGCTTCCGTCATCCCCAATCGTCATAATCCACTATCATCTGCCAAAACACTCCAGTACCCACGTCACGCGACACTACTTTCGAGTAACTTCTCCAATATGTCTACTACTTCTTCAACTCCAATGATCGAGTCAAAGACAGCTCGTAAGCGTAAGGCTAAGGCTGCTACCGTCACTGCTACATCACCACCCGCCAGTGACAGTGTCGAAGCCAAGCTCAATGGCAGCCTTGAGGAGTCTAGCTCTGATAGTCACTATGTGAAAGAGCTTGCAAAGTACGTGTGTCATGTACCCTCGATAGATGAAAATTAAACAAAGACAGGCAAATTCGAAATATCCACAAGAAACTTGCTGGCGTTCAAAAAACCGAGAGTGTCATTACCGAGTTTCCTGACACCTCCCTCGATGATCTTATAGCTCAGAAGAAGATCAACGCTGATCAGAAGGCTCAAGTATTGAAGAAACCACAACTCGAGGCGCAGCTGAAGCAATACGAAGAGCAGCACAAGCAGTTGAAAGAATTTGCTCAGCATCTCGAAGCTCGTCATGAGAAGGACAAGACTACCCTTGCTGATACACACAAAGCCGAACTTGAGCAGGTGAAGGAGGATGCACTCGAGCAAGCAACCAAAAATACCACTGCCAAGGTTCAAGAGGCTTTGCAGGTGGTGTGTCAATTCCTGCATGCTGCAGCCTATAAGAGACAACAAGAAGATGTGGATGAACGAGAGAGCAAAGCATATGAAGGCGTTTTATTCTACCTCTACCAAGGCAACTCAACAGCAATCGATGCCATGACGAGTCTGGTAGAAGGTACGGAAGAGAAGACAAAAGATCCTTCAGGCGATCAGATCGAATACACCTTCGCGCAGCTTAAGGCATCTGCTGAAGCAGCCGCCAACATTGATGCTGCAGAACCACAAGACACTACAGAGTCCACTCCAGCTGTTGAGGAATCTACTGCTACCGACCCCACCATCGCTAATGCTGGCATGACAGAACTTGAAGACACAACCACCATTCCTGCTCACACTTCCGAAGACGTCTCAGCAGATGCCGATTTGCAATCCGCAGCCCCGGGACAAACCTCCACCACAGACGAAGCTGCCAATGCTGTTGCTGAAACTTCCTGGAACCCTGAAGCATCCATGACAACCGAGAACACTCAGACAGGCGAAGACTGGGTTCAGGTACCCCGAGACCCAGCCGAGACTGAAACTCCTCATGCTCCTGCTATGCAACAGAGTACATCCAATTGGGCTGATGAAGCAGGTGCAGCTGCTGAAGAGAAGGATACCGCTGCTACATCTACTAACGATGGATTTAGTGAAGTTCGACGAGAGCGGGGAGGTCGCGGAAGAGGTGGTAACCGTGGTGGACGTGGTTCTGATGGTCGTGGCCGAGGCCGAGGACGAGGCGATTTCAAAGGTCGTGGTAGGGGTGGTCGAGGTGGACCAAGAGGTGGTGCACAAGCTCAGAGTGGATGAACTCAAACCGTTTGTACTGCACTCACAAATTGAGATCACCGAGCTACGAAAGAGGAAAGTGCTGCACAGTCAGTTACCAGAAATTCGCATTGGTGTTGGGATTGTCCTCAAGTTACAGTCTCTAGCCACCGCCGATTATGCCAATTGTCTGTCGGCAAAGACTGTGCTAGACTCTTGACTATGGATGCAACCAACGACAAGAGAGACCGTGGCGACGAATGCAGAACCACACTATCACCTCTTGACAAATACCATGTACCAAGACAACCAGAATTCGCATCATATTCAAATCCCGACCCGGGACACAGAATGACACAACGATGTACCACTACCACTACCAGTGTACAATGAATGGTGTATAGTATACCTGCCTTACTGTATCTAGGTGGAACAGGAATCTCGTGGATAGACGGATGAATAGTTAGCTACAAATATGTAGCTTAGCTACGATGAAGAAATTCGAGATTAATGTTCCATCTACCCAATTGCCTACCTATCTGGCTGCCTTGTTCATTGATATCCGTGTGAAGAATACGTGTGTGCGCATGTATATCAATACCATGACCAGGGAGTAGTACAACACATTGTGAATCACAGCTGGAAGTAATATATGTTTCTGTCTCATGTTCTGCTTAATGGTAATAGGGACACCAGCAGATCTAGGGTAACCGATCGTATCAAGCGATATGGGATAACGAGTGTTTAAAAAATTGAAGCGAAATATAAAAGGAGTGTTGCATAGATTCATACAACTACCTACTAGTACTGTACAGTACTAGGGACCAATAAGGACAGCTTACAGTGCGTGTTTGCGGTCTTGACAAGAGGAACCTTTACACCTCTCTCATGTAGATTGGTATAGACCTCTCCGCAAGTGACTCGAGCTGATTCAGGCTCTGTCTATTCTCCATAGATCGACCTTTGACATCTAGACGTGCCGTAGATATGGATTTCAAGTCTGACATTGGAGGATACGGTTGTAGTTGTGACTGGCGGCGGCGGTCAAATCGGCCAGGTGATTGTCATAGTATTTCTGAGCGCTGGCTGTAAAGTTATTGTACTCAATGTTGATTCGAGCAAATTTGGATTCGAGGTCGAGAAGCTGCTGTGGGTCGAGGTTGCTATGACTGATGAGAATGCCATGCGACATGCCTGGACACGGGTTAGAGATCATTCCGGGAATGGACCAAATGTTTGTGTCTGTGCGGTAGGACTGGATTCGAGCTTCATTGAACATCATCGGAGTATTGTGGATACGTATGTTGAGCAATTTCGCAGAACACTTGAGTTGAGATCACTTGGTTTGAGCCTGGGAAGTTAGTACTAAAAGTGAACTGCAGAACACGACGGGTACATTTATCACTGCCAAAATGTGGCTCGCGCATATTGCGCGGAGCAAGAATGCTAGAAACATGTCACTGGTCATTATAGGTTCTGAAGCAGGGGTGATGGGTGTTCCAGGAAGTACGGAATACAGTACGTGTAAATCTGCTATCCAATATGGCTTGATGCTGTCGTTGGCACCGGAAGCTCGAGATTTGACAGGTCCAGAAAATCTAGCCAGAGTCAATACGATCGGGCCAGGAGCGGTCAACACACCTCAATTCGATATGTGGTGTGCTGAATCTTCCACGGCCATGTGGGTGGACAGCGAGGCAACCGTGGCTTACCGAAGACCGGTCGAAATGGAAGATGTCGCGAGGACGTGTTTGATGCTTGCGAGCGATCGATGGTCGGCGTCAATAAATGGGCAGGTCGTTCGAGTTAATGGACGGAGGTAAGACTGGTCAACTGTTTTAGACCAAGGATTGCGAAAAGACGTGGTAGGCCTAGTCGTCGCGCTGTTGCCGTTGGCATTGCCGTAAATGCGATTCGAAGGGAAATCTTCACTCAATAACGTAATAACGGTCGTCGCCCAATTGCAACGACGGCGTACAGGGTGGCAGTAAAGCGTATAGCGGATGGATTTATGCATGACTTAGCGCTCGTGGTAACACCGTAACACAATGCATGTGCAAATTCAGGTAGCACCACGGTGTGCATGGCTGGGGTACTTATCGTGGGAGAAATGATAGGATTAATACCTTTTGGTGCTCGGTCTCTTGATGGACGTCTGCGAAGCTGCCGGCCCATTTCTTGCATAAGATGGGCAAGGATCGTGCGGGATTTACGTGGCTAAGCTGCTGCTCGGTGGCGTCAACTGCAGGTGATTCGTAACGAGTGTTATCCAACACAATTGCAGCCTGAGCAGGTTATGCGCATAAATCTAATAATCTTTCATTGTACAGTAGCGTTCACAAGTTGAGCATACCAAGCGTACGCAGTTTCGCTCGTACTGTAAATATCGGGTAGGTAGGGTAATTGTGCGAGCTTTAAAGTACCACTGTTGGAGCAGGAACAGCTTGAAGGAGGTGGTGTTCATGCTCGTTAAATCAGACCTCAGCGCCTGTTCGTGCTGTTAAGCCCTTGCCCTGGCGGTAAATTTTCCAGTGCAGGGACTACTCCGTATTCAAGCTTGGCATTGGTTCGGTCGAGGACCCATTCGATGACTGGCACCCACCTGCACCCTCCCGCACACGTCGCTCCACATCTCACTGCGGGTGTCTGGGAGCAGCTCAATTCACCAAACATCCCATCCTGTACGAAGCTTCTACACCTGCCCACCATATTATAGGCATCTACGAGCACTTCGGGTCGCCGATCATATTGCGATATTGTTATCGACACGGTGTCCAAGTCACTCGAAGACACTGTATTACCCGTGCACGAAACGGCCGAACTACGATCGATACCAAGGCCGCCCTATTTGCGAAAGAGCAAGTAATTCTTACATGAGCTTTGAAAGACGTTGAGAATATCTAGCGGTCGATTCTTCTGGGTGTATCGCTTGGAGAGTCAATGCCACCGTTTGTGAGAAGCATGTTGTGAAACGTTGTGGCTGCATTTGAACAATACATCTCTGTCGGCTCTGGAGGCTTCGCTCCCGATCGCCAACATGGCTTCTGGACAAGATGATGATATGTATTTATTTCAAGGAGACATGGGCCAGACGCCTGGTCCTTATGCAGGTCAGACTTTTGACAGTTTCCTCGATGCCACTTCGACCGCCGAGGATGAGGATTTGATGAACAATGCCTTTCTCAACCCAGAAGATCTGATTTACAAGAAAGAAAATGGGACGAGCCCGCGCGTTAATCCTGCGTCTACCCGCGCCTCAACAAGCTCGTCTTCGAGTAGTTCGTCCTCGGGCTCCCAACATCACCACAGCCGAAATATCTCGACTGCCACGGCGTCTCCCTCTACCACGAAAAATGACATATGGAATACAGGAATTAATGGCATGTCTATGCCGATGAATGAACAATACTTCGACGATGCGAATATGGCTGGGATAGATCAAGATTTAGATCAACAAATGGCTTCTGCTTTTGATTTTGACACAGCTGCTAGCACTCCCAGCGGCTTTGATAGCGCGACAATGAACAGTGGCAAGGCCTTCGTCGGACATCAGCAGATGCGTCGCGCAGCCAATACCGTTAATGTACACAACACTAGGACTACCGCTCCTGCTATGACAGCTGCACCGACTGCCTTCTTCCTAGGTTCTAGGGAAGCTTCACCAATGAGTACGATGCTAACCACTAGTCAAGCTCCCTCGCCGTGGACAAAACAATCACCTGCATCGGGTTTAGAAGAGACGTTCCATCATATGGGTATGAACGGAGACTCTCCAGGAAATGCCACCTTTTCGCCAAACACGATGCACGTCAATTATTCAGACACTCCCTTCGCCTTTCATCACGAGTCTAGTGGTACTCCATCTTCTTTTGCGAAAGACATATCCTCACCTCCATCGACTGTGCACTCTCTTGATGGTCAAACAGTCCTGCATATTCAGCCTACATCGTTAAAATCGCGTGTCGAAACGCAAATTCCTATTAAGATGACACTATATCCTCTACCAACCGGAATCAAGAAATTAAGGCTACCCACATATGCCGTCTCTAAGCCAAAATTTCTAGCAAAATCAGAAGTGGAGAAGTCGCCGGATACCCTGGAGCTTTCCGTGTCGCTTGTTTGTACTAGCGCAATGCAGGATCCTCATAGAAAGCAAAGAGCTCTAGCCAGAGCCAGAGGGGAGGATTTGTCTGCCTATACTAGGCCAAGTCCAACCTCATCGCATTCAAGCTCTTCCAGGGACGACGACGAGAAGCCATTGAATGGTGGCGAAGTCCGAATTTGTACGGGTTGTATACAGCGTGAGCGAAAGCGAGCTTCGCGCAAAAAACAGAAAAAGCCAGAGGAAGAGGAAATGTTTCAAAAGGATGAGGAAAGGCGAGTTGTTGTGTTCAACACAAACGAGCTCAAGGAGTGGGTGGAGGTGAACAAAGAGAATCAACCGTCTGACCGATCTCCACCTCCTCCACTAGGAACTATGCAAGTTGAGCTACCCATGCGGATTGCTTGCTACTGCAGGCACCAGAATGAGAAGATGGGCTTTCAAGTCATTTTCACCATGAAGGACTACAGAGACAGAGTTATTGCTCAGGCGATGACGAATTCGATCATGATTACGGATGACCACAAAACACACAATATGCCTCACCCTTTACCAGTATCTCAAGTGCCACAAATGCCGCAACCACCACACTTACCAGGTGCTGGGGTTTTCGCTACTGGGGGCGCGGAGATGCCGCCCGTTGAACAACCCAGTGCTAAGATCTTCAAGCAGTCCTACTCAACACCAGACCTCACGAGGTTACAGCATAGTTTCAATGGACAGTTTACAATACCAAATAACACACCTTTTGCAATACCGACAACTTTTTCTGCGAATACCTCAGCTACTTTGACACCTAGAAATCTGTCTCGACCAGCATCTCCGAGCGGTCCATCTGGTCCTGCAACCAAAAGGCGGAAACCCAGTGGGTCTGGTAAATTACCGTCAGGATTGACAATGACTCGACTCGATACAGTACCGACACAATCAACAGGATCGGTAACAATGCCCAACACTGCAGCATCTTCGCCATTCGCGCCAAATATGCCGATGTTCATGGGTGGACCAGATCGAAATTATCAATCTGCTGCTCGGCCGCAAACATACGGTCACAGCCCTCCGACACCAGGTGGGGACGGCACGTTCACCAACTCCATCAATCGGTCCTTCAGCATGGAAAACTTACCGCGCCAGGCATTAATTTCTGCTCCAAACTCAAGACAGGCGAGTCGCCCAGGTAGTCCCCTGATGAGCCACTCGAGGAACAGTTTTGGACAGAATGATTCAACCTTCCCACAAGCAGTCAACAATCAATTATTGGGTCAATCATCAAGACGACCCACACCGGTCATACACAAATTAGTGCCAGCCGAAGGCTCCACGAGTGGTGGTACTGAAGTGACGCTCCTTGGTAATGGATTCTATCAGGGACTAGAAGTTATGTTTGGAGACACAGAAGCCACCACTACGACATTTTGGGGTGAGAAGTGTCTGAATTGTATTGCTCCCCCTGCAGTCCAACCCGGTATGGTTGCAGTTGTGTTTAAGCATGAGCACCCACACTATTCGGCTATACAATCACCTTCACATGTGCGACATTCTGTGTTTACTTACGTTGATGATCGAGAAATCGAACTCCTCCGTCTGGCTTTGAGAACCATCGGCAAGCAGATGGGAACCGACGATCCATACACAGCGGCACAGCAGTTGTTGCAACAAAATCAAGGGCACGCCAACGGAATGTTTCCATCGCCCTATGGAATGGCAAACGGGCATCAAAGAGGCGCTTCCGCTCCTGGATCTCAAATGTTCGAGCCAAGCGAGATGGAAGCATGTCTCTTGAGAATGTTACGTTTCGCGAAGCAGAAAACTGGAACTTCTGCGTTACGTTTCGATTTACGACGGCCTTCAGGTCTCACGCTGCTTCACTTGGCTGCTTCTCTTGATATGTCGTTGTTTGTTGCCGCACTTCTGTCCGCTGGTGCAGATCCCAATACACTCGATAATAACGGTTTCTCACCTATGCACCATGCAGCGATGAATGGTCATGAAGAGGTGATTGACAAGTTAAGGTCAGCCGGAGGTGATCATAGGCTTCGAAGTCTGCGAAGTTTCGTGCCAGCAGATTTGGCGACCACGTTACAAGCTTATCAGGCTACAATGAGGCCGTACCACCATTCTAGATCTAGAAGCTCAGGTGCAAACACACTTGGTCGGTTGAGCCGGAACAACAGCTCGAAATCTTTAAGCTCATTCTGGGAGGATTCGTCTGTCCCGTACACTGAATCTGAGTCTGAAGTTGCAGAGGAGAGTTCCACAGCAGATGACCGCAGGCTTCCATATGCTCAACCTGAGCCATTCCATGCAGTTCGATCTCGGCAAGCATCTAGACGTGGTAGCAGACAACAAGAACTGCCTTCCCAGGGTCTAGTGCAAACAAGACAGCAGATCCCTGAGCAAGCCGCATCTTCGCTTATGAACGCATGGCGGCAGATTGTGAATATGACTCAAGCACAACAAGCACAGTTGGGTGAGCAACTTCAACATTTGCAAGAGAGCTTCCCACTGCCGGATTACCAGAACAACAACATGATGCGGCGCATGAGCGCACTTTTCCCCCAAAGGCCAAATACAACTGCGGATGCCGCAAGTAAAGAAGGGTGGTGGGATACCTTTAAGCGTTCTTCTTCACCCACAGCTGCAGCGCCGCCATCATACGAAGAGCTATTTCCAGCTGGATCAGATGCACAAAGTACCGAAGCCAAGAAGACTTCTGCCATACAAGCGGCTACAGATGCTGCTTTTGATGAGCATTACTCTCAACGAGAGTCAAATATTCAAGTCGATACAAAAGAGGCTAGATCAGTGAATCATGTCCCAGATGTGCAGACAATTCAACGTGTTAGTCTAATGCAAGATCGGAAGCTTTTCCTTTTCTGGGTGAGTCGTCATTATTTTGTGGTCTATACTTTGTTGCTAACATCATTTTTCCAGGTTCCTCTCCTTGTCATTCTCCTTACGCTCATGATCGGCGTCTCTCCCATATCGACCATGTTTACGATTCTTACCAGACAGTTTGCGCCACAGCAAGTTGTCAAGGTTGTATGAAACATTTGGTAAATTGGTTCTACCAAACCGGTAGCAAACGGGTTGCATTCTTGGCTTTTGCAAATCTTTGCATTAGTGGACAGTAAAGACACTCAAGCAGTTGAACTGGCGAAGGTTGCCAAAGTGGTGTATGGGTGGTAGAGGGGCGGTTGAAAGATTTCACGACATTCGCTTGAGGCGTGAAGAGGCAAGGCTTCAGTATACGGTATATACTTTGATACTTAAATTGTGAAGATCTGGTCATGTTAGACCACATCCTAGGAATTGTCCAACTCATTGGACTACAACAGTGATAACACCACCACAGACTTCTTATAAACTTCATCGAGACAAAAATGCGCGCACTTTCGTTCCTCTCTTTGTAGGGTTCAGGATGTAATGTTTTTGTTCCAATGCAAGCAATATCGTCATAGCTCGTGAATAAATTCCGCACCTCCGCTCCGCTCCGCTCCCAGTCTCCTCTCACACTCTGCGCTTCCAGACTACAATGCCTCATTTGTGAGAATTCCGTACGCTTCGATTCCGGGTCCTAACTTTTCATGGGACCGCCCTCCGCCTTGTCAGTGTTCTGTATTATTAATTCATTAGCTTGGCATTCCACGTAAAGCGTGCTTGTCTGCTACAACAAATCGTCACTGTACACCAGCATGCGTCCGTCCGCGCAACAACCTCAAATTTCGTTCATAAGCGTCCACATCTAGCATGATGTCTGAGACCTCTTCTTTGTCTTCTACCGCCCTACCAAACACCGAGGATGACGGAACCTACGACTACGAACAAACACACGTTCACGATGTCTATAACCAAATAGCCTCGCATTTCTCCGAGACAAGATATAAGGTGTGTCAACCTTAGCACCTCCTTCACCAGCTCTCCCGACCATACAACACTCCTGCTCGTTCAGCCATCCAACCATATGCCATCCCGATCCAGAATAACCGACATCTAACAACACTTTACTAGCCATGGCCTGTCGTCGACAATTTCTTAAAAAGACTCAGACCAGGAGCCGTGGGTCTAGATGTTGGTTGTGGGAATGGGAAGTATCTACAGGTACGAGACGATGTGTATATTGTTGCTTCGGATCGGTCGAGCGAGTTGGTAAAGATCGCATCACAACACCAGCCACATAGCACAGTTGTTGCAGACACTTTGAGTCTACCGCATCCGGCGGGTGTGTTTGATTTTGCGATATGCATTGCCGTGGTACATCATTTGAGTACGAGGGAGAGACGAATCGAGGCTGTCAGACATATTCTGGAGAGGCTGCGGGCACCAGGAAGTACAATATCAAAGGAGAAGGACAATGACATCGAAAAGAGTACTATGCATGGTTGTGACACTGAAGGTGGAGAAGCGCTGTTCTTCGTCTGGGCACTCGAACAAAAGAATTCTCGTCGTGGATGGGATGAAGGACACGAGCAGGATGTACTTGTGCCATGGGTACTGAAGCCTCATCACGACCGCAACAAGATCAAGCCAACAGGAACCACACCCACAGAATCGAATCCCATACCAACAACAGATGAAGCCACAAATGGACGAGAAAGTGAACAATCAAATACAGCAGCAACCACTTACCAAAGATATTACCATCTTTACCGCCGCGGCGAACTGGAAGAGGATGTTGTCACGGCAGGCGGTGAGGTTGTCCGGAACGGTTACGATCGAGATAATTGGTGGTGCGTTGCAAGGCGAAAACCAGAAGTATAGATTAATACTACTCAATGCATACCATCAATGGATTAGACGCACAGCCAGTCAGGTGCGTCAGGCATTACGAAGCCCACAAATCTCCTTTAAGCAATGCACCGAGCTCGTCTTATAAACTTAACTTCTAGCAGGAGCTGCGAAGCACGAAATTTGAATGTTTGATACGCTTCGCATTGTCACTTCCAGTCCTCACTTATCCCGTCTCGATAATTCGACGTGAAATTTGGAGGCAAGACAGAAATACATCTCGCTGGGTGGCACGTCGTACGTGACTACGACCCGAAATGCTTGCAGCACCTCCAGCTCACCGACCCTAACAACCCTCGAATAGGTGGTCGAGTAGCCACCAGAATACCAAACAACCACACGTGCAAATACCTGTGCAGCACTCCTAGAGATACTACTACTCTAGGTTATTCGCAAGTCGAGAAAACTTGCACGGTAGAGTGCAGTCAGATACTCCTACAGACATTATTCTGTCATCGACTATACTAGGCAGTCCACTTACTCACGGCATGGTGTCCACGAACGAAGAGAGAGAGAGAGAGAGAGAGAGAGCATGATTTACGACGGGACAGAAACAGGTTTGGCGCTAGGAAAGAGATTTGATGATACAGGGTCGTAGCATTAGCTGGTCGTGAGCACAGTAGTCGAATTCGAGTATTACTGTAGTTCAGGGCAACCTGGGCACAATGAAAATACTGTTCAGGGCAGCCAGCCATCAGTTGATACTTCATTCACTGTCTATTGCTAACAAGAAGAAAGAGGTGAAGGTGAAGGGCTGTAAAATAAGGGGCAGGAAGACTCTACACTAATGTACCTAAGGTAGCCGCTAATAGAAAGTGAGAATGTATTAACTACAGTACATGTACTTGCGATTCTTGAAATCTCGTGTCAGCGTCTGTCTTCGTGATTAATATGTAATCAAGAAAGAGATAGTATATTGTCTCATACCATACCTTCCGTGTAGGAAGAGGTATATACTAGGTATGTGGTAAGTTGAAGAAGTCACCGTACGCAGGGCATGATTAGTTAGTCCACAGGTAAGGCAGACGATGAGTAACGCTGTACTGCTGTAGTATCAATCGATGCTCATGTGATATTACCTACATGCACTTAGTCCCAGGTCGAGCTAAAATGAGTTCCTGTACCTATGGTAGCACACAGTAAAATGTGCATTCACTGGATAACACCAACACCGATATCAACATCGCTTTCCTGGATACTGGACTGGTATAAAGTGAGGCGGAATGAGATTAAAGCGATATGGAGCGAAGTACAGTACAATAGGGTGAGGCGACGCTAAGCACGGCTTCACTGATCTCGTTACTGTAATGGAGATCAGGACGATCAGTGGATGCGTAGATCCCCCGGAACTCGAATATTTCGAGTCAGTGGTTGCTGAAGAGCGAACGAAGAATGGAATGGTTTATATGTAGGTACAGTCGAGTGTTGTATTTTATTGTGTACCAGTGGAGATGGAAATAAGATTTCGTTCGTGCCTGCCAGTGTAATTGCACTTCTTTGTACCTACCTACGTACTTTGGCACCACGTGCATATGTAGCGTTTCCTGCCTGTACTCATGCTGACGAAAGACTTGTTTCAAACGCGTGTCAGACACGTGTTCATTAGTACGTTGTGTTGACAATTACCAGAGCACAGTATATTTTATTACACACCTACTTACTATGCGTAGGTTCACATTATCTGAAATACATATAAGCTACATATGATAGGTAAGTACATGTACAGTCAAGACCAGCTTGATACAGGGATTCGTTCAACAATAGTAGTAGTACATGTAGTATGCCAACAAGGTTCTTGGTTGAATATCTGATCAAATCAAATCATCTTCGCTGATGTAATATATAAAACCAAAAAATGAACCGCTTGCATGCTCTTTCGATGATGAGATGATGATAAATCAAATGAAATAGGGTAAGCAGTTCGATTAGCAGGTATGTGTATCCTCCGCTTCACTGCTGGCTTCGAAGTTTCTGCTTGCCGTTCGTGTATTGTTAAAACAAATATTCCATCCCATTTGCTTGCTTCACCCGGCGTGCTGTTGTGCAGTCACAGGCTGGGTGAGGTGTACAGTGGTCCAATGCTTGATTTCTATTTTGCATGTTATCATAATAGTGTGGTGTGGAAATATGAGAAGTGCTGGTTTGTTATTTCAGCTAGGGTGTTTGATGTGCTTTGCTTTTGTTTATGACGATTGTGCTGCTATGGTCGACGTGGGAAGTAATCCGATTGCTGGAGATTACCTGGTGGAGGAGTGGACGGTTGTCTGGGATATGGTAGAGTTGAATGGTGTTGTGAATGTGGAGTACCAGGTGTCCGGTTTAATTCTGGAAATGGATAACCTGGAAGTGAATGCGAATATGCAGGTAGACCTGCAGTCAACTCTGCAAGTGATGGTAGTTGTTGCTGGCTGATGCCTCGAGATATAGAATCTCCTCGTGGTCTTGATGTTGGTGGTCGAGCATTCAGTCTTGTGCTAGTTAGAGGTTGTTGAGAGTTGTGACTGTGATTGTGATTGTGATTGTGATTGTTGTTCGCATTGGCATTGGCGTTGGTGAGGGTAAAAGGCGTGACACCAGCTCTTCTGGCCATTTCAACTTCACCCATCTGCCAATGCATTGCTTCTGCCGCTCGCCATGGAATAGCCATTTCTTCAGCAATTTTTGCCCACATGTCAGCCTTGAATCTGTAACAAACATATTAGCAGGTGGATTTGTGATTTGGGTTGTACAGGTTGGTGACGTCTCGAATGTTCTTCACCGTGGTACAAATCTGGTGTCACTCACCTTTCGTACAACCTCGCAAGCTTATTTTTACGGTCCTCATCCCACTCACTCCTCCTCTCAAGATAGTTTTGATAATGTAATCGACAACTGATGGCACTCCGACCAGGCAAATGCTTGCTGATATCTTCCCATTTCATGCCTTCTCCTCGAAGTTGAATGATCTTTGCATCTTCATCGGGTGACCATTTCGATTGCTTCTTTGCGGGAGACTCCAACGAAGCCAGCTCCGTTGCCCTCGCCGATCGCTTGGCTGGAATAACCGAAGATGTGGACGTTAGTGTGACCTTGGATGGGAGTGTGACACTTGAAGGCACAGAGTCAGACCGGGTCAACGACCGTGGCGACGGCGGTCTATGGGTATCGTCATTTGGTTCGAGTAGCCGAGAGATATCCACGGTGGAGGAGTGATGCCAATATTGGTGACAAGGATGAGAGGACGCAGGTAAGATGGGTTGATGAACGGCTAAACTCATCACAGGCAGTAGGAACTGTGAAGAATGAGTAGATCTGCGTGGTTCTTAGGATAGCGTTTCAGGCGGCAATCTGGAGTCCAAATAAGGGCGTTTTGTAGTAAACAATAGTAGTGAGTTGCTGATCGTACTTCGGCAAGAGGGGGAGCCGGGTTGGGAATTTGCTGGTATACGTTTTGTTCGAGATGGAGCGGGATTGTCGTCTTAAGATGTTAATGATCAACAGTCGGTCAACGGGATGGAACCCTGCAAGATTGGCTCGAAACTAGGCTCCTACGTCTTATCGGAGTAGTGGCCAAGTTTTCTGGTAAACTGCGGGAATGTATTAGGCAAAGTACTGGGGAGCGGAAGTAAGGTATGAGGGTCGTCGTATTCAGGAGATTTATGGGTCTCCGGTGACTTACATGAGATGCGGGCTTAGGAATGACGGAAGGTTGTTGAGTAAGAAGGTTGAAGCGCCAGCCAGGTCAGAAATATGACGCCGGTTAGAGCAATAGGAAGTGATGGTGTAGATGTACGCTAGATGAGTGGCCGGTCCCGGATGGAACATATTTCTGGGATGGGTTAGTAAGGTTAGTGAGGGATTCGGACGAGGCGTTTAATCGGGCATCGTCATCCACAGGGAGGACAAGTAGTGCCAAGAGCAGAATAGGACCGTGCAGGAGACGATTCCCCGGTGTAGGGGAGTATCAAGACTGGTAACCCTGGGTATGGAGCCAGTTCGTGGCATTGTTAACACGCGTTCTTTTGAAACTTCCTTCGCTTAGACGACAACAAACTTTTCTCATTTTCTGTGTGCATGATAAGGTTTCAGATGCAACAATGGGAGTGCAGAACAACTTGATAGAGGTTGTTCTGCAAGCTAGTTTGCCTGGTTCGACAGCCGATCTCGCATGTTCAGCATGGACTGGGCTGCAGTAAACGTTGCAAACGCGCACTACTTGCCTCAGCTCCCCTCGACGAAGGTGGCGGTCTGATTACTGGTAGTCAGATGAGTGATGATGTGGGTATTCAAGTCCTGACCAGTACCGCACTAGAAGCACAGTCTGTTTCGAATCGTGCCGCCACCAGTGAAGACTGGTCGTGTTGTCGCGGCAGCATTGTGAGTTAGGTCGGGGGATGTTGTTGGTGCCCAAACGAAAGTTAAAAGAATGACTACTACTAGCTTTTAGCTAAGCGGTGAAGTTAGTTTTTGATCCTTTTGCCATGAATTACCCGTCGCTAAAGTGAGTTTAATGAACGGAATAACTTACAAGTGGCATATCAGTACCTGGTGCCGCCGTGGGGGCAAATGATGGAGGAGGGCCACTCGGCACTTGCACAACTTGTAAACACTTTCCCTTTGATTACTAGTAGACATATTGATGCTGCTTCGAAATACGCATTCAGAAGCAACGACCATCTACGTAAGATCATTCCTGCTGCTGAGCTACCCTAGACCGCCATCTGCAGCTCGATATCAGATTGTCTCATGCAGCGTGATCTCCATGGTTCGTGGAAGACTGCATATCCCATGACTGGCGCCAGCACAAGAAGATGACGACAATGCACTTGTTTGCTATCATTATGCTTTACCAGCTCGCTTCACTGTGTTCTTGAGTGGTCACTCAACACGGCTGGCTATGGGTGCAGGTGTTCATGAATGCAAGACCTTCAGTTAGTCAGAGCGGTGTATTCACCGCTAATTGCATGCGTTGCGCTTCACCACTCTTGCATTGATTTTCTCGCTTGTGACGTGGCTGGTGTTAGGTAGATAACCATCCAACGAACGTTGATCAACGAGCACCAGCCGCCACGTGTCGCGATATAAGGTAGTTGTCCACGCAATGCCGTTTGCGCAGTTGGCTTCTGAAACCTGACCTTTCGCATCGCACCTGACAACAACAAGCAGGATCACCATGAATAGTATCGTGGGCTGCGCCACTCGATACTCCGCTGTCAACTCTTGATCGTCAATGGCTGATGTTCAGCCATTTAGTCAACCTCGCGTAGCAAAAGCAGTTTTCTCCTTGTGATGTGTCTACTGATTGCATACATTGCACTAGACAAGAGGCTCGAGTTGCATGGCGTCTTGTTCGGAGCATCAGCTTCGGTCATGAACCAAGCATCATCGAGGCGGCGCCATCTCATCTTCTGTAGATCAATGGAAAGACCCGGTGGGGGACGCTAGAAGGTCAAATCTGCGAACAGGTGTGCTCGGGTAGACGGTAGAACCTCGCATCAGCCATAAGCAGACTGGAGGCAGATGCAAGTTCCATCGTGGTGCATCTGTTTCATCCCGACCATCAGAAATCAAATGCCACTCATCACGCATGAGTCGACAGATCTGGTCCAATGCCCGAACCACTTGACCTGTTCCATGCAAGCGAAAGTGAAACGTCCCGCTACTGCAGCCAGCCCGAGATCGGACTATTTGTTCGACATGGACTCCGTGTTAGCTAGTGAATAGGCGACGTCTCCAATCGCTCCAGTTTGCTTCTTTTGATCCTTCTAGAAAGACGTTTGTCTTCCTTCCTGCATCATACTATACCACATCCAATTGAAGCCCGAAGGCAATATCGGCGACCACTTTCCGTGTCCTTTCGACCAGCGCTTCTCCACGGAGCTGATGATGACTTCAATTAGATCATGCTTGGTATCTCAGTGAGGCCAGTGAAGTAATGTCCCGGTAAACTCACGTAGCCGTCGTAGTATGCTGTACTCGGTAGTGATGCGAATTGTTTCTTGCGCATGTTCGTGAGCAAGCCGGTTAATCACCGAGTTTATAATCCTTGCAGTGAGTTTAAGTAACGCTCTCAAGAATATGCATGTGACGCTGTGTTTCAGCTTATTCAGACTTCACTGCTAGGGCTACACCACTCATTTAAATTTCCGCTCCTCATCCGTCATCAATCTTTACAGTAATGTGCACACGACTCACAACATCGCCGGTCGTTCCAACCGAACCCTTGTGGCCGAAACACAAACCCTGCATAAAAATGTGTATCGTAATTCATAATCTCCACGTCATCGTTGTTGTTATTTTAGTTTTACGCCCTGCTTTGCCGATATCTTGTAAAGGCGTTTAGCACTGACCATTATAGTGGTATGAAAGAGATGGTGAGCACACCCATGTGGCGATATCATCTAAGGCGTCAGTGTGGGCTTCACTGGCAGTTCTTGGCTGCATCTCGCGCTACTAGCGTCATTGGAAAGCACCGGACATTTACCGCTACAGTACCAAGCAAGCACTCCCCTGCTTTCAAGCTTCCTGCGCCAGTCCGCCGCCCTCGTGACGTACTTGGTACCCATCAGAGCTCTCTTACTCAGCTGTCGACTCAAACTCGGTACTGACATGCAAGCCTCTCCCAGCAAGAACCGGGGTAACGATCATCAGGCTCGTTCTTCACAGCAACTGTCCGTCACGCTTTGAGGGAGGGCCTCCTGCTTAGCATCTTTCTCATGGTTAACGAGGCAAAGTCAGCAACTTCTACAACAGTCGAACATGTAGATGAGCTAACCTACCGTCTCATCGACTTGTTTCCCAGATGGCATCATATGATAGTCCATGATATTGTGTACATTGCCTGTTATTCCGCGAAAGTTCAAGCCATTCCATACTTGTACACTGGCAGAACTCTTATTGAAACTTACGTTGCGAGTGCCGTTGCGTGGGAAATATACCGACCGAATTGTGGCACACATTCATCCCTGCCATAGTTGTACAGCCTAACACACGTATGGAATTCAGGGCAGTACTCCGTACTGTGGAAGAAAATGCTTTCCAGAAGCTACGGAGAAGAGATTCGGCTCCACCGCGGCTGCCTCGAACTATGCAGGCACTATCAATCACGCATGATTTCTACCAATCAAGCCAAGATGTCTAACCTCGCTTGCGGCTCTTGCTAGAGTTTCCGCCGGCTTGTTTAACCAACATGATCTGACCAAGCGCCAATAGCGATCCATGAACAGGTGAAGCAGCCAGCACCTACCGAGTATGGCGCGTCACCTACATTTGGCGGAAAGCTTATGTCTTGCTGTGATGTGTTGTTTCCAGAAGAAGCACAAGGTCCTCACAAAAATACCTCAATAGTGTTGGCGTTGAGCTGAAGATTGCGTCTTGGCGCTAACATCTCGTCTTCCAGAAAAATCCGCGCAATTAGCTCTGAACAACAGTCTACTTCATAGCATCTCACACATTGGCTAGAGCAGCAAACACCAGAAAGTACGGCAGCGACCAAATTAACATGCATCATTCAGTCGAGTACTGACGATTGAAGCATGATCCTATCGCTTTATTGACCCTACTGTGCAGCACACCTTGTTCCTGGTGGTCTGACATCAAATTTGAATGGGACCACACACGGCTCAAGCCTTAAACTCACTCTAGTACTATCTTTCCAGTTCTCTAACCCGTATCGAACCACACCCTGCTGTGCCGCTTATGCTTTTGATCCTTTCTTGCCTTTCTGCTAAGCCACCAAACACATCATTCACCGTTACTGGAGAATATGCCACAAACTTATTCTCCTTCGCTTCGAGATTACACCGAAATATCATGCATACAAACAAGGCTAGTCATACCCTCCACCACAACATCAGATTGGCTCGTCGCGGAAGCGAAACATGCATATTCACTGAAACCCTGGTATCACTACTTGTCCTAGGATATTGTATGAAGCATTGCAGGTTTTAATTGCGGCTTGTGAGGTCATTATCCCTGACTGCCTGATCCTTTTCGAATCCTCTCGGTACCACGGATTGTCACAACATTGGATATACGCCAGAACGTCATGCCAGACTTGGTCCTAGAGTGCAATATCGCATTCCACAGGTGCGTGAGTCGAGAAGCGGTAAGAGTTCGGGAGTTCAGCCTCAGGTCAATTTTGATACCGTAATCATATCTATTATTGATCCTTGACAGGGCAGTCAAACCCTCTAGTCTTGACTCGATGCTATACTAAGCGTCGATCAAGTATTCAGAAAGCCAGGTTCAAGTCGTGTGTTCGGATTGACATGTTTCAACATTACCCTGTGTCGCACTCAGCACCACTTGCCCGGGTTAAAAACGGTTGATACCCAATTCTTGTCGGCTATATCTGCCTGCTAACAGGAGATATCACTACGTCCACACACCTGGCAGAAAAGTCTGGAACGACACCACTACCAGCAGCATGGACTTATACAAGATCCCTGTATCATGTGTGCCGCGCCTGCCTGTTCTTTCCACAGCAAACCCAACACTGACCGGCCTGCACAGCATCGTCGAAACTTCGACCAGTAATGACACGTCGAACTGCTATTGAGCTATAACCCCCCATGAGATTCAGATTCTTCCCCTTCATGAACGTTGTCTCAGTACGCTAATTGCCCCTTTCCTCCTTTCCACGGAAGTGTGAATGGCCTACATTCTCCAAAAATTTCCCAAGGTTGAGGCTTGAAAGGGGCAGCAGATAACCTCCTTGTTATCATACAGACCTCGCACACATGCATTCTCATCGCTGGTGCTTTCATGTGTCGGCTTGTTCTGTCGCCACCGGATATCCTTGATCTTTATAGTAGCTTCACGCGTCACAGTGCTTTTGTATTTATGACCAGATAGAGGGAGATATGGAGAGAGAGCGAGGTATTGTGTTGATTCTGATCGTTTCGTCGTCTAACTATGTATCCGAGACTGCTGGATAGTGGTAGTATTGAGTGGTATGATGCGTGCAGCGGAACCGGATGAGGCACACTTGTTCAAGGTGATGTGGCATTGAACGGCGTGTGCTTGAATGGGCACTGCGCTGTTGAAGTGACTGAATTATGGATGGATGAATTGCAAATGCATTTGTGCAGGGTATAACAGTCTATCAAGTTCGTGATCTTCCTCCTGGTGGTTGAAAAGAAGTGATTATGTCTCCCACGCCAAAAACTTCTTGGTAATCGTTCATCACTTATTTGACTGAAACAGCCGCTCTCCTTTCAGTCATGTTCGCTTTTGTTGCATTCTCACCACTCGTGGCGTCGACTGGACCTCTGCCATTATCAGTCATACTTCCATTCATTTTGACATTTTTTACGCCGCCTCTCCTACCCTCAGTATACTCTCCATCACTTCCAAGCTCATCAGCATTGTCCTCTTCACTCTCATCGTCAACGTCAACGAACATCTCCTCGGTATGCTGTTCGAGATAAGCATCGAATTTGCCTTCATGTCGATCCTGGTGAGATTTCCTTGCTTTGTCTTGCCATGTTTTCTCGTAATATCCATCTGCTACGTCTCTTTTGAATCTTGCGATTGCGCGTTTTAGATATGGATCTGAGGAGATGAATGAAGGTAGGAGTGGAGGGTTGACCAGCACTTGTTCGTCTTGTTCTGTTAACTCAGGTACAGACCCCTTGTCTTGCTGGTCGTTTCCGTTTGCTCTACGCAGTTTGTCTTGAGTCTGAGCAGGACTGTTTTTCGGCTGTCTGGTTGGGGGCAGGCTCTGAATAATACCTTTCTTTTCCTCGTCTGTGTAACTATTCCATGAATCGGCACTCATACATGAACTGAGGAAGGCTTGTATATCTGTGTCAACGATTGGCGATTTCTGACCAAAGGCTCGAGAAGCGGTAAGCGTAGGCGTCCTCTTAGGCTGCTGGCGACCGCGCGATTGTGTTGATGAAGATTTAGGTCCTGTCATGGTTATAATGAGCTAAAGAGGCACACATAAATTTCAGAACGGATGGAACTGGTAGAGTTGGCTCTTATGAATGGAAGCAGCATCAATGAGAATAACAGCGAATGTAAGCATGAATTATTGATGTTAGTGACAATCAAAAGCCTTGGTGAAGTCCTTCATGTGCAGCATATCAATCTTGAGTAGGTATGCCTATGTACTTAACTTCACTTGTCCATTGAGGACTCTTTCGTGTAGTTGATTTGCTTGCTTCCTGAATCATTGCATAAAACGAATTGAGTATTGAATTACCTGTCTTTGATTGATCACACTCCCACACGAGAACGACGCGACTTCGGGTATTTGAGCCTCGGTTGGCAATCCTTCACCAACCACATGCATTTCCATGCCCACCAATCATTCGACGATCGCGGTCGATGATCAATCTCCTTACTTCATATCACCACCGCAATCACTTCAACATCCGAATCCATTTCTCCGGACTACCTACTATCTCAACAAGCTCAACTCTATTGACGCTGCGTCAGAGAAACCGTCGATCTACTGGTTCTTCAAGCATACTGGCAGCAATGGCTGCCCCCGCGATACGTCGAAATGTCAACGCGACGATAAGATCAATCACTGCCGCGTCCTCTCAAATAACATATCAGGTCACTCACCTACCAGAGATATATGCTGAATATGTCGCCTCCAACTCGCAATCAGTCTCGCAAGTCGAGAGTACATTACGATCCGCTACCTATCTTCTTCCTGGCGCACGTTTTCAAGATGCAGAACTGGCTTCTGAATCTGTCCACACTTTCGTTCAATTACTTTCCATCTACCATGATCATCTATTGAAAAAGCGTGCAAACCTGATATTATCATCTCCAACCTTATCGAAAGAGCCAGCTCTCAAAAGACCACAATCGAAGACCTCACCTCATGCAAGGTACACCACTTTTTGGTCCGACAAATCTTCATTATACACAAAGATAGCTACTCTCATGAAGGTGGCTCAATACACAGAACTGCTATGGGAAATGATCGCTCGAAGAAGAGGTGGAGAGAGATCACGATGGAAAATGGTCGTCTTTTTGGAGTCATTCAAGGCAATTTGTCGATTGATTCTATTACGTCTGACCAATTCACGACCTCTTGTCAGCCCTCCACTACCACTGCGAGAGGACTTTGCTCCTATAATCGAGCCTGAAGAACCGACGGAAGAGTTTCATGACGACGAGATGCAACTTCTCGAACCAATTCCATTCGAACCAAAAGACGCGTTTGGCGATGTCGGTATGCCAACACCACCTCTATCAGATTCTGGTAAAGTACAAATACACCACAATCCTGCCGAACCATTCTCCATGCCTAGAACTGGCTTTACTATGCCTACAATGCCAACGCCAGATGCCATATCGGCTTACCTGTTGAAACATGTCATCACACCAGATGACGTTCGACCAGTCCAACAACTTATGCACCGCCTCACCTCGTATCGAGGCCAAGCAGCGGAGATTCTATACATTCTTCGTCCAGTCATCTACGCACTTCTCATGCAACGAGTCGCTCAACGATACGGTTATGAAGGGACAAAATGGAAGAAAGTTTGGGGACCGTGGTTGACTGGTGTGACCATCGAGTACTTCGCTCGTCAACTTGCCAAACAAGATCTGATATCACGTTCACCTGGTGGTGGACGAAATGGCTTGTCCGTATTAGAACAAGAAGAATTCACCAAACGAGGTTGGAATCTAGCATGGTGGGGCATGCGCGGTGCTTTCTACGAAAATGTTACCAAGAGTGCTATCACAAAGGTCGTTAACAGTCTTAAGGGTAAGCCAGTTCTAGATCTGGTAGGCGGTATTGTCGAGGACTATGAATTTTTGTGGGGTAATTATTCCTTCACCACGGCTACGATGTAAGGGACGAATGATGGATATTTTGAACTTCCTTATGGAGTAAAATGACTTTACGCGACAAATTCGACTTCTACCAGGATATGGAAATGTATAGGGTGCTAAATTGAGGACACCGATTATGGGGCAGTATTGGATGTAGCTCATCCATACACACACGCTTCGAACCACATGGGTGCGGCAGGTATTCATTCAATATCTACTTTTGACAGATGAAATTTCGTCGAGATTCGAGCATTATTCAATTATGTCCTGTCCTGCTCATCATTCATCCCATCATAAAAATTGGTCTCAACAGCCTCGATCTTTTCACATTTCCGAATCCGTACCCGAACCTCGTGGGAAATGGACAACACGTTCTACTGTACTCGCCATATTGCATAACGGAACTACATTAACATCAACATAACCACAGCTGACCCTACAATACAGAAATGGCTTCACCCCGTACTCCATGTGTACATACATGGCCCATCGTCCATGTCACTTCCCTCCTCAATGAACCACCGGATGCGATTAACTATATGTGCTGTTCGAAAACGATCTACCGATCCGAAGGACAACTCACGTTATGACTTACACACACGAAAGCCTGGTGCTATAACAACACAGGCATCGGATCAAGGCACGTGAAATACGTTTGAGTTACGAATGAGGTTGGATGTCGCAGCAGTGAATGGTTCTTGGTCGTAGAGGTATGGTGAGTGGAAGGGCATGACTGAATACAGTGAGAGGCGGAGAGCATGGGAGAAAAGGCTATTGCTTGTGTTGTGGAGGTTGGGCCATGTTTAGGTACTACTGTACACACACGTACATTAAGCAGGAAATGGAATTGCATTTGTTCCATCATGCGTGACGCCATTCTTCCTGAATAATCCAACCCAAGCACTGCATTACTGCAACACTACGAACCACCACTTTCCGAATAAAACAATACCACATTCCTATCAGATCGGAAAAAGTAAACACTATAAAGGCACATGCTGCGTAGCACAATGTATGCCACCCCCCGTCCTAGGCAGCATATTAATCTTAACCTGCACGACCTCCCGCGTCGGGAACAGCCGTTTAAACAATTCCAGCGCCTTGCTATCCTGCTCCTCCTGTCCGAATTTAGGTATTATCACGCCTCCATTGACAAGCAAGTAATTCGCGTATGATGCTACGACCTCGTTGTTTGCATCTGGTGGGCCGAGGGCAGTAGTGTCTGGTTCTTCGCAGTCGTAGATGGTTAGGGAGCGACCTTTTGCGTCTTTGCTGTTTTGGAGGATGGTGCGTGTTTCGTCGTAAGCTTTGTGCACGATGGATGGCGCGGTTGGGAATGGTTTGCTTAGGAGGATAACTCCTGGTTCTGTGAAGCGGGCTAGCGCGTCGATGTGGTAGTCTGTTATGTCGTGGTTTTTTAGGCCGGGGATCCATATGAAGTGGCTTACGCCGAGGATGGTTTTGAGTTCGGTCTCGATGTCGGCTTTTGTCCAGCCTTTGTTTCTGTTATCGTTGATTATGCAGCTTTCTGCGCCGAGGAATGTGCCTTGTCCGTCGTGTTCAATGGCGCCGCCCTCCATGGTTAGACGCGATTTGATTGATTGGTCGTTTGTTTGCTGTATGATACGCGTGGCCAGATGCTCGTCGCCTTTGAAGGGTAGTTTGTTGCCCCAGTAGTTGAAGTTGAAGTTTATTGCTGTTCGCTGGCATGTGGAGGCGTTGCGGACGTAGACTGGACCGCTATCTCGAATCCATAATTCGTTCAATAGAGCTGGTCTCACGATGACGTTCGATGATGTTTGCGATTTGGCTTGATCGATCAGTTCGTCGCGTGTGTACAGATGTACAGGCTCGAAACTGGAGATAGCATTCGCAATTCCGACGATCTCAGATTGCAGGGCGTGGAGATGTGGTTCATCGTCTGCTGACTCAATGCTGGGATATGCCATGAGAGTATGTGAATGGGGAGCATGTTCAGGAAGCAGGGTGTAACGAGCATGTTGTTGGGGAATGTCGGCGTTAACGAGCTTGCTGTCGTTGTCTAAGTCGAGATTTAGGATCGCCATCTTTTGAGAGTTGATGAATTAGAGATGGTTTGGAGGTAGTGTTGCTTTAGCAGAGATACGGCGGTCATGGGGGTGTGTTGTACCTCAGAATGAGGTGGGATATATGTTTCGCGCATTGTGTGACGGCATTGTAGGAGTTCGACGATGAGCATGGTCCACGGCATGCGCGGGCCTCACGTCTGGGTGAAGATATTTGAATATCGTCGACATGGTAGTCAGGAGGTGAGTTTCCGCCTCGGCTTGACATTCCTACAACGGCAAAGCGCGTTGCGGAGACGGAGGATTTCATGCAGCGTCCAACGAACTGCTGACGGAGATGTACTGTTTATATTCCTACGCCCTGTGACTGCACTCCGCGGCTTCCTCAACTCTTTCACTCGCCAAAGCATGGAGTGCACCACAGAGTTTTGCTGGCTGGGACCATAATTGACACACTGAGATGATGTTGGTGGCCAAAATGCAGGTATGTCCATGAACATTGTATGAATCGTGATTTCCCTCTTGTTGCCTCACCTCATATCATGTCTCATCTAGCAGCAAAGGGTTTCCCTGGCTGAATTGATGCTATATCTATCCCACTTCAATACCGAGAGACCATCGCAGTTATTCAAAATTATTTGATAAACTGGAAATCACGCGCTCTCTGCACTATGTCTTCAGTCGATAGTATTGTGGACGCCGGCATTGACAGCTTAGCGGCCGCCTTGTCATCAAAAAGATTGACCTCTGTCGATCTAGTCGCCAAATACCTCCTACGCATAAGCAATTACGACTGCAGGAATATTGAACTCAACTCAATACCTCTGATCAACGAAAATGTGTTCGACGAAGCTACAGCAGCTGATGATCGACGTGCGACTGGTACAACGCTTGGCTCCCTCGATGGCATCCCTTTCACCGTCAAAGATAGCTACAAAGTCAAAGGCATGACCGTAGCAAGTGGCTCAGAAGCATTTCAGAGACTTGTAGCGAATGAAGATGCCTTTACAGTTCGAGCATTGAGGAATGCTGGTGCTGTTCTAATCGGTAAAACCAATATGTGTCCAATGGCATACGGAGGCATGATTCGAGGTCTGTATGGACGTGCTGAAAGCCCATATAACCTAGATTATCTACCTGCCGCTTTTGGATCAGGTTCCTCAAACGGTAGCGGCGTTTCTACTGCAGCTTCCTTTGCAGCTTTTGGCATGGGTGAAAAAACCGTTTCATCCGGTAGATCACCCGCATCGAACAATGCTCTAATAGCTTACACTCCTTCCCGAGGGCTTATTTCTATTCGAGGAAATTGGCCACTCTATCCAACCTGTGATGTCGTTGTACCACATACTCGCACGATGGATGATTTGTTCGCCGTCTTGGATGTCATTACCGCTCATGATCCCGAGACCACCGGTGACTTCTGGAGAGACCAGTCCTTTGTTGTTCCACCTATACATTGGTCAAATCTGCGAAGACCCTTCTCCACCATCAAAGACGTGAATTACCTAAATGGTAAACGAATCGCAGTTCCTGAGATGTACATAAAGCAGACAAAACAAGGACCATATGTATCCAAAGCAATAGAACCTCTATGGGCTCAAGCACGCGCCGATCTTGAAGCTGCAGGTGCAGTGGTCGAGGTCGTGCAAGACTTCCCCATAACGCGAGCATATGATGAACTACTAACAAAAGGTGAGAACGCAAATCTGCCCTCATTCGGTCTACCCAAATACTGGTATGCCGCTGAGCGTGGAACCTTAATCGCCCACGCATGGGAAGACTTTCTCGAGCAGAACAATGACCAAAATTACCCGTCACTGACGAACATCAATCCGAAACAAATTTTTCCTCATCTCCCACCCGATGATCCTCAAGTCAAGTTCACCGAACCGGCCAACGCAGTTCACTGGTCAAAATTAGCCAGCTACATCCGAGATACCACCTCACCAACAGCAACAACCCGTTCCAGCAAAAGCCTCATCTACAACGTCCCACACCTGGAAGCCGCCGTAAAAGCCCTAGAAGCAATTCGAAAACACTACTTCGAAAGCTGGCTTACCTCGCACAAAATCGACTACGTCGTCTTCCCCGCTGCAGGCGATATCGCACACGCCGACGCCGATATATCCACCACAAGCGCGGAACACGCCTGGAAAGATGGTGTGAAATACAGCCATGGCAACCGCGCATTACGACACGTCGGGATACCCAGCGTAACAGTTCCAGCAGGCATGCTAGCTGATTCAAACATGCCGATGGGCTTGACCTTTCTAGGCCGAGCTTACGAGGACATCGACCTGTTGAAAGTCGCGTATGCATATGAGCAGAGGACGAAAAGAAGAATTCCACCACCTCGAACACCACCACTTGCATCTGATATCATAGCTCTGCAGCAGCACATGGCATCTGCATCTGACTCTCGGCCTCGCCCCGTCTTATCAGTATCTACATGCACCGTCACGGCGCAAGCAAACGCTACAGCATTAGTATTCATCCAAGGCACAGTGAGCATTAACATCATAGCATCACCAACCACCAACGGTTCACGAGGTCTCTCAACTCCAGCACCAACACCACTATCGTCCCAAGACATAAACCTAGAAATCTTCATCGACGGCACTGAAATCACAGACTCAAACATCGAGATCACAAACGCGAAAGAAATAGAAGATAACCCCAATACCCAGCAATGGCAATTCAAATGCCAGCACCCGATCACACAGCCTCGCGTACTAGATGCGCGGAACAAGGTTGTTGGCAAGATTGCAAGGGACAGCACGATGGTCATGGTGCTGTGCAGATTTAGGGATGGGAGGCCAAGTGGCTTTTTGAGGGTTGTGCATTTCTCTGACCAGATCAGATCGAATGATATCGAGCGTAGTTAAGTGAGAACAAGCGATGTTAGCGAGGGATTATGGGAGAAAGTAGCGTAAAAACATACAGTATATGTAAATCAAATCCTGTACCAGATCTACACGTAGACACGTACGTATGTATACATCTTTACATACCCCCGCTATCCACATTCAAACCAAGGTATCTAAGGTACCTACCTACAGTACAGAATAGTACAATACACTAGAAACAGCCCTCTAATACTGCCGTTCCGCAAACCCAAAATACAACCCCGCCAGCTTAACCCTCCACCTCCGTCCCCAAACAACAAAAGGGATAGACGTCAGCACAACGACAGCACAAATCACACCCACGACAATAAACATGTTGTATGTACCCATGTTGTTTTGCCAGGCTGGCACGGCGAAGATTAGCGCTGTGCTGAGGGCGTTGCGGATGAATACTACGCCTACTAGGGCGTCGCCTAGGATCTGTTTTGTAGAGGTTAGTCAAAAGGATAGGTAGGTATATTGGTTAAGGGAGTAGGATAGGTGTGGGTGGTGATGATTTCTGTGGAACGTACGTATTGGTATGAGTCTTGGAGGTATGTGAGTGACATGTCGCCGCAGCCGCCGAGGGCAAAACCTACGAAGCCGGCTCCTATGGCGTTGATGATCCATGCTTCTCCCTAGTGACACAGTCAGTACCGGCGTAATTGGGTGGATGTTTGTATTAGATGGTATTTCTCGTACCTTTGCAATGCTAAGTCCGTAGAGTAGTGCTCCAATGATGAGACCGCATCCCGGTACCATGTAGAACCATAGTCTGGTTTCTGGTTCGTGAATACCGGCTCTTCGCTTGGCAACTTGAACGGCGAGGACGTCTACTAGTGGTCCGCCTACCATAGATCCGAGGAAAGCTCCGATTGCGGGTGGGAGACTCATGAGACCGACTGCAGCGGCGCTGAAGTTGTATGGTGGCGCTGGGAGGAGAGTTGCTTGTGTGACTGCTACGATTGAGAGCATGGAGATTAGCCAGCCATATTGGAGGGCCACAAAGGCTACTGCGGGAAAGCGGCAGAGGAGTTCAAAGGGTTGGAAAACATGTCGAAGGAAGCTGTTCTGCTTGTTTCGGGAGGACTCCGGGTCAAGAGTGTAGAGTCTGTGACGTTTCCAGTAGCTATGGATGGGAATGGAAGAGCGGTCCAGCACGGACTCGCGTGTCGCCTGGATGGAGAGACGAGAATCAGGTCCATGTGCGGCGCTCTTGAAATCGACTTTCTCTCCCGAATTATTGCTGTCGTGTGGTTGTGTATTTGCCTTCGCGATGCCTGTCGAATGTCCGTTGAATACTGGCGATGGAAATTTGGATTCTTCGAGCAGAAAGATCAAGGCAATAGAGGTAACGGCCAGGAAGATGGTCAAATAGTAGAAAACCCAACGCCAATCTTGCGCTACGGCGACATAGCCAGCTGCGACTGGTCCGAGATAGTTACCGAGACACACAGCTGCCAAGTAAATACCATTTATCGATGCTCTTTGGTGAACGAAGAACAAGTCAGAAACGGTGACTTGGAATAGAGCTTCATTGGCCGCGCCAGCGAAACCAGCTATGGTATTTGAAACAATGAAATTTGCGGTATTCTGTGATCTCCCTTGCCAAATCGCCGACGCAGTCATCAGTAGCGATGTCGCGATGTATACAGGACGTCGACCAAATTTCAAGCCCATGGGTACAAAAAAGAGGCAACCAACAGCTAAGGCTGCGGAGCCGGCAGCATATGCATCATTGAGAGCATCGAATGAAATACCGGTCTCTGCGTTGATGTTTACCCATAGAGGCGTGGCCACAGTCAGTGTGGCAAAAACCAGGACGCAGTAGAGACATAAAAGTGTCATGTGTAGTGCTTTTCTCCATTTCGGCCAGTTGAGAGGTTGATTCGGATCAGGACTTGGGATAGGCGATAGCACGATCTCGGTACCGGTTGACGTCTCGATACGTTGTGTTCCTGGAGGGAGGGTCTGATCAGCTTGAAGGATAGTAGCCATTTTGTCAGGGTTGAAAGGAGAATTACGAAGCAATGATAGAATTGTCGACCTACATGGGTGGACGGCGCTTTGCAATTATATGCCATGATCGTTATCAGTAATTCGTATCAGCGGCACTTACTCCGTACTTGGGATGGGGATTGTGGATGTTCTCCGCCATGAGTCGCTCGAGCCCAGAGTTAGTGACTTACAGTGGCTGATCGGTTTCTAGTCGAGTGGGAGAGAAGGTGTCGACTGCATTCTATGGCGGCAGGTTTAGTCGACGGACCTTTTTGACAGAGTGGATCAAATGCTGTTTATGGCAAATCTAGGCGACGGATGTTTTTGCATAGTGCGTGATAACAAAACCTTCACACGACCTTGACAGCACTCATACCTTACTGTAATTGGTTGGCTTGCGGTGGAATGAGATTTGGGCTCAGTTGTCGGGGGAGGATGCTGCGGAGATCTCAAGTTCATCGAAGGTGCTTCTTGATTTTGCTGTTGTTTACGTGCAAAGATTCACTTACACATCTTCACACGGCTCATAAACGGCTTCCCAATATACAACACTACACAAGATGAGGACCGTTTTCACGAATGGAATCATTTACCATGGAAGGTGTACATCCGGATTCAACACTTGTACCACTATGGTGATCAATGATGAATCTATCGAATATTTGGGTGACGACGCTGAAAGGCGTATTCCTGGACTTGACAATAATAACACAAGAACAATCGACCTCGGTGGCCGCTCTGTCTTTCCCTCCTTCATTGACAGCCATATGCATCTGTTACAATTTGGAGCTTCATTGCTCAAGGTCGGGCTTGACGACTGCAAGAACATCGACGATATAAGAGCCACGATTGCTGATGCTGCAAAACGCATTCCGACTGCCAAACGTATCCTCTGTCGAGGTTGGCGACAGGCGACTACCAACCGCGAGGCTCTGGCAAGCATGATTGACGATCTCGATCCCAGGCCCATCTTCATTGATGCAGATGATCTACATTCAGAATGGTGTAACACAGCAGCATTGAGAGAAATGGGCATCGACGCCAACACTCCAGATCCTGTAGATGGCTCCATTCATAAGGATTCGGATGGCAATCCAACAGGCCTCATCAGTGAGGGTGCTGTCATTACCATGGTGTGGCCACATCTGATCGGACTAATGTCGGTACAAGATAAGAAGGAGTGCATCCGAGCGGCAATGAAAGAATACCATGCCTCAGGATACACAGGCCTTGTCGAGATGGCCATGGACGATGGCAGTTGGGACCTGCTCGAGTCGATGCGGCAGGACGGAGAGCTTGGTCAGCGTATCGCTGCTCACTGGATCATCGTACCCACAGGTGATGATGTTAAGAATCTTGCCCAAGTCGACACAGCAATTGCCATGAATGAAAAGTACAACCTTCAAAATTCCCCTAGTTTCCGCATCGCTGGCATCAAAGTACTCTGCGATGGCGTCATCGACTCATGTACGGCCGCATTGTCAAAGCCGTACCTCGTATCACCAAATGGTACTGGTGACTTCAACTGGACATCAGATGCTCTTGCAAAGGTTGCCGCAAAAGCGGACGCGGCAAATCTTCAGATAGCCCTTCACGCTATTGGTGATGCAGCAATTACAATGGCAATCAATACAGTGGAAGCTCTGGGCACAACTGGTCGCCGACACCGTATTGAGCATCTCGAGGTGACACATCCAGATGATGCCAAAAGACTCGGAAAACTTGGTATCACGGCATCGGTTCAGCCTGTCCATTCCGACCCTTCAATTCTTGGTGCCTGGCCCGAATTGATTGGTCCTGAGCGATGTGGCTGGGCCTTTGCGCATCGAGAATTTCAAGACTATGGCGCACATTTGGCGATTGGCACCGACTCGCCTACCGCCCCTCATTTGCCGCTCCCAAATCTGTACGTGGCGAACACAAGAACATCAGCACGGGATCCCCACAATCACAGTAAAATCAACCAGCGTCAGGGACTGGATATGCATCAAGTGTGGGGCGCAGCGACTTGGGGTGCGGCTTACTCTTGCTTTGCTGATACGATTACCGGGAGTCTGGAGGTTGGAAAGAAAGCAGACTTTATCGTACTTGACGGATTAACTAAGGACTTCGATGCCAAAGTATTGATGAAGGCGTCGGTTGCCGAGACATGGATGGATGGTAATTGTGTTTACCATCGACCTTAAGCGAATAGTTGGTAGCGAGGCAGTGCATCATGAAGTTGCTCAATCGGACCAAGTTCAATAGGATGCGTATGTGACACTCTTCTGGCGGTCGCAACACGTCTTAAGCTCGGACTTGTGCTCTTCCATCATAGAGTAGGCGAGTGCGTGTGAAAAGGCTAGGACGGTGGGATGACTTCGAAAATTCCCTACTGTTTTCCATATAGCGTGACAACAAACTCGAATAAGTGAGAATCAAGAGCGGTCAGTAAGTTTCTGAGTGTGGTTACTCGTCTTCTTCAATCGAGCTTGAAATACTTCATAGAACTGCCTTCCCACAGCGCCGGCTTGCATCAAACTTGAAAAGGTCCCTTTGCTGGGATTGTAAGATGATAGCGACAAAGAAGGCAAAATCGTCCTTCTTTGTGAGGTGATTCATAGCTGCGGCATTACCCGTGAAGTGTAGACATAGGAAGACTGAAAGGGCTTCCCATAACGTGCAAGAGAATCGACAGGAGTATGCCATCATCCCTCGTCATGCTTGAGCGTTCGAAGGGACCTTTTACAACCCTGCGTTATTGTCGACAATAGCACGGGTCTCGTTGTTTATGGGCCCATCGCAATCGAGGCTCCCGTTCCAATGCACTCGAACCAGGTAAGCTCAGGTCGTTCAGCTCTCTTTCGCCAAACGTGTTTCAGACAAGCCAGCATACTCTGGCAAGAACTCGGAGCCATACCATTACTTATTGCGTGCATCGTTCGGAGGATCTTGTTTTCGTTGTCAGTGTTTACCTCATCGAGCTCCAGACATGCCACAAAATAGGGAAAAAGTAGGTACTTTGGTCGTCCGGCACTCTGTTTGATAGCTTTCTCTACCTGTGCCTCCAATTGAATAGCTTTAGACCGTGCCAGCATATCTGCTAATGGAGATCTTCGCGTCTGCAAGACAAGAAGCTGAGTAGCATACTTGAAGGCTCTTGCTTGAAGGAGAAGATGATTTCTTTCGACCTGATCAGCTACAATACTAGCCCGCTGATCAAGAGCTGTGTCTGGCATCCATTCAGCGACAGAGTTGGCAATAGCTTCTGTTCGTGGTATCAACTGTGCCTCCAGAATAGTACCATCCTTAATTCCGCGGTAGAGGCAACAGACGTCGTAGAGGTGAGGCAGTAGTTCGTGAGATATCCCGTAATAGGTGTCAACAATGGTATTGCCTGCAGGAGGTTCATATCGAAAGATCGGCAACTCTCCTAGCACGATACACTCAGCTAGCTCGACGTATAGCAAGCAGATGATGTATGGATCAGTTTCTTCTGTCGTCTTGCATATAAGCTGCTCTCTCCATGGCAAGGCCTGCAAAAGAGCGGATTGGGAGATCGGCAAGGTTGGAGCGCCTACACTCAAGTCATTGTATGTGACAAGTATCAAAGCAAGGCTAATGACAGTACGAATATCCTCCAGACATGCCGGCGCAAGCGATCGAAGATTTTGTAGTGCTTTGCTGCCATTTTCAGCATGGGAAGGGGATAGGATTTCCCCGAGTGTGATGTGCTTGTTGTCTGAAAGAGCTTTCGCAAAGGCCAAGAAGGCGTCCTTGACTTGATTTGTTGAGATGACAAGTCTCCCAAGCATTGTTAAACGTATGGACTCCTGAAAGCTTTGCCCGTACACGAAGCTGGCAATCTGTTCTGGATGCACGAGAAACTCGATAAGAGACACTTCATGATCCTGGAAGCCCCTCAGGTATGACAGCCGAATATGTGGCGGCAACTGGGGCGTGGTATATGAAAAGGCAGCCACAGCATTCTTCCTTGGGGGGGTCAAGCTTCGCGTTGTCTTTGGAGGCGTCGTGCGTGGTCTGCCTGGGAGCAGAATCGCCCGCTCAGTCCGGCAGGTATAACCTAGCCTGGTACATCTAGCGCAAGCTGGCAAGCCCGGTCCAAGAACACAGCGGGCTTTGATCTTGTAGCAACGGTCGCAGGTTCTTTGCGCATGCATACCTTGCAAAAAACATCTTCGTTGGACTCTGTGTTGATCCTATCAAACACGTCGAAGGCGATAAGACAGCGGATGAATACTAGGTAGGTATGCTAAACTTTAAGGTTCATGAAAGGTGGGCAGCCCTATTCCCGAAAAGCTTCAACTTCGAGCACCGACTCGAGTGCGAAATTACGCTAAAAGTTTTTTGCTGATCACTGAACTGCGAGCACGAGCACTTCATCCTCATCCTCCTCTATCAAGCTTGACAGTATCCACTTTTCTATCGCGGTCTCTTCTTTTCTGTCAGCTATCTTGTTGCTCATAGAGATTGGGTAGGATACGTCAGCGACCCTCTTTCCTCGTTAGACGTTGCGACTGCTCTCCCTCTCACGTACTCCCCACAGCCGTCAGCATGGCACCTGGAGCAGCAACAGAGTTCAAGAGGGAGTCTGGTACAGCTCGATTGCTGGGATCAGGTATATTACTCCGCAACAGCTACATTCATATACACAAGCTGATAACATAGGCTCCGCCGGTGTCGCTGAACTTCTTGTTTTCCACCCCGTAGATACGATAGCAAAACGGCTCATGTCCAATTCAACAAAAGTACGAACCTCTATTCGATTCTCGTTGATTCTACTCAACTAACATGAGTCAGGTTACAAATATCTCTGCCTTTAACAACGTAATCTTCAAACAATACGCCAATGAATCCGTGGGTCGTAAATTCACCTCTCTCTTTCCCGGTCTCGGTTATGCTGCCGGCTACAAAATCCTCCAGCGAATCTATAAATATGGCGGTCAGCCCTTCGTCCGTGACTATCTAACCCAGCATTACGCTTCTGATTTCGACACAACGTTCGGTAAAGGCACTGGCAAAGCCGTCCTCAACGCAACTGCCGGCTCGTTAATCGGTATCGGAGAAATCGTCCTACTACCATTAGACGTGCTCAAGATTAAAAGGCAGACAAACCCAGAGGCATTCAGAAACCGAGGCTTCTTGCAGATAATAAGAGATGAAGGTACGGGATTATACCGTGGTGCAGGCTGGACCGCCGCACGAAATGCGCCCGGAAGTTTCGCACTCTTTGGTGGCAGCGCGTGGGCGAAAGAGAAGGTATTCCACTTGGAGGACTACAACAAAGCAACGTGGTTCCAAAACTTCATTGCCTCGATAGCTGGTGCATCTGCCTCGCTTATCGTCTCAGCTCCCCTCGATGTGATCAAGACGAGGATTCAAAACAGGAATTTCGAGAACCCTGAGTCAGGATTCAAGATTGTGGGCAGTATGATGAGGAATGAGGGTTTCACGAGTTTCTTCAAGGGTTTGACGCCGAAGATGTTGATGACAGGACCGAAATTGGTCTTCTCCTTCTGGTTGGCGCAGACACTGATACCTGCATTCGGCAAGGTGGTGTAACCGGGACATCGCAGATATTATGAAGATGAACCGGATACTCCAGGACGAACGGTGTTGAAGGAAAATGGCGTCGAGGATTTCTGCCGAATGTATTGATAGACTGGTTGTAGACAAGTATCGGGAAACAAGATGAGACGTTGTCAGTATACGCAAGCGAGTTCGAGATGTACAGCGAAATGAGTCGGTACATAAAATTCTTGAATACATTTACTTCTCCCCTTCAATTAGATTTTATACATTTTCTGCTTGGAATCTAAGATCAATTAGATAATATCCAGCATGCAATTACCATCGATCCCACTTGCCCTTCGTCCTGCATGATCTGGCTGCCAACTTCTGCAGCTCGACCTTAACATGCTAGTCATTATGCATTTCCCGTCTCACTGGCCCTTCGTTCCTTTCCAACCGCCCAGACTGCATATACGCACATACATACATGCTCCAGCTCTTCCACTTCTCTCCTGGACGGAAGATATGTTACTGTAACCGGCTCTCCTCATCCATTCATATATCGAAGACATCGGCCAGTATTCCGAACTCAGTCACCAAGTCTCCAAGTTAGGTAGTTCTGAACACAAAGCACCTCGGTATGTGATGGTGCATCATAGTTCGTAAATGGACGCAAGCGTGGTCAGACGGCATTGCTGCACTTTTCGGTCTGGGCTTGACGGAGCGTGGTCAGCCTATCTCTTTTTTGTAACGTGGCGTTAGTGAGGATTGGCGGACTGTAACTGAGAGCTTGTGGGATGGTTATGGAGATAATCTGGTTTCTGTGGAATGTCTGCGGAGCAGCAGAGGGAATTTTGTTTATGCCGGATTTTGCATGGAGCAGTGACCGGCGGTGTTGGAAGAGTCCAGGCTTCGTCGTGGTGATGGGAAATGTGTTGAGATGATGGTTATGACTATTATGGTTCGTACAGGTGCCACCCTGCGCACCGTGCCGGTCATGTCTTAAGTCCCGTAAATGTCAGAAGGAGCAGTTTCATGCAGCGAACGCTCCAGGTGTTGGAGGTAGCAAGAACTCTCCATCTTCGGATATCTGCTGAAGGCCCTTTGGGGCCATACTTTGCTGTAATACGGCATTCATGTTCTGACTTATTTCCCTTCTAGACTTGCTTCTGCTGTGCTTGGTTGATGTGCCCTCGAAGGTTGAGAAGTAATCTGTCTCTGGGTCGTCCCAGAGATCGGGTTCCTGAGGTGCTGTGTCTACTGACAGTTCGAAGAACTGTTGCGGTTGGTGTTGTTGCATGCGTTGAATGTGATTTTGATACTGCTGTTGGGGCTGTGGCGGCCAGTGCCGAGACTGAGAAATTGTCTGATTGAGATCGATTTCTGGTATGACACCGTCAGACTCAAGGAGTTGAGGATATCCTGATGGAGATAATGGACGAGACGGCGGGGTTGAGTACTTCCTGCTGTATGCCGGTCTACTCGTTTTATGTGATGTGGTGCCAGTCGAGGATTTTCGTCGTTTCACTTTGGATCGTTCTGACATTCGGGATTTGGTGCGGCTGGGAGATGTCATTGCTGGAACATTATCATCATCGTGTTCTTCGCTGGATTCGTTTGCCGTCATCGTGGTTGCTGGGTTCGTTTTCACTCGTTCATGAGAAATGCTTACCGTGCTGTGCTTCTTGATGTTGTGATTGCTCTGCTCACGGTCAGAGGTTTCGGTGTCTACCATGTTGGAGATTCTCTGGATCATGTTAGGCTCGTACAACAGCTCCATTATTCAATTAGCAGCGCAGATTCAGTGCTGAACACAAGAGCAACAAGCCATAGCGGTTGACGTTAGTTTTGTTACCATCACATTCAGATCTGCTAATGAAAGCAACATAAGGAGGAGAAACAGACTCCACCTGGAGATTGCGACGTGGCGGTCAGTTGCTCGTCGGCACAGAAGTGGTGCCGTATGCTTGACAGCATCATTATCACTCTCAAAAGCATTGATACCCGGTTCGCAAGGTATATAGCATCTTATCAACCAGTTGCGAGGCCCTTCGAAGAGATGTAAAAGGCTGAATTGCCCTGAATTTGTGAACTCTACCAAGGTGAAGACTGATCAACATGCCCATTGATGTTGGAGACATCCCTCTGCCAAGACGCTAGTATTTTCCGAGAAAGAGTCATTCTCTTCTACGTCCCTGTTTGCTGTCCTTGTTAGTTGACACCTCCCTTTCAACATTGCTTGGATATTCTGTGTCGGACCAAGACCAGCAGTATCTGAAGCATGAGAGAGGTTGCTATACGCCCAAGCTCAATCTTATTAGCAACAACGGTTGCACACAGACAATTTCAGTCATTAGGAGACAAGGCTCCATATCTCGTGAACGACTTGACAGTTCTGGCTGTAGCCATGGTGGTATCGCCTCATATACGATTACCTATAGTCTCAGTCAGGTCTGCTCGACTACTCGCCCTTCCTTATGTTGAAGATTGTTTCAGCACTCGTCAACTGTGTTCTATGAAGACTAGCAGACAGATTCTATCATTAGCATGAACGCTTCTCCTCCCAAAACGACCATGTTAGTCTACAGGTAGATCTACTAGTCCTGGATGACTCGGGATGGCTTCCATTTCAGTATTCTCCTTCATACAATCTGTCCTTGAGAAGTAAGTACGATCTTCCGAGGTAGGACTGCTCAAGCAATTCCGTGACAGATCCCGTTCGATCCAAGATCGTATTATAGCATGATCAAGCAGTCCAGCGGCCGGGATATATCTCGAGCATACATCAACCATGCAAATGCCGTACTTGCACGAGGTCGAGGAGGTGCTCTCGACACCAACTTGACCAATATCCTCACCGACTCGGGTCTTCCTCACTAGTCAACCCACACAACCACTGCCAAACATTGAGAATCCCGATGGCTGTGAACTTCACAGCACTGTTGTTGTACAGACTGAGAACTAACAACTGCCTCTACCATTGATCCTACTTGCGACTGGCTTTGACCTCGTTGTCACCAACCCATCACCTTCCCGTCACTTGCTCTATTTCCCATTCGCAAAGGCTGATTGACATCGTTGCCTGGTATTGTGCTAAGTGTCGAGAAAGCTCGGTGTTCATTTGTCATGTATATAAATCTTTCTAGCTGACTCAAAGGAACTAACTAAGATTCACTCACATCACAACCAAGCAAGCAGATCCATTAACCAACAATCAAATCCACTAACCAAAGTCGAACAGAGGTTGAAGTGGATCCAAAACCAAATCCAAAACAACCAACTCAGATCAGATCATACACAATGTGCCACAAAGAGCGATGTCCATGGAAATGCACCAAATGCGGAACCGGCTACACAAAGGAAGAAATAACAATCATGACCATCAACTGCCTAAAGAAGAATTGCCCATATCAGAAACTTGGTTTCGGCATCTCCCTCACAGTCTACTCGAAGAACACAGTCCTCGTCAGTGACTGCAGCAAGCATGAACGACCGATCTGCATGAAATACGGCCTCTTGCATGCCACGGAGAAGCACAAGGATACGAAGTTTGGTGAGGACATGAGCTTTGATGAGGTTTTTGACTACAAATACTAGCAAGCAGGAAGGAACGGATCTACGGATGAACGCTCTTCAGTCGACCAGCTTCTGGTGTGAAGTGGTGAGCCACAAAATGGCATGAAATGCAAGTAGTATATCGAAAGCATCAATGCAGTATTCTATTTCCTTCCCTTTCATGACAATTGCAGTTTCAATGAATTTCCTGAAATCAGTAGCACCAAGACCGCTTGACCAGATCAACACCACTCCACCAACTGAATCAAATCCGCACGTGCATTCTGTAAAGCGTAGCTGATAGCACACAGCAAGACCAGGGGCTGCGGGGCAATGGCATCAACTCAACCGCCCGGCACGGCAACATACATATGTAGTTCTACATTAGCAACCGCTCACGACGTTGTAGAAGTCGATAATGTGATACCTACTATACTTACACTATTCTCACTTGGAGCCATCCCCGCCCATGGTCGAGTGTCTTCATCGGCCACCTCCTTGCCTGGGTCTTGTATGTTCACCGAAGCTCCCACTCCGCTTGGATTTGTGCATGGGCATGTTGCACTGGCATGTGGAGGAAGTACCTACGGTGTAGAAGCACGGTTTGGTATATTACTGTAGGATCATGTGGCTGCTCCCTACTCTTCTTCTTCCTCTTCTTCTCGCCATCGGGGTTCTCGATATTTGGCAGTGGTTGTGTATCATCCCTACCTACTACATGTAGTAGGCAAGTGGGCGTTGATGTTATGTACGTAGTCTACGCTAGTCTTAATGTGGAATACTGCACATAAGGTGCTGTACCTTAAGCATTCAATTATATCCGACACCTTGCACAGCAGACAGATTTGAGATTCAACGGAGTACAACCGTTGGCAAAATGCATGTTCAATATTCATGATGTTATTAGGAAGGAATCAACGGATACACTGATAGTAATATGGTATGCATAGGTATTGATGTGAAACGATGCGATATGCCACGTTTTGTATCTCCAATGTCAGTAGTCGCCAAATTTTGTTCTTGTCAACCTGCATTGAACCACTCAACCGACCAACGCCAATCCGTGTATCATGCAAGCATACCATCCGTGCATACATATGCTGAAAACACATGGCTATTGATTCACCATCTATGCTTCAATTTTCATCCTCAATTTATGTGCCGAACCAGGTCCTCCATCATCATCATCATCGTTCTCAGCTTTTCGTTTTCCAAGTATAGAATCTGGTGTACTTGTCCTCTTATGATTTATACTGTTCATGGAGGCCAACGGTGTAGCAGACCGTCCGAGTCCTGCAATGGCAGACTGTCTCACTGCCGCCGCTGGCGCTGTCTCCCTTCCTTTCGTCATTTCGCGGTAGCAAGATGCATGGTAGTATCTATCGCCTACTTTGATTGCGTCACGCCAGATGAAATCTTGGATATCCGCGGACCATTCACTCTTGAATGGTTCTTGGTCAATTGGACATGGCAGATTACGGACGACTGGGTCACTGGGAGCGCGCACGATATCTTCCTGCTGCTGTTGCTTCTTCTTTGCTACACCTGGTGATGTGCCGTTTGCACCTGTTGTGCCATCCTCGAGGCCGAGGTCATCCAGTTGCTCAATGGTGCTTATCCAGTCGAGCTCATCTACGTACCAACTTCTATTTTGTCCACGCTGTTCTGCCTCAATGCCACGCGCTTTGGTCTTGAAGTGCCAGTCCAGATGCTTCTCTTTCTTTGCTCTGCCTGCATCATCTGACGTGAATCTTCGACCACAAGTACTGCATTGGTTTGGTTTTTCATTGATGAAGCTGAGGACCAGATGTGGCCGAGGAATCTTGAGTGCAGCTGACGTAAATGGTACCTCGTCAATGTTAAGCTGAGCGAATCTGGTGGGTGGTGTTGTGCCTTGATTCGGTGTTGTGGCTTTGGACAGAATGCCAGATGCACGGATCTGATCGAGCAAAGAAAGTGTTCCATTTGGAAGCGCTGGAAGCGCAGCAGGGAGTGTAGGAGTGCTCACAGCTGGAACAGGGAAATTCTGACCATACGGCTGAGCCGGTTGTGATTGAGCACCGCCTTGCGCATTCCGTAGAAGCTCTGCAAGATTGGCTGAGTTCAAAAGTGAGGTTGGAATTGATGCAGGCTGTTGATACTGAGGTTGCTGATATTGCTGAGGAGGGTATTGTGGTTGAGGATATGAATTAGCTGGTTGCCATTGCGGCGGCTGTTGGTATGGCATCTGCAGCTGAGAGGTCTGCTGCGCGAATTGAGCAGCTTGCTTTTCTGCTGCCTTTTTGGCCAATTGCTGATCTATTGAACCGCGAATGTCTCGTAGATCCTGATCAGAGGCTGTTCCACTATCGAGTATCTCCTTAAGAGTTTGTAGAGTCTGAAGCTTTTTGGTTGCTGTCTGGTCTAACGGGTGTGTCGTGCAGAAGATCTTTGCGTCTAGCGTAAGGTCATCAATATCAGAATGTAGTTTCGTGGCGTCAATCCCAGCTCTAAACATTTGCTGCCCATTCTGCTGTAGAAATTGCATGTTCTGGACGGGTGTGGGAGGTAGTTGTGGCGTCGCATGAAATGGCTGTTGTAGGGCTGAATACACTGTTGTGGCCGCATGAGAATTGGGTTGCTGAATTGTGTTAGTAATTACCCTGCTACTTAAAAATGGATTGTATGCTTACCTGGTAGTAAGACGGTTGCTGTGGCTGCAACTGTACCTGTGGCTGAGGGCTCGGTGTGGGTTTTTGAATATCAATTAGTGGAGGATATGGAAGTCCGTTTTGAGGAGGTGTAGCGGTTGCACGATATGGCACGCTCGCTTGGACCACGCTTGGTGTCCTGATTTGCGCTTGTTGTGGAAATTGTTGTGGTCGAGTTGCTGTAGATTGCTTATACCTATTCAGAGCGTCGATTATGGATTGGGTGCTTGGTAGAGGAAAGACAGAAACACTAGACAGAGAGCCAGGCACAGGTTCACGCCATGTTTTCAGCATTTCTTCTAGCTTCCGCCTGACCATTGGGTCAACTTGCGAATAAGCAAGCATGAAAATTTCGTGCAAATTTCGCCCAAAGTAAACGGTGTAAGGAGAACCGATATTCTTGACCAGCGAATCTAGCACATAAAGAGCTGGGAGCTTGCGACCGGGTGGTGCCTCACGAAAGGTTAGTATACTTTGTGGAGACTGAATGATATGCTTACCTTTTTGATGTGAAGGGCGAGAACTCTCGAGATTGCTTCAGCATGTTCAATGTTCTCCTTTGCGATCATGGTCAAATTGGCGATCTGAAATCTATCGTTGGTGATAAGGTCGTCAAGGGCTTCTTTGTAATCTCCTGCTACCTCATCTGAGGGTAGTGAGGCAGCCATCCTGTCAAAGGTCGAAGAGAGCGATTCTGTAACAAAGCAAACTGCACAGGAGAGGAAGTGATGATTGACCAAGAAACGATCAGTCAGAATATATTTCTTGGGCTTGAGGCAAGCACTTAAGATCGGTAGCGAAAGCAGATCGGGTCTTTTCGCTGACTGTTAGAAGTACCAAGGCACTAACTGGCAGGAGAAGAAAGTGTGTGATATCTTGTACTATCTAATGCCCGCCCCCCTCAAAGTGATTCAGGTGTTCGAAATTCAGACTTAAAGTTCCAGATCACTTTACAAGTGACGAACTTCAATATATTTCTCAGTAAGCAGACAATGGACTTGTCTCAAACCCTCCACCTTGTATTTGGAGCCTGCGATTCCTGCAACTTCGAGTTTCAAACAATCTGGTTGTCAAAGTGAGTGTTAGACCATTCGGGTGGTGGCTTTTGTGAGATAGGAATTGATTGAATCTGAAAGTAGGTTGATTTAGGAAAGGAACGTAAATTTCATCAAGTCGCAGGATAGAAGTGCAGTGATGGAAACGTAATGATCGAAGAGACGAGGTTGATGATTGCAGTCTGCAACTCAAAGCAGAGTAACAGACCCGCGCAGGTGCCAAGGCGGCAATCAGAGAACGGCGAGAACGGCTGCGCGCGGCCTTTGGTGTCGAACGGGATTGCATCATAACCTGAAACGCTTAATCGCAGATGCAATAACTTACACTCAACATTATAGTATTCTTAAAGTCATAACAACTCACCAGACTCGAACTCAGTCACCGCATAACCTATCAACACTCAACACGATCACAATACATACAACATGCGTATCACAATCATCGGTTTCTTCCTCGCACTCCTTGTTGCATTTGCAATGGCCGCCGCTCCCCAGAAAGCGATTGTCGTCACATTTGAGGATCCTAGTACTCCTCAATCAACAGTCGATGCTGCCATGCAAGCGGTCAGAGATGCCGGTGGAGTCATCACTCACGAGTACAGTATGGCAATAGTTCGCGGTTGGGGGTCAATGTGGCTAACAAACGGTAGATCTCTTCAAAGGTTTCGCAGCGAAGGCTTCCGTGAAAGCGATTGAGGAAATCAAAGCCCTCGGAGACAAATATCTTCCTACTATTGAGGAGGATATCGTCTATACCGTTCAGGAAGATTGAGCAAAGACCATATACACGAGGAGGACTTCGATTCGTCATAAGTATAGGGAGTTGGATTACTTGTACATGAATTTCACAATGCCATGATTTTATGATTCAATCCAAGCATGAAATACTTTCCAGTTCTGCCTTTGCACTATGTAGCGATGCTGTCCTGACCGTTTTCTCGATTGATACAACCAATTCGATAGTCTATCGTCGACGAACTCCAGACGAAGCCTGTAATCGTGCTCTTAGGATATATCCTTGTGACGCAGTCCTCGGTGTGCTTCCCCATGTTTAGTGGACCTGCGTTCTGCGCTTTAAGTGAGTGTGGCTGTTCACTTGGTGTTAGGTAGTTGATGTTGATTTTCAACTATCATGTGCTGTTCAGCTCTTGTCTTTCAACCTCAACGTCAAGACTAATAGTGTAACATAGGCGGCCACACTCAAAGCAGTCAAAACAACGACCACGTTCCCACTTGTCCTAAACTTCTTCCTCTCCTCTTCATCTCCAATGCCCCCTTCCACGAAAAACTGTTTGTTGCCTTGCCGTCTTCGATAAGCGCTAACACACAATACGCCTATACCATAGGCTGCGAATAGTGCACCAATACTGTAAAATTCCGATGTAAATATCTTGAGAACGATCAAGGCGAAGGAGAATTGCGAGAGAGATGTGCGAACGTAGGCTCCTTCGAAGGTACGCTGAGCGGCACGAACTTCAACGAGCTCGCTCGGTGTGAGTTGAACAGAACGAGCGCGATGAGCACGAAGTCTGAAGCGATCTTCGGCGTGACGGGACGAGAACATTATTTCAATTGCGGTGGAGAGTGGGTATGATGGCGGTTGTGCAGAGATGCTAGTGTTGGAAAATGGTACTGAGAATGAACATGGTCTTGTAGAGCTTGCCGAGTAATGCGTAGCTGATCTGGTTCAAAACCAGCGGATCAGAACGTACTGTTGACGGCTACTTAGCTCATTGCAGTCCCAGGCTCAACGGGTCGACTGTGACTGCTCTCTACTGAGCGTTCGCAACATATATTAACGATGATCAAAGCCAATGTTCGGTCGGACATTTTTGCACCGAGATGCGGCGAGTTGTCCAATACCCTACCACGTCGTATCCATTTGTACTTTGGTAGTCCACGCATTTTTTGCTCTTCCAGTGCAAGAACTAGAGAAACGCGATTGTTATAGCTACTGCTAGTCACTTAATCGTGGCATCGGCACACTAACGAATGTGGTCTTGATAGACAGGACGATTAATAGCAGCTGTCGATTTGATTCAAGGACCATGCTACAGGGAGTAGTACTTCCCGAAATCACAAGGTAAGCTCGACGTGGAGTTTTTGATAGAAATGATGTGGTATCACCAAGTTAGAAAGAGATCACTATACTGACTGCAGTGTCAAGCTAGAATTTAGTGCTTCAATTTGCGGCACGAACAATAGTAATGAGTTTGTGAACTAGTGTTGTGCATTATCTCAGTTTTTTGTAGGTAGGGCTGTACAACACGGAAGCAACATTTTCAGTGTCACTCATGATTGTTCAACTCTACATCCCTGGCTTGGAGTGTCATTAGAACGATTGTGGCTATATCGAACCATTACTGTGGTGGAACTTTATCCACTGCTGTCTCATTGATAAGTCGTGGGATAAATTTGTATTTTCCAAAAACAACACATCTGAGAAAATGAAAGTCCACTCGTTTACCTCATCGCATCTTGCTCCATTAACAACCCTATCATATGGGATTCAACCACCGCAATGGCATCCGTCTCGAAGTCAGAATTCAAGATATCATGGATCTCACTCGGAGAGAGAGTGAATGTCCACCACTGATATGCATAGCAAATAAACATCAGTTACGGAGAGCTTCCCGCTTCCCGCTCGGAGTGGACCCAATAACCGATCGACTCCGAATTCTGATCAGTTTGTGAAAACATCTCGGCATATGCTTCGCCGAACTTTACCACATTGAGCATGGCGATGAGGTCGAAAATGCTCGGTGGCACAGACGGGTGTGGGAGTACAGTATTGCAAACACATTGACTATTCTTTCTGATTTACATATCTATTTGCCCTCTCCTTACACTATTGACTAGGGATTTGCTAGCTTTTTGGAATATTTGCCAACATATACATTAATCATGTCGAAGTTATTAGACGCAGCCGAAGTCGCCAAACACAACACCAGAGAGAGCTGTTGGGTAGTTCTATACGGCAACGTATGGGACGTTACAGACTTTCTCTCCGAACACCCAGGTGGTGCCAACATAGTGCTCAAACTAGCCGGCAAAGACGCCACAGAAGAATATGACCCGATACATCCACCAGGCACGCTGGAAGAGAACCTCGCACCATCCAAGAATCTCGGCCCAATCGATCCAGACACACTCGCAGAACCAACCAAGGCAGCCACAAACGTCGGTCCAGAACCAGATGATACCAGACCTGTGCCTCTATCCAGTCTACTAAACCTGGATGAAATCGAAGCAGCCGCCACCAAGAAACTCTCGAAGAAAGCATGGGCCTATTACTATAGTGCCGCCGATGACTACGCTTCGAAACACCTCAACAACACTATCTACCGTCAGATACTACTCCGACCGCGCGTATTCGTCGATTGCAAGAACTGCGATCAGACCACCACTTTTCTGGGCCACAAACTCGATGTGCCAATCTATGCTTCACCCGCTGCTATGGCACGTTTGGCACATCCGGACGGAGAATGGGGAATAGCGGAAGCTTGTAAATCGTACGGTGCGATGCAGATCATCAGTAATAATGCATCGATGACGCCGGAACAAATTGTCAAGGACGCGGCGCCGGGCCAGGTGTTCGGCTGGCAATTATATGTGCAAACAGAGCGGAAGAAGTCTGAAGACTATTTGGCGAGGATCAACAAACTTGACGCTATTAAGTTCATATGTCTGACGCTTGATGCGCCTGTGCCGGGCAAGCGAGAAGAGGATGAGCGGAGTAAGAACATCGAGGAGGATCAAGATGATGCTATCAAGGATGCGGGTGGTCAAAAATTGAAAGGTGGCGGTGGTATTGGACAGAGTTTGTTCTTTGGCACAGATCCAACTCTGACTTGGACTGAGACGTTACCGTGGTTAAGGAAACACACAAACAAGCCGATTATCCTGAAGGGATTGCAAACACACGAGGACGCGTATATGGCGGCACAGCATGTTCCACAAGTGAAAGGTATCATCCTGTCCAACCATGGTGGACGTGCCGCAGATACTGCACCACCAGCTGTGCATACCTTACTCGAAATACGGAAGTATTGTCCCGAGGTCTTCGACAAGATCGAAATAATTGTTGATGGTGGCATCAAGCGAGGTACAGATGTTGTCAAGGCGCTATGTCTTGGTGCAAAAGCTGTTGGCGTTGGTCGCGGGCCATTGTATGGACTGGCTGCCCGCGGTACTGAAGGTGTCGAGAGAGTATTTGAGATTTTGCGCGATGAGACAGCCACGTGTATGCGGCTATTGGGTGTAGAGAAGGTGTCTGATCTTGGTATGCATCACATCAACGCAAGGGCTGTTGAACGAGATATTTATGATGGGCCAGCGAATTTGCCAGGTTTGACTGGTGCTGTGAAGAGTGCCCTTGTCAAGGCGAGGTTGTAATTGGCTATGTTGGAAGTCGCTGTGGCGTTCATGTTGGTTCCGATGGATTGGACATAATAGACGGTCTTGATGAGATTGAGAGTGATATTACTACCACAATACGCATCCAACGTGGTTACAGGAAACCGTTGCCAACTGTCGTACCATACCAATTCCTTAGCTCCGCCTCTTCAGACTTTACGCCACCCACAGAGCCCACACCAAAGTATTGAGAGAGCTTGTTGTTCTCCTCATCGTCATCTGGCCATGCAACCTGCTTTGCTTGTTGGTTATTCAATTCCAGCATATCCTTCGCGGTTCCCCAGCTGAATCTACATTCTGGACCCCATCCAAATGTGTTGTCCATGTTCGCCTTCATCCAGGTAATACATCTTGCATCACTCGGGTAGCCTGACCCCCATCCTACCTGATCGAGCTCTTCTGCTGCCCTGTCTGACGAGATACCAGAATACAGAACTTCGCAGCTAACATCTCTTGTGACTTTAGCAACAACACTCGCTGCACTAACACATGGAAATAAACTATCCGCTTTTTTCTCTACGGTGATCTTCACGGTCGGAAAGATTCTCTCCAGCCTCTTT
>Ga0115846_100029_pt1 | contig 52980 bp, 40 predicted proteins | sample InSIn5gowninarea_2_FD_83860 | JGI IMG/M metagenome (GOLD analysis project Ga0115846, IMG submission 83860) | reverse complement strand
CGTACCTGCTCGCACCCAAGTCCATTCGCCGAGGCGCATCCTACACGACTGCTATCGTCAACCTCCGGAGGCATGGCTCGTGATTTGTGTTCTTTGTCCAAGAGCTCCTGCAAATCTTCCCATGGCACGAGTATTCGTGGTTGATCCAGCTTGTTCATAGCAATATCCATATCTGGCAGCCGATCAACGAACAGATTAATAATTTCAACCATAGTATCAGATCGCCAACTGGGATCATCAACCCTAGCGACAGTGCCATTTCTGATGTGAATGCCAGATACACCATGGTCAGGATTTTCCCACATATGCGCTGCATGCGTTCTGATAGTCTTCGGTGGAATAGCCCAAAACGGTCGTAAATCATCCATTATGTGGTCAAAATCGTCAATGTTCCATACGTTCTTCCTCCGCGCATATATGTACCATTCTTTGAACCCGGGCGGCGGGTGTCTGCCATATTTACTTCGATACTTCTCAACCGTCTGCTGGAAGGACATTGAGCGAGAATCTTCATATTCTCTCCACCTCTCATCGGCCTCTTTCATAAGCTTGGCTATCGGGTGGCCGTCAGGCTTCGTCACCGCAGGAGTAGCCGTAGGAGTCGCCGCTGGCGGTTGCGCTGTCTCCGTTTGGTCATGTCCAGAGTCATGTTTGTAGTTGTCAGGAATTGGAGGTAGGGTGGTGTCGTCCCAAGAGGAATCTTCGTCGTCCGGTATGAATGGCTCCGCTGGATGTGCAGGTCCTAGTGGATAGGGCAGACCAGTTTTGCCGATAGCGGTGGAATGTGATAGCAAGTTATACAACAAGAATGTCGCAGCGCAACCTATCAGTAGAAAATACAGGCGTTTCCTTCCAAACTCTATGGGACCCATACTGAATATTGTGGTTTACCACATGTCGTATCGTCGCTCTGTAGTCGCCGAAGATCAAGTATCCGGAATGCACATTATAATATGAATAGATGAGGATGAGATGATTGTAGTCTATCAAGTACAGAGGTTTCGGTTTGCGACAGCAGGATGTCCATACAATTCAGGAGGCACGAGCAAATCAGGCCTTTCGACACTTCTGCAACGCAGATCTCTCCAGGCCCACCCTGAGGAGTACTCCCGCGCCTTGGCATATCTCTTTTATTCCGCTCCGACGAGACATCTCAATAACCCACCTGTAGTTCGCAAACTCGTTTGAGAAGCACGGAGAAAGAAGAGCCTATCACTGAAAGTAGCTTCAAATCAAGCGTAGGAAACGACGAGTGGGCCATCAACCCGTAGTTGAGCAGCATTGGTGCAGATGTGTTTCAACACCCAACACGTAAAGCTACCCATGAGCACCGTGAAAGCGGACGTGACCACGCCTGTGAGACTATTGGCAGATGAACTGGCAGATGCTCAAGGTTCGTGTAAAAGAGGTATTCTTATTCTGCTTCCACATGGCCAAGGTAAGATTGTAATAAGTTTCCCGGTCAGCCCAAGCTGATTTCGTGCATCCGTGTCCATTTCCACCCAATCGCTCGATCGCTCAATCTACATAATCTTCACTTCCGACTTTTCACCCAACAATTGCCACTCGTTATCGCCTGTGATTCAATGGAAAATGGAAAAGTTATTCATGGTGAGTACTAACTCATTCAGCATTCATATGACCCTAATTCGATCGGAACCCCGGGCGGCGTGCGATCACTAGCCTAACATCTCTATCAATTTGTTCTTCGGAATGATTCGTGATTGCTGACGATAGACGATGGTTGGTTCAGTGCTCCAGACCATGATTTAGGTTCGAATCTATATCTCGAGGTTAGATTTCTTTTTTGCTTTCCATAAGAAAGCGTGAGAAAATACGTTTTGCCTGACACCTTTCTGGTTCTTGCTTCTGATTCTTCGTGCACGATACCTTTCCCTTCGAATAATGTCTGTCTTCGTTCTCGGTTCGCATCGTGATTCTCTTTTTGATGTTCAGTTGTCTCTTCGACGGCTACATCCAGACGAGTCTCCGATTCGTGACGCATGATACTGTTCTTGATAGCTAAGACTTGCTGTCTCGCAAACTCATACACAATAAGGATGAGAACAATCGCAACAGCTTGAAGTTCACCAGCTGTGAAGAACATTTCGTGGTAGGCTGTTTCGGGAATTCGAGTCTAGGAGAAAGAGATATTGTTTCGTCAAATTTGAAAAGGTTGAATCACCAAAGCAAAAGAAGCAGAAACAGCAAGGCTTATATTGCGTGTTGTATTTTCGTGGCAACGTGTACAAGCATTCTTATCACGCACACGCAAACAGTAAGTGCTTTTTGTCACCTTCTTTCACCTTTGTCCGTTAGACATGTAGCCACTCGAGTGAACGATGATCTCCTCGTGTTTGATGATCTTCTGGTATTGCTCGATATTCTTCCGTGTCACTTATCGTACTTTCTGAAAAGTAGTATACATGCTGGCTAAATTTGGAGGTGCTGGTTGATTAAATCGTATCATCAAAGGCGGTTCGTGTACAGGCATGGTTGTTTCGTTGCCATCTAACTTACACTACTCAGATGATACTGCGACTGAATACATGTTAGGAGCACGAAGTGATGCAAGGTAAGTGCAGCAAAATCGATAGTGATCGTATTGCTGAAGGTGATGAGAATAGGTTGTGGACAACAGGAGAATAGGGCAAGGATAGGAACATCATCACGTGACAGAGAATATCCGTTCTGCGATATCCAGCAATGTTACACCTTCAAGGCACTGAATCAACCTTCATTAATGCCATAGCAAATATCATGCCGCCCCGATTACCAGCGCTCCTGGCGCAAGCCCTCCCACGCCCATCAACAACAATCGCGTCATTCCTCGTCCCATTCATCCATTTCCAAGCTCGATCAGCATCAATCCTCAGCTCCTTATCTGACAATGCATCGGCCTACAACAAGAAGATCAGACGTGGTCGAGGTCCATCGTCAGGAAAAGGCAAGACATCAGGTCGAGGTCAAAAGGGTCAGAAAGCAAGAGGGAAAGTGCCGAAGCAGTTCAATGGTGGTCAAACCCCGGAAGCCATAACGCATGGTAAGATGGGATTTAAAAATGTGTATGTTTGACGCCTTTCTACCACCTCCAGGTTTTGACATATTTGGCTGACACGACTATCACACAGACATTCAATAGACCTCCAAGAAGTCAACCTCGACAAGATCCAATCCTGGATCCAGCAAGGCCGCCTCGACCCCTCCCAACCCATCACGCTCTACGAACTCTGCAAATCAAAAGTAATCGGCCAAGTAAAAGACGGCATCAAACTCCTCGCTCGCGGATCCACAGACCTAAAAATCCCATTAAACATCGTCGTATCGCGCGCATCACAGACAGCGATCCAAGCAGTCGAAGCCGCTGGTGGATCAGTCACGACGAGATTCTACTCACCGCAAGCCGTGGAGCGCGTACGAAAGGGTGTTATGCATCCGTATATCAGTCTGCGATGGGATCCGATTGCCATAGGGAACAAGGCGTTGTTGCCGGCGGAAGGTGCGGGAGTTACACGAGAGGAAAGAGTTACGGGGTTGGGATATCAGTTTCGATTGCCGGATCCGGCGTCAAGGAAGGAGTTGGAGTATTATAGAGATGGGAAGAATAGAGGGTATTTATCGCATCTTGTTGGAGAGGGTGAGACACCTAGTTTGTTTTGGAAGCCTGTTGTGCCGCCTGAGGAGATTGCGAAATTGAGGAGGAGCAGTAAAGGGACGATTGAGACGAAGAGGAGGGAGGATAACGCGTTGTGGTAGTCATTGGCCGCAGAGTTATTATTTTGTTTGTGCTGAGTATGTATATCACGTCGGATATTGTACATCACCAAGATTGATTGCACGCATGAACGGGGCGCTTCAATGCAACATGTCAATCTTGATCGCATTTGAGCCTTTCAATTCCAAGACAAAACGAACACATATCGTGCCATCAGCTTACATCTCATTTTATTCAGTTATGACCACCACCACCACCACCACCACCACCACCAGAAACAACACAATCTATCTAAATACTAATAGTCTTAAACACCCCCAACCCACTCCCCCCCGTAACCATCAAAACGCCCTGCATCTGCGGATGCCAATGGCACTCCTTCCCATCCTCAACGTGATGAATAAACAACAACTGAGGCGGCACCTTCTCCTCCCCCTCCCCAAGTCCCAGCCCCGCCTCCGCTCGTCCATATTGTTCCTCATCATCGATTTCGACGGATAAATCCCATAGGGTCGCGGTGTTGTCGGCTGATGTTATTGCTATGGCGCTGTCGTCTGTGGGATGCCATTCGATTGACGTTATGGGCTTTTTGTGGAAATTGAAACTCGCGACTGGGGTGGGTGATAGCTGTGCGTTACCTGTGTTTTGAGATGGTTGGGGTTTCCACTGTCGCAAATCCCAAACAGCCCATTGGCCGTCGTCGGCGCCCGTGGCGAGGAGATGCGTCGTCTTATGCGACCAGGACATGACGTTGACGTCTGTGCTGCTGATGCGCACGTCGACGGCCGGTTTGCGGGCTTTGCTGCGGATGTCCCATACTTTGACGGTGCCGTCGCTGCTGGCGGAGGCGAAGACGTTGCGCTCGCTGGGAGACCACTGAAGGTCTTCAACTGAGGAGGTGTGCGCTGCGTAGGGTCGGCTGTCGGGCGTGAAGGTGCCGGCTTCGGTGCCCTGGGTGCTGAAGATTTGGCCGGCGCAGTCGCCGCTGAGGAGACGGCCGGCTGGGAAGGAGGTGGGGGATGCCCAGTCGAGGGCGTAGCCTTCGGTTTTGTGCATGCGGAGAGTTGCGAGGGGTTTGGAGGCGTCGGGTTGGAGGATGTAGCCTGGTGTTGAGAGGGCGCGGAGATGGGGTGTGACGTTGTGGATTTGGATTTGGCTGTTTTCTAGCGAGACGGCTGTGAGGGTTGTGGGTATTTGAGAGGGATCTGGTGAGGGTTGGGAGGGTTGGAAACAGCGGATTCTGTTGGTTGTGCTTTGTAGTGGGATGGATTTTGATTCAAGAATGGGATCTGATGCGTCGTCGTCATCGTCGTCGCTTTCTGAATCTGTGTCGTTTGGACGGTCCATTTTTGATAGACTGCTGAGCTTTAGAACCATTAATTCGTTCTCACGTGGCCGGGCTGAGTCGGCTTGTGTGCCAGCTACAGCATATAGAGTTCGGGGATATCGTTTTCTGTTGTCGCCAAGGTTGTCTCGTACTATGTCGAAGGATAAACAAGGCCAGGGGGTTGACATGACATGTAGCATCTCGTATGTGGAAGGATCAGGAGAAAGTGTCTGTCCGGGCTGTAATATTGATCTCCCAGGGATAAATGTCTGTTCTTTTGTATCGACGTCCATGGCATCTAACTTCCAGTCAGTAACGGATTCGACAGTAGTCTGACATTGCATACCCCTTGCTGCCTCATTCTCCCTCTCAGCATCCGGTCGACCATCCACACCCGCCTCCATAATTTCATCTTCGGATTCGAACTCATCTTCATAGTCGTCTTCGAAGTCAAGGTTGTCGTCATTGGTTGTGCCATTTTCAGGACGTTGACCTGCTTTGAGAGGTGCCCCGTTCAGTTCTTCCGCACCGCGCTTCGACATTGTGAGATAGCCAACAGCTTCAAATTGTAGGAGAGAGTCTTATAGAATATAACGGCAAACGGACAGGATTTTTGAGAAACTTTCTGAAGGAAGTGAATATTCTTTATCGATAACGCACTATCGATGTGGAATGAAGCCTAAACCGCACTAGCGCCAATCCTATCAAAGAAAGTCCTTTTGTCGCTTCACTCAGATCTCTCCTGACGCGGGCCTATTCGTTCGTACTGCTCAGTACAGAATATCACTTTTGTACACCCTTGTGGAGACACTTTGACTTCCTGTCTGGAAATTTATCACTATCCAACCCCATACAAGCACAGTGGTCTAAACAACTTCTACGACCAGATACAAAGAAAGGATATCAAAAACAGCATCGGCTTGATATTATTCAATATTGGATCCTCTCTAGGGTTCACAAAATGTAACTATAAACATGAAGAGCTGACTTCGGCAGCTATCCGCTGAGTAGCCATGACAGTGATGTCAAGTCCTCACAAATTTGCGAGGTTGATCTTAGGTCCTTCAAATCTCGTGCGTGCATAAACGAACCAGTTGACCACACCCACAATTGCGAATACAGCCAGTACAGCAACGGCGTAGTTCATTGTTGATCCGGTTACCGGAGTCGCAGTGGGGAAGCAGTAGAAGATCGTGATCACAACTGTCCACGCAACAGTCACACCGTTGAACAACCACCCTGCCGCGCCCAGATGCCATTTGTTCTCCATTCTGTTTGCACCAATCACTCTGCTGTCTCGCCCACTAAGCATGAGGAAGAAGACTGGTATCGCAATGCAGGTATGTAAAGTAATCAGACATGTCCCGATGATCGAATTGAAAGCAGTCGTGCTACCCAAGTAGATACATCCCATGATGAACACGATCGTTGCGTTGAAGAAGAGTGCCCAGACAGGTACTCCCAACCTCTTGTCAATTACGCCAATCTTGTTTGAGAAAACGAGACCGTTGTCGCGTGCAAACGACCAGGTAAGTCGACTAGCAGTTTGTTGCGCGGCGTTGAGCGAAATGAATCCAATGAAGGCTAAGAATGCGGTCATCGCTGTAGCACCACCACCGCTCCTGGTTGCTTGCTCCCAAATAGTGAAGATCGGAAGCGGTGATGCAACCACACTCGTGGGATCGGAAATACAGTAGAACATTGCAACCACAAAAGGCAGTGTGGTAACAAACCCTATCACGAGAGTGGCGACAAGAGCCTGTGGAACTGCAGATGCAGCATTGAGAGCGTCTTCGGCCAAATGCACGGCACCGTCGACACCAACATACATGAAATGTGGATTTATTAGACCTGTTAGAAAGACAATACCATTAGGCCAGCCCGAACCCTCGTTGACGAAGGTGGTCCAGACAAATTCACCGCTTGCCTTTGGCGAAGCGATTGCAAGGCATGAAATGAAAAATGTCAGGAAGCATCCCAAGCTGAAAAACATGCCAATATCGTGGGTCATAGGGGCTCGACGTAGGACGAAAAGATTGTAGGCAAGCACCGAAATGTTGGTGGCTTGGTAAATGAGGAACGATTGCCACCGTTGCGGCACGTATGTCGGGTACCAGTAGGCTGTCGCACCGAGCACAAGTTGTGGAATGATGACGCAGACAGAGGCACAAGTCGCGAGCCAAGCAAAAAGGTTGACGATAGCAGTCGTGTAGGATGCGCCTCGGCGAATGGACTTGGGTGCGAGCAGGTACGACCAATGATACTGGCCACCAGCGGTTGGATAGCGGGCTGCAAGCTCGCACATGGAGAGTACACAGCAGCCAACCATGAAAAAACAGAGAATGACTCCGTATATAATGGTCACTGGGCCACCGGCAATAAAACCAAGGAACATGGTGGCGGGGACACCACACCAGCTGTTGCAGATGTTGAAGCCTGCTGCAAGGATATCGAGGGCCTTGAGAGTACGAGGAGGTGCATTACTGCCAAAGATTGCTATGAGAGCTTATTAGCAGCTTGCCTGGACGAGTATGATGATTGTTATCCCGGGACAGGGACGGCAGGACATACTGTGGTCGGGGCTTGTTGACTCTGCTGGAGAGATCTCACGGTCGAGGCCGGTGATATGAGAATCATTCTTGTCGTCCATAGTAGCTTCGGATCTCGGTGGTCTTTGAACTGCGGGTGCGCAAATATCGAGGAGGATGTTGAGAGAGTGGTCGCGTCAGAGTCCGACGACATTTACTGTACGCACTTAAAGCCAGCCTCCATGGAGAGAATGGTTGATAGATATCATAAGAAAAGGACGAAGTCTCATCTCCAAGCGAGGTTGAACTGTACTGCCGACTTCTGAAAACATGATTGCCAACTGGCCATGACTGCCGGAGGGGAACAAAACCAATGGGACTAATGTGCCACATCGACTACTGTACAGGGTGTTGCATCCAGGGTTGTGAATGCTGATGCAGAGAAGCTCTTTGTTCGAGGTGAGAAGCTGGGGTTGATTGGACGCATGGCTGTCGATCAGCTAGTAACCAGGTAAAGCTAATTCGGAGCCACTAATGCCCGGAGCGCCACGAAACAAGCTTTGGAGATGCCATCTGGTGAGCATGGGGATGTCACCCATTTGGTGCACCTAGTGGACCAACCTTGGTGTTCTCGTTGCAACAATGCAGACCCAGTGATGTGCACAAGAACATTCAAAGGACAAGACAAGGTCTGTGGACCTCGAGCATCAATAGTGAACGAGGATGGAAAGGTCATGCCACCCCAGCATCTCGTATCGACGATGCAGGGGAGCGGCACACTAAGGCATACTGTTCTGTACCATTGCACAGCACAACAGCGCTTGCACCTCGCTTGCGCTTGTTTTCTGCTTCGGGTGGCCACATTCCGGGATCTTCCACAGTGCATGCGGCACAGCGGTACACGTCTTCGACCGGAGGATTTGCATCCCCAAGGACAGATGGATGATATGTTTAAGCTTTATCACAAGTACCGTGGAAATGTGTCAACCCACAATTGATTTGACGGATAATTACGGTAGGTGATGGCTGTTGTCATTGCTCGTCATGGAGCCGATACTTCATTGTATCTAGGTACTGTAAGTCTGCTGAGGCAAAAACGCGGCGAAATAAAGGGACACTTCGAGATCTGGACAGCTGGATGTTCTCTTCCAAGGTCTCCAGTAAGCTACTGTACTGTGCTGTACTGTATCGTACAGTACCATCAGGGCTTTGCACGTTTTGGTTAGTTGCATAAGTTCCCAACTAGGGTGTTATGGCTAAATTGTATTCTCGCCAATCAATGTTGGTCTCAAGGTAGATGGCGAATTCGAGGAAGATAAGCATTAGATTTGTTGTCGTCAAGTTCGGTCCAACTGCAAGTAAAGGGGCCCCCGCCGGGGAAGATCTTGATGCTGATTCACACTAAGAAGCCCGCATGCAGCTAACCATATATAGTGTTTTATCCCGATAAGACCAACGATTAACCGTTTTGGTCAGAAGTCCTCATCGGCGGCTCTGCCACACCAGTCACTCAGATAACGGGAATTATCTGTGGACACTCCATAACCGAGATCATGGGAGACATTCACACCATGACTTGTCGAAAAGTGTTCCGCTGCTCCCGAATACCTACTTCGCGGTGAATTTGACCTGAGCCCCTTTGCTCGCCTTATCATGAATCTCATGCACGTGTAGTTCCTTCGTCACCGTGATCCGTCCGCTTAGCTGACTCGCTTCCAGATCTGAACTTTGCCGCCTCAAGTGTCTCGTAGACTCGGCATCGGAGCATGCTCGATCTGTACCATTCGTCGATGTACTTCCAGGATCACCCTCCTCGAAGCTGTCGTCTATCTCAGCCTCCTTTGAATACGAAGCCAGAGCAAATGATTTGCCGGTGGTGACGCTAGCAGAATGTTTGGCCCGATCATGCTTGGAACCACGAGCATAGGCCCCGCTGTAGGTGGGTCCAGCATGCATTCTCATGCTGAGATCCATGAAACCAGAGTCAAGACTGCCGAGAAATACCTTGAGACTCGGTATGCATGCTGAGATGATTGACAGACATTGTAGGATCTGCGCCCATTTCTGCGGAGCCACAGCTTCCCAAGATTTATCGGCGGAGTGGTAATATGTGGTCAGCGCAGAAATGCGGATGGCGCTGCATATGCAGACAGAAAACCGACAGCAGAAAGCTCCGATCAGGTTCCATCGTCGATTTGTATCCATTTGTAAGTCCCACAACACGGTGATTGGGAGGATGATACAGACAACATCTGTGAGAATGTCGAAGACCATGATCGAGTAGTTGAGTGCAGCTATATTGACTGGACATTGGTGACTGCTAGACTGTCGATAATCCCAAGGCCGTGGTAATTGGCATTGGAACGCCAAACCGAGGAAGGAACTGAAAGCCCACATGACCATCAATGCACCGATTATTTGACATGCGCGACGAATGTTGTGCTTCGGAGTCAGTCTTGTGAGAAGGAAGACGGTCGATAGCTTGCTGAAAAGGATGGTCGCGACGAAGAGGATGGTTCCCTCATGAAAACTTCTTGCGTACACCCCAAACGCAGCATCGGAGAGAGTATCTTGATGCTGACCAAGACCAGTAGAGGCTGAGCGGTGGATGACGGCGGTTTGCGCAATGCCAAAAAGCATGGCAACACCGATGAGCACATCGTCGATGCCTCCTGCCATGACGTATACGTATCGTGTCGCCAGTCGCGCAGAGACGCAGACGACGAAGAAACACATCATGATCCAGCTGGTTATCACGACGAGGCCCCCATGATTGTCGTCAGTAATAGCGCCATGAGGAGGTGAGAGTTTGTAGATGCCTGAAGCAGGAGCATTTGCGCTTTGAGCAGACATGATCCTGAATTTGTCGTACTCTTCGAGTCAAGAAACGCAGATATCGAAATCGTGGTCAGCTAATTGGAAACACTTTGGTATTCTACACATGGTCGAGAAGAAATAGGACACTGAACAAAATGTTGTAACGTACCTTTCTGGTCCATCGCATCACTGGCCGTGAATCCATTACGCTCGCTTATTCCCCTCGACCTTGCGTGCCACATGGGAATCCAATAGCTCGGTGCACGGAGACACGGCATTGAAGATGATTTAGCTAGTGCAAGCCGCAGAAGTACTAAAGAACGCTACCGTAGTGGTGAAAGTGGAGATAATACGAGTAGCATAGTCCCAGCCCATCGAAAGTGTGTCTGACATGTCCCAATCAGCATTTATTCCAGCGATTCATTCCGTCGCTTTGGCCGGCATTAGTCCTTCGCCGTTCAGACATCACAAATATCTTTCATCAATATGTGGAGGAAACACGGCTCAGAATCATGCTACCTGTTGAAGCTGACCATCAAAAGGGGCTGGTGAAGACATCGATATCATAGCTCTTGCTCTCTAAATCTTCATCTGTTACAACGACAATGCTGTAAAGCTTCGTACGACGCAATGGGCAGCTTTCAAGTCAGTGCGTCTGCACGACGCTTTGCTCGGCATGATGACACGGCTTTGCACAGACAAGGCAAGCGATCACAATTGAAGGTGAATAATTTGCATCTGGGAAAGTTTGAACCACAGTGCTGACCACCATTGGCAGCGCAACTTCGGCTTCATATCCATGGTCGGTTTCTCGACAACCCTGATGTGCACATGGGAACCACTTGCACTATTGTTGCAAGGTGGACTCGTCAATGGTGGCCCAGCCTCGCTCGTGTACAACTTCATCATCTGCTTTCTGGGTACGCTCGCAACGGCAGCATCACTGGGGGAACTCTCGTCCATGGCTCCTACATCGGGTGGCCAGTATCACTGGGTTGGCGTTCTCGCGCCTGCGAAATGGTCAGTCAAGGCTTCATGGCTCACAGGCTGGGTGTCAGTCCTCGGATGGCTCACTGCAACCGCCACCCCGGCCTATCTGGGCGCCACTCTCTCGCAAGGGCTTCTGATTTTCAACAATCCAAACTACACAAATCAACTGTGGCATGGAACACTGATGTACTTTGCCATCGTCTTGTTGGCGGTCTTCGTCAACGTGTATCTGATCAAGTTCCTGCCATACTTGGAAGCAATCATTCTCGTTTTGCATATCGGACTCTTCTTCACAATTTTGGTACCAATAGTGTACCTCGCGCCTCAGCATTCAGCCGAATTCGTGTTTACCGACTTTGAGAATCTAGGCGGATGGTCATCCAACGGCATGGCTTGGTGTGTGGGATTGCTGACATGTGCCTATCCCTTCACGGGATATGATGGTGCATGTCATATGGCTGAAGAAATTGAAGATGCCGAGTATGCCGTGCCCAAAGCCTTGATAACGTCGATTGTACTGAATGGTGCTCTGGGATTTGGCATCCTCATTGCGTTACTATTTAGCATGGGCGATCTGCAAAGTGCTCTCTCCACTCCGACCAAGTATCCGATCATCGAGATCATCTACCAAGCAACAAAATCGAAAAGCGCCACCAACGCAATGGTCAGTGGGATTGTACTCTCGGCTGTTTGGGCTATGCTCGGGTTAATGGCCTCGGCGAGTCGCACGACGTGGGCATTTGCTCGAGACAACGGCCTGCCATTCAGCAAGACAATAAGCTATGTTGACCCTCAGCGAGCAATACCGTTCAATGCGATCGCTGCCACGACCGTAGCACTGTTGCTTCTCGGTTTGATCACTATCGGGTCAACGGAAGCCTTCCTAGCGATAGCAGGAGTGGCGACGGTGGCGTCTTATTTCACGTATGTCATACCGATCGCATTAATGGTCGTCAAACGCATTCGGAAAGAGCCAGTCTCTCTGGGACCGTGGCGGTTAGGAAAATGGGGGTTGCCCATTAACGTCTTCAGCTTGTGTTACTCCACCTTCATCTCTATCTTCCTCTTCTTCCCGACGGCTCTGCCAGTCACAGCTCAAAACTTCAACTGGACTGTGATGGTTTTCTTCGGCTCCGTTCTCATCAGCGTTATCAGCTGGTTCTGGTATGGCAGAGCTATTTACCGCGGTCCGATTAAAGAAACATATGATTGATGGACGAAAATGATACCGACAACAGTAGGAAAGTGTATGATATCTATCAAGGACAAGCAAGGCGTTGTTGGATTTTGTGAATGATGTGGTATGCTCTTGGCACTATCAAGAGCATTTGTATTTGCCTGAAAGAAAGGCATGAGAAAGGCGGCATAATGTAGAATCGAATCACCAAAAGCAGGAGTGAGGATGGCCAAGCTGTATCCACTGTACTACATAGAAAACAACAGGCTTACAGTACTGTAGTAAGGTACATGTAGCTGGACGAGCTATAGCCAGATGAAAAAAAGGTGCAAGGACTATTCATAGGTGCCCCAGGCTCCAAGCGCTTCATCCCCACCTGCGCCCCGAGCCCACTGCGAGTGCCACTCCCACTGAGCTTTAGAGTTTCAGCCTGATTTTCACCTCTCTGCAGTCTTTGTGCCTCAAGCATCCTACATGTTCGCTGAAGCCAAGTAACGCTCTCCTACGTATTGTCGTCTTGGGTCTTGCATTGTATCTGCTAAAAGTACTCGAAGCTCACGATGAACACGACACGGCTGAGTGAAGGTGAGTGTCTTGATCTCCCAAACAGGCGGCGTGGAGACACTTGGCCCCAAACATGCCTGGCCTGCACTGACCACTCTCCACTAACTTAATGTGCCTCCTGAGCCCTTAGCGAACAGAGAACAAGCAAGTCTACCCGCGGCTAAAGCGGCATGAAAAAAGACCCTGTGCTCAAAATTCGTCCGAAATGGTTCAGGCAAATCACCTTCAAGTTCGTGTACTGCTCGAGCCTGGTGTACCACATACATCATCGGCCAAACATGTTACAGCCTTAGAGAAACTCCGGACTGGAAACCAGCCATCACCGCACCAGATAACAACGACAGATGAGTGTCAACCAGTCTAGCCCAACATGTCCTCCGACAGCGGGCAGTGGCAGGCTCCGACTGCTGGTTTCCTCTTCATCATCAAGATAGGCGACTTTATTCATGTCCTCAAACCTGTCAACCAGAAATCCGCCGACAATCTCAGGTTGGCTCAACAGGCCGAAGCTAACATCGACATGGCGAGGAGCTTGTTCACTGAACACCGTGACTTTCTCCTTGCTGAACGACAAATTAAGATGGATGAGATAATGAGCGACACTGAAGAAGCCATCAACCGCGTCGCCAAGCTGCTTGAGCCCTCGCGTGTAGAGTACGTCTCCGAAGAAAGTGTCCGCTTTAACATCAAAAATCCATGGGCTTTGACCGACGACCACAAATCGGCCGCTACTTTCGGCCGCCTTCAGATCACCAACAACAAGCTGAAGACAGTCCTTCACGATCTGAGAAACATAGTAGCAACAGCACAGCTTGATAGCTGTGAAACCCGAGTCAATTCAGTCATCAACTCAGGCTTCTCCTCTCCAACATCACAAGACCGTTCCATCCCACGAGAAGCTCAGGATGCTGCTCAGTCGCCAGCCTGGAGACGAAGTCATGCCGGACAGTCAATCGGGAGCCGTGCTTCATCCACAATTAGCTTACTGTCGCCGAACGATCTTGTATCAGGAAATCTCGGTCCTCTTAGTGGTAGCACGCCATCAGGAACACTACTAACGAATGCAACCGGCACTGTGCCTCCCTCACCAAGTATGAATCACGACTCCACTCAGTTACAACCGACAGGCTCTGACAATGTATCCGATGCTCCGACTGAGCGTCTGCCGATCATACATGAACTGGAAGCTGTCCTATACGGCTCGGTTGGCGCTGCGTCCGACCCCAGACAAGCACCTCAACACCATGGATCAGTACAAGCAGAAGGTGTATCACGGACCAACACCAAGTCCACAAACGCAAGCTCCGATGTAAGCTCAGTGGGCTCACCATCAGCTCGACAGAGGAAGTCGAACCATGTCAAAAGAGAATCCTTTGCTGATTATCGCCGCAAAATCAGGGAGCAGCAAAGGCAGCAAGAGCTTGAACGTGAACATGAACACGACACCAAAACTGCAACCTCGGACCTCTTGCCCTCGGTGTCATCGCAACCCTTCCCACGGCCAGCTGAGCGATACGACCGCACCCAGCCAGTAAGCTACCCAGCAGCGCCACAACCTCCATTTCCTTCTCAGAATGAAAATGCTCACATCTTTGTGGGCACACACCAAGATTCGCCCAGAATCCAGGAGGCGCCAATTGCCGGTACAACAGAAGCCAATGGCCATACTACAGGTTCCAGTGCTCATACTCGGCCCGCAAGTGCCGCCGCAATCGTTTCGTCAGGAGTTCAGCTCGCGCACCACGATCGAGAGCACATGGCTCGATCTGCCATATCACCTAGGCTCGTCTTCCCCTCAGAAACTCAGCGGCAGAGAGAACAAAGCACTGGCCACTCACTTCCTGAAAGCGTCTCTGAACCAGCACAGCTGATTTCACCGCACCAGATTCAGTCTCCGCAGGAACAGTCCCGGCCTCCTGTTTCTACTCCACCCGAAACACTATATGCAACAAATGCTGAAGCCTACAGAGCGTTGCCCGCTAGTCTTCGTGCTGCACGATCGATGGAGTCCGAGCCGCAACGTAAAGCACAACTACCATACCCCGTCTCTGAGACTGGCTCCGACCATCCCGATGAATTTTCTGGTACCGACTTTTCGGGTTTACGCCAAGTCCAAAGCGCAGTATACCAACCAGTAACGGCTCCCACAAGACCAGTACCTATACCAAGGACAACTTATCCGTCGCCTGGAGCCACTCATTACAGGTCGAATCCAATGCATGACAACTCCACTGCTGGGGCACCTATACCGGCGATTAATGTTACTCGCGTACACACAATCAGCAGGAAACCACTTCCAAGCAAGAGTACGATTGCGCTACCAAATAGCAGCCATGATACAATTCAGCCAGTTGCACCATATTCCCCACAAGAACAACAGAAACCACATGCTCCGCCTTTGGCAAATGGGATTCAAAACCCGCGAAATATCTCTATCGGACCGCCTTCACCAGCAGTCTCTGAAGATAACACGAAGCAGGGTCAATGGGAGAATAACCACCAACGTATCCTGAGCGCGCAGCACCTAGAACCCATGGTTCCTGAATTATCTCGAACGTCGAGCGTTTCGGCCGAAGAGCCGTATCATGCGCCTCAGCTTGTACAACCAAGATCACCAGTGAAGAATCCATTAGCAATGCATCCTCTACCTGACCAGATCGAACATACTGAGCGTACCCAACCTTCAGCTGCAACTGAATCCGCGCCGGAAAGACAATGGCCAACCACACACATGGATTACTCGTCACCAGCATGGCGACAAGCTAGTAATCTATATCCCGTCTTTCAACAGCAATCTCAACATCCTGGGCTACCGCCGCAGCATCAAAATTCTCATTCGCAGTCGATTCAACCGCCTCAGCCACATCCACCAGTGCGGACACAGACCGATCCCTATCCTCCTTCGCACGATCCAGCTTTCTCGGAAGACGATCAGCAGCCTCGACGAGCATCTGACCAAGGCTACTTGAACACACATCCGCGTCCTATTGACATGTACTCTCAATCTCCACTAGCAAGAAGCCAGGCTATCTTCTCCTCACAGCAGAATGATCATCCTATTCCAGCACCACCAATCGGACCCCCACCACCACTGTCGCTTAGTTCTGAGCAGCAGCAGCAGCAGCAGCAGCAGCAGCATCATCCATACCTAAACCAACAGCAGCAGCAGCAACAGTATTCACCGCCGAGAAATATGAATCCCCCAACATCGGAAAATCACGTACAGAGTGCAACTCAGGTAGCTGCACCAGGCACCATGGTCTCAAAACCTCCTCCTCTACCGTCACAAGTTCTCCACATGGCGAACATGAACGGCAACAACGGGTATCGCAAGCCCTCGAACGATCGTGAGTTATTTGGCCGCGGTGTCTTGCGAAATAACAACGACGGCTCTCCTCCGCAAGCCTCACAAGCAAGTCAATTCCAGCCCCAGTATCGATCACCACCCGAGCAACACATACCAGGACCTATCAACAACAATAGTGTTCCTCCACAACAACGACTGCCATTTCGACCTCCATCTCAGCTACAATCACCACCAACACCGCCCAAATCAAATCAGTCCTATAACACACGTGCTAGCGCCGAAATACCACTCGACATTCCACCAGCACATCCTCAGCAACAGGAGCAGTGGCAATATGCCATGCATCGAGATCGGTTCAACGGGACTGTAGACCCGCCCAATTTGGAGGTATACGACCAAACACAACCTCCCGTCAAAAAGATACGAAAGAAGCAGTCGTGGCTCGCACATCAAGCGGGTAAGTTGTCAGCTAGACAGAATCGGTTTTCGACAGGTACCAATTTGACTCCGATCATGGATGAAGATCAGATGATGCGGACGCAAGTTGGTGTTGACGGAGTCCGGTATGCCTGATTAGATGCAATTCATCTTTACAGCAGACTTCATCTTTCAGCCTCAATCTCCTTAGAACATAATTCTACGTTCTTATTCCGAGGTCGAAACACTGTGAAGAAGACGAAGGAACAAAGCTACGCAAGTTTAGACAGCATGAACGAACATTTTGGTGCGGAGGACACAGCATTTGGATAATACGTAGACATCATGTGTAGCAAAAGCATTACATGCATTGCATACCAATACACCCCCACCCGGTCTTAGAGAAGAAGGCCATTAATCCCATACAACACCACTCCTACAGAAGAGTGCACTGTGTACCTACATATGCCACAGCGGCATTGGTGTCCTACCATCGCATTATCCTAGCGACATGTAATAATAAATCATCAATGCTCCAACGAGGGTGCTTTAAAATTAAAACCCTTTATCTGCGTATCTACGTATTCTATTCCACTCCTGTATCAATTCTCATCAAAGCAGCCCACATCCCTTCCATGACCCCCTCCCGCGTCAAACTGATCTCAGGTACATGTATACTCCATCACCGCTCAGGGTACTTTCTACCCACAGCTGCGCATGTGACACATCCATACATGCCCCAAGCATGCTGATAGTACACTAGTACAAACATACGTACGTACATGGAAGCGGGTGTAGGTATACTAAGCAAGTACTTGAGAAGATGGTTGTTATACAAGGCTATAAAACAAGTGCGTATGTGTGCTGCGTTGAATGATTATGCTGAACTCGGTACATACGTAGACAGATTTGAGGAGCGGGCCGTTGGGAGAGCGAAGTACGTAGAGAGTGGAAAGCGGGATGGAAGTCCATTCATACGTAGTCTCGTCATTTTATGATATAGTATCTGTATACTTAGTGTTGTAAACACACCCGGGATCGAGCCTGATATCCAAAGGATCGTAAACTCGTCTCTACATATTTAAATCCTCTTAACAACAACCCCGAGCAACTGTTGTCCCTGCCCCAGCAGTCTCACCCCCCCATGCGTCAATTTACTCACCCCAGGCGCCACAGCCACCTTCTCAGCCGCCGCACGACCCCTACCACCAACACTAACATTCCTCCCCACAGCGGTGTCGATAGTCGGCACATTCCAGTCAAATCGATAGCTGTCGGGTTGTCCGAACAGCCAGATCGCGGTGTGGATAGCGTGTTCAAGGAGTTCGGTTAGGTGACGGCTGCGCTGGTCGTCGGAGTAAGCGTCGTTGCGCCAGGGCGTGAAGACTGCTGTGAATTGGTTGGCGATGTTGGTGGCGTCGTTGGTTGATGCGTGGAGGGTGGCGGGGTCGCGGAGGAGGTCCGGGCGGAGGTAGGAGGTTAGTTGTTTCCAGAGGGTGAATGCTGTTATTGTGTCTGTGGTGTTGTTAGTTAGTTTACGACACTTGAGTAATAAGGCTGAAGGTATACCTTTTGAAGTGTTAGGAGCGAGGGATTTGTGATATACCATTGCGACCATGCTCGCGAGTTCGGGAGGTAAGATTGGTGCTGTGCCTTCACCTGGTGCCATGGTCAAGTTGAAAATGTGGAAGGCAAGGCAATGTTTGATTAATACTGTGGGCTGGGTGGCCTGATCGAAGCAAGCTGCTAGAGGCTGTGAAAGTTGAGACGTTTCGAAGCGGGATAGTTCGCCCTCCATCGCTGCAGTGAGTGACACCGGTCGGTTGGCGTAGAAGTTCTCGACGTGCTGATCGATTTGGTCAATGACTGTAGATAGTTTACGACGCACTTCTGCATCGTCAGCCTGCTGAGGGAGGAAATCGAGACCACTTGCGTTTGTTGGGAGTGGATCTATTGCGACGAGTGGTGTGCCTTTTTCACCACCATACGGGTGAGCTGCTGCTGGAGTGTAGTTGGCTGGGGAGGCATAGCGTCTATTATTCGACCGCTTTCTCATGAGAAAGAAGACAGCGGTAGCGGCAACCAACAAGCCAGCTATGAAACAGCCGATTGCAGCGCCTGCCACTTCTCCTGCGCTTGTGTTCTTGGTAGCAACGGGGCTGGTAATTCCAGTCTTCTGAGCCGTAGTGGAACCAGATGTGCTGGAAGCAGCTGATATAGTACTGGATCCAGCGGCACTGATGGACGATGTAGTAACACCGGACGCATTGCCAATGGGCATACTGTTAGATAGTGATGGTGAGATGCTTGCGGCAGCAGTAGAAAGCAAAGGATGAAGCGCGGTGGGCGGGTACGTGACAGTCATTAGCGACGGGAGTTGAGACCAAGTGAATGTAGTGACGGCGACAGCGATGTTATTCGACTCTGTACAATAGACGACAGTAATGGAGTCTGAATTGCAGGCGTAGGCATCGGTCGGTAGTACAGCAGGTATGGTGGCTGTAGTCGCGACACCTCCTCCGCTGGTCAATGGAGACGAGGGAGATGAGGGAGCCATAGTATCGTTTGTAGCTGGAGAAGCCATCGTAGACGCTACAGTTGAAGTCACTGTAGTACCGTTTTCCAGATAACATTCAACACTTCGTAATGGACCAGGGCCTTCGCAGCGTACGATCGTCGCGGACATAGTACTCGGTCCCGTTGGACACGATGTCAAACCTGAATAATTTCGATCAGAGAACTACGAGTCAAAGGTTGGAGAACAGTGTGAGAGGCCGAAGAAGTTGAGAGGTTCTCAGAAAAAGAGTGAAGAAGAGCATATCCATGGGAGCACTCAAAGCGGCACGACGGTCGTCCGAAAAAGGAAATAAAGTCGAGCAAGTTCAGCCGAGACGCAGGGGATAAAAAGCCGCCCCCATCCTTCCTGCTGCACGCCCAGGCACTAACGATGCAGCCTTTCTGTGGTTTTTGAGACACGACTTGGTGATGCACAGCCGATCTGGCCCTACTGGAGCGCCTTTTCGTAACCATGGACAACGCGATAGGTGTGTGAAAGGCCACTATTGCCTGCGACCAGCCTCGATGCCGCCTCTCAAAAGCCCCCGGACAAGCACGGCATGTGCCGAAGTCATGGGTCAAGGTTATTTGCTTTGACACAGCCCGTTCAGACCTCTTACGATAAAGAACGTGGCATATGCTTCAGAATCAAGTTCAGCCTGATCTCGAAATAGCTGTTGAGCTTTTGCAGAGTGGTACAGCAAGGTGATGTGTCGTAGCTCATGTAGATGTTGAAGAGCTTGCTGCCAAAGTGAGCTCGTCGCCGACGGACAAGAAGTCATAGAGCTGGTGTGCCGATCCTTGTTGATTGCGGAGAACATGGCACGTTCTCAGCCTGATATTGTGATTGGGATCGACTTTGGGATGACCCAGACAGGTGAAGCAAGTTTTTGTTTGTGTAAGCACCTCAACTGATCAAAGCTATAGGTGTCGCATATTGTACAGCTCCATGGAACAATGTGAAGAGATTTCAGCAGTGGGGAGCTATAGTCAGCGAAGTTGCCAACAAAGTGCCTAGTCGAATCGCCTACTCATCACGTACTGGACAAATCAAAGGATTTGGCTTCAATTGCGATTTTGAAGATCCGAATTGTGAGATCCAGGAGTTTTTCAAGCTGTATCTCGATCCTGAGTATCAAGACGATTATGAGGGTGTCTCCAATGCCGAAGCTCAACGTTATTATCGCGATTATCTCCTCTTGATCCACGCGCACATTGTCCGATTCTTTCACGACCGCTTTCCGGATTTTCGGTCACAAAGCGTTGAGTGGATATTTAGCGTACCCACGACCTGGCGAAATCCTGCGTTGATTCACAGTCTCGAACTCCTGATACGCGAGGCCGGCTTTGGCACGGATGGAGCTCACCACACCGCCAAAATCACCCTCACTGAAGCAGAGGCTGCTGCCGTTAACGTTGTAGCCGGATATGTCCAGCGAGATGATGTGGTTTGCATTTGTGATGCTGGAGGAGGAACGACGGATGTCAACATTCTTAAGCTGAGGTCAGGCAAGAATCAACCGATCAAGTTGACGCCACTTTCCAAGGTCGAAGGTGCTGCGATCGGATCCGCGCTGATCGATCTACGAGTGCAGCAGTATTTGGAGCAACGTCTCAATGAATGTGCGCACCGATTGCCAGCGTCACCTGCTGAGGTTGCGGAGAAAATGATGCAAGGCAGGTTCGAACGATTCAAGTGTACTTTCGGAACCAGTGCCGCAAACCTGCCAGCTTTGGTCCTCGAAGTGCCGGGTCTGCCAGCAGGGACAAATATACCTCGAGCAGGAATTCAGAACTCGCGAATATCGATATCTCAGTACTTTTTGCGGGAGCTTTTCGACGAACAGGTTCAAGCCATGATTAGTCTGCTGAGAAACCAGATCGTGTCGTTGCAGGCGTCAGCACCTGGAGAAAGGGTGGCATATCTCGTTCTGTCTGGTGGCTTGGGGTCGTCCCAGTATGTCCGCGATCAGATCAAACACTATTTTCAATTTGGCCCTGGTGCAACGTTATCAAACACATCCAACATGCATATGCTGCTTGCGGAAGACCCCCAACTCGCCGTCGTACTAGGACTGGTGATGGACCGCGCGCAAGAGCTTGGACAATACACCAAAGCCATCACCGAACGATGTGCGCGTGTCAGCTATGGCGTTGTGGTGAACCATAGGTACGATCCACAGAGACATCAAGGTCAGACGATATACAAAGATCCTCGAGATAAGAAAGCATGGGCGCTGAACCAGATAGAATGGCTAATCAGAGAGGTGCGTCCAACGCTTCAACAATGGCATAAGAAACTAACCAATTCGCAGGGAGATAACATTGGCCAAGAAGGCGTGTCCAAACATGTTCGAGCGAAACTTCAGAAGACGCAACTGCAGAAGCCATGGCGTGCACAATTCGTGATCTCGACAGAGAGGCGCGAGAACTTGCCTCAAGGTTTGTCATCAGTGACAGTGAAGACGTTGTGTATAGTCGAGGCAGATCTACGCTTCATCGACAGGGTAACCAAGAATGGTCATTGGTGGCAACTGGGCCATAGGTACGAGCTTGCTGAATTTGACTTGAAGTTGATTCCTGGCAGCGCCGATCTCAAGTTTCAGCTTTGGAATAACGGCAGGCTTATAACGGGTGAGAACGAAAGTGTAGCGGTGGACTGGGGAGCAGGACGGCCGGTAATGGAGCAGATACAAGATTTCGAGATCAGGTAGACGAGCATGTCGCAACACATGAACAAGAGTTTCACAATCACAGGTGGTTGTCCGAAATGTGTGAACCTCGTCAAACCTTCCCGAATACATTGTTAAGCCTATTACGACTGGCTAGCTGTCGCGGCGAACACATGCCTATAAGGAAGGTTTCAGGCGTCCTACCAACAAGCGACGATCTTTATGATGTGCATACTGGGTGGAGCTGCACAAGCAGACTGCAGGCTTTACCGTACAATTTCGTGTTCTGATTGTTGCTACTCCATTCTCCTACAATCTATGTCTTCAGAAGGTGTTCACTGTGGTAAGGAAGCCACGTCTATAGCCTGAATTTGACCCGATTCATAATCTGATATTAATACTCTCTCTCCATCAGGACTCAACGCAATCTCCCTGGCAAACAAGCCCGTCGGAACCCGTCCCAAGACCGCAGATGCACTACCTTTCAGTGCAGCCTTAACATCCACGACTGACACTCCACTCGTTGCGCCAGTAGAATTGAATCGGTTCGAGTCCGCCGTCAGGATCTGCGACCCGTTGCGAACGAAGGCCAGGTCTATGGGCGCAGTTCCGACTTGCACCGAGGCAATAAGAGCGTTCGCAGGGTTTGTAATCATTTTTGTTGCATTGAACGCGAGGATCTCGTCGCTTTCTCGTGCTGAGACCCAGACAATCGTGCCATCTGAGGAGACAAGCGCACGCACAGGGCCACAGGCCGCCGTCACGTTGGAGAGGATTGCGTTCGAATTGCTAGGATTTGCGACCAGTGTCTCGACGTCGATGACGCTGATAAAACCTGTTGTTGTTGATCTGTAATCTGAGCCCTCGCTTGTAGCATACAGGATTCGGTCGTCTGGAGAGAGAACAGTAGCGACGACTTCGAAGCCAAGGTTTAGGGAGCCAAGGGCTACACCAGAGATATTTCCGTTGTGATGCGTTATCAGCTTGAAGACGTCGACGTTTCCTGGTAAACGGCCGCCAGACGGGCCATATTCTTGGCTCACAAACGCATACGAGTTGTTCTTTGTCACAGTGATCTGGATCGAGGCATTACCCGGATTTTGGGAGGCGGTCGTGCCGTTAAGCGTGCCCACTACGGCGTTGGGCTTGCCTGCTGCTGCTCGTGCGGCATCCAGCACGACTGCGCCTTGACCAGCAGCGATAAATATGTAGCGGCCATCGTGGCTAAGTGCCAGACCATTGGCTCCCTCGTGGTTGATATAGCTCTCTGGTAATGCGACTTGGTGTATCAATGTTGGTGCGAAGGTACTTGTGTTGAGAACGCCTAGAGTACTGTTGGCGAAGGTGTGGGCGAGCGTTACAAAGGCTATGTCTTTCTGCTTGGAAGCGTAGACAATCTGGAACGGCGAGTTGGGAACAGAAGTGTAAGCTGTTTTGACATTGGTCAGATTTGTTTGCGGTGGTGCCGCTGTTGCCTTTGCTTGGCAGCTGGCGGAAGATGTTTGAGCAGCTGTCCCTGCGGTGAGTGTGAGTAACACGAGCACCTGTAAGGAGTCCCAGAGAGTTCGCATCATTGTGCTGGTAATACCTAGAATGAGTTACATAGGAAAAGGAGTACAGTACATCTGGGCGGCCTGTTTTTAATCTTCTACCTGTGACCAGAACAATGTTACGGCTCGATGCTTTACATCATCGTGATCGGTGGCTTGAAGCACTGCCCTAGCTGTCAACCACCTGCTAACAAGACTCTGTCATCGCTGTTCAGTCTCTTGTGCACGTGGTCTGTCGATCATCTATTCATAGTAAACACTACTGTGTGATGCTAGCTCATTGTTTCCGCGCTGACATTGTTAGAAAACACTAACTCCATACATACTGTACTTATGTCGATCGACACATCAGGGGTTAAGCAGGCAGCTTATCCGCACAGTGGTTACACGTCATCCTTTGCGGGGGGTACGGAGTCGACGGTCGCAATATTGGACTGTACATTTGTACTGTAGAAAACAATACTGAGTCGAAACAGGTCTAAATTTGAATGTTCGCTCGCACAGAAGACTTGAAGACGGAAATCGCCTTGCTAAACAGACAAGCTAGGATACGAAAGCTGGAAGTTTGATCATAGACAAGCTTTCTTCTTGTGGAGATACAGCGCTGGGTTACTGGAGATCAATCATGTTGCAATGCTTGAAATCCATGCGCTCATGTGGGCTTCCTCAAGGCCCTTCGTGCAGTGTCCGAGGTCTGTTGGTTAGTCCATCGCAGGCAGCACAAATACGATCTCGCCTCTAGAGTCAGCCTTAGGCTGGGTGTGACGGATCTGTGGAGCTAGGAAACAATTTGAGGGGCCATTTTGAATCTCCGTATCACCACTTCTCCGGAATCAGCTACTGATATTGTCATCAGCGACTCAATCTGACCAAAATCGAGGGTTTTTAAGTCCACAGGACTTGCGATATTCGGCCTAAGGCTCACAGAGTAGTGCTGAAGTCCTTCCTAGACCACCCACAGTATGATTTCGATGGTCTGCTTTCACGCAGCCTGCGTCTATTTTGTAGTGCAAGATACTACCAGTGTATAAGAGTTACTCCGTACTAGCAGGGAAAGATCAAAATCTCGTCGCAATATTCCATAGAGAGTTTTAAGTTATGACGCTAGTCCTGCATTGCACCCAAAGTTGTTCCTCCTCAGCATGACACTCGTATTCATCTTCATTTGGCAATAACATTCTCAGGCCGGAGGGTCTCTCGTGTCTCCATTCTACTGTACAAGGCCACATCTGCCACTCCGATCTAAGGATTACGTGTAGATCAACATTTGGTAAGCAAAAAAGTACCGGTCCATCATGGCTAAAGATGATCTCGATGCACTCGACGTACTTGAAAAAGAAGCAAAGGAATATGACAAGGTCAGCGATCGATTCCTGACTGTTCAAAGATGTGCTGATTCATATAGGACTCTGAAATTGATCGTATTCTCAAAGCCTTTAAGCTTGACGGGTGAGAAGCACCACTGACAAATGTCCGACTTCTTTGCTAACACCCGCTACAGATATGCAGTGCTAGACCTCCAACCCGGCGTGCCTGATTCGGACATCAAAATCACGTACCGCAAAAAGTCGTTACTTATTCATCCTGACAAGACCAAGAACCCTTCCGCGCCCGAGGCATTTGATAGACTGAAGAAGGCCGAGTCCCAGTTGACTGATGAGAAGCAACGGCAGCACCTAGACGAGTGTATTGCAGATGCCCGTCACCTACTGATAAGAGAAAAGAAGCTTACACTTGACGATGACGAGCTAAAAACCGATGAATTCTTGAGGGAATGGCGCAAGAAGACTGTGGAGGTATTGGTTGATGCCGAAGCACGAAGACGACGTCAGATGAAAGTTCAGATGCAGGAAGAAGGTCGGGAACAAGCTAAGGAGGACGCTGCGATCGAAGAGCGGAAGCGGAAGCGAGACCATGAAAAGAGTTGGGATGATACTCGCGAGAAACGGATCGATAGCTGGCGAGACTTTCAGAAAGTGGAAGCAAAGAAGAAGGAGGGCAAGAAAAAGAAGTTAAAGGTAATAGGATAGTCGGCGTGTCCATTACTTTCCAAACATTTCCTCTACGCGATTAAAGATATTGAGCAAGCATAACCTAGCTGGAAGCAGAAAAGATTCGATCTAATATGTTCCTGCTCGAAGTCATGCTCGCGAAATTGCATAACTCGTAGGTCAGCGCAAGCAACGCCAGCAACGCTGGCGGACCGAGCGAAGTACCATCATCCGCCCTCGTTATCATACGAAATACTGAAAGTACATGTAGTCTAACAAAAAAGCTTCGCTTTGGTACACTTCCGCCCTCCAAACATCCCCGCATTCCGCATGTCTCCAACCTCGATCGTATTTGGTCACATCGCAGAGCCGCAGGCAAATGGTGGCATGTCGTTGTTTTATTTTCATATATAGAAAATATCGTGGTTCGTTTATCCCCCACTAGCAGTGAGCTTGTCAGTAATGTCAAGTGATGCATCAGCTGCCGCCTTCAGCCCTATGACGAATGGTACTTCCCTAGGAGGGATTCATAGAGAAGCCGATGCATCCACCACCGAACACCCAGCCTCTTCCTCGACTCTTTCAGATGTATGCGCCGACCTGCACCAGCGAGTGACGAATTTCCTGAACGCTGAGCCCAAAGAAGAAGTCGTGAGAAGGACTCAACAGCAAACCAAGGTGGCTTTGCAGGTCATCGAAAAGGCTCTTCGAGATTATGAGTATGCACTATGCCACTATCTTACTACCCTCGTTACGACTGTGGCATGCTAACAACCAAACCTAGCTTCGATGCTCTATCTCTTTCCTACAATGGTGGAAAAGACTGCCTAGTCCTTTTGATTCTCTACCTTGCTGCCCTGCACACCCACTTCACATCATCGTCCAGTGGGCGTAAGGACGGGGCCTTTCCCACGACCATTCCCTCGATCTATGCCACGCCGCCTGATCCCTTCCCTCAAGTCACCGCTTTTGTTGAGGCTTCAACAAGGGACTACCATCTCGACCTTACCCACATTGCCACGAATCCTGGCAACCAGCCAAATCCGTCCAAAGCGAATTCCCACTCCTCGCCTCCAACATCCCCAGAAAAAGGATACACCAAACCTGTCTCTGGATCTTCCACAGCTACAGAGACACAGACGTTGGACCAAGCATCTCAACCCCCGTCTCACTCGAGTTCAGTTACAAGCGGATCGTCCCCTCACCCCACCTCTACGTCCGGCTCCACAACCTCGGCAACCCTCCCTCTTAACACTCCCCAATCGCAAGAACGCATTATCACCTTCCGCGATGCTTTCGACCTCTATCTGAAAGCTCACCCCTCCGTTCGTGCCATTTTCGTCGGCACCCGCCGCACAGACCCTCATGGTGCTCAGCTGACCCACTTCGACATGACAGATGGCAAATGGCCACGGTTCATGCGCATCCATCCCGTGATTGATTGGCACTTATCCGAGATTTGGACATTCTTGAGGAGTCCACACTTGGCCGACAGCAAGAAGGGCCAAGATGTGTTGGATTATTGCCGAATGTATGACGAGGGATACACGAGCTTGGGTGGAGTTAACGATACACTGCGGAACCCGAAGTTGAAGGTTGTGGATTCTGAGACAGGTAAGGAGAGCTGGAGGCCGGCATATTGTTTGGTGACGGATGGAGAGGAAAGGTTAGGCAGAGAGTAATCGCACTCACTACCAAGATTCGCCGCTCAACCTCCTTGAGAGTCCATTATCCTATCGGCCACGATGGCATTTCGAACCACGTGTCGGCCTGACCACCATCAACATCACCACCTAGCCACATACCTTCAATTCACACTCTACGCAGAGTAAATCTCGTCAAATCCAAACCCCCTCTCAACCTGCCATCTTGCATCGACATCACTTTTTGAAATGACATACAACATCTTAGAGTGGTCGTGCTTCAACACAACACAAACAAATCACTCAAAGTCCACCGGTTGCAGACGATTCCAACAAATTTCGGACATCCCTCTACTAAATCACAGCCACCGACAACAAAAAAACCTAACGACCGATAACCCACCTCAAAACCATCTCCTTCGACGTCCGGCCACCTAGCCAGGAGACCATTCATTATCCTTCACCATCTCAAATGATCAATCCACTGTCATTCAACCAATCTTCGTCCAGGGCATCTAAACCTGAGCAATTGTCGCGAAATAAAGCAGGTAGAAAAGGGGGTTGTGTATGCGAACGCCAGTACTTAGGGCTGATTGAATACATACTTGTAAATAGTGCTATAGAATGTAGATCATGAGATGAGACATATACGTGCCATGTGAATCAATAGCTACATTAATTAGTGGAATTCGGTGGATGTTCCAAAAGATGCTTCCCAATACTGTCTGTCATGCCAGACCGTGATGATCTTCGACAACTTGTTGCATACCTGTATCAACACCAACGTCTAAGAACTTGAAATCAGCAATTCAATAATGTAGCCGATGGTAGTATGCATGAAGGACAATGCTAACTGAGACATCGGTGATGGAGAGATACTGTGGCAGATAAATCGTGGTTTCAAGGTACAAGCAAGCACAGAAAAGGATATCGAAACTTGAGAAAGAAAGTAAGATGAGACATCTTCATTGGCCTATGATACAATCACTGTCGCAACAGTTTTGTGCATGGCAACATATTGCTCTGATTATGCTTCTTTGATACACGCATACAGCTCCAGAAATTATCGTCTGAGACCATCTGCTCTTCCTAGCAGTCCACAAAAGCTGACATATACGGTCGATTAGTCGATATGTTGATAACTTCTGTCAATGCTGTGACATATTAAGTATCCCGTCTCCAGGTACCGATGGCCGTACTCATGATTTATCATCTCATGTGCTGCACAAGGATGAACATAAGAAGCAAGATGATCGACCAATCAAGGGTCAAAAAATGAATGATGTGGCACCTTACCAGTCGTGATAAGGATGGTGGCGACATTACTCAGCACTCTGAGGAGTGGTAGAGTTGACATTCTCCTTGCCGACAACCATAGCTGCTTTCTTCGGACTTGGTGTCTTGGCCTGACGAACCTCTTGTGTAGTGGCAACAGTCTCGGTCTTGATGGCTGGTGCTGCTTGACCCTGAGCCAGCGTAGCTGCTTGACTGCGAGACATGGCAGTGTTGGTAATGGTTTGCAGACCACCTTGGATTGGCCAAACACCAGTAGCACGAGTCATGTTGGTGATGACCTTCTTGCTGGTCTGTGCTTCACTAATCATGAGATCAGTATTGGATGACACTGAGGCAAGCAGTGGGTGAGACTTACGGAGGTGTGATGGACGTCTCAGGGGTGAAATCATTGCCTGCATCAGCTGGAGACTGATAGCTGCCAGGACTGACGCCATCAACAGCGTTGTGGAAGCGAGTCAGGGTTGGTGACGGAGTGTGCTCCACAGAGTAGCTGTATTCGCGGCTTCGCCAAGTTCGTCGTTCTTGACTCTGGAGCTTGAGCTGTTTCTGCGCCTTAGTATCGGCAAATCGCAGGAAGAGCTTGACACCGTCATGCTCGTTCAAAACACTGTGGAAGTCTCGGATGACACATTCGGCAACCTCGCGAGTCTCAAATCTGAAGCAGTCAGCGATGTCAATGAGGTGAAGGTAGGAAGACTTACCGAGCGAATCCAACTTCCTTGCTCACACCAGAAGGAGTGTCTCGACAGATCTTGGTAGAGATGGCACGGAACGGCAAGAAGTGCTTGGCAAGATCCTGTGAGTTGTCAGTGATTGAAAGCTTTGTCAGAATGATGTGATGTCATACAGCTTCATTCCAATCAATGGGGACACCGGTGCAGTAGATGTTAGTTGACATCTTGTCTTCGAGGTCCTTGAGACGAGCATTTCGCGACTTCTGTTGTAATTTAGTGATGTGAGGATGTATAGCCTGAAGACATCATACCTGAGCATAACTGGCCTGGAAGCCAAGGTGGAAGAAGCCACGAATGCAGTTCTCCGCAGCAGCTGGTGAGTAGTACATGACGAAGCCGAACCTGATTGACATTAGTTGGTGTAATAATGAATGTGGTGGCAAATACATACCCTTTGCATTTTCCAGTGTCTTGCTCGATGATGGCTTTGCAGGACTCGATTTCACCAAACCGGGAAGCCCATCGGTGAAGATCCTCGTCCGTAGTGTCTGGCATGAAGCCCCGAATGTAGATGTTGGTGATGCCTTCCGGGTTTTGCAAGCACTTAGCGAGGCTGAGGTCTTCTTGGTTTGTCCAGAGAGCAGGAACGGCACGTGGGATGGGTGGTTCTCGCATGACAAGTTCGTCAAGGTTGACTATCTCGTAGCCTTTGTTGTCCTTGGTCTTCATTGGTTGGATGGGGCCAGCGAAGTAGGTCTGGTTGTCGACTTGAGTAGCAGAAGGATATCCAGGATAAAACTCTTGGCTGATGGCACTGTTGAGTGGACCAAAACCAGCATTTTCGTCGTTGATAGGCCATCCCATTCGACGAGCAGGATCGAGATCTGTCATGCCAGGCTGGAAACCGTATGGAACGCTGTAGCTGTTCATACCACCTTGTGCTAGGTTGTTGTTACCCAAGAATCCATTGTGAATGCCATTGCCGCTGTAAATCATCGGATCATTGTTGTTCTGGCCTGGAGGAAGGAAGGCAGACACTGGAACAGAGTGACCAGATGGAAGAAGCATGACAGGGTTGTTCTGACCGACTCGGTTGACGGAGGCTGGTAGATCTGTAGTGATGGGTGATGGAAGGGCTGACTTGAGTTTGGTGAAGTTCATGAAGCTGCCTTGACCACCATTCATGCCTAATGACCTGTCAGTATAAGCTCACTTGAAATGTGATGGATCTTCCTGACCTTGTGCATTGAATGGAGCATAGGCTGCACCGCCAAAAGTAGCTCGCTGGCCGTAGTTGCCGTTCATGGCTGGGAGAGCTTGGGACGAGTACTTTTCGACCATGTCGTTGGATGCTGGTATTGGAGTTAGCTCATTGCGAAGGCTCGGGTGCGGAAGAGCTGAGGGCAATAGGGTTGGTCTCGATCCGAGAGCTTGAGATGGTGTCAGGAGAGGGCAAGGAAGTTGGCAGTCTTGGGGATCCGTTAGAGCCATGGTAGATCCGTGAGTTGAAGTGAGGTGAATTTGGAAAGTAGTGGGACCAAGAATGTGATGCCTAGTGAACCGTGGTATTAGTACTAAACTCACACTGGGTGACGAGTGACAAATTTGAAATTCCAATGAAGCTTGACTGCTGTGGTATCGAGAGTTCTATTGTCAGTGGTAGAGATGAATAGCAGCAACTTTTGGTGACAATTCAGTACAATGAGCAAGACCAAGATGATTTTGAGGATGAATGAGATACAAGAAGGCTTTTCGCTAACAGCTGGGGGAAGAAGCAAAGCTGTTGCAGATGTGGTATGTAGTATGGTTTGAATGGTAAGAAAGGAATTGAAGTCAGAGAAGCGCAGTCAGATATATCACTGCACTCTGTTCATTGGAGGCAGGTGCGCTGTTGCTGAGAAGGAGCGAAAGGCATGCAGAATAGAAGGCACAACTCACCCGAGTATACAAATTGTGCACATACACATCGTACTGTCCTTCTATAGCAATGTCTACCGTTGTGGTGATGGCACAGATAGAGGAGGGAAGACTGGTAACCTGACGTGTAAGAGGCTATCTCTGAAGTGTGAGAAGTTGACGAGACCAACAAGATCAATACCTTCACGCTAAAACCCACCACGCACTTTACTGCCTTGCAGAGCACATGACTCATGATAACGCCGTCCAAGTCCGAGGCTGTGGGTATAGTCAGCAGTGACGAAGTCTGAACACTCTCCAATGTACAGCACCGACATGAGCATGAGTAGGGATCACCACCATGCCATAACATACCAGGTTTGCTAGCCGTTGTCAAGCTGGGAACTGCAACAAGGCAGCACCGGATTCCTCTGTATCAGTTTCTGACTCTCGTTCTCAGAGTGGCACACCTGCGTCGGTTGGACATCAATGAGTTGTACCTCTTGCTGCATGCCGGCCATAAACTATGACAGCGACAGACATTCCCTGCTTCACCAGCATGACCTACCACAACTCATCGTTACTTCCAAGATACCCCTCTTCCGTCGCCAGTCTGTACCCAAACACAGAAGTCTTGTATGTATCAAGTCTGGGGTAGCCAGGGCTGGGACTAGTGGCTTCTGGGAAAGCTCATTAGAACAGCTAAGTTTGGTCAAGGGATTGTTCCATGCACATCAGCTTCTAACCATCTGAAGTTATATACCTATATCGCCACAACAGCAAAAGGTCGACAGCACAACTTGGTGTGGTGGTTGTGATGGCCGTGTGTTGCCTGTCTAGAAACGAGAAGCACAATAGGCTTGCCATCAACGATGGACATTGCTCCGTGCTAGATGTCCTGGCTCCAACTCCTCAACGAGAGCAACAGGAATGGATATTACCAACAGAATGATTTCGATTGTGTCGTGGTTTCACCAGAAGTTTGGCTGAAATACTCAGCACACCCAGCAAGGACTGTGGAAATTTTCAGTTTAGCCTGAGTGGTTGACGACAGTCGCAGAAGAACAATGCCTGGTCAACAAAATTGGTTCTGAGACGTGACTGACACTACCATGCGAAAGCCATTCTTGAGTAAGCTCTTTGATGCTCAAGTATATACTCTCTTTGTTCTCCGGACTAAACAGTCTGGGTACGAACAACTGCTGAGCTCAGACGGGCCACAGGAAGAGCTGTAGTGATTCCTTGGTTCCAAATTCTGACTATTGGGATCATGCAGCAGGTCATTTTTACATGAACCGCTTTTAGGGAGTTGTGAGTCTCGATATTTGTGATTTCGAACCATGAACGCTCGATGAGAGGACGTAGACTGAGGCGACATGGTCGCGGAAGTGACTGGCAAAAGGACTGATCTATGGCGCGTCCGGAGTACGTACCGAAGATAAGCCGCCGCTTCGGGCCGTGATTAGCGTCACATGACGCCGCGCGCCGGCTCCACATCCGTCATCCTGCGCTGAGACAATTAATCTATAGCCCTCGAGTATACCTCCAGCGACTTCGGTTCACTGAATAGTTAATTTTCCCTCCGTGGAGATCCTACGAGTACTGTTCTTACACGTGTAGTTGAGCCATGGCTCAGACAAATCCAGCTGCAATGCAGGATTTACAACAGGTCGGTACACATCTAGCACTTACTGCAAGGAACAAGGCTAACTCGTGCTTAGTTGATAGCAACGCACCTCGATCTGTTGAACGATCACCTTAGAATTTGGCAGTCAACACCAGTGCAACAACAAGCCGGGTTACCCTTTTCTAGGAAGACCCGCGCATGTATCAACAACACAACACTTATGATTCAGCAATGTGCCTGTTTACTTGCTCAGGTTAAAGGCATTCCGAAACCAATCAAACGAAACTCCGAAGAACCCGAGGACCAACCGACTCTCAAGAGAGCTAAGAGGGAGCACGGTCAAAAAAATGATCAAGAGACAAACCCTACTATACCTTCTACCACAAATACCACGTACATACCTCCAGTGACGGATGCCAGCGGTCTGTTCACCATAGACACAAATCCAAGTCCTGTGGATCAGCTGCTTGGCCAAGCCATAAATGGAACTCACCCTTCAATGAAAGAGCCTTCGAGCAAAAAGCGCCGACGATCCGGATCAGATCAGCATGCAGCACAGCGAACCCCTCCTCAACCGACGGAAACTACCCCAGTTCACACACCAGCAATAGAACGCAAGAAGACCAAGCATGACCAAGAACTGCAGACTCCACAACCCCAAGCGCAGCCTGAGTCAAACATTAAAGAAGAGAACGACGATGGAGATGAAGAGCACGCAACAGCCTTCGAGCACAAAGTTGCCCTCCGCTTGAAAGAAAAGGAAGAAAAGCTGCAGAAGAAAGCAAACAAGAAACGTAAGCGTGAAAGTGATCTTTCAAACCTAAATGTCGCAAGTGAAGACGTCCTTGAGAACAACGACTTAGCCGCGCACCTCGAACCCGAATCCCGAGCAAAACGAAGACGGAAGCAGAGCGTCAGGCAAATCAAGCAGCTGCCGTCGGTAGTCAAGGTCGAGGATGAAGAAGTTGCTACGACGGATACTAAGCAAGACACCACAAAGAAGGCTAAGAGGGCTAAGAGGGCTGCTGAGGAAGATTTTAGAGAACAAGGAGAGCAGACCACGGGTATTGATGGAGTGGAGGAGCATGGTAAGCCTACCCAGGACGGCACAAGTGAACAAGGATCCAGCAAACCGAGTTCCAAGAGACGAAAGCGACGGGCATAGGCTCAGCAGCTGATGAAGCAAGAAATCAGAGGAGACTTGCGACATGCCTTGCAGAAGATACCATAACACAATCTGTGCCAGCCTGCTAAACAGAAAGATATTTACAAGAATGATGGATTGCAGCCATAATGGAATATCCAAATAAACCCCACCCATGCTGATGAAAATCATTCATCTCACAATTTACTCACAAATCCATCCCGATTCATCTTCACCAAATAGTCCTTCGTAATATCACTAACCTTCGTAACTCCAGCCAAACTCATACACAACCGAAACTCATCCATCAGCAATCTCAGTGCCAACGCCACTCCTTCTTCCCCTTTATATGCCAATCCCCACAGCGCGGGTCGTCCAACCCACACAAAGTCCGCCCCCAGCGCCAAGGCCTTGAAAATATCCGTCCCATGTCTAATCCCACCATCAACATGTACGGGACACCTTCCCCGCACACCGTCCACAACATCCGGCAGCGCATCGAGAGTCGCAAGCGCGCCATTCAGCTGTCTGCCGCCATGATTCGAGACAATTATCCCATCGACTTTGTGGTGCAGCGCGAGCAGTGCGTCTTCGTGGGTCGCGATACCTTTGACCCACACTTGCATTGGGTGTGCGACCTCTTTGAGCCAGGGTATACTATCCTCCCAGCTCAGCGTTGGATTTGGCGCATGTGTATGGAATGTTATGGGCCCAGTGGGGACGACGCGCTTGTTGTTATCGAGGTACCCTGCTGCGCTTTTCTTCGCTTGCGCTGTCTTCTTTGTGCTTTGTTGGCTGATGGAGTCTTCTGGGCTGCCAACTGCGTCTTTTACTTCTTCCTCGTCGTCGGCGTTTTCTGAGAAGTTTGCGATTTTGAGGTGTGCGGGGAGTTTGAATTGGTTTCGGAGTTCGAGGTTACGGCGGCCGAGGTAGGGGGTATCGACTGTTAGGAGGACGGCTTTGTAGCCTGCTTTCTTGGCGCGGTTGATTAGCTTGATGCTGTGATTTTTTTCTTCGAATAAGTATAGTTGTAGGGCGTTTGCGTTTTCTCCGCTTGCTTCCTTCACGTCTTCGAGTGTGCTGGTGCTGAAACTCGATAGGCCCATTACGATGCCTGCTTTTGCACAGGCCCGTGCTGTGGCGAGCTCTCCTTCTGAATGGGCGAGTCGTTGCATTGCTGTGGGTGCTATGCCGAAGGGTGCCGCATTCTGTTGGTCGAAGACGTTAACGGTCGTGTCGATTATGGAAACATCGCGGAGCACGCGAGGTCGGATCCTGTACTTGGTGTAGGCATGCTGGTTCTCGGCCAGGGTCGAGCCGTCGTCGGCACCTTCGTTGTAGTAGTCTCTCGTTTGCTTGTCCATGCGCTCTCGTGCGAGGAGCTCGAGCTCGTGGATTGAGAGACAGTTCAGGTCGAGGGGGAGGACCTCGGAGGGAGCCATGATGGGTGAACTGTGCTGTTCCTGTTATGACTCTTCTGTTGTAGACTATGCTAATACAGTTGCTCTTGTGTAGGTAAACCACGAACGGCCAGGCACAGTGGGCAAGTATTAAAAAGAGTTCGATGGATGAGGCTAAAATATGATAACGGCAATAGCTTTTGATACAACAAGCAGCGAGAAGAGGAATATATGGAAACGATTATGGTGACGTTCAGTAGATGACGCTTGCTACTGTACACATCGGTAAAAAGCTATCAGTAGGTAACCTCAAGATGTCCGAACAGACATGGTGTTCTTGATCTCAGAGGACTCGCAAGATCATCATTGTAGCTCGGATACATGAGCGGGATAGTGACGTTCAGATTTATTGATCTTCGACAGTTGTCCGGGCCGGCTCAGCGGACGAGTTGCGTCTTTGTTGGCTGCGTTTGCTTTTGTGGGGAAGTCGGCATTTCGGTCTCGAGCCGGTGAGCTAGCACCGAAACTCTCTTGAATGTTTTGATGTTAGACCTAACACGCGTTCAGAAGTTGCTGATACCAAGTACGTGTCGACGTGATTTGTAGTTGAGGATTACCCGAATCAGTACATCTACAGTACATTCCCGAAAAAGCAACCGAACATTGTTCAGGCCTAGGTTCGCTGATCAATACTCGAATGTTTTCGACATGACAGATGTGGTGAGCACAGTAGGGTCGCTGTTGACAGATCCATGGCATACACGGTGGATCGCACCATGCTTAGTGCTCGCGGAAGTCGTCTTCTGCACAGGAATCATACTTAAGGTGCCATGTCCGTAAACCCGTCTGTCGATATGCCACCTACCACCAGGTCTGATCCCGTGGTCTCCGTCGTTCACTAACATGCCCTGACACGCAGTTACTGAGATTGATTGGGAAACCTACATGATTCAAGCCTCCAAATTCCTTCCTCCGAATTATGAAACCGACTACAGCAAACTCGACGGTCCTACAGGCCCATGTGTCTATCCCGCGATCCATCTTTACATTCATAGCGCCCTCTACTACATCACCGACCACGGCAGAGATCTAAGGCTAGCACAAATCATCTATGCGGGGCTATATCTATCCACGCTCTCTCTAGTACTCGCCAGCTACCGACGCGCCGGGGCACCACCATGGCTGCTCGTTCCGTTGATTCTCAGCAAGAGACTACACAGCATATTCATCCTCCGCTTGTTCAATGACTGTTGGGCTGCATTTTTCTTCTGGTTGGCAGTATATGCTGCAACGAGGAAGTGGTTCTTGATGACAATAACTGCATGGTCGGTGGCTTTAGGGGTTAAGATGACTATGCTCCTACCAATACCAGCGCTGGGCACGATACTGATACAGGGTGCCAGCGTGGAAACGACAATTTCTTACGGACTTTTGGTATTGGTCATACAAACCGCAGCCGCTATCCCGTTCGTGAGGGCAAACAAGACATCGATATACCTCCAACAAGCCTTTAATTTTGGCAGACAATTCCTCTACAAATGGACTGTGAATTGGAGATTTGTGCCTGAAGAGACGTTCTTGTCGAAGGAGTTCGCGTATACCCTCCTTGCCATGCACGCCACCCTTCTGTTAGCTTTCCTGCAGTACAAATGGGTTCGACCGAGCAGCAACGGGCTATTGGACTTTATCGGAAGACATTTGAACCCCACAACAATGAGCTCCGCAGAACGAAAGGAATATTCGAGGAGGATGACACCAAGATTCGTCATGGATGCCCTGCTTGCAAGTATAGTTATTGGAATGTTGTGCGCGCGCAGCATACACTACCAGTTCTATGCATACCTTGCTTGGGCAACGCCGTATCTTTTGTGGAGGAGTGGAGCCCATGCCGTGGTTGTGCTTGCCGTATGGGCGCTACAGGAGGTGGCTTGGCTGGTTTATCCAAGTACTGTATGGAGTTCAGCAACAGTCGTTGGTCTAATGGCTTTGCAGACTGTATGTGCTTGGGTGGCTCCTACTATGGATAGGGCCGTCGAGCCCATAGAGGTCTTGAAGAAGCAATGAAGTAATCAGTGATTGAGGACGCTGTTAGGGTTCGAAATCACGTTCCTCAACCTTCACTCTCGTCGTCAGAAGGCGGCATTTTTCCGGCTGTCGACTCTTCTTCCTCGCTGTCGTCGGTTTGCCTCGGTGGCTTCTTCACAAATCCAGCTGGCCAGAATGTAGCCTTTCTCCAAGCCTTCTCGTCCCGCACAACATTCACAATCTCCCCGTCGATTTTGTTGTCACGCCCAGCGAGCGTTGTAGTATCAACAAGGACAAACCCACCACGTTTCAGCCATATCTTTGATCGAAAACGCGCTTCGAGTTCTACGAGCATGACCTTGGAGTCGGCTGTTTCGACATTGTATAAATTGTTACCGGCAGCGGCCTTGATTCGAGTAATGTACTGCCCTTCTTTCAGATCGTCTGGAGGTGTCAATGTGTCCTCGATGGTAGCCTGAAGTTTTCGTCTCGGCGGAGGCATATTTGGATGGCTGGATATGTCTATGCGAGACGGACTTGTGCAAAAGTTGTGGAAATTCTTTGCATGACGTGCAGGTGGGCCAATGCGCTAATTTTCGTCTAACTTGCCCTCGCCGGCGGGTAGGGCGTCCCATTTGATCTTGCTTCTCACGAATGAAATGCACTCTTCCGGCAGCCATCATTCTCTCAGTTTTTGAATGCCTTCTTCTGCTTGGCTCAAGAAACTCCAAATGGATCAAGGCTGCTGGTTGTTCAAAACTCCTGGATAACCCTTACCTAGAACAAAATGGTGGCGAAAGAGGCATAGATTCTGACCGGAAGCTCTTTTCCAGTCGGTCAAAGAAACGGGCTGAACAGCCCGACAGCAGCTGCGCTGTACCATGACGAAGACGACTTAGCGGTAGTGCTCAGGCGGTCAAGACCTGCCGTTGGACGCCAACGATTCGACGCACCAGAGAGAGCCTTTCATCAATAACAGAACCAACAAGAATTTTCAAAAGTACATAGTATCTCTTGCCAACCTCGTAACAGTCTACAAAGCTACTGGTGGTCACGGCTAGACTGCTGACAGTGACCCACTTGGATTACTATCTAAGTGTTCACCTTCCGTTTTGAACAGGGTTCCTAAAAAGACAACTGAGGCCGATGTCTTAAACTGGAAGCCAACCACCGAGTATCCTTTCTCATCTGACGCGAGGAAAATATCTATGGGTTTCGCCCAGAGAAGCATCAAGAAGTGCGTTGTATCTAACAAGGTTTTATGGGATGATTTCTCGGAAGACGATAAGTAACGAGGGGTTAACATCGGCAACTTTACATACGAGTATTGCTTGAAAGCTTGCATTGCCCCACAGAAATTTGATTCAATTGCTCAAGCATGGTACGAGTTGCCATAAATGCTGTGGTCGACCAACCAGAAAAGTTAAGATCACACTGGTAGAGGGAGGTACTGAGCTGTATGAGCTGTGTCCATGCAACCTGGACTTGTGAGCTGTTTGACGCAATGCTTGTGTCGTACGTGTCCAAGGGGAGTCGGTGATGGTTCGCACCCGCACAATTCGGTACACTGACAGGTCGGTGCACTGATGACTTGCCCGTTTAGCGTTTTTGTTATCGGTAAATCCGCTCCACAAATCGAAATCCTCTTCTGGTCAGTCATATCCAACTTTGTCCCTGTTCCGCCATACTGTACTTCCCCATGTGGAACCACGATATCTTCGAGCACACTGGCGACAACCGGGTACCGGGCATTGTTTGATCCTTAGCGCTCTTGTTGTTCGGCAGTACTTAATGCTGGAAATGGACCAAAAGAGTGTATCTATGAAGGAGAACGAAAGCGGCTGGTGGTTGATGGGCTAAACGACGCCTCAAAGTTTTGTTCAGTAACTACACGGGCGTGGTACGTATTGCACCAGACCTTGATGAAACCTGTCGTGTTAGCTGTCAACCTCGGTCCACCCGTGCTGCTGACTTTTGCAGTGGTGCCACCTGCTGGTCTTCCCGGAAAATGACTTGGAATACGCCAAGTCGCTACCCAGATACGGACCCTGGACAAAATGTAAAGTCCTGATTAGGCAGCGCGACATTATCAACAAGCTAAGACTCTTTTTGGGCATTGCTGCAACCGCGAGCTGAAAAAAAAGGTTGGAACAAGGCGGAACCAAGAGTAGCTTAACGAGAAACTCTAAATCGACCTTGGCCTCGCTTGCGCGTCTCCAGCAAACATTTTCGGATCAACCCCACCCCTATAAACTTCTCAGACGACTCACATTGGATCACCAATCAACCGACAACACTGGTATACTGCACAGTAAGATCCATGTGCTCATGAAAGGAACATTTGAGGCGGTAAACGACCACACGGAAAGAGCATCGCAATCGCTTGAACAGCACAATCAAATTGACCCTGTTTTTGTCTTCCTGTATCAGACAAAGACGACCTTGGTCAGATCAGATTCGTCTGGAGTTTTTCTCCTTATGACCATCAATCATGTAATTCTACAATATGATTTTCTGTGTCTACTGTACACATGTGAACGTTGTTACTGTGTACAATTCTACCGGAAGGGCTTCCTCATTGGGTTACCAATCGAGCATACCTTCTCCTGTTCAGCAAGCGAGCTGAGATACCGAAACTCGTGTTCTTCGTGTTCTCGACCACACTCCCTGTTAGCCAGTGGCGCACACTAGCGATCCAGACCTTCAGCTTCGAAAGGCACTGAGGACAGTTGAATTCAACAAAGCAGGTATAAAGCAAACTGCATCTCATGCCTGTCCCGTATCTATCTTGCTCGTTATACAGCTTATTATGTCCAAAATGATGCAGATATACACCCACGTTACCTTGACTCTTCTCAGTTTATGCGCTACTGCTTTAGCAGGCTCGATTTGCTCAGCGCAGCCTTATAATGACTTGCTTTTCTTATCAACCTACGCTCCCGCCGAGGTCTTTTGCTCCGCTGTGTTCCCACAACCGGCTCAAACTATCACCGTGACTGCTGGTAGTGGGGGTAACATCTCCAAGCGGTCAGCCTTGTCAATCACAACTACGACAGCTGCTGGAAGCTCAGGACAGAACAAAGCACGATCTACAACCACTACAACCACACCAAAAGGAACAACAAGGTCGACAACCAGTTCAAACACATTTAAAGGATCGACAGGATCGACATCTTCGATAGCCAAAACAACAACAACACTCTCAACAAGTCGCCAATCGTTAACCTCGCAAACTTCATCAAGCTGTACCGGTGCGTGTGCTTCTTGGACGAGTTGCCAGAACAAAGATGTGGAGTTCCTAAGCACGTTGTGCTCTTGTCTCGAGCATCCGAAGATAGTGACTGTAAGTTTTATAGACGATGATGTTTTTTTGGAAGATTCTAATGAGTTCTACGTACAGAAAACGATTACTCCGACTGCAAGATCTAGCACTGCCTTGACGACAACCAAGACTTCCTCTTCGTCGACGAGCAGTGCCAGTGCCACCACGAGCTCGACCACCACAACTGCTACCACCACGAAGTTGACGACCACAAGTCCAATGACCACAAGTTCAACCACCACAAGTCCAATGACCACAAGTTCAACCACCACAAGTCCAACCACCACAAGTCCAACCACCACCGCAGCAGGGACTACCACCACCACCACAACTAGTGCAACACCCACTCCTACCAGCGATTGTGTGAACTTTGAACAGTATCAGTCCCATGAACGGTGTGGCTGTGGCTACTATTACTTCTGCTCCAACAATCCTATCTATGCCGATGGTGTCACGACGCTAGGAACGTATTCGCTCGCTAACGCTGGCGCGGAGAACCACATGAATTACTGCGCTGATCAATGTGATCAGCTGACAACATGTGTCACTTTCGTCGTCGATGTTCCCAACCAGGTATGTACGCTGTACAACTCCCTAGCGACTGGCGGAAATGTCGACCCTAACTTCGATTTTGGAGAGAGACTCAACAACGGTCCAGGCTCGTGTGTTAATGCTTTTGATGATGCATGCTTTATCAATGAACCAGGGTACAAGTTCTCTAGGATGAGGAAACGGGCGGTGTAAATGGAAGATGTTGACAACCAACGCACCAGTGAGTGACAGTGCTAGAAATGAATGACCACCGTATACTGTTATTTTATCGCATGTTGTTCATGATCTGCTGTACTGTGCTGGAAGTGCTTTCACAGTGTTTCTGGCCACTCATAATTTGGGAGCGGAACTGTCAACGTGCTGCAGAGAGTAGAGTCAAAAACCCTTGGAAGTCATGCGCCACCGCACACAGACGCCGACTAATCAGTAAACGTTCTGTTCGTGGTCCAAGATTGGTTGGCTTCCAATAATCTTTGCAAAGGACCATTCATGGACAGTACAGCAGATAATGGCATGCTTCAACATTGCCGCTGCTGCCTCCGGAACTTGACCGTCTTTCTACTACTACTGTAGTAGCTTGCATGGGTTGCACCCGGATACCAGAACAAGTGTTTGCTATCCTCTTCTTTACACCTGGCCAATCTGCCGTCATGTGCTAAGTCGCTTCCCTGGAAATGTGCTACAGTAAGTGCATATGGTCGACGTGTACCCCGATTGTTAGTCTCATTGAAAACACTTCAATGGCCAGGTCAATCTAAATCTTTGATTAATCGATATACGCTCCCCTCCAGGATGACTTCTGGCCTGCCTACTGGTGTTTGATAACCAACATGCTTTCAAGACATGTCCAACACTATGCTTCAGAGGCATGGAAATGTCTGAAGTCGATCTGCCGGCCTAATTTCTACCGGCTACATCTGTGCTACTTCATCGCTGCGATACTGGTCTCCTCAGCTGTTCTATGGGGTTCTAGTACGGCAGACTTCCAAGTCCGTTACATCGATGCACTGTTCCTCTGCTGCTCTGCTATGTGCAATGTCGGCCTCACCACTATCAACCTTGGCTCACTCAACGGCTTCCAACAGTCTGTCCTCTTCGTTATGATGCTAATGGGTGACTTATCCTTGGTAACCATTTCAGTGGTCCTTATTCGCCGATACTATTTCGCAAAGTATATGAACGACTTTCTACAACATTCAAGAGCAAGTCGCAGAATTGCTGGCGATATCGAGCACAGCGAATCATCATCTGAGAGCTCAGGTCGGCACATCTTGTCACAATCCTCGAGGCGTCGCCATAATGCATCCGGACAGACCGAGAGCCATACGGATAACAGGAAACCACCACATATGTCTGGCTATGGAGGGTTCCCAACACCCTGGGATGCTCATCCTTATCGTACGTTCTTCGGGTTCTGGTTGCGCAAATTCGGCGGTGGCCAGGCATCGGAGCACTCATATCTCTCCTTCAAGCCTCGACTGGACGACAAGGGTCGATTCCACTCACTGACCAGGGAGCAAGAGCAAGAACTCGGTGGTGTTGAGTTTCGAGCTTTACGACTTCTAACCTGGCTTCTACCGGCGTATGCAGTTTTCTGGTTGGCCTTTATCGTCATTGTAATGACTCCCTATGTCTCCCATACCAACGCTGGCAACGTGATTCGGACATCACAACCAGGCAACCTCAATCCAGCTTGGTGGTCCATCTTTGCTTCCGTATCTGCCTACTCAAATTGCGGTCTCAGTCTCCTCAACGACAACATGATTCCTCTCAACAACAACTATCTCATCCTCATCTTCACCGGAATGGTAACCCTTGCTGGTAACACACTATATCCGGTGTTCCTCCATCTCGCCATCTGGCTTCTCTCGAAACTCGTGCCCAAAGACTCGGAGATGCACCACACGCTCGTGTTTCTACGTCACCACCCTAGACGCTGCTACCTTTTCCTCTTACATGCGAAGAATACCCTCATTCTCCTTCCAGTCCAGGCCGCTATCAACCTTGTAGCATGGGTTCTACGAGGGCGCCACCGTATCTTACCGATGGCAGTGGATCACGCGATTTTGTTACCTGGACAGGACATTATGGAGGAGTCGGACAAGAGGTTCCGGGCCCACAAGGAGACGGAACGTGGGTGGGAACGAGATAGAGACGAAATTCGTGAGGATGAGAGGGGAAGTGATATCGAGCAGGAGCAGGGCCGAAGCGAGAATGACGAGGAGCGAGATAAAGATGCAAAGTCGAAACGCAACGATAGTACTGATCAAGATGATGAGGAATGACTGTAATCAGCGAAATAGATAGGCAAGATCATTCAGGCTCATCAAAACTCAATTTGACCTTCTTTCGCTTGCCCTTCTTCGTCACTGTACCACTTTCACTCGCCTTCTTGACTCCTTCCTTATTCTGCTCAACAGCATCGCGTAAATCCTTCGTACTCTCACCAATAGATTTGACCGGCTCAGCATCATTACCGCCGTCACTAGCATCCCGTCCCCCGTTCTCCTCAACACCATCATCACCATCACCGACCACCCTAGCAGCCTTCCGCTTCTTCCCAAATCCACTACTAACATTCCCATCCGCGCGCTGCTTACTCTCAAGCACCGTCCTCGTCTCCCCACCCTCAACCACACCAATGCCACCTCCAACAACCTCTTCCCCATCAACGCCTCCAACCTGAGCCTCAGCTTTCCCCATCCTATCGACATCCTCCTTAGAAACCTCATTCCCACTCTCGTCAAGCATAACAGGCTCATCGCCTCCATCATCGTCGTCCATTTTTAAGCGAGTGTTTTGTCCAGCGTTGCCTCGAGCACGGGGGATCTGGACGTTGTGTCGCCCGTCGAGGGCTGAGTGGTTGGCTTTTAGGCGTGCGAGGAACGAGGGGACGTTCGCCTCGTATTCGAGGGCTGGGTTCTTTGGCATGGCCGATTTTGTGGGTGAATTAGTTGGAGTGTGCGAATCGACCAGATATTATAGGATGGTATTACGGTTAGTGATGGTTTGAAACCGCGGCTTAATGTGAGCTTGGGGTTGATATATGTATGCTGAAAGGATTGGGTATGACAAAGGTCGTGGATTAGGCAGTCACTTCAGCATCGATACTGCTCGTTCGGTAAGTCATGTATACTCTTAAGTCTATTGGTTTAAAGGTAAGTAGTTCGTGTCAGTCGGCCTTTGGAGACCCTTTACTATGATGTGAACGTCAAAGCTGAACACGACTCGAGCCAGTAAAGAACTCACCTCAACAGTCTTGGCATAAAACACAGACCTCTTATGGGAGTCGTCATATGTTTGATAGTCAATTTTTAACCTTGGATTATGCACACACGTGACGACAACGTGGCCGAGTGGTTGTTAGTAATTTCCTGGTGTTCTTTCCTGGTGTTCTCTCCTGGGTTTGGATCTAACCCTTGTTACAGAAGGCGATAGACTCGAACCAATCTTATGATTCGTGGTATCTATTGGGTTCGCCCGCACAGGTTCAAATCCTGTCGTTGTCGCGAATGTATTTTGTTCTTTTGCTCATCATCAAGAATGGGCGGAACAGCTTTTTCTTTTTTGAGTTGAAATCAATTTACCGGTCTGTCTAGGGAGTTAAGCTATAAGTGTTATACGGAGTAGAGGTCGGAAGTTAAGGCATTAAAGGACTCTTAGCGTGTAATCAACATGACCTCGAAGTCCGCATCATACATCACGTCTCCAAATTATTTCGAGATAATTAATGAATTCCTTCCAACACTTCAGCTCATCTACCAAGTAGCTCAACATCAAATTCCTTTTCTTCTTCTCCAGTCGATTATGCGGATCCTTCACCTTTAGTAACAACAGCATCAATCCTCACATTAGCTATTTCCTTTACCTGCACTACCATCAATCCCAAGCATACACAATCATCAACAACTCAACCAGCCACAGCAATGTCCTCTCCCAACGATCCCCCACGGGAACCAACCCTCGAACAAAAAATCCGCATGACAAACTCCTTCAGCAGCTTCCTCCACAACAGTTCCCTCGCCATGCTCATAATAGCACCCGTCCTAATCGCCCTCCCACCCCGCAAACTAGACATGTACACCTTCCTCCTAGCAGGCGGATTCTTCGCGTCCGCAAACCACATTACAAAAGAACGCACAGGCGCAGGTTTACTATACCAGCTTCCTGGCGCGCGTCTTCCACTTGTAGCAGTTGAATATCAGGAGCGGAGGAGATTGCTGGATGAACCACCTTCGCAAGCGCAAGCGCAGATGCCGAGTATACAAGAGCAATTACAACGGAGGGGGATTGAGCATAGAAAGGAGGAGGGGTTGGAGAAGATGGCGAAGGATATTTGGTTGGGTGGAGAGAAGGAGGGCTGGAAGGAACGACGGTTGGCGGAGGAGCAGAAGAAATTGGATGAGGGGGAGGGGTATGGGAGTATGATTGTTGATCAGATTTGGGAGGTTTGGAATTGGGGTGAGAAAAAGGCGGAGGATTTGAGGGAGAAGGATGAGGAGGTTGTGAGGGAGAGGAAGGATGAGGAGGTTGTGAGGGAGAGGAAGGATGCGAAGAAGAGCTGAGTGGAACGAGAGCTGCAGTAGGTGATGAACAGAGTGGCCCTAGTATATGCTCTTCTGTGAGTATCGTTGCTTGAGATGGCGTCTTGGCTGGTCTTAATGCTACTCTTGCAGTCTTCGAGCATGAACTCGAATCTTGGGTTGTTCTGTGCCAAAGCCACCGAAGTCGATGACAGCCACACCAACGTTCGACAAAACAAAAGACCGTTGAGTCGTGCAACACAATCCGACACAACACGACACAACGCGCCATGCCATATCAACTAATTTACCGCAAGGCCCTACCAGATCCACAACCAGAGACACGACCACACCACACCACATCAAAGCTCAACCAAGCACATGACGTGGATACTGTCGAAATCCCTTCAAACTCAAGGGTCAACACATGAATCCTACCGAGGAGGCCACCATCTACTTCTATCGAATACAAGCGCTATGCAATGACACCAATTGATTCACCATCAAAGCCTCTTCAGCTCGGTATCGCTTCTCATTTCCTTATTGGACAGTGCTTCATCTCATCCTTGGGCAATGTGCTAGAATTGTGCGGTACATCTATCCCCAGCCTCTCGCACTATGCAGCCCGCTGGCCTTCGCAAGAAACCAATGTCAAGAAGGCCCCAAACCACCAATTTCTGGGTCGGCAATGTTTGGCAGTCAAGAAGCCAATGGCTGTGCGAACACGAGCTATGGATGATCACTCAACCCAGAACTGGTAAATACGGCTCAAATTGTTATCACATTCAATGAGGTCAAGAAAATTAGGGGCTCAAAGCTCGTCAAAGGGGTTCAGTTACGTTATGGGGTGGGTGCACAGCTCAACGCGGTCAGCCATCCAGGCTCCAAGCCTAGTGCCGATTGAACATTGATCTGTTCCACTCAGTGCAGTACAGAAGCGTATATAATCCATATTCACACCGTTCTCTGACTACAACCACGACGCATGACGATATAAATGGTTGATTGAATCCTACTCGGTTCTTGTGTTGAAGACTAAAATCCCAGATTGCTCTCAAGAAACACTTGTACAAACGAAGCTTTTACCCCTTTTCTTTTGTTAAATAAATAAAAAGACTTGGCTTCGAACTCGCTGAAGATTTATTTACCTTCATGTATGTATACATATAACATATACATTCATATTCAAGTGTTGCTGTAGTATAGCAATCACGTCTCACAAGCATTTATAAACCTCTGCGTCCATACCCTTTCGGCATGAGACATAGCGTGCTATACTTACATACGCTGATTAGTTGTATTCATGAAGACAGATTCACTTCAACTTCACTCTCCTTCATTTCAGCCATCTTAATAAATCGAGAAGAAAAGGTACGAGTGCTCACTGGGTATATTGTCGATACTTATCGAGGCAGCTATGCGTTTCCAACTAGATTTCGATGCAGTAGTATATCCTTCGATATGTTATGAGCAGGCATTGATTCATGCTTGGGTATGTATGTAGTTGTAATGTTGGGAAACGCTACATTAACGCTTGGCTCTGCTTCTAGTGTAGCACACAGTGTATTCCTGGTTGTGAGTTCACGTAGCTACGTAGCTCTTGGTATAGATATCTCTCGGCTTTGGCTTGCATGAATGCTTGGGAGATAAGTGCAGATTGTTGCCACTCTCTTCCGCACATGCAGTGTCTCTCAGCTTATACTGCCTGCCAACTTACTTCAGCACAAGGATTGTGATTTCCTGCAGCGCAGATCTGTAACAGTTCCGTGATTCGCCACCAAGGATACTGATTTGTCTACCACTGATCAACCGGCACAGCAGCAAACTTATGCCCCCCACTACTCCAAGTCCCATCAACCCGAATAAGTCCCGCCGTAATACTCCTCATAACAAGATCATACTCCGCCGAATTCCTCAAATCACACCTCATACTCCCGCTCTCCGCATGCGCAACAAGCGCAGTCGTAGTCTTAAACCGCTTCAAACAAGACGGACACTGCACTGTTCCGCCGACGTGTGCGCCACTGAGTAAATGGTCGTGAAATTCTTGGACGGATCTTAGGGAGCGACCGCATTTGGTGCCGGGGCAGATGTAGGTTTGGGAGATGGGGGACCAGTAGGATTGGAGGTCTAGGTGGGTTGGGAGGATCAGGCGGGAGGGTTTGAGTTGGATTTGGGCGTTGGGGGCGTTGGGGTCGAGGTTGGGAGGGGGAGCGGATGGGGGGATGGAGGGAGGCTGGGTGGGGAGTGTGCCGCGTGTGGCGACTGAGGAGGAGCGCCCGAAGGTTGTGCCGTTTACGGTGGAGTCGAAGTCTAGCAGATTGATGCCGCTGGCCTTCTGGTTGAGTGATGGAGACTGTCGTGTATTGGGGCCTTGAGATGTCAGTGACGTTGGTCGATTGTGTGATGTCCAAACGTTGTGGTTGCCGATAGACGGTATTCCTGGCTTCACTTCGGCTTCTTTGGTGATATCCAGCAGGTCCTTACCCTGCGAATTCGAGGTTGTGGCTGAACTTGTGTCGGTATCCAGTTGTCTCCTGGTTGATGATGTGGTGACAGCCTTTAGTGGAGGATACTTGTCGATGGCGAGCGCGGACATGCTCTCTGTTATTGTACCTGGTACACCGACAGATCCAACAGATGAACCATGACCAGCTCTTCGTAGATCTTCCGCCGCTGCATCCTGCCAATCTTGACCCAGTTCCATAGGCACCCGCTGATCATCCAGCAAATTTGGACCACGGCCAACATCTGAAGTCGAACCAGGCATGGCGGAGGCACCATGATACAAGCCACCTGTCATCTCATCGAATGCATCTCTCTCGATCTGTTGCTCTGCCCGATGTTTGTGAAAATCATCTTTCGTGATGTGTTTGCATTTGTTGTTTTCGATGTGGCTCATAAGACCTGCCGCTGCATCAAACGCCTCTCCGCAGCCAACACACTTGATGTTCTGCTTGGTCTTGTGCACCTATGGAGAAGTCAATGACACAGCGTAGTTAGTGTGATGAAATGACTTACGATGCCGACGTGTCGCTCCAGCCCACCATTGCTCTTAAATTCTATACCGCAAAGCGGACAAGCAACTACCCATGGTTAACAATATGCTATGGCTAACCAGGATGACTCACTGTGTTTTGGACTTGTGATTTGATGGATGAGATATTCTGTGTCGTCGTTGCAATCTTCGTTGCACTTTTTGCAGTAGAAATCATGGGCTTCGTCAGCTGCCTTGTGCTTTTTCATCGACGTGACTGAGTCGAACCGTCGGAAGCAGTCTTCGTACGTGCATTTGATCTTCCCTGTCATGATTGTGAGGTGAAGGGGGAATCCACTACCAAAATAAAACGGTGTTACGATCCTGTAGAAGAAAAAGCTGAAGTCGGGAGTATCATGTCAGATATATATGCATTTCCATTATCAGTGCGGCAGGCAGCTACCCATCAAACACGCAGGCCATAGCTTTTGCATACATGCCAAGTCCAACTATCGATTCAAGATGAAACAATGAAAGGCCGAGCGTTTACAATTCTAACATGATACGGTGGTGGAATTGAAGTCCAAGTAATCCCAGCTTCATCGGTTAGTGGAGGACTTGTGACAAGGCTGCCGGAATGACTATAATTTATTGCTAGCTAAATAGCATCAATGGCAACAATAACTACATGACTATCAAGTCAGCTATAGAAGCGCTTTTTATGTCTAATATTGATCGTTTAATCATTTCATTATCGTTTTCGTTTCTCGTCATCCATAATTTTTGACATACAGTCACTCAAGTATAAAGCTCAGCTGTAAGCGCATTGAAGCTAAATCCTTGTGGGGCAACATCCTCATCTAAACTGACGTTAGTGTACTGCCACGGTTGTGTGAATGAAAGGGGAAACATACTCTGCAGGAAGCACAATGGCATTTCCACCACTGTGCCTTTAACCTGACTCAAAAGCTCCTTCAATTGGCTTGCGCCGCCTGGAAAGTCTGCTCGCACCACATGCCCATACTCCACTCGAGAAGCTTTCTGATTGCCGTCCTTACCCACAGCTTGTGCATCAGCTTTCGAGAAGTAATATTCATAAAATTGACTGTATTCGTGCCAGCTACGAATATTGTCGTCTGGGACAGCGCGGAAGGCTTTGCGGTAAATTTCAGTGTTCGTTCTTGCTCGTGTATTCCACAAACTTTGGAAAGGATCTGCCAGGGGATCAGAAACGATGTGGTCTTCAGGTGAGCCCCAGTCATATACATTGGGATATCCGATTGGTGCAAAATTGTTGTCTGGTCGCTGCATGTCTTGAGGCGAAAGCAGACCTAGATGCTTACGGAAGAGCTGTCTTCGCAAAGACGCCGCAAAACGACTTGCTCGCCAAGGTCTACCTGCCATCGTTGACTGCACTGAAGTACCATCGTTGATGACCAAGGCAATCTCTGAGTCGTGCGTTCCCAGCATACTTCTATCGTTCAAGTTGGCTGATCCACATATGACAGTCTGATCATCCACAATCATAACCTTAGAGTGTATGTACAACTCTTCTGACACGAACGCATCGAGCTCTGCCTCTGGAGGACCAGACCATGGTACAGTACGGATATCCTGACCTCCAAGCATATAGCAACTTGAGACAGTATCCCACTGGTCGGCCTTGACATGAGGTGCATGTTGCGCGGCTTGTTGGTATTGGTAACCAGCTTGCGAACCCTGTTGCTGACCATATCCGGATTGTCCCGGTGGTTGGTATCCATATGAACCTTGCGGCCCTGGTTGTTGATATTGATTCTGCTGTCCAGGTTGCTGATACTGTCCCTGCTGTGGAGGTGGCGGAAATTGAGGTGGTCCTTGCTGAACACCATACCCCTGTGTTTGGCCGGATTGTGCTCCCATCTCACCATAACCAGCGTAGCCACTTCCTAATTGACTTTCAAACTGTTTCCGTGCGTCGTCGTAGCCAATGCCGGTACTCTGCTCCGCTTGCTGCTGAGCAGGAGTGACGTTGATTCGGTCATAATTTCGGAGATTATAGAACCGGATGTAATCCATGGGGTTGATGTTGGCTTTTGCAACCTCCTCCATGATACTATTACCACCACGACAGATACTGTTGTATTGAAACTCCATTATTGCTCGAGTTCCCAGAGATTGACTGTCGACGAGGTCTCCAGCAAAAGCGGGCACAGAAGGTATATTGACCATGATCTTGAATTGTTCCTGGTTCCTTGCAGCACGAATAATGCGTTCAACCAAAGCTTTGCCGATGAGATTCTTAACTGGGCTCTGCTTGTCACCCGTTGCTGTGATGAAAAACTGGTTCTCGATATAGATGAAATGTTTGGCGTTCTGAATCAGATCAATGTAAGCGTTTTGCACCGAGTGCTCTGTCGGAGTGCCGTTGCTCCACTTCGTGCAACTTCGAACAAGTTGACACGACATCGGACCTCCACCCCTGCTTTGAGGTCTACCGGTTCTGCCTCCAACTCGGTTTTCAATCTCGTGACCCATGCGGCCAAGGTCATTTCCAAGCAATTTGCCCTCAGTTCTGAGTCTCCTTGCCTCATCTTTGTAGCGGTCAAAACGACCTGAGCTTGTGCCTGGCGGTCGTCCATAGCCTCTGTCCCCTCCTTCTTCGTATGAATCATCAAAGCCTCTCTGTCCGCTATACCCTGGTTCATCTTCTTCTACGCCATCAAAGCCGCGAGTGGCGGGATTTCCAGAATACGGTTGGTACTGAGATGATTGAGCGCCTCCGAGTTCTACTGGATTCGATGTGATTGGCTGACCTGCGGCATGAGATGCACCATATGCTTGATACTGATGAGCTAGCATCTGCGTCTCCTGTGTATTGGGCGTGTGAGCCGCTTGCGAATAATCCGTTTGGGCATGCTGTGGCTGATACTGGCCTGCCGCAGGTTGAGGGCTCGCAGGCGGTGGGGGATAATAGGACTGTTGGTGACCTGTCTCGTAGCTCCCTTGACCTGTTTGCGTGCCGAATCCAGGACCAGATGGAGCCGCAGAATAATTTGATATTTGCTGACTAGAATCATAGACGCCAGAAGCTGGTAGAGAGCTTTGTGTTGAGGAAGGGTATTCAGGCTGCTGGCTTTGGTGGTGAGAGCCGCCATACTGACCCGATTGAAGATCGGCCGCAGGTGTAGATTGGGTGTAGTAAGAAGGATCATATTGTGTCTGGGCTTCTTGATGACCTGAGAGAGGTGGTGGATAAGTTGTCTGCTCCTGGCCCGAACTATACTGACTATATCCTTGGCCTGGTTGGGAAGCTGGTGAATACGCAGGAGCTTGTTGACTATATGGGTTCTGATTCTGACCAGGTTGAATTATGGGCGGTGGTGGAGGATAGTTTTGTTGTTGCGGCAGACCGTATTGACCTTGCGCTGATGGATTCATGCCTTGCTGGCCTAACGCTTGTTGTCCATAAGCGGTCTGCGCACCTTGAGTACCCTGGATGTTCGTGCTAGGCGTAGTAGGCTGATGAACAGGGGCTTGCCAAGGCGGTGGAACGTAGCCTGCAGCAAAAGCGCCTGACTGCTGACTCTGTTGGCCGCTCACTTGTGAAGTATTTTGTTGTGACATATTCGGTACAGCACTCGGTCCTTCGTTAACACGGTGATCAGGGAACGGAGGTAATCTCTGATATCTCTTATCGCTACGGACGTTGTACTTCTCATCGTAGATGAAATTCCAGCGATCAACAAAATGATGCATAAGATCACCTACGCATGCACCTCTCAAACAGATGGAAATATCGGACCATCCCATCCGGCTACTCTTCGTCCGATCGAGCTTGTTTTGGAAAGGGTGATCGACCTCTGAAAAATCCATGACTCTGGCATTGTTGTAGTCTTGCCCAGGGAAAACAATCTTGTTCAAGTCTGAAGGATGAGCGTCAGCAATTGGATGTTGCCACGTATCCCAGCGGCCAAAGCAAAGATCCAGTCCACCCATGAATGCGACATCACCATCGATCAAGCACAGCTTCTCATGGTGAGCCCAGTATAGAATGACATCATCGTTAAAACCATATATGCCTTTCAACGCATCAGCTCCCAATCTTGAGGCTCCAGCTGCGTCTAACTTGAGCCCTTGGAAGGCTGAGAGGAATGATGATTGTGCTGTTTGCGCATCTGGAAGGTGATCAGGATGCAGCGGCGGAAGATCTACGAAGAGCTGGTCATGGTTCATCTGTTGGATCTGTCGGTGTACCAGGTACAATAACAGAGAGCATGTCCGCGCTCGCCATCGACAAGTATCCTCCAC
>Ga0115846_100027_pt1 | contig 53567 bp, 51 predicted proteins | sample InSIn5gowninarea_2_FD_83860 | JGI IMG/M metagenome (GOLD analysis project Ga0115846, IMG submission 83860) | reverse complement strand
CAAGCGATGTTGAATCCGACGCGAGGGAAAGTGGTGATGAATGAGATTGATGCGAAGAAGAAACAATGAACGAAGTGAAGAACAATGTCAGGGACGACGAGTGGACAATGAGTACCGGGTGAGTACGCAGCTGTAACAAGGCGTCTACAAGAGCATGGAAACGCGTTGCGGGAAGGTAGGCATGGAAGGCGCCGTGAAGGCATGCAACGGCGTGGACAAGGAGCAAGAGGTGGGTAGGCTGGTCAGAGGGCTTTGGGTGGGTGTATGTAGGTGTGAGGGACAGGTCGGCATCTTGGCGAGAAGGGCCTACCATGTAGCCAAAGGACGCTTGCTGGAGAGACTGGGGTAACGAGGCCAGCCGGTTTATGCGGCGTCAACCTCGCAGGCAGAGGTGCAGCAGCGAGAGGGCGGATGCATGCAAAGCATGCAAAACAGCGCAGAAGGGGGTGGCTCGGGGCCAACGGCTTTTCGACTCGACTTGTCGCAGAGCAGGAACAAGCGCGGTCGCAACGGTGGTGGAGGTTTGGGGTGGGTGCGGCGTCGAGGGACAAAGCGACAGGGAGGTACTCACAAGATCGTCCGCCACAGGAGCCGGCTCTCCCTTATACCCAGGGGACTTGGCCCCGTCTTGATGCGTCGCATGCGACATTCTCAATATTGCGCTCTCCCCTCGCCTGTCGAGAGTGATCGGGGGAGACAAGCAGACAGGCTACTGAGCCTAATCACCTAATCACGGCGGCGTCTGTGCGTAGACTGCAGCGTACGGCACTAGGAGGGATTATTTCAGCGCACCGTACTGGTCCGGCAACGAGGGCATAGCGTGTGAGCCGGTATCAAGCTGAGCGACTCCACCCGCACTGAAATAAACTCAAAACGCACCAGACAGGGCTACACACCTTAGAAGCCTTGTAGTGACGGGGCCTGTTATGCTTGGATGCCCAGGCTATGCCCGATCAGTGTCACGGGCGAGCAGAGCTGTAGAGGAGCTGTGCTGCGGTGCTGCGGTGCTGCGGTGCTGTGATGCTGTAGTGCTGCGAAGATCGGGCTTTCTCCTGCGCGACCGGTGCGACTTCCCGAAAGGAGCTGGGAGTGCCGCCGTCTGTACGGGGTAAGAATGTGTGTGTGTGCACCTTTTGATTATCGTGATGCTGTGATGAGATCGTGTGTACTCCACTCGGTACACTGTAGACGTGCTCCAAGCTTTGCGAGGATGGCCAGGTGGACTGGGGGGGGGGCTTTGGCTTTGGGCCTTTGGGAGGAGACCACATGCAGGGTTGAGGGATGTTTGAGAGGAAGGAAGCGTTGATGAGCGTTGTGTTGACTTTTGATGGACAGACGGCGCGACAAGGGTGCCGCGTGGTGATCCTCGTCAAGCCGAGCTGTGCAAGAGCCACCGCGCTAGCCACTGGAAGCGGCCTAGCGCTCTCACAACGCCTTTTTGACGCATTGATAACGGCGTCCCAATATGGCGTAAAATTTGCTTTTTGATACGCTACCGCGTTTCATCACTTCTGCTGGCAGGCGCCACTCAAGTTTCATATGCGGACGGCCATGGCAGACTCGACAACGGCGCCCTTCTTTCCCAAGCAAGCAGTGGTGCGTCTTGAAGAAGGCAGCATCGCTTCACTTTCTCCGTGCGGAATGCTCTTCGCGTCGCAAAAATACCTGCTGCTAGTCCCCACGTGAAAGTGCCGGTTTTCCACGCTATACCGGTCTTATCGCACCATCACCTCATCTCGCCTACTCTCGTTCCATCGTCTACCCTCTAGGCGATGCAACAGTGCACTATTGAGGGTGTCGAAACTTGATTAAATGTGCCACCTGATAGGCTCGAGCTGCTCCTGTGTGCGCGATGCAGCAGTTGGACATCTTCATGCGAGAAGATCAACCGACGTCCTCGTCAGCCACTCAGCCGGCCCGCAAGCACTATTGGCCCCCCCTCTTGGCCGGTCCGTTCAATCATCACCCCCGCTGCTGCCTGTAAAAAGGAATGACACCGACAGGCTGGTCGGGACTCGCAAAGCCTGTTCTCGTGCTCATGCCCAATCGATGCCCTCCACTTGGCTCTTGCGGTGAGCTCGCGGGATTACTGATGGAAGAGTCTGTCTGCTCGTCGCCTGAACGAGGGTTGTATGGCCAGTTGGCTTATGGTGATGTCTGCAGCGCAGTGCGATGCTCGCGACGGATAGATCGCCAATTGCATCCGAAGCAAGCCAGGTCTCTCGAGGGTCATACACTGCGTGGAGATTCGAGAGCGTTCCAGGGACATCCTTGTCGATCGACCTGTCAAACACGTTTTCTCGAGGTAGCTTACAAGCCTCCTCCAATGGCCACTCTTGTCTCTGCAACACAAATCTCGCGTACACGCTAGAGCAACTCGTAGGGCGGCGTCATCACATTCATTCATGCTCATGGCGGTCAGAGTGCATAGTTGAAATCGGACGTGTTATTGGTGTCTCAAAGTGGCCTGACATGTCATCTTGAGCAACATCTACCGCATGGCCGTTGAGATCGTGCAGAGCATTATCTTGGTTCAGGGTTTATGGAAGTGTATCTTCGAAGAATGAGGCTCTGGTGTTTTTTGCTGCGAACCCTCGAGGTTCAAGCATGGCCATCTACGAAGACCGTTGTACGGAAGCAACGGCTTACCGGCATGTACCAATCCCTACATAAGCGATGAGCACGACCTTGTAGGCGGCCAAAACCTCCGAAGGCATGGATAAGCAACCAAGGGTTCAATGGACATCAATCATCGTGATACGCATTCAGGCACTGAGTGAATTCTGAGTTCATAGTGCTTCAGTCATCGAGCATTGCCTATTGGCGCAATTTTTGTTAGTGGTGTGACTAGCAATCTACTGACATGTAGACAGTGATCGTCGTACTCGTAACTAGATAGCTCAGTCACTCACACATGAGAACTTATGTGAGAGAGCAGTCAAGTTTCGGTGGAATCATGGAGAGCATCACAGTTCGGAGCTTGCGAGTTACGGCCCTCGTGAAGTCCCTTCCGCGTTGTCCGGACTATCATCAGCACGAAGCACTGCTGGCTCGTAGCTACCCTAAAGACCTTCATTCGTATCCCGTCAACCCGGAATAAGAACATGAACACAAACCCTAGCTTCTGGAACTGGATTTCCAATCGGTAATGCAAAGGTGAATGAACATTTCCAAGGCTCGACGCCAAAAAACCTGCGCCTGCCCGCTCCCGTGACTCTATCCAAAAACCTGCGGATGCTCGGAATCGACGGAGTCGCAATGCCGTTCTCAAGGCGACCTTACGCGGCAATGTGACCACATACGGGTAACGGCAGCGCACGAGCTCAACGCTTCCGACAAAGTGGAGTTTACCACGTCATGAGTTGTGATTTAGATGGGGTCTACTCCAAGCGTGTCGACTCGTGATGCCTATGATGTCTTCGCAAGCTCTGGAGAGATGAATGGTGCGGTGTAGATTCTGTCTAGCGCCCGGCAGTTTTACGGGACGTGTACAGAGGAAAGTCGCCACGTGGTCAACCAGACCAGACCAGACCGTTGAGATAGTTGGGGCTTGGCTAGATGGCTGAAACATGGCACCCTTGAACCAAATTGCGCCGCAAGCAAGCTCCATTATTGCTCCAACTAGGTGCAGATCCTTTCCCGCCACCAGTGCGACAACCACCGTCGCTTAAACACTCACTGCGGAGCTTCTTCTGTAAGCGAGAGAGAAGATGTTAGAGAAGATACTCCGTACTCGCTGAAGAATGATGATATGAAAGAGTTGTTACGGATGCGGTGTCTCGTATCGTTGCACTTTGTCCGTTACTGCGCGTACCAAGTTTGGTCGATATTGCTTACCGCACTCCGTTATCCCCTGGAACCCGGCGCTCTGGTCAAATATTCTTGCGGGAGGAGACAATAGATGGCATTGAAATCACACACAGAGCGGCGCCAAATGCGGACTGCACGACGGCCCACCTTTTTTCTCTCTCTAACTGACCATAAGAGGAGTTCTCCTCGGAGATTCTCGTTCCGCAAAGCAACTGGACTCGAGTTCAGCAGCAAGATCCACCCATCAAACGGTCAACATGTTCAACGGGTCGTCATCGCGTAATGTGAAGTTTGCAAGAGTTTCAAACTGAGTTTAGGTGAAGCCACCAGTCCAGCGCCACCGAAATAAACTCCCTGTAAGCCACCCGGCCGCTTGCCATGTGAGAAAGGGGTGGTGTCGCGCTGCCGTCCCGGGTATCCATGCCCTGCTGACCTGCCTCCCATCCCCCGCCTCCCGCCTAGCTCCTCCTCCCAGGTCGAATCTCTGAAGTCTGGAGAACACCCTCAAGGTCTCCGTCGTGCTTCCCGCGAGCCCTCCCGCGGCTTGCTTCCCTTCCCATACACCAGACGGAACATCTGCACGACCGTTGCTAGAACAAGGACAAAGTGTCGTGCACATCGTGATCCAGATCGAGCAAATGCCGGGAGGCATGCTCAGAGTCTTCCGCCTTCCAGCATCTTTGCTCCGTATCGAGCGTGCGTACCTTTCTGTCGGCTTCTGGTCAAACACCGGGCGGAAACGCAAAAGCCGCCGGACCTTCCTGCAGGGCGGCAACCAACGACTGACGGACGATCTTGGCCTGATTGCAAACACGTCGCGCTCCCTAACCGAGGTTCGAGATTCCAACGCTCATGCACAAGCGCTGCCTTCTCTCGATTTCGCCGTGGTTTGTGATTCGGCCTACGATTGCCGTTGCAATGCACTGTGGGAAGCTGAAGCGTGCGTGCCTTGTCGCATGAGCGTGTCCGTACATGGGCCACCCTGCTTTCCCGCTGATTCCTTGCTCTCGCTGGAGCGGGGTGAAGAGTGAGGCTGACAGGTCAAGGATGCTTGCAAGTGGGTCCACTCTTGGTGTGTTATGCTTGGGTGGACTGATTAATGCATCCCTCTCTATCAAAGACCCGGAGATCCATCTCTTCGGAAGACCCTCTGCGAACTTCGTCTCGATGTAAGGCCGTGCCGAGAAATGAAAGCGTCGAAGCCTGCAAAGCCCGGAGATATTTTTCAGGAGAAACTGACAGGATCGGCTATGCGCCTATGCAAGCTCGAGGAGAAAGAGGGGACCAAATGGATACACGTACACTTTCGCGCCTTACCATCCGGACGTGCTCGCGTTAGCCATCTTTTACTGTTATACAGCTAGACTCGCAACGGACGGCATAGACGACGTCCTTATCATTTCATCATGCGTGATGGACTGACTGGAAACATACCTGCGCGAAAGATGGCTAGCATCTGCAGTCCCTGCTTGATCCTGTAGGACATCGCGGTCATCGGCTATACGAGTTGTAGTGGCCAATCAATGGCTCCTCTTATGGCCGAAAGCAGATTGTCGAGACCCGCCTTAACACGAAGCTGATATTGCATTTAATACAGGGATTTTGGCTTTTGAGACAAAGACTAGGTGACGTGTCAAGGGAGGAAGGGCTCAAAAGCTTCCAAAAGCGTGCATTCCATTGGCCGGACATTCCTACAGTACGTGAATCTGCTCGATCTCTGCACGTCTGCATTGTTGAAGCTAAGTTATAGGAGTGTGCATATCGCATTGACCCGGCCATCATCGCACCGAGGCACTCATCAACTGGCGGTCGCGACAATGGAGGTGTAGTCCGAACTGTCGAGGAGGTGCCATCAAGCGCTGCACCTCCTCTCGGGCCTGCTCATCTGCCCTACGGCCCAATCCTTCCTGAGAACCCGGTCGGAGGACGCCGCCGTGCGACTGAGGTCTTCCGTGCGAACGTTACACCGAAGCTTCTTGTCCGACAAACAATCCGGAGATTTCGCATCTGCCACAGCATCTCGTCTCCAGGTACTTCTCGATCCAACAGCATTGTTTTGGGAACGGCCGTCTCACAGATAGGTGCATGCTGCGTGGCAGCCGTCACAGCGGCACGCTGTGTAAGCTCTCGATCCTACTTTAAAAACTCCAGACGGGTCACGGAGGGGGTCATGCTCGAGGTCAGGGCAAGCGACTGTACCACATGCTTGCTTCATCTCCTTAAAGAGACATATATAGCCTGCATCACTCGCAGCACAATCACAATGTGGCGTATTTGTACGTCTACGGCATCTACTTTGCAGCCTAGCAACACCGCACACAAACCGCCTGTTCTGGGTCCGCACTGCTGACGGTACGTTGTACCAAGCAATCGTCAAGAGAAGCAGCAGCTCCGTGTCGACTTTACGTTCACTTAGAAGCACCAACGCCATCGAGTATCACCGACTGTGGTTTCAAGAAACGATTTTGACGTATTACACGATGCAGATACATCCCATGACTTTAACACCCGCGGATCTCAAGCCGACCAATTCCAGTTACACATGGACCACCCCGCAGTGACTCCGCAAACGAGCGTTGTCCAGACTCGAGGAAAAAGGAGCATTTCTGTGACACTGTGCTGGCAAGCACACCCAGCCGCTTTTGCAGAACCATATCGGTATCAAGTGAGACGCGAGCCGGCTATCTGCACAAGGCTGCAAACACTCCGCCCTCCAATGTTGAGTGCCAGCACGAGTAACTGTAGAGGAAAGGGACTGCCTCGGAAAACTGAGATCAAGTAATTTGAGTACCTGACCCACGCTAATCATGGACACTTGCAGTAATTCATGAACGTAGATCACGGACGTACTAGTCATACAAGAAGGAGCGACTGAGCAATAAACTCAGAATACTAAATACGGACCCGTCAACCTCTCATATGACCCATTGTTGATTTTGCTTAACATAAAATAAAAGAAGCCAGAAATCTCTCCGTGCCCCTTCTCCGCTCCAATATTCCCCGACACTCCATCTTACAGAGCCCTCTCCTACAACGCACCATCTCTACGACTGCAACGCACATAACCGGAACTACCCAGTCTGGAATATCCCATCCCATCCAGAACACAACCCGGACCCGCCTGCCCCACTTCACAACGACAGAACAATTACGTCAGCTCTCACCATGGACTTGACAAGTACACACAGCTCTACGCTCTTCAAGGATCTGACCAAGAGAAGCGTACCTGAATGCACTGCTGTGCCTACGCTGAGCTCAGCAAGCAGAAAGTTCTATCAGCGCACTAACAGCTAACAGCAACAAGCAGAGTCGTGGCGAAAGGAGACAACGCACCGCTGCCGCAACATGCCATAATTTTCAAAACTCCACTTTGACAGACGCCCTTAAGTCCAACATGATACCGTCACGTCTCCGAGTGACTCGCTTCGCACACTGCGGTGTCGAGAGTATGGTTTTTCACAACGTATCTGCCCATACAGCATGCGTAGGTCAGCATCTAGTTTTTACACTTGTTGTCCGCATGGCTAAAGATCATCTGCACCCTCCTCCCCCCTTTCCTCTTTCGTATCACCGCTAGAGCAAACTGTCAAGTATGGCAGATTGCGGGAGCCCCAACGTAATTGCCAGAGGACAGAATCGTGTCGTAGGCGAGGATCTTCAATGCTGCATCGAGCAATCGCAGTGAGGGTGTGATTTGTAATGATATTTCAAGGTAGAGCAATTAACAAATAGTGCTATTATGCGGGTATCAAAGATAGAGTAGAAAAAAATGCCAACGTCCACGCAGAAAGATCGATCACCCATCCGCTCCTTCAGGTCCTTCATTTCAACCATGGTGTCCGTCTCGATATAATTTCGTCAGGTTCTTCTTCTTGGTCGACGGCCTGCATGATACTCCGCAACTGTTGGTGGTCCCCAAGATGCAAATCCAGCCAACTTCGCAGTGTACTTTTCATTGCCAGGTAAAAGTTCCATGCACTTCTTCTCCTTCGGAACTCACCAGCACTCCATCCCACTATTTCCCCTCGTCACGTTTTCCAAGCAACAACTATAGCTCATCGCGAACCATACTCGTCGCCGAACTAGCCGCCGAACTCACAGAGCTGGCTGCATCCGCCACCGCCTCAGTCGCCGCGTTCACGCTGTCTGCCACAACGCTACTCGCCGCGCTCACGCCATCCACAGCCCCCTTACTGGCAGCCACAGCACCTTCGCTCATCTTGTTCTTCGCACTTTCAACAGCAGCACTAATCCTGCTGGCCACGGAATCCATAGCATCCTGCCTCTCGCCCAGCCAAAGTGCATCGCTAGCCTTCGCAGCCGCCACCCCCGCAGCTTCCGACACACTCTTGAACTGGATCCCCAGACCAGACTGAGCTTTGCGTACACTCGCGGAGATGCCGCTGGATGTAGGTGTGCCGTAGATGGCCTCACTGGCAGCCTTCTGCATGTTGTTGGCGGCCTCAGATATCGAAGAGACCGCTCTATCGCTCCAAGTAGGCTCTTCGCCATACACGGCTGAGGAAGCGGAGGAAGCACCGGAGCTATACAGGGAGCTTACTCCGTCCACAGCGGCATTGAGCTGTTCGGACGCGGAGTCGAAGAGCGCTTCCAATGTCGCTGGCGGCGTAAATACGCTCTCGACCACACTGCTTGCACTGGCGTACGCATCCGCGGCGTACGAAGAAGCGGAGGACGCCGCGTCAGAAGCGTAAGAAGAAGCAGAGAGCGCCACCGCGGGCATACCGGTACTGTAGGCAGACTGCAGGCGTTGCATCACGCTGTCCGTGAAATCAGGTTCTTTGCCCACCACGAGCTCGGAGACAAGTGCCTGCATCGCCGCGTATTGGCTCGCTGCCGCATCGGTGGCTTGCGCGCCATACTCGCCTGCGGAAGAATATAGGGAATCGGCTGCGGAGTAGGGGTCTGAATACCAGGGTGTAGGTTGACCGTAAACCTGCTCGCTCGCGCGTGAGACGATGGCTTCCCAGTTCGCAGACGCCTGAGCAGCTATGGAGTCCGTCCATGGACTCGCGGTGCCATACACACCTGTGCTGGCCTGGGAGGCGAGGCTGTCAATATTTGAGGATGCTGCAGAGGCCATAGATTCAAGACTGCCTGTTTGTGCACCGTACAGAGCTGATGAAGCCTTCGAAGAGGCGGCGGCGAGTTGGTCTGAGGCTGCGGAGACTGCAGCGGTATACTGGCTGCTTATATCATCGAACACAGATTGCGCAGGTGTTTTGGTCTTGTGCGTGGCCGCGTTGAGCATGTTGGAGCTCATGTCGCTCGCAGCTTGGAGGACGGCGCTGTACTGGCTCTGCGCCGCACTAACCATAGATTCATAGGCACCGGTTGACGAGCCCATGATAGCGGAGGAAGCTTGGTTGATGACATTCTGGTAGGCGGGTGTAGGCGTGCCGTAGACGGCACCTGAAGCTGAGGAGAGAAACTCAGAGTAGCGAGCATGTGCAATGCCAATACCTTCGTAGTAGCGACGCTGAGCTTCAACCATATATTTCTGGCTGGCAGGAACTGGTGTAGCGCCCAGCGCAATCTTGGCGGATTCGTATCTACATGATGTTAGCGATTGTGCTTGTGTTGCTCAAAGGGTACCAAACGTACTGCGCGGAAGCCATGCTAAGGGCATCAGCAAGCCTCGAGGATGCGAGGCCTGAAATGCTTTCCAGGGCTCCTTGTGTGGGTGAACCGGTCATCGATCCGAAAGCCGAATTTGCAGCTGCCATTGCGCGAGAGTACTGTTCCTGAACGCTGGACATGGCCAGCTCGTAGCCAGGCTTAGATGTCCCCACCAGCTTGGCGGATGCATCAGAGTAGGCGCTCATCGCAGCATTCGTTGCAGCAGCGTAATTAGAAGATGCTTGCGCGGCGAACATGGCAGTAGTAGTGGTGGCAGTCAGCGAAGATAGACCAGCATTTGCGGCCGAAAGAGCCGCTGAGTATGACTCTTCAATGCTTAACATGGCTTTTTCGTAAGCCGGCTTCGGTGTGCCAGCCAGCTTAACAGACGCGGCAGAGTAAGCGCTCATGGCAGCGTTTGTCGCAGCAGCATAATTTGACGAAGCTTGGGCAGCGAGCACAGCGGTAGTAGGCGTAGCAGTCAGCGAAGATAGACCAGCATCTGCAGCAGACAACGCAGCCGAGTACGATTCTTCAATGCTCGACATGGCCTTCTCGTAAGCTGGCTTCGGTGTGCCAGCCAGCTTGGTAGATGCGTCAGAGTACGCACTGATTGCCGCATCTGTTGCAGCAGCGTAATTTGAAGAGGCATGGTCAACGACAGCAGCGTAGCCGGAAGAAGCCTGATCAACAATAGCAAGGGGGCTAGGTGTGCCGTAGATAGCGTACGAAGCGGCGGTGATAGCCTGCTGGTAGCGATCGGTCGCAGCGCTACTCATACTCTCGAGCGTGCCTGTCTCAGTTCCATACATGGCGCTCGAAGCGGCCGCGAAGGCCTTCTCGAACTGACCGCTAGCAAGGGAACTCACAGACTCCATGGATCCTTGTGTAGCAGTTGGACGTTTCATAGCCGCCATGATAGCACTGGTCAGAGACTCTGCGTGGTTGCCTAAGTCATTCACAACTTGCTGAGCCTTTTGAGAATAGGTCTCTTCGTCATCGACTACATCATCAAGTATTGGCTCCCGAGCTTCGACAACGACTTGTGCCATTACGCCGCCCATCACCTTCTGAGCCGTATGCTTCGCCTCAACCGTTGCAGAGTCGGCGGCTTCGGCCATCTGATGGTAGACATTCTGAACCTCCTCCGTGGCTTCGGCGGCAGCTTCAGATACGTCACTGGCAGCAGACTCCGCGCCTTTGGATGCTTGTGACAGGATTGATTGGCTCGATGGCGCTGGTGTACCCTTGACTACGTCGGTCACAGAATCGACTTTGAACTTGCCGGCGGACAGCACGCTACCTGCTGCAGAAGAGACATCCCCGACTCTCGAGCTCACAACAGATGTGAAGCGGTCGGTCGAGGCTTGGGAACCGAGAACGGCCTCAGAAACCGTAGAAGCTACGTCCTCGGCGGCACTGGATCCTGCATCAGCCGCTGAGGTGAGCGAACTGGAAACCCGTTCCGTTGATGGCTTCTTGGACCCGATGACAGCCCCTGAAGCCTTGGAAGCCATGCGTTCAACTGTATCATGAGAGTCGTCCACGACTGCGGAGGACGCTGATGACGAGATCTCCGCTGCTGTGGAATGCGCTACGGATAATATAGACTCCACAGAGCCCTGGGAAGAGCCAGCTACCGCTTCACTGGCAGCCTCGACGTTTTCCATAACCCTGCTCTTGGCGTCTTTTGCGAGTTTCCAAGGGGTTGCAGGAATGACCTTAGTGTCGAAGTTGTCGGTCGCATCGCGAGCATACAATTTCCACCTAGCCACGTCCTTCAGTCGTGCAAGCTCTTTCGCTGCCTCTTCGGCAATGCTCATGCCCTGCTCTTCAACATCCGCGCCTTCGTGTTTGGCTCTAGCGAGACCCTCGTGCTTCATAGCCACGGCTTCCACCTCATCGCGCCACTCGTCGAAGGTCTTCTTGAGCTGGTGGTATTTTGACCAATCCTTGTAGGTAACGCCTTCCATCCACGCCCATCGCATGCCGATCTCTTGCAGGCCGAGGTCGCGGATGTTGTCGATGACTTCGAGTGTGGAATCGCTGGCGGCTTTGACGAGTGCGAAAGTTTCTTGGTCGTAATTCTGCTTCCAGCTCCGGAGAGCTTGAGCTTTCTCTCGGATAGAATGACCGTTATCACGGACGGAAGAGACGATCTCCTTATATGCCGCTTCGATCTCGTCCTCGTTGGCATGCTCAGCCAAGGCCTTTACGGCTCTGTTAATTTCGAATTGGAGCATTTTGAGACTTGACTGAGCGGTCCCGTTGAGGCGCTTAACATGGGCTTGACCAACAGAATGTGCTTGGTTATTGATCTGGTTCTCTGTAATCTCCTGAACGCGCTCAGCTAGATCGTCTGAGCCTTTGTCGGCAGCTTTGGCGAATTTTTCTTGCCATTGCTTCAAGTCGTTGGCAATCTTCTCCTTGACATCCTCCTCGGACTCGGCAGATGCGGAAGCGGCAACAGAGGCAGATGAGATCGTGGCATCAGACACCGTGGCGGACGCGGATACCGAAGAAGACAAAGAAGAGGTTCCAGAGCTTGCCGATGACAAAACGGAGGTGGAATCGACATCCTCAGCGGCTGCTACTTTGAGCTTCTTGCCTCCCTTGTACCTAGCTAAACGCTCACTAATCCGAGTAAGTTGGGGTTCAACGTTCTCTCCGTACAAAATCTGTAGCTGTGGCCAAATGGATTGGTTGAGGAAGGCCTTCGTGTGTCTCTGGGCCAGCCATACGTATGGGAAGACTACTTCCTTAGTGAGGTATTGGCCTTGCTTGTAACCTTTCTGGGCATACGGCAGGGCCTGGTTGTATGCCGGCAAAAGGTAGGATCGGTATACTTTGTGTGCGCCATTGCTTGTCTGGATGTAGTATGGGTCTACGGAAGCCCAGGCCTTGTTGATGTGCGGTGCGAGCGAAGCCTCGTACTGTGCTCTTGCTTTGTCCCGAACAGCGTCGAGCTGTGGCTTTGCTACCCTGACCCATTCGGCCTCGGCATATTGTCGTGCTTGTTCAACGCGTGGAGCAGCGTAGGTCTGATAGTTCTTCTGGGTAAACGTGGATGCCGGCGTGTAAACCTTCTTATTAAATCGATCGATATGCGGTTGGGCCTTATCGGCATAGGGAGCGACGTAGTTGTTGTAGTGTGGTTCTATGTGCGGCCAAGCATAGTCTTTGAGTTGTAGATATGGCTTGCAGAGACTTGGAGACTCGTCTGTGAAATTGGAGATTGTGGAGGGACACCGGAAGATGGCGTTGTAGAGAGAGTACCAGAGCAGTAACCTTGGGATTTTGTTAGTCTGATCTTAATTTCCCTGACATCGCCAACATACCGAGCACTGATGCTGATAGTTCTGCCCACGAACGTCCGCTTTGGTTTTGTTGGCTTTTTGCTACGCTTCGCCAAGCGTGTATCTGCATGTCCGTTCATTTGTCCGTTCGTCTGACCGTCTAGGCCGCTCTTTGGCTTGGTTGCATTGCCGTTTGTTTGAACACCCATAGTTGGGGAGAAGAAAGCTTGAGCGCTCCAAGGAGATGTGATGGGCCTTGGTGTCAGCTGCTCACACGAGCACTTGGGGGAGTGGAAAGCAGCTTGCCGTGCTACTGGCTGTGACTGTGCAGTGGTTGGTGCCCCAGGATGCGGCTGCAAAGACTTGCTTTTAATGCAGATGGGTTTGTCTGAGGTGTTGAAAAGGGATCTGATGGTGCTTTGACCTGTCAAAAATCCATGGGTGAGGAGGAGCCGCAAGCTTGTTTTCTTCTTCTTCCCGCAGCCGCAGATATGACGCACTTCTTCAACACTTTCACAAGCGAAGCAACGGCCTCTGATCGGAATTGCAGGTTGCAAACGAAAGAGCTACCGTATCTGAAGGGGTGTCATCCACCAATTTAAATGTGGTGTAGAACCCCCTACCAAACCGGCACAAGACTGCCCTGGATCTTGCATGGATCAAAGCGAAAGCTCAATACCCCAGACTTTGGACGCGTCACGTGTTAAACGTAGTGCCATGTCATCTTCGTAATCTCCGTGGTCGCCGACAAAGCAATCACCAACAAAAAACCACTACCGACGCCCCCCGATACCCACATGCTAACACCTTATGGCCTCTCCGTGACCGAATCTGCCAGCTTCTTCAAGTCCCTCTAGAGACTCCTACCTACTACACGAATCCTCCCTACTTTAACAGTTGTTCATCTCATCCGAACCAAATAACACGGACAAAGCTGCCCGCCGCATAAAGCCTCTCCACTTCGCTCACTCTATGACATCTTCATAGCCTGTCGCGCAGCCCTTGAGCACGCACGACGTATCGCCCACAACGCACAGGGTCCACGTTCTATGCAGACACCCGCCAATATGGCGTCCTTCAATCCGGTCTCGCCTGTTACAGACGGCGTAGCAATACCGGACATTATGAACGATCCTGCCTTCGCTACAAACGGACCGGCTGCAGCCAAGAACCCTGAAGACCCGGACACCTGTCGAATTTGTAGAGGCGAAGGGACAAAAGATGAAGCCTTGTTCTACCCTTGCAAATGCAGTGGCAGTATCAAGTACGTTCACCAGGAATGTCTGATGGAGTGGCTATCACACTCGCAGAAGAAGCACTGCGAGCTGTGCAAGACCCCATTCAGATTCACGAAACTGTACCACCCACACATGCCTAAGAGTCTACCAACCACCGTATTCCTTCGCCGAGCGGTCGTTCATCTGGCGAAACATATGCTGACCTGGTGCCGGGGATTGTTGGTTGGAACCGTATGGCTGTTCGGCCTGCCTTGGCTTATGCGCTTCATTTGGCGGAGTCTGTTCTGGTTAGGAGATGGCGGATGGGCACGCGACATTCGGTTGCTTGAAAAAGAGGCACTTGCGGCCACGGCTTTGAATGCATCTGCAATCCCAGCAGCTCCTGGCCGGAGGCTAGTCCTCGAAGACGCTAACTCGACGCTTGCAAAGGCAGCGACGGGACTGTTAGCACCCATTTCTCAGACCCTGAATATGACTGCGGGCGAACCAATCGCTATCTCACTTGCCAAGAAGATACTGTACGGATTGGACGTAGCTACGAAGATAACGTTGAACGGCTCAATATCCATACCGAACACTGAGAACTCGACTCTACAGACCATCTTCAACCATAAGGAATCATCGCTTCTTTCTGACGTATCACTGTTCAACTCCGTCAAGGAGTGGTCTCCCACATGGCACCGCGCGATTCTGGACATACTGGAAGGTCAGGTGATAACATTGTCTGTCGTTGTGGCTTTCATTCTGATTTTTCTCATCCGAGAATGGGTTGTTCAGCAGCAGCCACTCGTGCAGGTAGCACATCATCAAGTCAATCACGCCGCGGCCCAAGCAGGTGGCCATGCCGAAGGAGTAAACCAAGAGCAAGCAACAGATCAAGAGACGGGGCTTGCGCAGGACGACGGGACGGATGTGGACATGGATCCTGAGCGGTTAGCCAACCTCAGAACTGCACGGGAAATTGTTGCCCTACTTCCAGACGATCTACAAGCAGCCGTAAAGGGAGGACGACCCTCCGATGTTGTGGACACTCTAAATCGTATGCCGCCAGAAAAGGCAGACAGATGCAAGGCGAGCATTAAGCTGATGGCTGAACAAAAACTTGAAGTGATCGCCCAATATCCAGACGAATTGCAATCAGCCATAAATGGAGGACGACCATCGGATATTATGGAATACTTGAATCGCCTGTCGCGGGAAGAGTTCGACATATTGAAGCCAAAGATCGAGCGGGTGAATGAGCAAATTGTTGCACCTTCGCGGCATCTGCGCCGGCCGCTGGCGAGCGAACACGATCAGCCTGAAGGATCAAGCTTGTCTCTACGGCCTAGCATGCCTGTAAGAGCGCGCTCTTCACTGGCTACCAATATCAAGCGAGACATGGAGGAAGAGGCGACGCTGAACGACGGTACAAACTCTGACATCGAGTATGAAACCACATTGAGCGATGACGCCGGGTCGGATATTGGCGAAGCATCTACGGCCGAGCAGAAGGGCACGGACAGCACTGGTAGTTGGGAGGATGTTGCTAACTCTGAGCGCACCGCCGAGGCGACCAGCTTCAGAAGATGGAAAGGTAAAGAGAGGGCGCGCGACGATCATGAGGCATCCTCGGGAGCCACTTCCTCATTGGCAGTAGATTCAGTCACTGAATTAGATGATGATATGTCGGCAGACTCTGGAGTCACAGTGGTGGACAACCCATTCCACCCAGATTACAGGGGAGACGCCTTCGACCGTTCGAACGAGACCAGGCTGGCTCTCGCCAACCAGGAACCTGCAACACACCAGCAGCCGGAAGCTGCACAGCCTCAATCCTTCTCAGATCGTATTGCAGACTGGTTCTGGGGTGACGTTGCCCCTATCCAGCCCGTTGCGAACGAGATTGGGGACAATGTAGAACACGTCGTGCAGGACCTTGCGGACGAAGCTCCTTTTGTACCATTTGCACATGCCCAACCCTTCAACGCCCCAGAGCCCGAGCCGGACGGCAACCAGCCCGTTCAGGACCCCGAAGTTGCAGCTGCAGCCGCCCAGGCAGGCATTGATGTGAATAACCAGGATGACGTTGACGACGCTGAGGATCTAGAAGGAATTATGGAGCTAATTGGCATGCAAGGACCCATTACCGGTCTTATTCAGAATCTCCTGTTCAGTGCTGTGCTCATCACGGGGACCGTCGTGGGAGCTGTGTGGCTGCCATACCTCTGGGGCAAAGTTGTACTACTTATCATGGGTAGTCCGGTTTCCCTGCTTCTGAAGTACCCGCTTCGGATCGCATCTGCTGTTGCGGATTTCATTGTCGATATATGTCTCTTGATCACATCGAGCTGCATTTATTGCTTTTCGTGGGCCTGTAGTTTTCTGTGGCAGGGAATTACTCACGGCTCATGGACGACATCACTAGGTTCTGCCGGGTATCCTTTCAATGCCGTGGGAATACCAGCGCAAGCATCTGCGGACAACGCAGCGAAGAGACTCGTGCATACAGCCATCTACGGGTTTCTCGCGGCTGACGCTGATACGCTGTACTTTTCGCAGAGCTCTCATGCTGCATTGAGGGCGATCCAAAACAAGACGTCGGAGTATCTATACCTCTTAGGCAACATGACAGCCGCTACCTATCACGGAACAGCGGATGTCACGCCCAAGTCGGTCACCTATTTCCTGCTGAGCAAGCTGCCACAATCTGTTGCGAGTGCGAGCTCAGCCTTGATCGACTGCACCAAGGCGGCAGTCGCACCTCTGATTTACAACCAGAGTCTTACAGTCAGTGTCAACACTACTGCATCAGGGCCCCTAGACCCTGACTTGGTGTATTGGAGTGCTTCTGATCGCGCTGTAGCTGTCTTAGCCGGGTATGCCTTCTTTGCCTTCATCAGCGCCCTGTATCTGCGTCGGGGTACGCCCCTTACGAGCTCCGTGCAAGGAAGGAAGATCGAGACTACTATTTCCGAAATTCTCCAACAGGCCGGCGGCGTGATTAAGGTCATCATCATTATAAGCATCGAGATGATTGCTTTTCCCCTTTTCTGCGGCTTCTTGCTGGATTTCGCCCTGCTGCCACTCTTCGAGAGCGCAACCTTCGGCTCTAGAGTAACCTTCACCCTGGGCTCACCATGGACGTCTGGATTCGTGCATTGGTTCATCGGCACTTGTTACATGTTTCATTTTGCGCTCTTTGTCTCCATGTGTCGCAAAATCATGCGCAGTGGCGTGCTTTACTTCATCCGTGATCCTGATGATCCGAGCTTCCACCCTGTCCGCGATGTTCTCGAACGCAGCATTGCTACCCAGCTCCGCAAGATTGCATTTAGCGCCATAGTGTATGGTGCGCTTATTGTCTTATGCCTTGGTGGCGTCGTCTGGAGCTTGTGGTGGGCCTTCGACCAAGTGCTGCCAATACACTGGGCTTCTAACGAATCGCCTCTCGAGTTCCCGTTGGACATACTTTTCTACAACTTGCTTACGCCACTCATCGTACGCTACACCCGTCCTACTGACGGACTCCACGCTATGTATAAATGGTGGTTCCGCAGGTGCGCCCACTACCTCCGCCTCTCGGACTTCCTCTTCGGCGACAAACGCAAAGATGAAGAGGGCCACCATGTCCGACAGACCTGGGCCCAGTGGCTAGCTGGCATCAAGGGGAATGTGGAAGAGCCGATTGTCGGCGCTGATGACAGTGAAGACAAGACTGACGTCTATTTCCTCTTCGATGGCAAGTACGTTAAAGCGCCTGCTTCCGACCAAGTCCGCATACCCAAAGGTCAGCCAGTTTTCCTCGATATACAGGAGTCGGAGCATCCCCACTACCAGAAAAAGCCGTCAGGTACCGAAAGTTCCTCCGATGACTCGTCATCCTCCAACAACACCAATGCTATTCAAAATGGCACTATAGTCCACCCAGTGTCCTCCTCTATGCCCGAAAAATACACCAGTGTCTACATCCCGCCCTTCTTTCGCCTCCGCATCGCGCTTTTCATCTGCACTATCTGGTTATTCGCCGCCGCCACCGGTGTCGCCGTAACCATTCTTCCCCTGATCTTCGGCCGCTTCCTTATCGCATCACTCAGCTTCCCTACCTCGAGAACAAATGACATCTACGCTTTCAGCCTTGGCATCTACATCCTCGGCGGCCTCCTCTACACAGCCTGCCACTACGCCGAGGTCACCGCCTTTCTGCGCTCCCACATCTCTCCAGCGGCTAACACGACGACTGCGCAAGTGCTCACGCAGGCGAAGAACTACAGCCTCCAGGCCCTGCGCATCCTCTACGTCTACGGCTTACTCACCCTCGTTCTCCCGCTCCTCTTCGCCGCAGTCCTCGAAGCGTATGTACTTATACCTGTGCACACGTACCTTGGGCCCCGTGAGCGCCACGTGGTCCACCTCATACAGGACTGGACGCTCGGCATCCTATACGCCAAAATCGCTTCCCGAATCGTAACTTGGAACCACGAATCTCGTATAGCTCGCGCCGCTGCCGCAATCGTCGCTGCACCGCGCAACGGCTTCCTCAATCCTAACGCGCGTATAGCCACACGCTGCTTCGTCCTTCCCATCGGGCTCTTCTTTGCATTTGTCCTGGCAACGCCCTTCTTGGGTGGTGCGGTGGCGGTGAGGACATTTTACAGATCAGAGGAGGATGAGGTAAAGAGAAGGGTAGTGCGGTACGCGTACCCTTTGGCATTGGCGGTGGGGATCGATGCCTGGGTACTTTGGAGTGGGATGAGGGTGCTAGGAAGGTGGAGGGCAAGGATTAGGGATGAGGTTTATCTGGTTGGGGAGAGGTTGCATAATTTTGGGGAGAGTAAGCGGGGAACCAGCAAGGCTGATGTTAAGGTTGGGAAGATGAGTGTTGACGGGAGTGGAACACGGCCACAAGTACTATAGTCTGGCATTCGGACTTTCGTTTGCTGGTGAGGATTTACTGGAGAATTTTGATCTGCAGAGATAAGGTTCATGTAGCGGTGCTCTACTGGATATTAGATCGTTAGCGACTTTGGCGGGTTGATTTAGATTGCATGAATGATATCCACCAACTCCTTCAGCAATACGTCGTTTCGCCGAGTACGCACATATTGCGAGATAAGAGCATGTAGACTTGCCCAGCTGTGCGTATGATCTCTTTGTCGAGTTTTTCATTTTGGTTTTGGCGTGCTTATCCGAAGGTTAAATCAGATGATGAAAGCCTTCCAGTACACACTAGTAACTCTCCGATTTCACGAAACACGGGAAATACTAGATTATAATCAGTATCAACACCGCCCTTTACGCACGAGGTGACCGTAAAATTGACCTTGAGGAGGTTGCATACGTAGTTTTGAAGACATCGCGCATGCTGTACGAAAAAAGCCCGCCTTTTTGCGGGTAACGGCGCGGTCGCAATTGTGGGCATGCTGTCTGTTGGACCCTATCCAGTGTTCGACGGTCAAACAGTGTCTCTTTTATCTGCTGTGGTCGTTCCGATACAGAAGAACTCGTGGTCAGCCCGTAGTCTGATGTAACAGAAGCTTGCAGATGTCGGGCCATACGGTAAGCATAGCCACGACGTTTGCACAGATATCCATGTCTCACTTGTTTAGTAGTCTAAAGGTGTGTAGTCCGCAGGTTGAAGTATCGTCAGGCAGTTCGGAGGTTTCTCGTCTTGGTATTGAAGTCGGGTGGCAGCTTGAGACAAGATGTCTCAATACTCCGTAACGTCGTCGCACGTTGCCAAATCGCACGTGGTTGGGGCTCACGTGGGCCAGCCTTGTCGATCTATTTATGGGTGGGTTCAGTTGCCCTCTTGCCTATACGATTGTGGCGCAGGGTCAGGATCTCGTATCTGCAAGCCCGGGTTTTTGCTACACCACCAATTCCGCAGTGGTCGAGAGGCATCCAAGCATCTCCCTTACTTGCGCTTTTCTCTTCTGCAATCGGAACGAAGATCTTGTAATTCGAATTTCCAGATGAGATGCTCTGACGTTGTGATCCACTGAAAATAAACGCCGTCCCAGTCCCCTCCAACCGCCGCCCTAACCGGTTCCTGCAATTGGCGGCTGGGAGAACGCCTCCTGCACTGACGGACACCCCCCACTGCGCGACATTCAGATAGCCCACGCTGATTCATTTCGGACGAAGAAACATCCTCCGCAACATTTCTTCGAAGCCCTATCCTCTAATATGTCCTCCCAACCACCACCCGGCGGTTACGCATACGACGGCTACGGAGCACAATACAACCAACAACCACAATGGCAAGGCAACGAGCCATATCGGGAAAACGCGCGATCAGTCTCACCACTTGAAGAAGAGCTGTACCAGACTATTGGACCCTCGAGTGTGCCAACGCCTCCAGTACATCGACATGGCCCCGCCGCACATCCGGATAGCGACTTCAGCAGGATGCAAGAGCGGAGATCATATGGAGTGGCACCGGCGAGTGCACTTGGTGGGCAAACCTCACCGCCGCGGCAGCAAGCTTCAATAAACCGGAGATCGGTCGGGTCGTCGCCTCCAGGAAGACAACGTCCGTCAATGGATGCGAACAGAGGACCTCCGGTTGTGTTCGGGGGCCAACCCAATACCCTAAATCAGCAGAGAGAGTCCCAGACGACGCCCGGCATGGAGAATCTGGGCGGAGCAGCAGCAGGAGGTGGCATCACGGGCATTGCAATGGGCGTAGCAGGCACAAACGAGCGCGACAGCGGACTTCAAGCCCTACGGGACATCGACAACCTTTACAGCGCACCGGGCGCCCCCAGTCACCGTGCTGTGACGCCTCCAGAGCGACAGCTACCCTCCGATGACCACGACTATCCTGACGCCTATGGCTACCAGAGTCCGCCTGCACCCCCGCACCGACAAGCACTTCCTTCGCACGATTCGCAAGGCTCCATTATGCCTCTGACCGCTGCAGCTGCACCGTTTGGAGCCGGAACCCCACAAGAATATCCCAACTCAAGTATACCTGACGGCGCTCTTGGGCCAGGCGCATACACGCCAAGCCGAAACTCTTACTACGATACTCCTTATGGCCAACACTCTCCTGCAACTTACCCGAGAGGTGCCGGGATGGGCGCCATAGATCCTATGGACATTGCCGATGATGAAGACCCATTTGGACTACCTCCTTCAAATCCTGCTCGGAAGTCTTGGACTCAACTCGGTGGGTCGAAGAACAAGTCACAGACTGGTCTTGGTGCCGGCACAGCAGCGGTCCCGATGGCCACTTTAGTGGGAGGCACAGCAGCAGCAGGCGGCGCTGCAGCAGCCAACGGCATGATATCTAGAAGTAGAGATGCGAGCGGCAATTACGCTTCTGTGGACTCAGAAGACCAACCTGAGAAACCCAGCGAGTGGCTCTCCTCCCAAACTTCCGGCCGCAAGCGACTACGCTGGATCGTCGGCATAATCATCGCCGTCGTCATCGTTGCCGCCATCGCCGGCGGTATTGTAGGTGGCATCCTCGGCTCCCGCAAGTCCAAGTCCTCCAACAGCGGTCTATCCGCCGCCGATGACGATGGGAAGGGCGATTTATCGAAAGATAGTCCAGAAATCAAAGCGTTATTGGGCAATCCGAACCTACATAAGGTCTTTCCAGGCATGGATTACACACCTATCAATACGCAGTATCCAGACTGTCTCCATGACCCGCCTTCCCAAAACAACGTAACACGCGACCTCGCCGTACTCTCGCAGCTCACAAATACGATAAGACTGTACGGCACAGACTGTAACCAGACGGAGATGGTTATCCACGGTATCCAACGCCTCGGCGTCGATATGAAGGTCTGGCTCGGTGTGTGGCTAGGCAACAACGACACTACGAACACCCGCCAACTCTCCGCCATGAACACTCTCCTCGACGAACACGGTGCGGACCCCTTCGCCGGAGTAGTCGTAGGCAATGAGGTCTTGTTCCGCAAGGACCTCACAGCCACGCAACTAGGCAGTATCCTGAGCGACGTGAAGAAGAATCTGACGGATAAGAGTGTCGATCTTCCGCTCGCGACGTCGGATCTGGGCTCCAACTGGACACCCGAGCTGGCAACGGAAGTCGACGTCGTGATGGCCAACATCCATCCGTTCTTTGGCGGCGTGGAGGCTGACCAGGCGGCGGCCTGGACGTACGATTTCTGGCAGCAAACCGATGTTCCTGTCACGCAGGGGATGACGGGGAAGAAGCACGTTATTTCTGAGGTATGTATCCCCCTCTCCTCCAGCATACATCACGAATGAGCGACTAACGATGCTGCACAGGTGGGTTGGCCTTCCGCCGGTGGCAACGACTGCGCGCCCGCCCTCACTTGCCCCACGTCCACAGCGGGCGCTGTCGCGGGCATCGACGAGATGAACCGGTTCATGAGCGACTGGGTGTGTCAGAGTCTCGCCAACGGGACGGAGTACTTCTGGTTCGAGGGCTTCGACGAACCGTGGAAGATAACGTTCAACAGCAAGGGCAAAGAGTGGGAAGACAAGTGGGGGTTAATGGACGTCAACAGGCAGTTGAAGAAAGGCGTCGTTGTGCCGAATTGTGGAGGGAAGACGGTGTAGAGACATATAACGGGCGGCGTTTTGGCGGTGAGGTTTTCATAGCGGTTCTGGTCCTTGGGTAGGAGATGGAATATGAGAGGGAATGGAGCGGAAATAGAAGATCTTGCTTGAATTTGCACGCGACTTAGCGACGCATGGGACGGGTAGCATTTGTAGGCGCACCGGATAGCTTACATACACGTGAAACATGACGTCGACGTGTCTATATCAACGCTGCTTTATTCTCAATATAGCCGGTTCTCTGTCATAAAACAGGGATTCCAGTGGATTGATATAATAGGTTGCTATCTTGTCAATGTTGCAGCTGCTCATCTATCCACCTGTGTGATTCTATCGACACAGTCCCACGTAGCTGCAGGTGGCGCTGGCTACCTGCAGATCAAGCGAGTGGGCAATAGATACCCAATACGAGACACTCAGGAGAAAATACGGTGGTGACGCGTTGGGATCAATGTTAGCGGTAGAGGTTAGTCACGTGACAATCTCCGCATCGGCTTGTGCATGATAATAACTCAACGAGGACGAACGCTACGTTTGCAGACGTAAGGGCGTTCGAAAGAAGAGCCGAGGGGGAATCGATACATCTACGAATCAAATTAGTTGGCTGGGTGATTGTTCAGGTGTTGCATGGTTAAGCTGAGTAGTAGATAACGGAGCTTGCAAATGCGCGTGCACGGCGGAACGATCATACCGTGAGTGTATATTATATACCCTCATATGGGCCGGTTGACCAAGTACTTAGCTGCGTTATGGCGTTGACGTGGCGTTGGTGCATCAGAGGCATGCATACAAGGGTGGTTGGCGTGGCTACCCGATTGTGTACTACAACACTACACAATCGCGCAGATTTGTAGATGAGCAACTGCAATATTGACAGAATAGCAACCTACCTTTACATTGATTGAAAGAAATCCGTGTTGTTTTGACAAAGAGACCTGCTATATTGACAATAGAGCTGCGTTGATAAACGCGCGTCGACACTTGGAGACACATGGACTGCTGAAACCCAGCACTTATACTTCGCATGGAGAAAGGTGACTTTTTGTTGTTACGAGCAAAGAAATCCGCGCCTAGGGCGTGAGCACAAATGGAAGACCCATGGATGATGAGCCATATATCGTGAGGCCGTGATGGATTATGCGGAGGCAGAAAATGGGGGACAGCAGAAGCCGAGTATTGAATCACAAATAAATGCACGTAAGTTGTGCCAGTTTTGGGCGGCCGATGCGATTCTACGCTCTATTAAATTCCTCGACGGGTGAACGGTACTGCGGCCACGGCGATGCAGTGGCTGTTGCGTCCACAATCAATCGGACTGGGACCGCTTTGTTAGGGATTGCTTCGGCTCGGCGAGCTACTGTGATCCCAGAGGCCGCAACTGTGCCGTACTGTGCTGCTGAATCAACAGCGTTTGCGGCGGATGAGAGTTGCGGAGCTGCGCTCCAGAAGCTGCTCAAGCTTTGCGCATCCACGAAGCCAACCATACCCTGGCTGCCTCCAGAAATGGAAATGTCCTTCGTCGTCTGCCGGACGCGTTGAGGAAGCTGGTTGGCGGAGTAAGAAGCACCAGCGAAGCTCTTCGAGTCGTTACTCACGGTGATATGTCCGAACTCCTGGTCAATATGGCCTTGCGTAAGCTCGCTTGCCTGCTGGCAGAAAGCCATGCATTGCTTGATCTCTTCAACCAAAGCTTCTTGACTCTGAATAATAGGGCTTGTGTTGACGGCCTCGAGCAAGAGTTCAAGCTTGTCAACGGCGCTGTCCAGGCGTAGCTTTTGAGCTTCTAGGGCAGAAGTGATGGATGCGCGAAGATCATTGATATCTGCCGTCTTTCGGCGGGACGCGTCCCTTAACACATCAACTGGCGACACGTCACCATTGCTTCGGGTGTCTTACAAGTTTGCGACTCCGACGGCAATGGCCATCGTCTCTTTGACGCTGCTCAGGACGAGCTTGAAGTCCTTGATCTCCCTGCTATTGAGCTCCCAAGCAATACCGTCCCTAGTGCTATCTCTTTGGCCTCTACCATGCTTCTGGTATCGCTCCACGAGCGTCTGAAACCTTTCGCAAGCGGTTTTACAGCTATCCAGCGCCGAGACTAACCCTGTATCCGCATTCGATAATCTTGCTGAGCTTCTCAGTACTTCGAGGGTTTCAAGCAGGATCCCGAGGTCGCTCTTGATATCTGAGACGTCGGTGGAGGCATTTCTGATGCCTTTCAAAGTGTCGCAGAGAGACTTGGTACAGTTGTATGCGATTGTGACAAAGGCTACGATGCCTGCGGCTGTGTCGATCCCTGCTGCCATGACTTACTATTGGAAGAAAGAGGGAAAAGCTACGAGTCGAGGACTAGTTGGAAAGAATTCGAGCTACCTTCGCCTTTGTACGTTGTTGGAGGCCTTGGACATATCCTTGTCGCTAGGCTGCGCTTTCCTGGTGTTGCTCGGTCGGACTGGGGCCAATGCAAAAGCAAATCTGCCTCGTCGCGCCATGCAGGCTCAGGCAGCCACGGTCGACCAAGACCGCTCCGTCTTATTGGTCCATAGATGGTGAGAATAAAAGCCGCCCAGAACGCAGCTACATCTTGTCTGCCTTACGTTGCAGCCGCTCTATTTCGCAATTGCCATTTCTCTTTCAACTTCCATTCTGTAAAGTTGTCCTTCGAAGTGTATCTATGCGAAGCACTTGCGGTGCATGGTGATGGGCTCACAATTCTGCGCATAAACCTCCATACCACATCTAAGAAGGTGGAGCACGGACGGGGAGACTCGAAATCACAGTTCTGCGACGGCGGCTCTGCCAAAAGAGCACAACGCCTCCCCATTGCCAGCCAGGTCGGGGCCGAAAGTTTCAGTCCAGACAAGAACCAGAAGGCCGACTTGGGCCCACTCAAGGAACACGAGCGGCTCCGTAGTATGACAGCGATCGGACGTCGACCGACGACCCCTGCGGTCGGATCATGTCGATTCCATCGAGAGTACATATAACCAGTGGCGACGTCAGTATTCAGGGTGGGTCTACTGGGTATATTGGCAACTTCGAAAACGTCACATTTAACAGCCAAGGTCTGTAAGATCAGTAGGATCGCGAAGCCGGGGCTGATCGATCTTTAGCACCGAAATTGACAAAATTGTGGAGCTGGCTCTCGCCATCCGACCCTTCCACCAATTATCACAGAGCTCTGGATCTTCGACACAAGAACACCGGCCTATGGCTTCTACAATATACAGAGCAGTATGCGAAATGGAAGACCGGCCCATGTTCTTCCATGTGGCTACACGGTATTCCAGGCTGCGGAAAGACAGTTCTGAGTGCAGCTGTCGTACAGGATGTCCTGGAAGACTGTACCATAGACTCTGTCAAGGCTGTTGCGTATTTTTACTTTGACTTCAACGACGCTCATAAGCAAAGCTCCGAGCTCATGATGAAGTCCTTGATCTTCCAGATTGCAGGAAAGAACCCTGACTGTCTACCCATGCTCGACTCTTTGTGGGCACAGTGTGATGATGGTACGCGAGGACCGTCCTTAAGGGAGCTCTACCGGACGCTACGTCAAATGATCGAGAGTCAGCCGACATACATTGTTCTTGACGCTCTTGATGAGTGCCAAGACAAAGATAGGCTCTTGACAATCCTAGAGAAAATTTCTGAATGGAAATGCAACAACCTACATACCCTCTTTACAAGTAGAAAGGAACAGGATATAGAAGACTCGCTAGAGGATCTGGTCGAGAATATTATACCAATAGATAGGGGCAAAGTGGATCGCGACATAGGCCACTATATTCGCCACCGGCTTACCATGGATAGGGCTTTCAAGTCTTTGAGAAAGAATTGTGAGGACTGGAAGGGAGAAAAAAAGGCTATTGAGAAGAACTTGAGAAAAGGCTCCCAAGGAATGCACGTAGTCAATGTTAACCTAATGAATTCAAGCTGATGAGTCTACAGGTTTCGATGGGTTGTATGTCAACTCGACGCCCTAAGGCTATGCTTCAATACGACAACGCTCCGCAACACTTTGGAAGACCTACCTCGAACGCTAAATGCCACATACGCACGAATTCTGTCCAACATCCCAGAAGAGCATGTCACATATACGCAACGGATCCTCCGGTGGCTGGTTTCCGCACGTAGACCAATGACCCTCGAGGAAATCGCTGAAGTTGTTGCTATTGACCCACGACGCGGTCTTGCCTTTGATCAGAATGACGTTTCGAAAGATCTCCTCTTGGCATGTAAGTTATGCTCCAGCCTGGTCAGGGTCTCGGACGATCATGACGCCTCGTACTTTTTCGAGGAGGAGACGTATGACGGCGAAGACACATCGAGCGACAATGGAGATAGATCGCGTGGTCGCTCCACTACCTCCTCTCTTTCGCGTCTTACGTCTTCCCAACAAGCAGACCCAATCCGTCTTCGACATGGTGGCCCTCAAGGACGCGTCCTACTCCTGGCGCACAATTCCGTCAAAGAGTACCTCATTTCGGATCGTGTTCCGCAAGAAATTGGGAATTCATTCAGGCTGCAGGAGGCTGTTTGTCACGACTTTATAGCGAGGTGCTGCATCAAGTATCTGATCCAAGTCGGGGGTGCAGGCGATGCCGAAATATCCATAGAGCAGGTCCAGAAGCGCTATAGATTGATGCAATACTCGGCAAACAATTGGACCGGCCATATGAACTGTGTCCACCCTAAGCGTATCGATGAATTGAACGATCTGAAAGAGCTTTTCTGTCCTCGAGGTGGCGCCTACCTCAACTGGGCTCGCAGCTACTGCCTAGAACACTATGATTCGTGGGCAGTGTCAGAAGCTATATCTGGATATTGGTGTCCACCTCCGTTGTTCATCGCATCAAGCCTGGGGCTCACAGCAATAGTGGAGTACCTAATTCGTAGCACTGGAGCCAACCTGAACGAGGCGTCAGGTCACACATACCAGCCTAACGCACTGAGTGCCGCATTGGACTCTCGACATGAGGATATAGCCGAACTGCTCATCATGGAAGGCAGCAATGTCGACAAGCAGTCACTCGAGTGGGCTTCAAGAGCGGGATGTATAAACGCTCTCAAAATGCTACTTGATCGAGGCCTTAAGATTCGCGAGGCTGGACCTGCACTTGCACGCGCCGCATATGGAGGTCACCAGAGCATAGTCGAGCTACTCCTCGACCGAGGCCTTGAGATTCGCGAGGCTGGACCTGCACTTGCAAGCGCCGCATCTAGGGGTCACCAGAGCATAGTCGAGCTACTCCTCGACCGAGGCCTTGAGATTCGTGAGATTCGCGAGGCTGGACCTGCACTTGCAAGTGCCGCACGTTGGGGTCATCAAAGCATAGTCGAACTACTCCTCGACCGAGGCCTCAAGGTTTGCGAGGCTGGACCTGCACTTGCAAGCGCCGCAGAAGGGTGTAACCAGAGCATAGTCGAGCTACTCCTCGACCGAGGCCTCGAGATTCGCGAGGCTGGGCCTGCACTTGCACGCGCCGCATTTTGGGGTCACCAGAGCATAGTCGAACTACTCCTCGACCGAGGCCTCGAGATTCGCGAGGCTGGACCTACACTTGTAGACGCCGCATTTGGGGGTCACCAGAGCATAGTCGAGCTACTCCTCGACCGAGGCCTTGAGATTCGCGAGGCTGGACCTGCACTAGCAAGCGCCGCATCTAGGGGTCACCAGAGCATAGTCGAACTACTCCTTGACCGAGCCCTTAGAATTCACGAGACTGGACTGACTAATGATAAATTGTTGAGTCACTACGAGGCAGGACTAGTGGTGGCCTCACACCGGGGTCATACGGACGTGGTCGAGTTGCTGTTCGAGCGAGCCGACTACGTTAATGGGAAAGAGCTGGTTGCCGCTTTAGCCCTGGTAGCAGCACGGAAAGGGAATCGTACCGACATCGTGGACTTGCTACAAAGCAAGGGTGCTGTTGAGTTTGATCCGGACCGTTACGAATTCTCTCTATGCGCAAGATGCACAGAAAGAGTGGCGATCAACTCCTGGTGGTTAAGATATGCCGCTTTCTATTGTGTCGATTGCATTCTGCTTGAGTTACACCGCCTGAAAGCTTCCGGTCAGCCACCATACCAGGATCGTGATACGAGCGGTTGATACTCAAGAAACATTACCGGTCGCCAAGTACTACCATGGCGGGCGAGCTGTTACGTCGACGGGGGCCAATCAGAACAACAAGGCAGAAACTTGAATGATGGTCGACACCAGGAACAAACCGCATGCCACTGCTCGAGCACAGATTCCGGGATCTGATTTTCTCAGCAACATTGCGCCTGTTGACGGAAGAACCAGCTCGCTCGAATACAGCTATGGTGGGAGAGCCATGTTCGCAACCGACCAGATTGATTGCCACGAAGGTCATGGCTTACTCCAAGAAAGGAATGTGTATTGAAATGCGTGAAACGTGTATATGCCAGGCGCAATCGGATCTTTGTATCGTACATGGTTTCGAACAATATGCAAGCTCGACCTTGAACCTCTGTTCACAAGCTAACAAGTCAGCTTCAACCCACGCTCTTAGATCAGCTCCCTCTTTTCCTATCCACCCTTGCCTCATTACCTCCATGCAACACCCAACCATCCACCGCCCTCCTCTCTCGCTCCCTTTGGCTCGCTCCCCTCCTTGTCTGCCCACCACTCTTTGGCCCCTTGAAACTCGTCCTCCTCGCACCCTCATCTCTCCTTCTCATCCATTCGCGTATCAGTTGCGGCCAAAGGCGGGCATTCATCCTTGTGCGTCTGTGCCTTATGTTCAAGCGTCTGTCAAGAGTGAGTGGTGATGAGCCGCGGTTTGAACGCAGAGCGAGGCGAGCATTACCCCGGCCGGCAAGGAGGGGCGTAGGGCCGAAGACGGCGATTGCTAGTTCGGCAAGCGCGCGGTGGTGTGCGGCCTCTGTCAGGGGTTTGGGTGCAGCGGAGGGGTCAGAAGTAGCAGTGCGAGCAGGAGTGTATTGCGGACTTGGTAGACGACTGTGGGTTGCGTTTCTGTCCTTCGAGAACAGTGTAGGTGATCGCGCATCGTCAGTGTTAGGTTTCGAGCGTGACTCGCCGGGAGCGTTGTTTATGGAAGCTGAGTCATCGGTTGGGGGGGCCGAGGGCTCATAGAGTTTGGGAAGATGTGACTGGATCTTGCGGCTTGGTGAGGAATTGCCATGGTGGGGAGCGTCCATATCGGCGTTCTCGGTGGGGGCGCTGTTCGCTGAAAGCATGTGCAATGCTTCTTCGTCAACATTTGGAAACAGTTTCCAGTGCGGCCATGCCCTCTTGATTTCATATACCATCTGCTCAAGAGTATATGGGTTGATACTGCGTGCTCGGCGGTTCGCAGGCTTGTCAGACACACCGGGGGCGTAGAGGATCCAAAGCCTATTCGTTAAAGCTCGCTGTATGGTCGCAGGGTAGAGCCAGACTCCTTTCTTCAGAAGTTCATATAGAAACACCAAGCCCTTGAGATACGTTTGGCTAGGCGGTGGAATGTTTACTGGATGTGTGAGTGTGACGTGTGCATGCGGGGAGTGGTTATCGATATCTCTGAAGCCGGTTTTGAATGACCACTCGATGATGGCCTGGATGAGGACAGGTCTGAATATCTTTCGAAGCGGGTGAGTAATACTGCGACTAGGTATTCCAGAAGAGTGGCGAGCAGCGGACTGGGTCAGGTAATCCGGTCCTTGTTGCCAACTGGTAGCCTCAACCTCGAAGCGGGACTTCCCGGGTACATTGTCAGCTTTGGAATACCACTCAGCGAGCCACAGGAGCAGGCGGTGGAGCTCGTCGATCTGCTCCGTCATCCCCAGGCGTTTTATGACTTCCCGCCACTGGCCTGACGTTATACGTACGCCTTTCTGTACCGAAGATTGCATGACGTTGATCATGACCAGTAGCTGCTTTCCACCGTCGTTAGATTGCTCCTGTGAGGGCCTTCGACCATCTCGGCGGTTCGTCAGAGTGCACAGGCGGAGAAAGATGAGAGATTCCTGGGTGACTATAAGTTTCTTTCGCTCCATATCCCGCATCACTTGCTTCACTCTCTGCGTGTCTTTCTTCTCAGCGTGATGACGCAAAATGATGTTCCAAGTTTCCTGCTCCGGGTCCTGGTGGGAGAAAGTGAGAACTAAAAGCATGCGATGTGCATCTTGCCATTCTTGTCGATCGATATATGCAGCAAGAAGACGTCTGACGAGAGGCTCATCATCAAAGACATCCGGATGATGATCGCTACGAAGAAAATCTATGAGTGTTCCAGGTCGATCGTCTTCAGTCAGCTTGCAAACGAGTCGTGAAAAGGTGTCCTGGCTTGGACGAATGCCATTTTCTTTTAGAACTTTGAGCTTCTGCGCAAGAGTCTCAGCGGAACCCGCACGGACAGCTAGTTCTCGAAGTGTCAGGGGTCCAATGCGCTCTACGTTGAACATGGCAATGCCTTGAATGACAGAGTGCATCGGAAATGCAGTGGTGGCGAACAACCGTGCGCAAAAGGAATCGCTCAGGTCGGAAGGCTCTGTGTTTCTCGGCATCCCCAACATACGTGTTACCATCTGCAAAGCGGCGGGTACGTGTCCCGATTCGTGACCTCCGGCACGCACTTGATCAGCTCGCGCTTCCTGGTCTGAATCGATGGGCAATCCCGCATGCTGCTTTGGCAAGTTGGACCCTGTAAGAACAGTCTCACTATGTAGGGCAATGCTGTGGAAGTCGTAGATTATGTTCTTAGGATGGTCGTCATGTTCGATAAGGAACCTGTGCCATCGCGCAGCGCCGTCGAACTGCTTGTTCCGGCGAAGCAGCTGTAACAGGCTGTTGTAAACGAAGCGTTGGTCGACCGGCGTCGCATGGTAGATCTTCTTGAACACCCAGAGGGATTCCGCAGAGCTGATCGCAGCCCGAACAAGACCCCGGGTAGTGTTGAAAGTAGGGGTGTACCACTTGTAGAATCGACGATGCCACTTCAAAGCGTCCATTGAACCGAGTCGGAGCGCGTGACCGACAATGGCATGATACAAGCCATTCCATGTTTGTCCCGTCTTCTTTTGGAGATCGATGGCATACAAATAGATGTCGTTGAACATCTCTGGATGCCGGGAAAATGCGTCCCAAAGCATTTGTGCGTGAGGCCCATGGCAGGGCAAGTCAACATCATTGCTTCTCATTTCCTGCCATGTCTTCTGAACTCCAGCCAAGCCATGCAGCCTTTCGCGCTCGGCCAGCAAGTAAGCCCAATATTTCTCCCCGTCGAGGCCTCTGTCATATTTTTTGATAACATCCTTGAACTTGACTGTGGGTTGATCGGCCTGTACGTAGCGAACGGCAGTCAGGCCAAGGTCCTCGGGTGCGACTTTGGGCTGATAGCCCTGCACGTAGCGAAAATTAGAGTCCTCGGTACTCCCGAATCCGGTCGTGACCTCTTCCTTTGAACCTCTTGACGAATGACGGCGATTGCTACGCTTCACCCAACCACTGATCCCATCCGTGTATTGTACTGCGTCAAGCTGAACGCCATACCTGGATTTGACTAGTGAATGGTCCGCCGGCAAAGTACACACACTGGAACTGTGTTTATGCTCGAGGTCAATTTTCACCTCCTTTCGGGGCGTTTTCGACACGTTAGAGACACCAATGCGCTTGGAATGGGAGTCTTTGATTACGACAGCTGGAGAGCCTCTCAGTGCCGCCCGCCGTGCGAGCCGACGTGCGGCTGCTGTCCCCGAGCATAAGCGTCGGCGAAGGCAGGAGGCAGTCGAAGATTCATGGCGTTCGAGCGTGTGGCGGAGAGTTCGTAGCGCAGAAGGCCTGGCGAGGAATCCTTGGAGCGCCGTGCGCATCAAACATTGGAAGCTGTATTCCCTCTAACTGCCCTTGACTTTCACAGGTGGTACTCCAGTGGAGGGCCAATTGGCTTCGACGGGTATATATTGAGGATGATGTTGTTCCCTATAGGCAAAGAGATAGACTCGGATGGAGAAGGAGAAGGCAGCGTTTAGCGCGGCTTGGCGTTAGCTCCGAGCTCTCACGACCACGACCACGACCTCCCATCACTTCGTCCTCCTTCTTCACCACATTCCCTCGAATCACCGGACCCGTTTGCACCCATTTCATAACTCGTGATGGCTGGCGAACAAGAACTTCCTCCCCACGCTCGTGGCCCACGGTCAGTCGCCCGGGCTCCCCAACAAAGCACTCACTGAGATTCACGGCTCTCACACCATGCTTTCAATTGCGAAGCTCTGCTTGGTTCAAAACGCTGACAGTATCTGTTACAGATGGGGTTGGATCAATCGCGTCAATCGTGTTCCGTACTACCAGCGACTCTTTCAAGGCCATGACGGCAAGCGACAATGGCAGCAAGTCAGTCTACCCTTCGCCGAACCAATTCGTACAATCACAATGGATTGCTTGGAGATACGACGCATCACTACTCTGCCAATGTGTTGCAGCAAGTTTACATGGGCGACTGAGCTATGCGAGCAAACAAGGCCGGAATATAGAGGCTGATACCATTCCACTACAGACGTCCAAGAGCCAATTCCTGCTCATACCATACTCAATGATGCTTTGGGGAGGTTTTGCAGGTGAGGCCCGTTCCGCGTGAAGCATCGCATAGATTTGATGATCGGCTCTCACATTCCCTATAGGCAGTATGTACATGATGTCCCGCCTAGTACTGGTAAGATCCCTATCGCCTTGCCTGATTTTGGAGAGCCATGCTGACGGCGGATGTCAGGGACACAAGACGTGGTTTGGAAAGGGTTAGCCTCATGTAGTATTGAGCTCATTCGAAAAGAACGAACCCTGAAGGAGCGGGAAGGCTCCGCAAGGGTCATCATTGTACAGTTGAGAATTGACGGCTAGACGTCCATTGACATTTCTCTGGTTTCGAACCCTTGTCTGTCTTGCTTCGCACAGTGATCGTCTTCTCGGAGCTTAACATAGCTACATCCAACACGACACCCTATCAGAAAATTCAGAAGCGAAGGACCATATAAAGGATTGATATGTCCTGCTTTCATGAGTGTGACTCTGAAGGCCAGAGCATATTCGATGCAGATTGACTATTCGTGTTAAAAAGTGCTCGTGATGGGTCGTCATCGCGACAAAAGCGTGGGGATACGGCTCCTGGAGCTCCCAAGCATCGTGGCATCTCATCCCGAGCACTAGAAACCAAACTCCGCACTTGCTTTTGCTCCTCTGCCTGCGATCCCCTACCACCGCAGGTCAATTGAACATCAGACTTTGCCAGAAGCTGTACTCGCACCCACACTCGAACTTCAACATGGCAGACTATCTGAAACCCCTCCAAAACTTCTTCGGCGGCGCAAAACCTTCCTCCGCTACACCTGCCGCCGACGACTCTGGTACTTTGCAACCTCATCGCGCATACCTGATTCACTCAATATTCTGACAACGTACGACAGACTTCGCAGATTTTGCCGGCGCCCCTGCACCCTCAGAAACCCCCGCGGTAGCACCCTCGCACGCCTTCTCCTCTTCATCCCTCTCAACGGCAGCGGCGCCCACAGGCGGACTTTCAGGTCTCACTTCCTTCTTGAACCCGGCGCAACCACGCAAAGACGTACCCTACACCCGCTGGTACAAAGTCTGGGAGCGCACCTCGCCCCGCGACTTCGTGCAGGAAGCCTTCATCATCCCCTTCATCCTTATCATCGTCGCGGTACACATTTGGGGCACACGAACAAACAGGAAAAAGGCAAAACAATGGGTGGCATCCCACGCGCCTATCCTCTCCCAAGAGTTTGCTGTTGTCGGCTTCGGAGGACGAAAAGCTTCGGGTCTGGAGGATGTGCAGAGTGAAAGCGCTGAACTCCCTGGGGACCTGCTGAAAGAGAAGGCCGCGAACGAATACATCACCTACGCAACCGGACGCCAGAACACCGCATTTGTAGACATCAAACTCACGCTGCTGAAGCGGTATAATCCGCTAATCCAATATGGCGAGGCTGCGATGGGCTTCCTTTTCGATTCCATGCCCGCGACTGAGGAACGGATGGAAGCAACTATCTACGCCTTCGACGGCCACGAAAAGGACCTCGTTCCCAAGAGGCAGGGGGATGAAGGCCGAGGGAGTGAGAAGAGCGGCTTCGATGGCTTCGTGTGGGCCATTGTGCACAAGGACATGATGAAGAGGCTCAGAGATGAGCGTTACGATCTGAGTCTGACAAGCACGAAGGATCATCCGAAATTGCCGGCGTGGGCGACGGTGATGAGTGAGGCGAGCGAGATTACAGAGACTCTTCTCACACCAGAAATGATCAAGGCTGTCGAGGCAGCGGGGGAGAGCTTGGAGGCGCTGGTTGTTACTGACATGCCGATGGATCAGCCGAAGAAGTATGTATATGATTCTTGACTTCCCAAGTGTCGAAGAGAGAATATGCTAATATGGGAGCATAGGCTTGACGAGCTTTTGCCTAAGAAGCGCATCTCCCTCTCCCTCCGCCTGCCCTCCAACAACGACTACTCTGCCCAAACGCCTCTCTTCCACGCCTTCTTGCGTCTCCCCGACCTCCTCGTGTCGCAAGCGCACTTCCGTCCCGAAGTCATGCGCCGTGTACGGCAGACGCGCGAGGACGAGATGCGCAAGATCAAGCGCGTCGACGAGGGAGAGAAAGCAGAGGAGCGTAAGCTGGAGCAGGACAAGAAGAAAAAAGAGGAGAGGGAGAGGAAGTTGAAAGGGCTAGGGGCGGAGGAACAGAGGAAGTTCTTGGAAAAGGAGAGGGAGAAGGAGCAGAGGAAGGCTGGGAAAAGGAGGACTATGAGAGGGTAAGACGTGGAAGGCTGCAAGCTACTAGCGAGTCCGAAAAGCTACAGCCACGGAAAGACGGAAGTCAAATGGGCGCGGAGGTTGTAGGTGAGGGGCAGAGTTGGATAATCGTAATGTTTTGTCCCTTGTACAAAAGTTGATACTACTGTTCTTGCAGATACCATGTCGGAATAGAACCAAATCAACTACTTCTCAAACCTCTAATTTCAAACCTCATAGCCCCTCCTTGAACCGCAGGACGTCCCGTCATATCTCAAGATCCTGATGCCGTCTAGCTCTCTTCTTCTCTTCCCCTCCTCGTCCTCGAGCTTCTAAGTTCTTCGTTCCCAATGGTGGAGAGGCTTCTTGTCTTCGTTCAATACAATCATGAAACAAGCGCTATCGCAATGTCTCGAAGTTTTCACGCTATTCTCGTCCGACTCCAGAACTTCAGTACTCTATGGATGATATGAAGGTCTTGTGGTAAGTGTGTCGGAGCGGTCCTCGAGTTTTGTACGTGTATACCGGATTGCTTCACAAGTAAGACCCACACAGCGTGAACGAGCCAGTATGCATGCTTATAGCAGAGTTTAACTCCCGCACCTGCTACGATGGCTGAGTTGACTTCCGATTGATAAAACCAGGCGTGTCGGAATAGATTTCGAGGTCGTTTGTATCAAGACTGACTATCCCAATGCTATTTCTTTCCAGCTTCTACCGGGCTCGAACGAACCGTGTTCGAACGCCGACTTGTAGATCTTCGCGAGGCCCAATCTTTCAGCCACTTCGTTCTTCTCGTCCCATCGAATCATGAGCGCGTAGTACAGGTACCACTCCGCTCCCTCGCGCTCTTCGGGGATGTAGTGCGTCCAGGAGTCGCACTCTTCCATTGCAAACTCTCTTGCTTCAGAAATGGCTACAAATTCGAAGACGGCGCCAATGGAGTTGAAGTAGCTTTCGTCCAGGATGATGGTTCCGCACCAGTCACCTCTGCCGTCCTCAACGCCGAAGCGAAACATTCCTGCCTGCAGGTGGGATGTGAAGGATATGTCGGACATGCTTCGGCGGGACAGCTTGAGAAAGGCACTCCAGCTGAAGAAGTGTAGGCAACCTTCCAGTGGGTGACGAGTTGGCTTTGTTTCCAAAGAAACACAACTCTCTACTGCTCTACCATATGGATCCAGATGGATAGCGGTAGGGGTTTCGACGCTAGATGCATAACCAGACCATCTTCCTTTCCCTGAGAATCCTGTTCGGTCAAGCTGGACCAGAAGTTGACACCTACTTCTGACTCCTAGATACCAAACGATCCAAGTGTGACGCATCAGCCATTCGTGTAAGTTGAGCAGAACTGAGGATGTCGTGGAAATCCTCCACTCTGAAGAGCCGTGCCACCCCACCCAGGACCAGCTCGGAAAGATTCTATCACTAGACCTTTCACTAATTCTCTCGCCCGGTACGCTCTTTTCCCACAACATGGCCCAGTCAAAGTACCAAGCCGGCAGACCAAAATGGAACGCCATTGGTGTTGATGCCGTGGTCTGGGGAGCCAACTCGGTCGTTAGAGAGCGTGCAATGCCTTCGAATGCGATCAGGCGATCAGATGACATCGTCAGAAGCCGACCGGAGTAGAGCTCAACATATCTCGCGTAGCGTCGTAAGGGGTTTTCGTCGAAGTCGGTCAGAGGTGAATTGATCATGTCAAGAGTCCAAGCAGGCTTCGACGTCTCGCAACTCATCTCCTCAGACCATGTTGCTTCGCGGCATTGAAAAAACACTCTGTCGTCAACGAACACCAGGGATCGGGACGACAGTATTCTCTCTTGGAAAGTCCAGGCCCTCTTGTTCCACGGCGAGTGCTTGATGCGGTCTTCGACGGACCGGAAAGCGAGTAGCTGCAGTCCAGCGCAGTTCTCAACGGACGAGAGCAGCGAACGCGATCCAGGTCGAGAGCCCGGAATTCCAAAACCCGCTCCTTCGCCACTGGCTGCACATATAGTCAGAAATGAGTTTCCATATATTCTGTCCATAAGAGGTGCGACTCTCCCCCAGTCCTGCGCATCGTCCTGCACAATGCACAATGCATCAATCCAGATGTATCGCTCACCAAGCGCAGCAACCAGGTCGATCGCATGACGGATTGTGTCTGGAAAGGTCTCATAAGGAAGTTTAGAACTGAACGCTGCAACGGTAGCCCGCGTCAAAACGTTGAAGCGCTGCCTCCCCCAGCAGTAGCTCAAAGTGAGATATCGATCTGTTGAGGCGATTTCAGTGATTCGCATCCATTGAACATCGATGACTCGTAACGTCGCTGTGGTTGTATGCTCAGCACTTCGGACGGCACATCGTCGATGATGCGTTTCGCAAAGATCTAGCCAACCTCGAAGTTGATACACATCTGCCTGTTCGGCTTGCACAGCTCTTGCCTGGAAAGACGGCGTGCCCACGGAACCCGTCTGCTGCAACGGAACCAGAAAACACGGCTTGAACGCTTCAGTCTTGCTGTACAGGCGCAAGCGTCTTGTGAAGGCTGGCGACGAGGTAAGTGGACCGGATTCTCGCGGGCTCAAGTATCGTCCGTCGAGCTGCCATTCTAGCCAGCAAGGCACTCGATGTCCTTCCCAATCGAGCCCATCGTGACCAATACCATGACCGTTGTCGCGATGAGTCGCTTCGTACACGAGGCGACAGAATGGACAGTGATTCCTTCGCCTGTAGAAATGATCAAGGAACCCGATGTTCATGGCCTCGAGCCCCCTCTGATCGTACCCATAATCTGTAGGCGGGGAAGCATCATCAGCATTTCGGTTGAATTTATGAGCACTGATGTTCAGTGCCGCACAAATACTGCAGAGCTCGAGGCTGGGTTGATCTCGTGACCGTAGCATCGTTCACTCCTGGCGAGCATGAAGCTTAGATACAAAGGGCTCCCTATATGGATACACACGCCGCTCGCTGGGCCTCAGAGATCGTCAACCGATACCGGTCCGACAGCCTTGCGCGTTGCATGTTGACAACCACGACAAGATCAATATGCATAAGTTTCTTAAAAACACACAATTTCACTTGGGTCCGTAGATTGTGTAAATCAAAGTACAGTAGATGGTTCAAAAGCCAGCCGGATACCCAATGCCTCGGTCAAATATCAGTGCAGTGTGTCTTGGGGAAAGTTTATCAAATCTTTCATAGCTATAAATGTACGTTTGGCAGACACCGATATGCCGCGGAGATAATTTTGATCCCGCGATATGAGAGGCAAGAAAGTGCATACACCGTCCTGGAATCACTTATCCTCTTGCCCGTCCTTCCCTGCATTATGATAACCCGGCGTCCAAGCACTCTTCCACAGCCACATCCAGCTCGTAACGTGCCTTCTCTGGCGCGCCGGCGTATAGCGATGATCTCCCATCGCGGCAACAATGCCAAAAGGCGTCATCAAGCCCTGCCAATGCACCACGTATCCCCTGTTTTGAGTCAGGACGAGCACGCCGTTGCTTTGCTTGAGGGTGGCGTCAAAGTGGTAGGACTCGTTCATGAAATCGTAATGGCCGGACGTTTTCAGCACAACGACGCCGGGCCTGACTGTTCTGTGGTCTTCGCGGACTGTAATGCACATGCCGCGGATTGGGTGCGAGAACGACGCGCGTTTCGGATCTTTGATTCCTTCGTAGCGGTCGTGAGCGTAAAGACGGCTCCAAAGCATTGGGTCTGTGCAGATATGACCATCCCAAGTCCCGTCCTCGATGAATTCAGGGCTCGTCATGAGTGGAAGATGGCCCGTGTTGAAGCCGTTTGCAAATGTCGACGCCGGGCTGCCGAGTGGAAGGATCCGCATTAGTGCGCGGAAAGGGATATCGAATGCCTTTGGCGGAAGGGGCCATATGTTCCTGTGCTTGCAACGCTTCTTCTGGACTTCGAGCTGTGTCCAGCTTCCGTCCATCTCAAGAACGATGTGTTCTTTAGCTATAGCCACACGAAGCTCAACGCTGAAAGAGACCAAACTCATATATACTGATGAGTAGAGATCCGCGAGCTCGTTGCCGGAGAGCTTGATATTTAGCCATCCGGTGGCGTAATCTGTGATCTGCTCGTGCACCAAGGCTGTCGGTGGTGCTATAGGGTGCCCCAGGAAGCCAAGTGGACCTTTGCTGAGAGAGCTGTCATACTGCAGCGATAGCTCGGAGTATACGTCCTGCACGTTGCCGCACCTTGGGACCACGTCTGATAGTACATGGGCAACTATGCAAAAACACCGCAGCTGCTGTAATTGCGGATCGTCTCTGTTAAGATGTTGCGAAAGGCTTCTAATATCTGTAGCCAACAGAAGCGGATGATGAGATGCAATAAAAGACGGGAGCCATTGCACAATATCAGAGCACAGGAGTTTACAAGCATTCGTATCATCCAGGAAAGAGAAGCATGTACCGATATCGAAATGTCTCAAGCATGACATAGAGGATTCCCCAGAGCCTGTGCCACAAGCACACTTCGACGTCATATTGCCAAAGGCTAGAGCACATTCGGCAAGACTCTTGAAGACAGTCCAGTCATCGCATGCTTCTCTCAGTCTTTGACTTGCCTGCATGAGCTGTAACACAGATTCACAGTCTGCGTGGATGGCAATCTCCCGCATAATCTCGACTGGAAGGGCAGCAAGGTCGGGACACGGTTCGAAGGCACCGTGGCGATGGATGCAGCAGGTGTCTCCATTTGCAGCGACTGATTCGGTCTCGACTGGAGATGTCTCAGCTGCATCTGTGTCTTTTGGAGCCATCTTCGTGGTGAGTGAAGGGAAGTGAGCTGCCAAGGAAGGGCTCGAGAATGATGTCGCACTGCTGATGGTCGGTTAGGACTTGATGGCCATATTGAGGGACTAGAGGGTACTTTTCGAGCGAGCGCACTCGCCCAAGACATATAGAACCAGCCTGAGAGCCGCCTGATAACGTCACAAGCTCGAAAGAAATTGATTTATCCATACAAGTCGATGTGTGCTTGCAGAGAGGGCGCTCAAATTAGACCGTCTCTTTCATGGGAGCTCTGGAGGACGGAGAACAAGAGATGAATACACCACAGGTTGCAAGAGAACATAACACGACTAGACTTGGAAGGATACGATCGAGCGAGTTGCACACATGAACGCAATGGTGTCAACGACTGTTGAGTTACCGATGCTCCTGCGTGACCATCTGCTCAGCCTCGAAGGATGCCGTGCCGCATTCTTACACATTGTTGAGGCACAAGTGGGTCTACAGCTAGCCAAAGAGATTACCGGTGAGAATTTGAGGGTAGTTGTAGCTCGAATATCGACTGCTTAATCATGAAACCTAGGTTCGCCAGTGGGTTGTTGGTACAGAGTAAGGTGTCACATGTCGTCAGAGCCCTAGTGGCATGAGAACAACAAGGCCAGAAGACACGCAAGCTACGATGCAGGTTTTTGTACACAGTAACCACAAGTCGACCATTAGGCATCGCTAAAGTTTGTGTTCGGACCATAACATGAAGAAGGTTAGTGTGATTGTGAGGTGGTAAAGTTCTACCCGGCACAACATCGGTAGACGGTTGTGGCCCGTGCGTCATTCTTTAGATGTTGCGGCAAACAGGGGGGAAGAAAAGAACAGCATTTCAAGCTGCTCCTTTCCAGCTGCTCGAAATTGATGTTCAAGCTTAATCATCTGCTCGCCTGGTGCCTGCTGTTTCGGTTCCATCAACACGCCAAGCTTTACCTTCGCCGCTCAATAAGTACTGCCCCGCCCGCTCCTTTCTCTTCCTTTTTTCTTTCTCTCTTCATCACTTGCGAAACTGCCCATTTCACGACAACCACAACCACATTCAAACCCTCTCAATTTACACACAAACCTCCACACTTCATCAAACCCTTTAAGTAACTCAAGATGACTGGACGTAAGTACTTGAATCTCTTTATTAGAAGATGCATTCTATCTTTTTGATGATCTTGCCGTCTCGGTCGCGATTTCACCACTTTTGAGGTTCTTCGCGACGCGTGGCGAATATCTCACCCATGCAACACGCGTTACGCGTTGCTCTTCACACCACAATGTAACCAAGTTCACGACCACCTCACCTTCGTGTTATCTCATCACTACCTCACCGTTGCTGTCGCTTAGCTCTACTTCAAGAAGTCCTCATGCTAAAATTAGTTTCATTACAGGTGGAAAGGGCGGAAAGGGCCTCGGCAAGGGTGGTGCCAAGCGTCACCGCAAGATTCTACGAGACAACATCCAGGGCATAACCAAGCCTGCCATCCGCCGTCTCGCACGTCGTGGCGGTGTGAAACGTATTTCGGCTAGTAAGTCATCGCCTCTTCCTCCTGCCATCAATCTCCGGTCCTCCACCACCTTCACGCAACCCATCATGGACATACACTGACATGCATCCCTCTCCAGTGATCTACGAAGAGACTCGTGGTGTCCTGAAGTCCTTCCTTGAGGGCGTAATCCGCGACGCTGTCACCTACACCGAGCACGCCAAGCGCAAGACCGTCACATCCCTTGACGTTGTCTACGCCCTCAAGCGCCAGGGCCGTACTCTGTACGGTTTCGGTGGCTAAACGTCTTCAGCCTCTTGTCAGTACCATCGTCAGGGCCTTCACTCAGCCCCTAAAGGCTTCCCACCTCTTGCACATCTTCACGACGATCTGCCAGGGTGTGCACGGCGTTTTGGGGCTTGATCATACTCGGCTAAGGATATAGCTTTTGGATGGGTGGTGCTGGGTAGTAGACATGCTTTGCTTTGCTTTGCTTTACGAAATGAACACTCGGATACTCATGGGTTGGGACAACGGCGTTATCTGGTTCTTAACGATAGCTCATAGCTACCTCATCGGCAAGACTCTTTTTTGTCGAGATGTAGCGGGACTCAAATGACATTACAACTATCAACAAAAAGTGCTTTATGCCTCTAGACGTGACCTGTCTCATGATGCCCTGAAGACTCAATGCCACGCACATGCTGAACGACGTCACCGTAAGGAAATATCGTGACGCAAGAATGATCGAAGCACTTTCGATTGTATCTGGTTCCGCACCGCTCTATCGCAAATTATGCTCAGCTAACTTCTAGCAACAACCCTCACCACGTCATCGCCAACATGCCACCCACTAAAGACAGTAAACCAGCAACCCATTCCTACAAATCCCCACTCTCTTGTGTCGCAAAAGAACAACAGACCATCCGTGCCTTGCGGCGTAACCATGTATATAGAGCAAAAAACGCCGTCCGATGTCGACAGGAGGAAAAGAAACCAAAAACCGCGATTGGTGACGGGTGCTGAGTCTACTCCGCAAAGCAGTGGGCCAAAGTCCCAGGACCGCGCCTTAACCGGATCAACTCTGGGGAACCGAGTCTGCTGCGAATCCGAGCGCTGTTGTTGGTCCATGCCTTTGGCCGCCGCTTGCGGATGGGGGAGCAAGTGATTAGGGGGGAGGGTGATCTGAAGAACCGGTTTGCGCCAACTGTATGCAGTGTCGATGTGTGAAAAACCGCCTTGTTCGATTCGGAATGGTGCTTGTACGCTCAGTTCAGTCTGGCAACGTGGTGTGATGCTGAAGTTCTAGGACCGCGCTTTTGTGGACCGACTCGAGAGTCTGCTGCGAGCCCGAGCGCATCGATGGTCCACGCCTTCGACATCAGCCACTGCTGTTCCAAATCTCATGTGTCACAGTCTTGCTTTTTCAAAACAACCACACCCCGCTATCCGGTCTCTTGCCGTTGAAGTCTTCATTTTCTTCCTCGGAATTATTGCCCTCTTGACCAGCACTGCTCTTAGGCTCGGCCTCTTCTACGACGGTGAAGATATCCTCACTTGGCTCCCGCCACGAGTGGCGTTGTCCGGATAGCGTACGACTCGCGCGGCGAGGCCGACGTGGGTGCTGGGCAGCATCGGCAAGCAAATTTGGGGCACGGCCTCGCGAAGGCGCATAGCCCGATTGTCGTTCAGCGGCCAGTTCGCGCTCGACGTCTTCTGGTGTGACGATCTTAATCGTTGGAGCCAGGGGCGGGGCTGGTTGCGGACTGAGATGGTAGAACGTGTTTGCGTTTCGTCGCTGCCTATCTTGTTGTGGCCTGGTAGAGAAATAATCCCCTGCCGTGAAGTCTTCGTGGAACATAGCATGCAGGAGGACGTGATGCCGCGCAACATATTGAGCCCACTTCTTCTCAAGGATAGTCTTGAACTTGGTTGCTCTAGACACAGCAGGTTCTTCGGGTTCGATACCGGCGTCGAAAGAGAATGAGTCAAACGGGTCATCATCCTTGGTGACAGGAGTAAGGAAGTGAGCGAAGGGATCTTCGTCGATGTCTGGCAGAGGTTCATGCTTCGCCTTCTTGTGTTTAGGCAGCATCTGGTTACAGGGTGGCCACGAGTAAGTGCGCTGATGTTGGCTAAGCGGACGCCGAAGCATAGTGGGCGGCTTCGGCTTATCAACTTCTTTTTGACAGCCAGTGACAATGAACGGAGGGAAAGATATCAGGAAAGGCTTGGAAGCATCTGCGGCCATCAGCGAGCCCGGCTTAGAGCCGGCCAATGTAACAGAGCTAATCGTAGGAAAATTAAGAACAACACGATCAAAGCAAGTAACTTTAGGAGAGTTCGAGAAACCTCTCAGTAGAGGATCGGAACAGAGTATGACTTTATATGCATGACCCACACACGCGGAGGTAGAGCCGCGTGGGTGGCTGAGTAAGGAAAATTGTATGATTCATTGGGTGAGACACGGTAGGCACACCTCCACTATCAGAGTGAAATGGATAGGGCGGTGACAGGAATGGCAGAAACGATATGGATTATGACCGGTGACATGAGAAGACAGATCTGGGATCATCTAGTCGCAAAGCAGTATTGATTATACGAACGGCCTCACGCCCTGCAGCCTGGAGTGCAGGATGCAGGTACGTCTGCTGCAGCAGCAGGCTTATGTGGCCAGGACACCCTCGCGGATCGGGACGGATGATATTAGTGAGCGGCCTGTACAGAGAGATAAGGCGGATAGAGATCCATGGTGACGCATATGAATATGAACAGGTACGCGTGATGGTTGTGATGGTGTGCCGAGACTGGCGCGAACTGGTCACTTGAGGGCAGTGAAATAATCATATCCTGTTTCATCTCCTGTTGTGTGCAGCCATCATACGTACTGACGACAGCCTTACGACTTGATTATTGGCATCTTCTCAGCGAACTAACGGGTTCCACCAGAGAGGCGGGGAGGCAGGCAGACTTGCCGACGTGAAAGAGTGTCAGTCGAGAAAATTCCAATGTCTCCGCTGGGCTGGAGCTGTACTACAGTCTGTATCTGCTGATGACAGAATCGACACACGGTTGAGGTGGCCACCTAAAAACTTCCCCGCACGCGCGTCTAGAAGTCTGTATCTCTTTGGAAGCATGGTCAACACCCATCGAAAAGTAATACGTACACCGTACCAGCGCTGTCTGCCACTTTCCACGTCCGCAAACCTGGCAATGCACAAGATAGAGATCAGGCTAGCGCGCCAATAATTCATTTCGCAGCGTAAATCTGACAACCATCCGCCCCCACGCTTTCGCTTCCTTTCACCACTTGCAATGGGCGCATAATATCTCGTGTTATGCATCATGCCTAATAACCGAGTGATGTCCGTGCTGGAAGACTTCACATCGTATGAGCTGACACAGAAGCACTCCGGATAGAGGAGGCCGAGGAGTAAGAATACCTAAAATAAGGCGAAGCCAAAGATGGAATCAATGATCTGCATCAACGAAACAAAGCTTGCTGACAGAACAGACAGAGAAATATAACTTTCAATCAACTACCCTTCATCAATGTCACAATGGTACCCTGATGAGCCACGGTCTCGACAGTCAGTGTACATGGAGTACCATACAACGACCTGAACAGTAGATTGGAGTCCTTTCAAAAGTACCTTCGGCTCTCGTTACTGATGCTGTTTTCGACTGCGCGTTCTGCTCATCATCCCGATTTCTCATGATGATCAGTCGCATGCCGAGCGATCAACCAAGCACGATAACTTCGATTGATCCTTCTGAAGCGCTGTGCACTCCAATTGTGTTATAGGTCAGAGAAGAGGTCTGGTATGATGGTTGCGTCTCAACAATTTCCTGCAGAGCCGCTCCTGGCCGCTATGCCTTCGCTGTCTAATTGCTGTTGATTCCGGAATCTAATGTGCTACGTCTTCACTCATGCTACCTTTTCAACGCTCACTGTTCTTGTATGGTCCAACATGAGCTGTGGTGTTTCATTGCATTCACAGTTGCTCCCTCTCCTCCATGACCTGGTTTCCGGTTTGAGCACACCTCGAAGACTCGCGTCGCTCGGTATCTTGGGCGCCAGATCTTCTGGTGCTGGAACTATTCCTCAACACACTACCGGCAGATGTGAACAAGGCTATGCTTGCTCATAGGCGCAACCTTACGGTCCATAGAGAAGTCTGACATGTCTGCACTCTAACGTATGGAAGAATGGACAGTCCAAGACGTTCCGACGAAGGCAGTTATGGAACGATTTTATGGTTGACAACTCGCTAGTGGACCGATTTATCTCTGGTAAACCGAACCGTGGCACGCATCTACAAACCGACAACAGAGTCGGGGTAGCAGTGCTCTTGTTCCCAGGGTTACAACCACCCCTGAGCACAAGGTGGCCGCTCGCTCTGATACCATGACTTCCATTAAAGCGACCGTCTTTGCTGTTTTTATTGCTGCATTAGCTTTAGTTTTTCTGAGAGCTGGACTGAGCTTTCCTGAACCTTCCCCTAGTATATAATAACAAGATCAGCATGGCTAATTTACGCACCTCAAACACTGCGCTCTCCCCGACTCTGCCGTTCTCCGACCGATCCTCCTCACCCCTACTCCATCGTGACCTCGGAGCGTATCGACCTCCGGCGTCAGACACTAATGATGAACCCGGATCTATACTGACCCTACGGGACACCCCTCGTCTCCACCGTTTCCATCGTATCCCCCGGTCTACGGACCTCATCCGAGCAGGAATCCTTACTGCCCTGGCCCCATCGACCATATCCACCCTACATTCCAACTCGCGCGAGTGCTCTATCTGCGCTTGCGACTATGGAACCTCGGTTAACAATGCCGATGTGAAGAGGTCGGTACAACTGAGGTGCAAGCACGTCTTCTGTGAGGACTGCATAATGACCTGGTTCCAGCCGAAAAATGGCGGACCGGTCGCGACGTGTCCAATGTGTCGAACAGCGCTCTTTGAGCATAGGCGACACGAGCAGCTAGAAGTTGACGTTGGGGAACCATTCGGCGTTCCCTGGCACGAGACTTGGCGGAATCCGAACACCCTCGCGGACGCGATCAGAGGATTCTCATACCCGGCTCCTTCGACGGTGCAGGCAGCACGCGCGCGTGTAAGGCTGCTGGGCCGGGCGCACGAGACAGCGCTTGAAATGGCGCAACAAATGATACGCGCACGAGCATCGACGCCGACTGCGCCATAGAAGAGGGCGCAAGCACTCCTGGCGTAGCGGCTGGTCCGGGAAGCACTTTCTCCATTCACTGCGGACTTCCCGTTGTTTCCAAAGTTGCGACATGTAAATCCGCGAAATGCACCGCCGCTAGCACAGCCTCTGCCACTATTTCCAAGAGTGTGATGGCTGTTAGAGTCCCTCGCCTTCACCACCCTTGGCCCCACGGGACAGGACGCCGTCGCGCATTCGTGACGTAACGTTGGGAAGAACGCCAATGCGAGCAGGTTAAACGAGCAGAGGAGTGATTCCCCCTTTCGAAGCACTGTCCCCCTGGCGCCGACGGCCCGCCATGTGAGGTTGCAAGTACTATCGACACTACGACAGCGCCTGGCATTAGTGGCAAGCGTGCGCAACACGTCGAAGCCCATTACGGCTTTCAGTCCTGCCATGCAGAAGAATGCCTCGCTACTCCGCAACCTCTTCTTCTCTATCAAATCGTCAGCCAATCCGGTGCACCACATACCAAACATGCTTCTCTGATGCCACTACACGCTTGACGCCGCTAATGACGACCAAATCGACGCTTCCTGGTTCTGCGATCGAGGGTGGTTCTACATGTGTGCACTCCCCAGCGCGGCTGCACGGGACCAGGTCGTCGCCCACGCGATGGTCAACACGCCCGAATGGTGTATGGACGGATTCTTCTGAGATTCGGTGGACAAGTGCGATGGGCAGAGTACGCTCGTGCGGAACGCGGAATGGCGCACAAAGTTGATCTTTAGGGAACAATGAGCCGAGGTTGATTAAGATGCAATGTTGAGGCATGGGATTCTTATCGAGACTGCTTATCGGCATGAAAATCGTGGTTGCGGTTTGTGTACGTCAGAGAGTAAAACATGACTAGGACGAAACATAGAGAATTTATCGAAAGATTCGCCAGTCTTTCGTTACCTTAGGTCGAGCGTCTGACGCTAGGCCCTCTAGAAGACCCATTCTGATTCCCGGCGAGGTGTACGGGATGGCGAAATTAGAAGGAATCTGCCGAGAAGGAAACAGACGAGACTAGAAGATTTGAAGAGGGTGCTTTCAAGTTTGGTGCCGGAGTATGCATCGCGGTAGAAACCACTAATCAGCAGCCATCCTTCGAGCATGATGACAGTATCTTGGCTTTGTGACGGAGAATATGGGCAGTCTTTTTTGAGTACGTAGACAAATCGGATACGACGTGATGCCACACCTCTCGCCTAAAACTCCAACCCAATGCAATGCTCTCCATTGTACAATCCACCTCATCGTAGACTCCCTTTATCAGCCTTTTCTCTCATCTCTCTCGTCCTCTCGACATTGAATTTAGGTTCCAATAGTCCGACCTGCAGTTGACTGTCAGCCCACATCTAGACATGCTCCTCACTCGGCATCAACCAATACTACAGCCCCACATACCATACTCAACAACCTCCACGCCGGATCACTCGGCTGCGCACCCACACCCAACCAGTACTTCGCCCGCGCGGTATCCAGCTTGATATCTTTGAACTTTCTTCCCTCGCCGCCTTGAGGTGTCTTCGGCAGCGGATCGTAGGTGCCGAGGACTTCGAGAGGTTTGGAGTTGCGCGCCGTTCTAACCTCATCAGCTTCTTCTCCTTCTCCCAAACACATCAAGAAAGTTTGGAGAGCCAGGAAAGGGCGGGCAGGGACTGGACGTTTGTGGAGGGCCAACCTACCGCGCATGTGCCACGACTATGTTGTAAAAGGGCGCGTGCTTCTTTCCGAAGCGCGCAAGGCGGATTTTGACGACCATTGCTGGATTGCTCGACGCTGGCGCATCGATGGAGTGATTCGAGGTTCGATGGAAAACAGATGCCCAGAAGGAGGTTGCGGGACGGAGCGGACCACCGAGCGGAGAGAGCACGTGCTCCATATTCTTCTCGCCCTTCTTGACATGGTCAAATTGTTTCTGCACTGGACAATTTGACCTGTCTTTCAGGCGCCAGTAAGCTTGGTAGTATTGCATTGCTGCATGAGGAGCTGGCTGCTACGTTTGGTGTATGTTCTAGCATTGGTGGTTAAGGTACAGGAAGTGACATCATCTCAATTGCGTTCTACTCTATTATGAAGCTCTATCCTGTCTCCATCTTCAACTAAATTCTCATTTGTCTCCTCGAAAATTGTCGGCACTCCAACAAATCAGCATGGCCCTCCGAGTAAGCAACCTCCTACCTTCCACCTCACCTCACATTCTCACGAACCTCAGACCCTCGGCGCCAAAGCCGCCGCCCAACTCGATTCAGACCTGATGTCCAGCGGCGCCTTCTCCTTGGACCAGCTCATGGAGCTCGCCGGCCTCTCCGTCTCGCAAGCGCTTTACAAACTCTCGCCCCCTTCCTCCGCACCACGCGTCCTCATTGCGTGCGGCCCCGGCAACAACGGCGGCGACGGGCTGGTCGCGGCGCGGCACCTGTTCCACTACGGATACAAGCCGACCATGTACTATCCCAAGCAGAGCAAAAACGAAATCTACGAACGGCTGGCGACGCAGCTCAGACAGCTCGACATACCGTTCACGGAGGATTTTGACAAGGCGGCGCAGCAGACTGACTCCATCGTGGACGCCATCTTCGGCTTCTCCTTCAGCGGCGAGGTGAGGGAGCCGTTCCCAAAAGTCATCGAGGCGCTGCGCGATGCGAAGGTGCCTGTGCTGGCTGTCGATGCGCCGTCGAGCTGGAATATCGAGGATGGGCCACCGGATAGTGGGCCCGGGAAAGGGTTTATGCCTGATGCACTGATTAGCTTGACGGCGCCGAAGCCGTTGGTGAAGTGGTTCAAGGGAAGGCATTTTGTTGGGGGGAGGTTTTTGAGTCAGGGCGTGGCGGCTAAGTACGATTTGGACGTGCCGAAGTACGAAGGAATTGATCAGATTGTGGAGGTTCCGGTGAGTGAGTTGAAACTATGATATGGAGTAATTCTTGTGCAAGGGCAGACTGGGGAAGTGTGAAGGGCAAGGAAGATACCAAACGGTTGCCACTAGTGCTGTGGCGAACGGGGAGAGTTACAGCTAAGAAAGCGTACGATTACGAACGAACAACGATGAAATCAATCGAGCATGTGTATCGGATTGAAGATCGTGCCAGCCGCCTGGACACTTGAACGAGAATCCTGGTTGACCGATAAGGACTCAAAATCTACAACATGCCAATAAATCATACATGTACTCATAAAAGCCAGAACGGAACCTATTGCGTCTTGGAAAAGGCAGCGCTGTTGTCGCTTCCAGCTCCGCTCTCCACTTGCGCCGCCTTTGGTGATTCAGGCGCTCGCTCCGCCACACTCGCCTTTCCCAGCACCCCTTCCCTCTGCATCTGCACAGCCGTGTGGTTCGTCAAATACTGACTCGCGTCCTTGATGAAGCACGCCCCTATAATCGCAATAACGCCAAAAGGAATCGTTGAATAAAAAACCATGCGAAACGCATACGCATACGAATCCCTCACCGCCAACGCCACTTGGGATTGCACGTCTGCGGACAAGTCGAAGGCGTCGAAGGCCCCAGGGATACCGTCAGCGTTCTGCAGCGCCGCCGGTATCAGTTCGGCGAGGATGGAAGAGGGCAAGTCGTTCCAGAACACGACTTCCGCAAGCCGCTTGGGCACTTCGCGCCCCGATACGCTGTGGAGGATGGTGTTGAATATTGCGTTTCCGAACGCACCGCCCGCGCTGCGGAACGTGCCGATCAGACCCGACGCGACGCCGATGTGGCGCAGCGGCACGTTGAGGCCGACTAGAACGTAGCAGACCAGAGTGAGGAGGGTGAAGGGCCCGTTGCCGAAGAACTGGAAGGCCATCCAGGCGGCGCGGTTGCTGGGTACGACGGCGGCGTACAGGCCCACGAAGACGGTTTGCAGGACCAGCATCACGATGACCTGCAACTTGAGGTGGCCCAATTTGCCCATGAAGAGGCAGACGAGCCCACCGAAGAAGAGCTGCCCGAAGCCGTTGGGAAGCTGCACCCAGCCGATTTCCATCGGGTCGTTGGTGAAGCAGTACATGGTTGCTTGCGGGAGGAGGCCAGCCATGGAGTAAAAGATCATACCCGCAACAAAGACGGATATGACTTCGAAAATAACGAGTTTGAAGACGGGGAGCGGGAAGAAGGGGTTCTTGGCGAGCGTGAAGTCGTAGATGAAGCAGGCGGCGAGGGTAAGGACGCCGACTACGATAGGCGCGATGGTTGAGGCGCTGCGCCAGGGGTGTGAGGGGCTGCCGGCCCAGGTCAGTCCGATCATGGTGATTGTCAGACCAACGGTATACAGCACGAAGCCAATCCAGTCGAGTTCCACAAGCTCTTGCATGCGCGATTTCTCAAAGTCGTACTGCGGCCGTGAGGGTGGAAAGTAGAAGAGAAGCGTCCCAAGTAGGCTCACGGCGCCGTATATCGTGCCAATAATGTAGCACCAGCGCCATTTTAGCTGTGTGTTCAGGTCCAACGCCGTGGCTATCAGCACACCAGCGGTTGCCCAGGGGACGGTCAGATTAAATTCGGAGAAGCCGATGCCGGTTCCTCTGCGCCAATTAGCGTCTACAAGCGTGTTGCTGTTGTCTGACATACCGCCACTTATTGGGAAGCATCTCTGATATACCAGCGTAAGAGACAAAGATGATACCACATCCAAATCCTATAATCGTCGATCCAGCCGCGACTGTGAGCGTGGTATGCGCGGTAGCTGAGACTATGGATCCGACAATTGCAAGGACTTCGCCAGTAATGACGGTGTATCTTCGCCCGAAGATGTCGCTGAGGCTGCCGGCAAGCGAGAAAGAGACTGAAGAAGCAATTGACCAGCCCCCTAGTATCCATGTCACATCTGCTGTGTCGCCCAAGTCATTCCCTATGGGTACCAGGATGCCGGAAACGAGGATGAAGCCGAGCGCGATAGGACAAACGTATGACAGCGTTAGCGACTGGACCTGTCAGCGCATTGTTCGGTGGGTCGGAGACAAGGTACACGCACTGCGACCGCGAGTGTAGTTGCGAGCGTCAGCTTCCTCGCCTCTTCCGGGTTATCCTCAATCGCAGCTCGATGCGGGTCATCGAGATCCAGAGGTGCTCCGTCATGTTTGTTGTTCGTTTGCGACGGTCGCGTACTCTGGTTCGAGAGTCGTTTGGAGACTTCCTTCAGGTTGACGGGACCTTTGGCCGCCATCTCATGGACGAGAACGAGTGACGCGCGGACAAGCGCAAAAGCCAAGGAAAAGTGCACCGCACAGCATCTATAAGGTTATCACATGGAAAGGACAAGAAACTGGCGAACCTTGCTTATGTGCACAAATATGGTATACGAGATAGGACATGTCAAGTCGAGACATGGTAGTGAATCTGGGAACTCCCTCTGGTACCTTGTATCGTGCATTGCGTGCCTCGAGATCATTAAGGGCGTTGCACCCCCCATGTTGGATATAGTATCCACCGATAGATTCACCCTGGGCGTAGATCCGGGGGAGTGACTTGACTAGGACATTGCATCACAGTTTGCTTTTTGGGCGAAGGAGGCTTGGAGCATATTGAGGATCGCTCTACTATTAGCAAGCCCCTGAAGGTATTCCAACACATACTGGCTGTACAATTGATCGATGTTAGGCGTTTGTAGCAGAAGCACGGAGATGTTGATGTATAAGGAGACCTTCAGACGGGGTTTGAAGCTACTCCGAATGCGCTTGCTCTTGGCATTCTCAACCCTCAATCTGGAACATGTGCGCAAGGTTGACCATGGCGAAGCAATCTATTTTTCCGGGTAACAGTATGTTCGTAACGTGCATGCACCGGGAATAGACACGTTTCGATCTGCCGGCAAGAAGAATAAACGGTGGCTCGACAGAAGCTCCCCAGGGATGAGTAGCGCAAAGACTGGGTATGAGGTGGCGACCCGGTTATGTCGAGAGCGTCATGAGCACTCTGGTCGTTCGCTGAAATCCGCTTGAGCTTCTAACTGGGCTTTAAAGGAGTATTGGTTCGTCTCAGAACCTTGTCGAATGAGGATGATCTACGTAGTACTGCTTGAAATCATGGCAGATCGCATAACCACTAGCATCCAGCTCCTTCTTAATTCTCGGGTCATCGTTTGCCCTCTTAACCATATTCATGAACGGATCCGTATCAGGCAGACTCGCAGCGTCCGCGGTAGCCATCCTCTGGAAGTTGCCGCTAGAGATCGGATTGATCAGCTCATGCCACTTCTTTCTCCTCACCTCGTCATACTTGTCAAGGATCGAGTCGTCGGCTTTCCCCTCATAGAGTCCGATAAGGCAATCTGAAAGACCGCCAACGTCGACCAGTCCACCCACAAGGCCAAGGCCTCCAAATGGATTGCAAAGATGCGCTGCATCAGCGGCTAGCAACACTCTACCAACTCTGAATTTTTCTGCGCAGCGCTGGTGGATTCTGTAAGGGCTACACCTCGTGAGTTTATAGTCTTCCGGCTTGGGATTCCCGGGAAGCATAACTTCGAACTTCTTCGGTTGATTCGCGGCACATTCTTCAACGCTTAGGCCTGTATCTTCACCATACGACACTCGCCACAGGCCGTCGCGTGTGATTCGAGCTGCCATATAGTAATGTTCCGGGTGTATGATGAAGTTGATATCGCCATAACCGAACTTATGGAGGTCGTAGTACACCTGTCATGTCAGTCAAGAATAGCAAATCGAAGGGCAGCATTTACATCTGTCGCTACGATCTGGGCGTCCCAAGTGTGGCCGTCAAACTTATCGCCAAGCAGTGATTTACGAACTTGACTGTTAGCACCATCAGTGCCAATTACGTAGTCTCC
>Ga0115846_100024_pt1 | contig 56725 bp, 51 predicted proteins | sample InSIn5gowninarea_2_FD_83860 | JGI IMG/M metagenome (GOLD analysis project Ga0115846, IMG submission 83860) | reverse complement strand
ATTATCTCAGATCGCGGATGTTTGTGACCTGCGATTCCAAGCTGTACAGTGTATCCAAACGAAGGATCGAAGGCGAGAGCTTTGTCTCAAGCTCAAAAGAAGACATAAAGCGCATTTGGATCACCGAGCTCCATACTCAGGACTTAGCACAACCCAAGATCGATACAATTGCTCGACTAGGGCCAAATTTGTCTGCTGGGACAGAAGGCGGCTTGCTTCTCATATCTGACGAGAACATCTTACTAGTTGGTCTCAATCATCAGGCAAAAGCAGTTCCGCGCTACTTAAGCATCACTGGAACGCCTTCGAGAATGATATACTCTGACAGACTTGAGGTCTTCATCGTTGGTGCATGTGTCGCAGGTAAATCTACGCTACTCTTGATTGATCCAGACACAGGAAATGACCTCTCGAGACCGGTCGTCGACAAAACAGGTTCAGATCTTCCGTACATATCCGGCCTTGGCAACGCTCGCGAGTTAATTCTCGAGCTCTTTGAATGGTACTTTGTTAAAGAAGGTAAAGCTTGGCACTTCATCATTGTGTGCACAGATGCGGGGAGCCTACTTTTCATCTCCACCTTAAGGAAAGAGGAAAAGATCAAAGAGGCTCTGGAGGATCCAGATGTAGGTGAGCGCCACGATAACTCACTTATCACCTCGCAGATCCGGTGCTGGAAGAAATACAAAGTCAAAGCCAAGGGCCCGATATGCTCAGCAGTCGGCTGCAATGATGGCATCATCTATTCGGCGGGCAATAAGCTGTATTATGAGGCTCTTGACACTATACAGAAGAAGTTCGTCACCATTGCAACACACCAATTACCTTCACGAGCCATTTCATTAGCTGTGTATGGAGGTATATTGTACGCGTTAACATTGGAACACTCCATGGAAATGCTTGAGTTACCCACTGGTAGCGATCCCACTTTTAAAGTCACGCACAGTGCTCAACGTGCATGCAACGGGCTTCATAACATCATCGCAAAAACCACCACATATGATGACCACATTCATATCATAGCCGATAAGTTGCACTCGATTGCGGGTGTGTGGCCAAGCAAAGACTGGGCGTCAAATTCGCTCAATACCATCTTTGAAGCAAGACTGCCTTATTCTGTCCTGAGGTTCCGCTCCGGATATACAACACCTGTTTGGGACTCAAGGTGCATGGACTTCAAAGCGGCGAAAGAGCTTGGCATAGTTGACACGACTGGGAAGCATGCCGAGATCCTGGGTATTGCGCTGGACGGCTCTGTATGCCGCTTCAGCATCCTCGATGAACGAGCCTGGACTTTTTTGAGATTCTTGTACAACCTGGCTCTGAATTCTCCTATAATTTGCGAGTTCACCCATGATGAGGTATCCATCCTGCCTCAGCCGATCAAAGAGCCGAAGGAGATGATGCATGTGGATGGCGATGTCCTGAAACGCGTCTTGGAGACTAGAGCGTTGGAGGAACTGCTCGGTTATGGAAATGCCGAGACCAAGCGGACAACTGAGATTATCTCGTGGTTCATTGACTCGCTCTGTCTCCTGCATGGAGCTTCAATGGAGAGAGCATTACCTCTGGGCAAGCTGATTACGCGAGCTTATGAAGACTTGGAATACTACTTACGGCCTGTAATATAAGAGGGCTGGGTGCTAAGAAGGTATTCATTCCTGTGTGGATAACAACACTAGTAGTATACAATGTCGAGTTAGATCAATGTCCGATAGATTCCATGCTCATCTGCTATGCTGTGTTTCGGATGCTTGGGGCCAGCATAGAAGTAAGCCTTGATAGGGTAAGATTGTATGTACCCTAAGGGACGCAGTCGAGAGGCTGTTGTAAGTCGTATATCAACGGCTATATCTCGTAAGATATGTCGCCAGTAAGCCATTCGTCATTCAAGAAACAAAGTTTATGTTCACAAAGTGTATTTATTGTCTTTGTCTCACTGTCGTACTTGTAATCTGGCGCGATTTAGGAAGCTAACGATGCGGATAACTGTCGGGCCGATGACCAGCCTTGGCCCCACTGCACCATTTACAACTTCAACAATTAATCCTCAGCTTCAATATGATTCTGCCACACGCTGGAGAGTCTTGAACGTGTACGCTAGACAAGCTTGTCGAATAACGCAAGCGTGTTCCCATCGTCTACTGTTGTCTCCCGATCGTGACTCTGAGCAGATGAGAGAGCTTCTGGATCCGATTTACCACCCCAAGCTTCCACTGGTAGATTCTGCATCTTGGCACAATGGCGCCCAAGAAGAAGGGCAACAAAAACGCCGACGATGATTGGGAACCAGAGGCTGAGACGGCCAGCCCAGCACTTCAGGCCGATATCGCCAAAGATGCGCCAAGTGAGGCGGATGCCGAGGACGAGTTCCCAGCAGGAGGACTAATGGCTATGATGCGAAAGAAGCAGAAGAAAGGCAAAAAGGGAAAAGCCGACGAACTGGTCGAAGGCGAAGATCCGATTGCTATGGATGACCAAGCCACGTCCGATAAAGCACCAATAGAGGCTTCCATAGACGATGAATTTACAATACCAGACAAGAAGAATAAGAGCAAGGGTTCTGCGCCTGTGAAGGATGAGAATGGGGATGAGGACGAGAGGGGCGCAGACGGGAAGGTTCTGACCAAGGCTCAAAAAGAGAAGCTGAAGAAAGAGCGAGAGAAGCAGAGGAAGAAGGAGAATGTAGGTTGAAGCTTCTGTGACGCATGGCATATGCTTACGGTCTACAGGCGGCCAAAAAGAAGACAACAACTCCTACCGTCAAGAATGAACCTGAAACTGCAAAGTATGAAGCTGAGGCTGTGGTCGCGGAAGCCATAACTTCAAAGCCAGCAGCCAAGGGTAAGAAAGTACCAGCCGCCTTGGCAAAGTTACAAGCCCAGCAAGAGAAAATACGGAAAGAAGAAGAGGAGCGTGCTAGGAGAGATGCGGAGGAGAAAGCTCGCATAGAAGAGGAAGAGCGTCGAGAGGCCGAGGAAGAGAGACGGCGAGAAGAGGCCAAGGCGTTGAGGAAACAACGTGAGAGGGAAAGGATAGAGCAGCAGAAGAAAGAGGGCACATATCTCACCAAGGCACAACGAGAGGAAAAGCTTCGAAATGAGATGAAGTTGAAGCAGATGATTGAGGCAGGTGTTAAGGTCGGTGGGCCACAAGACGGAGAAAAGAAGAAGATTGTCTATGACACCAAGAAGAAAAAAGGAGGCAAAAGAAATCCACAAGAGATCAAGGTGAATATCTTCGAATTTTCTATATGTTTAAGGATCTAATCATCATTCTAGGCCGAGGAAGAGAAATTACTCGCCGAAGCAGCGCAGCGAGCAAAGCAGCAAGCGGAAAAGGTAGCTACAGAAGCCAAGGCAAAGGCAGAAAAGGAAGCTGCTGAAGCTGCTGTTAAGCAAGCAGCGGAAGAAAGCGAGCTTGATGACGATTGGGAGGTCGCTGCTGCTGACGACGACTCGGACCTCAAAGAAAGCTGGGATGTTGACTCAGAAGAAGAATTAGAGAAGAACCAGGCGGCGCTAGCTGCTGCGAAGCAGTCCAAATCTTCCACTAGGGAAGACGAACAGTCAGATACAGACTCAGTGGAATCAGAAGAGTCCTCGGAAGACGAAGAGACCAGCGCAGCTCAGGCAGCCTTAGCGATACGGAAGAAGGAAGCAGCAGAACGACGAGAAAAGGCACACGAAGCTGCAATGGCAGCAAGGTCCACGGACAATCTACGATCACCTATCTGTTGTATTCTCGGACACGTCGACACTGGCAAGACAAAGCTTCTCGATAAGATTCGACAGACCAACGTACAAGAGGGCGAAGCTGGGGGTATCACTCAACAAATTGGGGCTACATACTTCCCAGTCGAAGCGATCAAGCAGAAGACGGCAGTAGTCAACAGAGATGACAGCTTCGATTTCAAGGTACCTGGGCTGCTAGTGATTGATACACCCGGTCACGAGTCGTTCTCCAACCTCAGATCTCGTGGCTCTTCGCTCTGTAACATCGCTATCCTGGTTGTCGACATTATGCATGGACTCGAACCACAAACTCTGGAATCAATGAGACTTCTTCGAGATAGGAAGACACCGTTCATCGTCGCTCTCAATAAGATCGATCGTTTATATGGCTGGAGACCTGTTGCCAACAACAGCTTCCAAGACAGCTTGGCTTTGCAAAACAAGGGCGTCATGAACGAATTCGAGAAGCGACTCTCGGACACTAAGATAGCATTTGCCGAACAAGGCTTCAACGCCGAGCTATTTTACCAGAACAAATCTATGGCCAAATACGTCTCCCTTGTGCCAACGTCCGCGCATACTGGAGAAGGTATCCCAGATATGCTTAAATTGATTGTTCAACTAACTCAAGAACGCATGGTGGGCTCCCTGATGTACCTTTCCGAAGTCCAATGCACAGTCCTCGAAGTAAAAGCTATCGAAGGCTTTGGCATGACCATCGATGTTGTTCTCTCGAACGGTGTCCTCCATGAAGGCGATCGCATCGTCCTGTGCGGAGTTGAAGGTGCTATAACTACCAATATTCGCGCCCTTCTCACTCCAGCACCCTTGAAAGAACTTCGTCTCAAATCCGCTTACGTCCACAACAAAGAAGTTAAGGCCGCCCTAGGGGTCAAGATTAGTGCTCCTAGTCTCGAAGGCGCCATCGCCGGTTCTCGCCTCATGGTTGTTGGTCCTGACGATGATGAGTCTGATCTCGAAGCTGAAGTGGAATCTGACTTGGGCGCTCTTTTCTCCCGAGTAGAGAAGTCCGGTCGTGGCGTCACAGTCCAAGCTTCCACTCTTGGATCCCTGGAGGCTCTCCTCGATTTCCTTAAAGTCTCGAAGATCCCAGTTGCGAATGTGGGTATCGGACCAGTCTACAAACGCGATGTCATGAACTGCGGCACCATGCTCGAAAAAGCAAAAGACTTCGCAGTGATGCTCTGCTTCGACGTCAAAGTCGACAAAGATGCTCAACAGTATGCTGATGAGCAGGGCATCAAGATTTTCACGGCGGATATCATCTATCATCTTTTTGATGCGTTCACTAAACACATGTCAGAGATCATGGAGAAGAAGAAAGAGGATTCCAAGTTACTTGCTGTGTTCCCTTGTGTGTTGAGCCCTGTGGCCGTTTTCAATAAGACAGGTCCGATTGTTGTCGGCGTGGATGTCACGGAGGGAAGTTTGAAATTACATACTCCTATTGCAGCTGTGAAGCAGAACCCGGTCACGGGTGTGAAGGAGATTATCAATATCGGACGGGTGTACGTCCCCTTTTTTTCCTATCCACCGCCCCCAAATCATCATGCACATTCCAAGCTAATTTGACCTCATAGCACCGGTATCGAGCGCGATCACAAACAAATCCAAATCTGCAAGAAAGGGCAACCCTCCGTAGCAGTGAAGATCGAGATGGGTGGTCATCAGCCAACTTATGGACGACATTTGGAGGAGAGAGACACGCTGTATTCGCTGATTAGTAGGGCGAGCATTGATACATTGAAGGAATTCTATAGGAGTGATGTCAGTAACGATGAGTGGTTGCTGATTAAAAAGTTGAAACCGTTGTTTGATATTCCTTAAGCGAAGGAAGAGTAAGGAGATATGGACAAGCCTGGGATTTGGATGGAGGGTGGTATGCGAGTAGCTTGAAAGTGGTGGAAGGAAGGAGAAAAGTTGATACACATCTTGCACATACATGTCATCTGGCGCTTGCATGCTGTCTCTCTACTCTGTCAGGCATTACAATGATCCTCTGGAGAGTGGTTGGACATAGAGAATTATAGATGAATGCCTGAGCCCTCCGCCTCACCATCTGCTGTCAGTGAGTTCGATAACCTTCAAATTCACGGCTTGTGTAGTAAGGAGAAGCTTCACGCTCCCAACAGACATATACATCAAGCATGGATAGCCAAGGTAATGAAGTAATGACTTTAATAGCATCCATCTATCTTCTTTTGTGCATCGCCATCTATAAACGCGCCGAAAAAACTATGAATCAACCATGTCTTTCAGACTCGACGAGACTGAGAAAGGCAAGTCCTCAACGCTGAGAACACAGCCTCTCCACTCCGTGCCATCTCCGGCTTCTCTCACTCACATTGCTCATAATCACATCATGCCCTATACCCCCTTCAAATCGTCCAACCTCATTTCTCCTCCTCCTCTGGCTCCACAATCTCATCCGGCTTCGTACTCTCGAGATCAGGCATATCCTCATCCGGTTTGTTCGCAGCCTCCTGAGCCATAGCAGCCTTCTTTGCAGCCTCAGCTTGCTCCCTCTTCTTTGCGGCCTCAGCATCGGCCAGAGCTTGCGCGGCTTGACGCTCCTCCTCGATCTTGTCGAAGTAGCGTTGGACTATGGGTCCGGCTACGGAGCGGATCTCGTCCATCTTAGCAACATAGACAGCTTTGGTGGCGTCTTCGCCTTCATCGTAGAGCCAGTCCTGCATAGAATATGAGAAATAATCGTTTGATCATCAGGTTTAGCTTACCTCGCTTGCCTCAAGCTTAGCCTTCAATTTGGTCTTCTCCTCCTCACTTGCAAACTCAGCATACTGGTCATCGATCTTGTTCCTCATATCATAGATGTAAGTCTCAAGCTCGTTTTTCTTCTCTTCGGTATCGGCCACAAGCTTATCTTCCATCATCATAGAGTTTTCTTGCTCCGCACCGGCTTCTTTCTGGGGTTGATCCATCGAAGCTGTACCGGCTGAGATAGGAAGGTCGCCTTTTCGCACTTGTTTCTTGACTTTGCGTGTCTTGGGCTTCTCATCGGTATCCATGGCCTGACGCTTAGTCAGTATGCCCTTAAACATTGAACCAATTCGACTCACATCTCCCTCCTTCTTCTCATTCTCTTTCTCCTTGTCTTCGGGTACCGGCTCTTCAACCTCCACATCTTCAACGAAATAACCTTGCTCCACGTTCAAGATACCATGCAAGTTCAAGCGGGCCTTGAGCTTGCATATCATAAAATCATCCTTGGAGTCTGCCTTGACGCCTTTGACTGAAAATCGACCAATCCAAGGGTTGATCTTGCCTGGTAGCAGTTCGGGTTTCGCGTATTTGGCCTCGAGCTGGAATGGGTCCTTGCGGTAAAAGGTTAGGATCTTGGTTGATGGCATGACATTCCCCTTGTTGAAAACCGTCAGGCTAGTATCTTCATCCGGAATCTCGGGTGACTTCTCCCAGCAGAACTCAATCGGGTAATTGACGACGTCGTGAATCGCAAAATCTCGGACTCGAAACACAGGTGAGAGAATAGCACAGCTGAAAGCACAACCTCGAGCGATGGCCTCGTCTTGGTTTAGTGTGAATGACAGAGTCTTGCCAAAGAATTTTTGAATGCGGTCTTTAAGGGCAGGGACACGTGTGCAGCCACCAACAAGTTCAATGATGTCGATATCCTCCACCTTGAGCTTAGCTTCAGCCAGTGCTTGCTCGAGGGGAACGTGGACTCGCTTTAGAAGAGGCTCGACAAGCTTCTCCAAATCTTCCCTGGTCAATGTAGTCGAAACATCAACATCATTCATCAAGGACTCGATGTTGAGCGGCGCTTGGAGGTTGGCGGACAGAATCTTCTTCAACTTCTCTGCGGCAGCCTGAATACGAACCACAGCCTTGCCATTCTTCTTGACATCAATCTTGTACTTCTCCTTGAACTCTGCTGCGAAGTGATCCACGAGGGCTTTGTCGAAGTCTCGCCCACCAAAATGTCTGTCGTACGCAGTAGACTTGACAGCCAATTCTCCCTTTTTGAACTCCACAACCGAGCAGGTGAATGTACTATGACCGATATCAACGAAAGCAACGCGACGAGCCTTTTCTTCAGCCGTAGGAAGGTCAAGCTTTGTGATACCGTATCCCAGCGCAGCCGCAGTAGTATCGTTCATCAAACGAAGAAGCTTGAGCCCAGCGATCTCCGAGGCATCCATCAAGCTTCGACGCTGCGCATCCGTAAACCAGGCAGGTACGCTCATGACAATGTCAGAGACCGGAAGCTTCAACTCCGCCGAAGCCGTGGCCTTGATCTTGCCTAAGAACATGGCTACTAGTTGAGTAGCATTGTATCGCTGCTTGTTGCCCAGATAGGTCACCTCGGCACCGACTTGGCCATTGATGTCGACGAGGGGAGCAGAGACGAACTCTTGCTCAATCTGTACATCTGGATCTTTGAGAGTTCGGCCAGCTAACCGCTTCAGAGATCCGATCGTGTTCTTGAGATTCGAGATTTCTTGGGTCTTCGCAGCTTCGCCGATATAACGAGATTTAGGTCCAAAACCGACGAGGGATCTTTTGTGGTGTTAGCTGATATATACAACAAAGTAGAGCTGTCGAATGATAGCGACTTACGGTGTGGCTCGGTTGGAGACTTCATTTGTGATCTAATCAGGTTAGCACGAGACATTATGCTGACGGCGAGTTTGTATGTATCTACATACAACATCAACACCGCGATTCCTGGCGACAGCTATGACGGAATTGAGAGTTCCGAAATCTAGGCCAACCTGCACATCTCCACGTCAGTATGGCTGCATCGCGTGGGGGGGAAAGTTAGGACACATACGACACTCATCGTGACGATGTCTCACCAAGCGGTGGAGTCTTATCGGGAAGGTTTGTTGATAGCTGGTGGGGCAGCAACAAGAAGCGCCAGAGTGAGCGCAGAGCTTATGCGAGGGACGCCGATAGTTGCGACAGAAGGGACAAGCCCTCGTGAGGAGGGAGTACAGTATTATAGTGGTAGTGGTGGTCTTGTTGTTTTGTTGACTCGTTCTCTTGTTCTCTGCCACGACTTGTTTGTACTTATGGTATTTGTGTGTTTGATCCCCCAAAGGCCCCAAGAAATTTCGACGCTAGCACCGCCACACGAGGCTGAAATCGAAATGCAAGAAACTTCGAGAAAGTGAGAGAAAGCATGGATGGGCTGGGCAACGTGGGCAAGGTGGAAAGCAATACATCGTCCATTCATCCATACAGTCAGGATCATACTCGGGAAGCAGTGGCAGTCGTGATCTTATTCATCTCCATTTATCTATACTCGCTCGACCTTGAGCCCCAAAGAACTGGCTAGATCGATCACATACAACACGTAAGCGTATTGTGCTTCTGTTCATTGCCTCATCCAGTCATACTGTCATCATCCCCATCTCTGATCTGCTCGGGTCATGAAGAAAGCAAGGCTCTGTAGTCGTATCTATAAAGCATAGCTACATAAATCATACAACACTCGTAGCTCGTACTGTAGCACCAAACATCGGCTACCAATGTACAGTCAGTCAATCTCGTGTTGATTCTCTCAGCGCTCAAGATTTCGAAGAGTCCTCCCTGTACCCAGATGTCTTAAGCTCTGCTTCAGACAGCTCGTAAACCTGACCCTGCTGTGGAAGAGGCCTGTAATTTCCCGCAGCAGCTCTTTGAACTGCTTGGGCTATTGCGATCTTCTTACGGTCTTCCTCTCCAAGAAGGACGGATCGGTGACTGCGAGCTGAGAAGAAGCTATCCACAGAGTCCCGGTCCGAAGCTGGGGTTCGGCCTTGATATATTGTCGGCGTGCCAAGAGGGCCAACACTGACAAGAGAATCATTGCCCTGATCATACATGCCTCCAGGCAGCCTCTCGGGAGCGGCGAAACGACCTTGGAGTCGGCTGGGTGGTTGCAGAGGTACTGTCACTTCTGGTGCACCCTGAGCAATAGCGGTGTCAACACGAGGGCCGCCCCAACTGCGTTGGCGAGCCGTCAGAAGGGCGTAGACTATGCACAATTAGCTTGATTCCCCATGGAAGGTCAGCGTAGACGAACCCATGTAGAACCAATTGAAGAACGGATTGACTATGAACATCAATGGATACACCCAGATCTTGAATCTCTTCAGCTTGAATCCGAAATAGACCATCATGAACCAATTGAGCCCTAGTGAGACAGCAATGAAGCCAACTGGTAATTGGGAGATTTTCTTCGACGTACTAATGAGGGAGATGACCATGATGAAGAACAGCAGTGAAGTGGTGCGGATGGTGTTCTGCAGGAATCTGACGCAAGCTAGGATTGGATAGCGCTTCCAGATTCTTATATCGGTCAACATGCACACCTCATTCGTGATAAATCCAAGGAACCACCGACGACGCTGCTTGATGAGTGACCTGTATGTCTGTACTGCTTCAGTCTTGCAGAATGCCGTGGTGCACATCCGGATCTGATATCGCTTCTTCGCTCCGATCATGAAGAGATGAGTAAGCCACCGATCTTCGCCCAGGTGACATTTGCCGTAGTCAAAGAGATCTTCGCAGTTCTCCGCCTTGTCAGCAAAATAGTACTTGGCCATCCTGCGAAATGCCGAGAAACGCAGCATGGTCAATGCGCCAGGTAAGCAAGTGACAGCTCCACATCCCGACTCCACAGTTCTCTCAAATAGCTGACCGTGAATGTACTCCATGTCCTGTAGCAAGGTAATCAGACTGTGCTTTCGAGTGGTAGAGGTAATAACACCAGTCATTGCCAGCATGTCCTTCGAGTTTCCGGGACTCATCTCCATGTCGAACAGGAAATTCTGTAGGCAAACTCGATCGAGAATACAATCAGAGTCGATGAACAAGATAAATAGGTCATCATTCCTTTTCAAGTAATCGATATAAACCTTGTCGATGAGCTTGAAGGTAGCCTTTTGGCAGTGTCTCTTTCCGCCATGGGGAAAACGTGAGATGGTGATTCGAGCCTCATTGTAGATGACATCGATACTTTGTGGATAAGTATCTAGGGAGAGAGCCACGCCCAACTTCTCGATGGTTTTGAGGTAGAGCTCATCCTCCTGCTCGCCATCGAAGGATAAAAAGATGTGGATGCAGGCTGGCGGGTAGTCGCAGTCGACAACAGAGTCAATAGCAGTGGCTAGAACATCAGGCTCTTCCTTGTAGCAAGGCATCACAATGACCACTTTGGGAGCGGTGTTTTCATCAAGAATCTGTTTCATGCGCTTCGTTCGACCCAAGGAATGCGTCACCAGCTGATAGATGGCGAACAGCCAAGGTATTGTCAGCAGAACTGCGAACGACCAGAATCCAAACCATTGCAGGAAGGATACCATCGCTGGGGGGAAATATTGTGTGATTTGCCTTGGCAGTGGTAACGTAACAACCATAAGAGGTAGGAAGATACATCTTCAAAAAGCAAGGTCAGCTTCTTCAGACTATAAACGATCAAGGATGGCGTACCTGAGCGCAGTAAAGATGGAACCAACTAGGACGGCCAACACCCTCACGGACCAATGTTCCGCCTTTTGATAGACCTTGAAAAGGCAATAGAGGAATGCCGCTAACCACAGGAACCATTCAGCAAAGGCAGCAATCATTACTGTGCCCACGATGCCAGTATATATGATCTAAGATCGTTAGCGAAGTGCTTGCAGGTAACACAAGGATGGAAGTCACGTCTTTCAGTGGCCACAGTGACGTATCAAAGTGAGACATCGTGCTTGACCCCCCAGAAGAACGGGTTTGAGAAGAGAAAGATGCAATGTCAGAAAGTCCCTAGATTTAGCTTCTGGTGCGGTCGATGCAATGGAATCTGTAGGCATGCACATCGCCGAGCAAGCCTCCGCTTGGGACTGGCCACCTGCATGGCCAGTGTCAGTGGTACATATCGAATATTGCTTTTCAAACATAGCGTGCAAGCCTGCGTGTTCATCATGCACGTTGCAATGCTTGCTCTGTGATGCAAGCTTCTTCTTGCTCGCTCAAATAAGGAGGACTTACACAAGTATTTATCTGGGGGAGCCGGTGTCCAGAGTCGTAGCACAGCACAACTTACGCTGCAGTGGAAGGTTCGATTGCTAGAATAGTGAGTTCTTGGAACACCATCATATCAGCATGCGGTTGTTGGTGTCTCAGATCTCGTGCTCGGTTCATCAGAGGCAGAGAGTGGATATAGGAAAGTGATGACTGCGATCAAGCAGAAGAAAGGAATGACACTAGGGACCCCTCCAAGACCTGGCAAGAGTGTTGTGCACACGGCAGTTGAAATAGGACAAGAGTTGTCAGAAAGGACTGTCGTACGTCAACAAAGGACTGCAAGGGAGACAGACGAAATCGGACTCAACATCGGCAAGAGCGAACGAGGCCGTCAACGACTAAGCAGCCAAACTGATGAGACGCGACCTGATGCTTCACCTTCGGATTGTACCTTGCTTGAGTCTACCTATGACCTTGAGCACTGAGTGTGCCTTCTTATCATCCTAAACACATGGCAACATCATCGCTCCATGCAGGTCTGTATCTCAGGGTTCCCTTCTTGATTTCAAAGCTGTAAGGTGGCTCGAAAGAGGCTATTATTCTCGGATATCTCGTTTTATCAATAGCGCCAACATACTCTTTCTGCCCTCAGGCCTGACTCGCCTCCCTAGGGAGTCTTGCAATACTGACTCTAAGATCTTTGAGTCGCATGGACCTTGGAGTACCCTTCCTCAGATAGTGCTCAGGGCACTTTCCAGCACCCACATGTACCTTTCATTCCCAAACTCTACCGCCATGAGTCGGCTTGGTACATGTTTCAGATCCTAGAGTCTGTCGATGGTACTTGCAGAGCACGACTATGGATGGAAACTTTGGGAAGGGACCTGCTCTAAGCTGCTCCAGGTGGCTTCAGGTGGCTTTGAGAGGTAAAATTTAGCGCCGCTATTTTGTAGCAGCGCGAATCAACAGCACCAGCTCACTTGCACGTGCAGAGGTGGGATTTCGATGTCGACACATGATTACTTTGCTAGCACTGATGGTCGTCGCAACTTGTAAAGGCAATACAGAGTTAGAGAGCTGGCACTTAGGTGTGGTTCTGTTACTGCTACTATAGCCATGAATTCCCTTGATATGGGCGAGGAGGATTGTTAGCACACATGCGGAATACCAGCATGAACTTGTGCGTGCCTCTCCACAGACTCCTAGCTAAGCCCCTCTTCCCCTATATATAATCTTTCACACATCTGCAGTCCGCCTTCTTCGCGTCGCTACGTCACCACCATCGTACCACCGCCTCCTTCACACAACATGCCAGCCTCGGTGGACGTCAATCTTCTGCTCCAATATCCCTCATGCTGTGGGGCTTCGCCTCGAGTATTCTATGCCATTTCCCGATGAATCACCTTGAAGATGGTGTTGCTGGGTATCATATCTATATTAATACCAGTCAAGCATCGCCTCGACTGCATTCGGAAAGTGAAACCCTTCATGTCCTGTTGGCCTCACGAAAAGTAAGGCATAGGTTAGCATTACTGCTTCTGTTGTTGACTGCAGAACACCAAAGACACGGAATCCTCGAAGCCAACATAGAAAGAAGACTCCTCAACGCTTGACTTCATCAGACACGGGTGAAGTAAGAGCAGCATGGCTTCGAAGCAGCTCCTTGCGCGTGAGTCTAGTCTGCGGAGCAAGCGAGTCCATGCTGCGATGGCACTGCCTCTCCTGCCGCCGCTGGGAAGCTTTTGGAGGCCTGGCCGCGGGATGCGCGAAAACGTTCTCTTTCTGTGAGTGTGAAATATTGTCTCGGGAACCATACCAATCAACATCACTGAGCTGCAACTTTCTTGAGCGCTGGCCACTGCGATTATTCCCTGACTTGTCAAGTCGAGAGGAATTGACGGATTTTTCGAAACCTGCATCAAACTTGTGAATATTTGGGTTAGGGGGTAAGGATTCCAGTAGTGAGTCACCATCTTGTTCTTCGCCCTCACGAAGATCATAGCGAAGTACGAGGTTTTTGATACGTTGCTGTTCCTCCCGCTCTGCTGCTTGCTGTGTCTTCAAAGCAATTGCAAAGTTCGAATCGGATGGCATGGCAACCGTGCGAGTCTAGCGATGATTAGGTTGATTTGCTATGAGTAAATTGAGGAGTGCATTACTGACCTGTTGACGGTTGCCGCGCTTGGTGAGAAGAGAGAATGCCATTGTGCCTTGTGAGTGTGCCCGGGTGCTTTCTGTATCATCAGTCCAATCGTTTGCCGAGCCCGTATCCTTGCGCTTCATAGGTAGTGGCACATCAAATGCTGGCTTGCGTTCGAACTTCCTCGATTCTAGACTTTCAGCCATCATCTTTGCATACTCACGCTCGAAATCCGCTTCATCCTCGGGATCGATTTCCCCTTTTTCTCGTGTCACGACGATATTCTCTTCCTCAGAATCTATTGACGAGCGCTCAGCATCGCCATTAGCATCAGCCTAGAGGCAAAGTTATCAGTCAATTAGTCCTAATTAGTCTCAGATATACTCACATCGAATTCCTCTTCAGATTCAATCCCATCAACAGCTTCTGCATCAGGTGCAATGCTATCTGCCTCGGCCTCACCAGTTGCGTCGTCAGAGGAACCGTCGCTTTCCAACTCTTCAGGCTCCGGTGCTCGCTCAAGGCCAGCACTTTTCTGATCTTGCGTCATTGCAAGCTGAAAAGCTCGCCCGGCTTCCTCAAGGTTGGAAGCAAGTTTCCACTGAGGGCGCGTAAGTGCAAATACATCATGCACAATGAAACCAATATCCATTGGAAGAGGGTCCTTGGTGTAAATATAATACTGTGCAAATGATCAGTGACTATATCAAGTACCTGTAGCTTCGATAGTATATTTACTTGGAAAAAGGATAGGAAGTAGTCAAGCTTCTTTCCAGCAGCTCCACGGTTGAAGAAGATCCCACAGGTCTCTAACAGAGTAGCTACAAGCCTTATCCGGAAAAAATCATCCGGCATGTCAAAGGGATTGACGCGACCCGGAACTGGTGGTCCTCCTAGCAAAGACGTCAGCATGTTATCAACTTCTAACATGTTGCTTCTGACCGTGTCCAAATGTCATTACGCGATACATTGTATCGAAGATCACGGGGTGGTCAATCATGCGATAATTGTAAAGTTCGCCCAAGTACTTGACCTCGGCGAGCCGGCGCTGGTTGAATTTGAAATCATTTTGCTCCAGGCCAAGTGTAATGCATTCGAGAATGGTGTCAATAATCGAAATCACGAAGCCTTGATGATATCGGTAGAGAGCACTCGCAAGAATCGCAAGGAGATGTATGTTACTGTACTTGACTTTCCCAGGCCTGGAGAATACCTTCTCGAGAACAGCAACAACCTGCGGTCATTAGCAGATACGACTTCTCTGAAATTAGTCATACGGACCTCCAGCTCTTCCCAATGAAGCCTGCGGATCTGTTTGAGAATTCGGGTATAATTGCGGTTGTTCATATCCAGATATATAAGCTTGCGGATGAAGAGATCGACAGGTGTTCTTTCCTTCTGCTCTATAGCGGCTCTGACGGGTGGATCAACATAGTATATGGCGTTTTCTATAAGCATACGCTCTTGTTGACCAATGTGCTGCACCGACTTTTTGCGTTTGAGAGTCTCCAAGAAGGAGATCATTCGCGGAGCAGTGTCTGGATTGCGAAGAAGGTATCGACCGGAATTTTCGAGCAGGTTGCACATGATTTCGATATTCATTCTCGAGAAGTCATCCAGACTGACCTTTAGACAGTGGAAGATCACATGCTCCGGAACAACGCCAAACTTGGTCAGTTCTGCCAGGTAGCGAATATTACCCAGCCGAGCTTGACCAAGGAATTCTTTTTCTTTCCGCCTCTGCAAGCTACGAAATTCTTGATCTAGATGTTCGACCAAGCCTTTGCTAATGTCCGGCATATACTTCCCAAGCGTTGCCACGAGTCTGGCGTATGATGGGAGCAGGTCGCTACGACCCTTAGGGACTTCCTGAACCGCTTTGATCAAACGATTGCGAGAGGCCTTCGAATTCAAAAAGCAGAAGTCGACGGCGGCTTCATCGATCAGATCTTTTCTCGTCAGGTCGGGAAGGCGAGCAAGCAGAGCATCCACCTGGGCGCCGATAGTCTTGTTTGCAATTGCTGTAGATTGCTCTTCTTCTGCTACCTTTGCTGCTGCAGTCCTCTCTTCAGGATTCGGCTCTGCATTGATCTTCTTACCGACCTGGTCATCGGCCTCTGACTTCTTCTTCTTGCTATCGTCTAACAGCATGCTTGGGACTTTACCCTTCAAGTCGACGAGATTCTCGTAAAATCTCCGCTCGTCTTCGTCTTCCCAGATACCAGCACCTTCGCCTTCTCCACGAAGATACTCGCCCGTTTTCACTAGGCCAATTCCTCCATTGCCCACGATCGTTGAATCCTCAGTAGATTTGAGGTCTGGCATCTCTGCGCTAATGGCATCGGCCAAAACCTGGGCATTCGCAAGGAGACGTTCCTGAGCTTTGACCGCCTTCTCATGATTGGCTTGCCGGTCTTCGAAGACTTGACCTGACTTGACATAAGCCTCGGCATCCCTTCGACCTTGCTGAGTTATGGACTTGTGGTCTCGGACAATATGATTTTTGACATCCTCAAAGTATCGCTTGAGAACGTTAGTGAACCTTTCTTGAAGCTCCGGTGATGCAAGTGGAGCATCGTCCAAATCATCTCTCGAGCTGGGTAGCGATTCAGCTTCGGAGTCGTACTCTGCTTCGTTGGTCCCATTTGTCTTCGTTGAACCGTCTTCACGCACTGTCTTCCGACCTTCCAAACCGGCTTCTCTGATACCAAGTATATCCCAGCCAAAAGCCTTCACAAATATCACAAGCAATGGCAGATTGGTGTGATCTCGATCGTGGCCAAGCAGGTCTTTCAGAACTTCGAGTGGGAAAGGCTCGGCTCCACCGCCTTTCGCAGTGCCATTGATCTTCTGCTTTGCCTCTGAAACTTTCGCCGATGATGTAGAGAGGGACTCTCTCCTTCGGGAGGAGTCGTCCGGACGGCTGACGTCGTCGAGTGTTCGTAGGACCCCGACCAGCCATAGTTCTGTCACAACCCGCAAGAGAACTCGTTGACGAGTGATGCGTTCTTTCTCCTCCTTTTCTCTAGCATCTGGCGCCAGAGTCTTGAGTAGTGACTTTTCTGGGGTTGCCAATCCTTTACCAAGAAGCCAGCCAAGAAACTCGGTGAATTCGAAGGGTCCGAAACGCTGGTGCAATGCGCTCACTATTTCAACCCCAGCCTCGATCTCGCCAGGCGATTTGAGCTTGCAGAGACCTTCGTAGCATGCAGAAATGATCTCAGACAGATACTTGTGTAGGCTCAAGGTATGGATCTCCTGCAAGAAGGTACTGAGCGTCGCAGGTGTGATTGTAGTTCGGAGCCGCTTGATGAAGGCGGTGTTTTTCTTCAAGGACGAGTCCAGCGAGCTGCTAATAGTGAAAATGTCTGGTACGGTATGTTAGCACTATGCCGCCACTCCTAGGCAAGTTCCAAGAAGGCCAACCTTTTACCCCATTCCAAGCTCTGACGTTCAGCTCGCGCAAGTCGCCTACATAGATCAGCAGAGGTCACTGACCCGCACGCCATGTACTGACGCTTCTTCCTCCCATCCATAGCTATGTACGCCTCTGTGGTACCTCAGACTACTTTGTAGATGTTCGAAGTTGGTGGGGCCTCGCATCCCCCACATCAGGGAGATTTCACTGTTCTTGCCCGGAGACAGGTAGGATGGGGATGGACCGAAGCACGGATATGCATTGAGTACCAAGTTGTCTCCTCGTTGCTAGAGAACGAGAAACCAATCGCTTGAAATGTGGGCGGAAAGAGCTAAGAACAAACAGGGCGCATTTGAGTTGTTGAAGGTGAAATGTAAAGAACAGTACTGTACAGCGAGAATGACTGGCTTCCAGCCGTCGGCTTGCGATTGCCATTATTCACCGGATCAAATGCAAGTTCAAGGCCTCTTGCGGGAGCTAGGCGTCTTGGGACTAGCTGGTTCTTGTATGACTCGTGTAGCGAAGCCAGGCCCAGACACAGACATCGACGACCAGTCTCTCCGATTCGGTCTATTCTTTTATTCTGTCTACGGTATTATGCGGGATCTCCGCTACGAGTCTACGACACATACGACAGGCATTATGGTCACTTCACGCGGAAAGACTGTCAAGTCAGTCTTCTTATCTGCAATGTGGCTCGTTATTCTGGTATGACTGCCCCTGTGATGAGCTGCAATCTGAGCTCGGATTGTTCTTGACCCTGAAACGCCTCCAGTCAAGTCTTCCTCGCTCATACCCCCACCCAATAATAGGAAGTCAGGACGGCCAGCTTTGCCTTGTGAAATACTGCACAGCAAAGTGCTTGCACTTCTCTAGCCTGTAACTGTAAGTGCGTACGGAGTCCAGCCACATACATCGTTACACTAGCTGTGATACTTTATAAGACAATGGCTTCTGGCCGTGAGAGACATTGCAGGCGCCGGTTATCTACCAAAGGTGAACCATCCTTTCTTCTGCTGCCCTGCACCAGCCAACTTCTGGGATTTGGACACATTATCGTGTGAATCCAGCACTTGCTCACGTTCAGGGTATTCGATGTAATTCCAAGCTACATCAAAGAAGAGCGGCTTGACTGGTATAACCTCTAATTTCGGTGGATATGACACAAGCTGCTCGAGTTTCGGGCCTGAAGTAGGATATTCACCTAGTTTTTCAACCAATGAACAGTCTTGCTCCTTTTCGCTCTCCAGCCTCATGAGGCGAGCTAGTTCGACCAGACCGTGATATCGTTGGAGTTCGCCTCGTGTATATTCGAGAAGAGCTCGAATTTGTATCGAAGAGATTGCAATGTTTGGGGGCGTTCCCGCGGGCAACTCCTTAGAGTCAAAAGGATACTGAGAGGCTCTGTAGCACCTCTCAACAGCCAGACTCAGTAAAGCCAGAGCTTTATCAGGCTGAGAGAGTAAAGCGTAAGAGCGAGCTATTGTCAGAGATCTATAATGAAAATCAGCAACTTCAAGAAGACTGCGGTGAGGGCTTAATACTTTAACGCTTCGTAGTAATCATGCTTTGCATCGAGCTCTTGAACAAGCGATGAGTCCGAAGCTACCCCTGGCAATTCCTTGATTGTTTCTAAGCTTTGTAGAATTGCATCATATAGAGCACTCTTATCCTTGAGCTGAGCTAAACTGCGACCGAAGCTGCCCTTCATTGGGGCATTCCGACTCACATTTGCTTGCTCCTGTGACATAGCTTGCTCTGAGATGAGTCCATCCCCTCCACCGACCAGAACTCTGTTACGACCTATTCGCAAACTGACCATATCATAAGTCACAGCAGTCCGTGTCATTTGTAAGCTTTGCATGCGCTTATCGCTTTGACTCACGCCTTCTGACACCAGCTCATCTATAGCAGTCTTGGTAGCATCGACGACGTCTTGGCTTGCAATGAGGATCTCGTCATACGCAGCGGCCTTCTCAGTCGGTTTGGTGACTGTACTCGATGCCAAGGCATCTGCCAGCTTCTTAGAGGCTACCTTGACCGAAGCCAAGGCTGTAGCAATCGCGGCATCCTCCAAATCGACGCTCCGTGACCGCCAAGTAATCGACCGTGGAACATCGACCGCACTTGACGTCTGTTTCTTAGTAGAATGATCTCTGAAGACGTCTGGATCCAGCTTCTCTACCTCAGTGATCAGCTGTGAGTCTTTCGGGAATCGTTGTCGAGCAAGAATGGACACCGCTGTGGTTCGAGGGATGCCCAATTGATATGCCCCATATCTAATGCTCGGATCGACGGGATCTGACAAGAGGTCGCGAAAGAACTCCTTGCTCGTTGCTGTGGCAAGAGCACTGTATAATACTCTAGCTTCAGCATACTGATTGATGCATTCCTCCCAGCTTTGCTTCTCAAATGCCATAGCTCCGTGCAGCAAAGCCGCATACGCGCGAGCTTCAAGAACATCCTTCTGATTTGAACCAGTCTCTTCCTGGTCGACCAGAAGCTTGTGTAGATCGCCAGCATATTTCGCTGCCTTGCAGAAGCGTGAAATGATATGTCGTCGAGTCGAACCTGTAATGCCTTGCTTCTCCGTAGCATGGGTCTCCCTCATCGACATTGCACTTGCCCATGCTCGTTCTGCAGTAAGGATGAGCAAATCGACATACCTGAAACGTCAATACAAGCTTCGTCGTTGGCAGAGGGAGCCTACTGGTGATTGCCATGAATATCGGCTCTGGTCACGGCCGGTGGTTTTGCATATGTCGCGCGGGGCTTCGTGGTTATCCCAAGTCTTTTGCGTAGGTTGTGTATTCGATTAGAGAGATGCGAGCGGTAGACGGCGTAGTCCCCAGCCAACTTGGCGTACTCCCTTCCGGAAACGAAGAAATGAGTGATGTCCATTGCTGAGGCTGGAAAATCATCTTTCAACCTCGTAGATGATTGAGCATCTTGGACTTGTCATGGTGAGCGTGAGCAGATGCAGCCCTACTCGCAGTGTCGTGAAATGAGAAGCGGGTCCGGTCCGCTAGCATCCGCTTTAAGTACTGTAGTGACGATATCTTGTCGCCTCTTCGAAAATTACCTTAAGGACCTCAACCTTTAGCAATGATCATTTGCTCTGCCCGGACGACGGTCACGACTTGGTGACTAAACACCTGTATTCCAATATACCGACTTTTACCGCAGATGATCCTCTACCTGCCCATCGTGCTGGACCTAGATGGTTGAGAAAACCGAGATGCTATACAGAGTCTCGTCAGTAAGGACCTCACAAGCATCCATGGTGTCTAACTGAGAATCCTCCAGTCCATCCGCACATATCAGAAGTCTGTGGTGACATTTCGACGTGGTCACGCAGTGTTTGGGAGCCACGACGTCCTCATACCCTGGCTGGCAGGGCATGCTTGAGCGCACGGCAGGATGCTTAGAAACAGGCAGTCTTCGACGTCTCCTGCCAGGGCCGAAGAAACCCTTGAAGAGCAAGCGGGCCCTTCATTCATGCTTCTGGAGCCATGGTGCCCACGATCTCGAATTGTCGCCTCTGTGGGCCATCCTACATCGAGGGACGCATTCCCTAGATAGTACGGACTCACACTTACAAAGGCAGGGCATAGTCGGTTCTGCGAACTTCTTGTTAGATTTCCTCTACCCCGCAGGGACTCTCAAGTTTTTGCAGTCTTATACTACTGGCTCAGGTACTGGGCACGATGCACGCCGGGTGCGATTGTTGAGACGGCTTGGCCACCGACTATATACCTCCTCAACCCAAGATACCAATGCGGACCAGCCATCTATTGTGGAAAATAATGATGAGATTCCACATGGATCCCAGATTTCTGTTGGAAGCTTAGCAAAGCTGCAACGATCGATGAGTAATGCAGACTACGAGGAGGTATGGATGCAATACGTTGGATTGTGTGAAGAGAGTCAGATGGAAGTCCGACATCAAGTCATGCTTGCTTTAATCAGCTCTAGTCGAATCGCTGATGCAGAAAGAGTCACGGATTTGTTTGATAAGCTGTTACCAGAACAGGTAGATGCCTCGGCCTATAAATCGGTCATTCGAGCCTATCTAAGACTTAGGGATTACCCAAGAGCGATGGAGTTGCACCGCAGTGCACTAGCGACATGTGAGAGTCCAGCGGGCTCTGCTGAGCTTTTGGCATATCTTATAGAGAAGAATCTGTGGTCTGAAAGCTTCTCAGTCTGGTCCGAGTTTCAGGAACACAAACGTCGCTTACCCCACACCAACTACGGAATCTTTAGGTCAGTCAAGTCTCGACCCGATCTCTATGATGATGTCTTGAGGCTCGTTGAGGTTGTCCAGAAGAAGCAGATCACAATCGAGGGCTTTCAGGATTTTACTGTAGCTGTGTTACGCATGGCTGTCTTAAGCGAACAGCACTACGATGAGTATTCGTTCGTGCGCTTGGTGAGGATAATGCAGCAGTGGGGTTTTGATGATCCAAATTTCTACCGTGACTGTATGCGGTTGTTACTCGCGAAGAGGAACATGAGACAGGTTGTGAGAATGTATCGGGTGGCACGCCAACGTGAAGGCGTCTCATTCTCTCTGGACACGCTTCACTCACTGCTGGAGATATTTTGTGAAAATTACAGCGTCATCGGCGTACGAGAAGTCCTTGATGACTTTTTCCGCCTGCATAACCGACTTACTCGGACAGCTTACAACCTGACCATCAACTTCTTTGCACGGCAAGGTGACGCTGCTACAGTACACGCCATGTTCGAGCAGTACAGCAAGCGATTCCACCTGCACAAAGAGAGGTTCGGCACAGCGACTGGAGATTTTGCCCCTCTGCTCACAGTCCATTCCAGGCGAGGAGAGCTTGGAGAAGTCGTAAAGTATTTCAATCAGATCGAAGGAATCTACGATGCCCAACCGACCATCATATGTTGGAACATCCTCCTCAGCGCGTATGGAAGGGTTCACGATATCGACGGCGCATTCCGCGTCTTCCAGACCATTCTTGCTTCGCAAGAGATTCAGGCCGACGATTGGACATACGCGACACTCATGGCAATTTGCGCTGGACATGGCGATCGACAAAGTGTAGTTGATATCTGGGAACTCGCTAAGCAAAGAAAGGTAGAAGCTAGCACTGCTATGGTGGATTGCCTTGTACAAGCACACATACAAGACGGCATGTTGGAGCAGGCCGAAAGAATCTGCGAAGAAGCGGTCTCGCAGCCACTGCTGGGTACACGCACTTATATGTGGAACCTGTTGATCAATGCCCGTGCTGTACGTCTTGATATTGCAAGCGCCAACAGAATCTTCCAGCGAATGACTGAGCATGGTGTTGTTCAGGACGAGCTGACTTATGCTACCCTCATGCAAGCACTCATTATGGTCACAAAGACTGGACATGCCGAGGACATCTTGAAAAACATCATACCCCAAGCTGGCGTCAGAATCACTAAGTTCCACTATGCCGTCCTGATGGGAGGCTACCTTGGGGAACGTCACTACAACAAAGTCTTGATGCTTCACGATGAAATGATGAGGAGAGGTTTTGGCAAATCTGCCAGTACAAGACTTCTTGCATTGAAGGCCACTGTTGGTTTGACTGATCACTCCTCTCGCGGGGCGGAGGTGGGGTTCCGGCAAGCGGTTGAGCTCTTTGAGAGCGTTATGCGTTCACTTGATCCACAGGATATTGCTCTTGGACCAAGGAAGGGTGCCGATCGTCAGCCCATTAACATCGCCTACCCTACGATGTTCTATAGTTACTTCATGAATGTCCTAGCCAAATCTGGTGACAGCAAAGGTGTGGATGAATTATACAAACGTTTCCAGGCCTTATTGCCGCAAGATCCGGAAACCCACACTCCTCTCCACGTCTTAGTAACCGTGATGGGCGACAAGCTCCAACAATCTGACCAAAAGGGCGTCTCCAAGCTATGGGAATTAGCACTCCAGCGCGCCATGTCAGATGGCAAGCCCTTAGTGTCCAGCTCTTCAAATGCGGACACCATGGACACTGACAAGAAGATCCTCCCTCTTCACCGCTTCGACCTCTGCTACGCCCTGACACACTACATGAACTCACTGGAAAGCTCCAAAAAAATCGACCTCCTCGAATCAACAGTCGCCCGTCTCCTAACTGTTGGCTTCGCGCTCGACACGAAGAATTGGAACCAATACATTCAAATCCTCGCCCGTAACTACCGCTGGAAGCTCGCCTTCGAGCTCTGCGAATCCAGACTTATGGATGGGTTCACAGGATGGGCATCAATGCGCCGACACCTACCCGGCGTGCCAACACGTCTACCTGTCGCAATCAGACAACGTGGGCATTGGAAGATGGGACATCACAGGGTGTTGAGACCAGTTAGCAAGACGATGCTGTATTTAGTAAGGGCTTATCTGGATCTGCAGGCTATGGCGGTGGAGTCGAGGGGCAGTGAGACGCTCTTAATGTACTTAAACAAGCAGTGTCCGAGGGTGGTGGAGGCCGTGAAGACGATGCAGGGGACGGATCATGCGATTGAGAGTGAGATTTTGGGCTCGCAGTGGTAGTCGTGTAGCCGTGTAGTAGTGTATGAAAGGACATGTATCTTACGTACTCTGTTATGGCACATTAAAAACTCTGTGTATGTCACATATGCATGTGTTCCAAGACCTGCTTGGGATAATGTGATAATTAGAATATTGACAGGTATCTGCCTTGTATGCTGCTATATGTGTATCTATCGCGGAGATGCCATCAACGCCTGGAAACGATCCGTTCAAATACCGATGGACTTCCTCATTCAGCTTTAAATCCATTCTGCAACCCCATGCGCCGTATATACAACATTGCCCCAATGACTGGCTACATGCTATTCATCTCCTCGTAGGTTTGATCAGAGGCGTTTGGCAGCCCAACATCAAGACCTCGCAGCTTCTTTGCCAGCAAGCTCTCCAGACCAAAATTATGACCATTGGCCAAGCGTGGGAACGAATTCCCACCATAGCCTGCATCTCCCTTTCTCAACTTGTCGTAGGCACCAACTACCGGATCATCGCTGTTCCAGGACATCGACGTCCCATCGGACCCTTCTGTTGGTGGTCGACTGGTACCTGAATCTGGGGATAGAAGCAGGTGCGCAGGCCTCTCCTCACACAAACCTTCGTCGCCTAGCATTGGACGCTGAAAAAGTGTGAATGGTATGGGTTGTACCGGAACATAGCCACGGTTCGAGGAGCCAAGAGCAATGCCTGCACTCCTTCTCCTAAACGCCTTCTCGGCAGCTAGACTGGCGCCAGCATTGCTTCCTAAGTCTCTGTCTCTGTTAGGCTTGTAGATGCCAAACCTTGGTTCTGGCAGGGACACTTCATTTCGCAGCTTTTCTTTCCCGTCTGGGACCCGATTGGCAAAGACAACCCGAATGCTTTTGAACAGGTAGTAACGACCACGTGATGGACAACAGATGTGTAAATGCACAAGATATCGGAGGGTAGCTCGGTGGACAACATTCTGGGGTGGTATACGAGAGGAAGGTAGTAATGTGGAATCGAGTATGGGCCCAGCCGAATAACTTCGCTGCCGGATGAAGGTCTTGGTACCTGGCTCCATACCAGCAAGATCATACGGTATCAGAAACAGCTTTACAGCTGTCTTGTTCGGATTCTTGATGACGATTTGGAGCTGTCCCTTTTCCGGAATTCTATAACTGCCACCGGGCGGTGCTCTGGGCGATACCGAACGTCGTTTTCGCCTTTCAGATTTCTGTATTCTATGCTCCGAGGGCAGTTGACCATCTTCAGAATCAACATGTTGCTCGACACGATCCCTGGTCCTAAATACAAGCGATCTCCGTTTACTACGTACATCGTCGGGGTTGGGGAGGCTGTTCTCGAGGTCAATCTGCCCTACATAAGGACTTGGACTGTCTTCAGATCTTGCAGGTCGTCCATGTGTCGTCGTCTCATAGCTATAGAAGACTGCCGGGAACGGAATGGTAACATGGGCCGGACAACGGAGAGCTGCTTTGCAGTTGCCTAAACCCAAAACACCAATCTGAGCCAGGAAGTCGAGTGGCTTAGAAGGCGTAGTAGACATTCGTCCTCTCAAGATACTCTCTTCGTAAGAGCCCACCATTGAAGCATGCAGCGATGGGGAACTGTCTGGAGTAAACGACGGTCTTCGCGGCCTAGTCGATGGAGGTGTCTGTGGAGACGATGTATGCTGTGACATAGGATTTGATGTTAATGATCTTCGAGGCTGATGTGCTTGATAGGGAAACGTGTTATCCCTTCGCAAGTTGGGCAGTGGTCTGTTGGAAGATAATGAACTTGGTGTACTAGTATCTGCAATCTGTCGAAGAGGTGTCTGCAGAGAGTGGCGTCGATAATTCTTATTCAAGAGATCCGAGGCGAGATTCTCTGGGCTGGGGTCCTTGAATGGAGGAAGATCAAGATCATCATTGCTTTCTATCTGTACCAGAGGAGTTGTGGGAGGTTTCAGAATAAAGCTTGATGAATATGACGATGATAGCGAAGGAGCTCTGGTTCTTGCCTGCAAGTCCCTGAAGAACGCATCCGGGGTATAGCAGGTAGGCTCGAGCCTAGCATACTTGGTGGGTCGTGGTGGAGATATGGTAAGCCATGAAGGCGTATGATCATCGTAGATTCTATGTTCTGCAACAGTGCCTCTGCTCTCCAAGCTGCGTTGTCTGGGTTCCTGAGTGAAGTCTCCGCTATGGAGTGCTGAACGAGGACGCTCAATCTCCAACCCAGGGCCTAGCGGCTGATCGGTCTGTGATGCCGTCTTAGTCTCACTGATCTCCGCGGGTGGTAGTAGAGGTGAGGATTTGGGAGTGTTTGTTGGAGGCCTTGGGAAAGTCCTTCCTCGGTCCTGTAAGTGATTTCCAAGCTGTTGGACGATTAACAGAGCACTCCAAGCTTGAGAAGCTGTCACTAACCGTATGGTTTGGCAGCCATGTTGGACTTGCCCCTCGCTTCAAGAGTTGAATGAGCTCGCCACGATCGGAGGTGACCTGAGAGGGATATATAAAGCCAGGATTCAAGATCGCTAGAGGACCAGGTCTAGGAGATATCCCACCCGCTGTGAGGGTACTCTGAGTTTTCTCATCCAGTACAGCCTGCTTGTTGGCGTCTGTTCCAAGTTCTGCATACTCCTTGGGCTTCGGGGGTGGTGGGCTTTCTCTGCCATCATGGAGATCCTCTTGGAAGATTGGCATAACGAATGCAGTGCGACTTTGTATGAGATACAAGCGGTGATCAAAGAATCCGGAAGCAATGCCCACTCGACGTGCTTCAATAGACTTGTAGTAGGCGTAACGGGGGTTGTATGTCGTCTGCTGTTCTGGCTAGGGTTGCGCGTGCAGCGCTTGTTCCTCTCCTCGATCGTACAGTACAGTATGAGCTCCCCCGCGCTCCAGAAGTGTCACCTGTAATTCATATTCCCTCTCGTGTCGGTTGATTCCACAACAGCGACGAGCTGTAGGTCAGTTCAAGATACGGTACTGTCCGCGGACACAGGCTGGATTTCGGAATCGGAAGAAGCAGTAGAATGAGATGAGATGACGTTGGAATAGGAGTTGGAGGGTCGGACCAAAAGGCTGTACTGTGATAAGGAAGGCAAGCTCGAATTAGACTAGACAGCGGCTGTTGCTTGCATGTTGCAGACAGTAGATGGAATAAGTATGAATATATAAATATGAGTACGAGTATTGGTTATAGTATCTATGTGTGCTACAGTACGTACAGTACCGTATAATCTGATCCGATGTGTCGTTGTTCGTTGTTTCGTGCTTGAGTCATCGAGTTCGGTCAAGTGGGGGGCTTGTACAGTACTCATCCTTACTCCGTAGACCCTTAGAGTCTTATTATACTGTAGAGAGAAGACTCAAACTCAAACTTTTGCTTTTTCATTGGAGTACATATACCGTAGGCTCAGAACAGAAATGGCGAATTTGAATTCTCTTATCTTCTCACTAGTCCGTAACCCTACTTGTAAGCAAAAGACATAGATATAGATCAATCACTTCGTTATACAAGCGAGACAAGCACATGCCCATGCGATAAAATCACCTCCCCGTGCCTCCATAAAGGATCGGTCGAACCTCGGCCTCGGCTGCTGCTGAATTTCCAAATCTTTTTACTGTTCGAGAGTACAAGTAAGTAAAAGTAAGTATAAGTATACTACGGTCCTCTTTTGTCCTGCAACCGACCTTTCACCACCACCACCATCACCATCGGAGTCTGCAAGATGGCAGCCAAAAGGAAGCTTGATGATGCGGAAACCACTCAAGCAAACGAGCCACCGAGGAAAGCTCGCAAAGGTTTCACCGTAGGCCCAGCAAACCTCCCAGACGGAGTGTGGAAAAGAAAAGGTCCTTGTTTCCAACAGCTGCACTGCTCCTGATACTGACCGACTGGCCAGTAACGAAGATCAAGCAAGATCTTATCCATAAGGCCAAGATCAAGAAAGCCTACGCAAAGGTGAAAGCGCAAGAGCCCGTCGACCAGAATCCCATGCAGGATTCCACCCAACCCGATATCTCCCTAGAACTCCATCCCGATCGCCAAGCTATGCTCTGTGCACCTGTACAGCCTGCTTTGGATCCGGAACGACTAGATGAGCAGTCACGGACCCATCAGCGACCGAGAAGAAGAGAACGGAAACCAGGCTACTTCGAGAAAGACCAGGTCTTTGCTGAGAGGAAGAAGCGAGAGGCGGAGGAAAAGAGGATGGACTGCGCAAGAAGGGACAGAGAGAGGAAGGAGAAGATGGAGGAGAGGGTGCGATTTAGGAAGGCTATGGCGAAGGCGAGGACCGGTGGGAAAAATGGGCAGAGGAAGTTAGGAAGGGAATCAGAAGTGCTGCTGGGAAGGGTTAGGAAGATGCTTGAGAGCGGATGAGACTTGACCGTGTCTTGCATGTGTATGCAACTTTCTTGGACTCTGCTTGGTGGGAAAGGAACAGCACTCCATTGTGTGGGCCTCAAGGAGACAATGAATGCCAGCAGCTTCGTGTCAGGGATCGTAGAGCACACCGGGTGGTGTAACCAACTACCACACATCCTCAACGGAAATTCATGGTGAATAGAACACAGATAGCTGGTCTCTTTGATTTCAGAGTTCAACGCTGATATGATTGTGTCTAGGTCTATGTCTTGTGTATAATACCAAGATCAACGCGTGGGTGTGCTGATATGAGTGGAGATATCCGAGAATTCGTGCAGGATGTCTAATGGAAGATTCTGTTGGAGATTACCTCTTCCACTTCCTCATATGCCCACCTTTCCTGATATACTCCCACAGCTTCGGAGTCTTTCCCTCCTCCGCCTTCTGCTGAGCTTTTATCGTCGCCTTCCTTTCAGCAGCTGATATCTTCGTATGGATCACCTTCTTGATACCGGCTATGGCAATGCGATTGTTGCTTCTTTCCTCTCCCTCGTATTCGATGTTTGTCGTCTCAACATCTGACTCTGTGGGAATCTCTGGCTCCTTTCTCTTCTTTGGACGCTCCTTAGCCTCAGACTTTCCTCGCTGAATGTGCTTCCAGTGGCCTGTCGGCTGGAACTCGGTCTTCTTCAGCCTCTTTCCCATCCGGTATCGTTCTTCACCAACTAAGTCTTCATCAGGTATTTCTATTAGCTTTCTCTTTCGCTTGGGAGTTCCCTGTAGGTTTGTCAGCAGATCATCTAAGATGATGTAAGATGAAGCCTAGGAGAGGGCTTACCTTGACGCCAAGCCTAGCTTTCCTGATTCTAGCTGGATGGATAGGCTCGGGCACTAGCGCGAAGGAATCAACTTTCATACTATCAGTACGTGTTGCACCCGATTGTATGACAAACAGGCTCACCAATAAGTGCCTTCCTCTTCTCTAATTCCAATCTATGCTCCGAATGAGCAATTGCCTCCACCATTGTAAGTCTTTGGGTCTCAAAGAACCTCCATTCACCAGAACTGGATGGAGCTCCATGCTCAACAAGGGTTACCAGCGCTTCCCTGAGACTTTTGATTCTGTCCATTATTTCAACCATAGTTGGCGGTGGTGCTTGTGATGGTAAAGGCTCAAAGGGGGGGAAGTGATCTTGTGCTTCGACCCTTTGAATCGGCTTCTTCCTGTTCCTAGCAGACAGCTTATTCAATGTAAAGTCACCTTCCGTGTCATCAAACTCTGGAGCGGTTACTAAATCGCATCCTGTCGTCGAATGTTCTTTTCTTGCCAGATCAGAGAATGGAGCATGTATATGCAGAGGGTTTGTCTGCTCTTCGCTGGTCAAAGGCAAGGGCCTGGACTTGTCGTCACCATGGTATGGGCTGTCCGAAGCATGTGTTTTCTTTTGTGCGTATTCATTGTAACGTTGTGGAGAGTGGTAGATGTCTTCGGGTGCCTTTATCTTCTTCTTCTCTATCTCTCGGCGCAGGAATGCCTTGAGTTTGCTGCTTGACTTGCGAGGCATGGTGAGGGTGGAAGATCTTGATGATGACGTTGTATCTTTGGAGATATATAGATATCTATGTTGTAAGATTTGGGGATTCATCAAGTGATCTTGCGCTTCTAGCTCATTGTGCTGCTCCGAACTGCGCGTTGGTTTGATATTTCAGAGGCGGATACAACCTCTATTCGAAAGCGTTTGCACTATTGTTTGATGGTAGGAAGGAAGGGAACTACTCACTTTTGGGTCTTGTCTCACAGTATCTCCATAGCACTTTCAAACATCTCCCTGCGAATATGAGAGTGGGATCACTTGTGAATCTTTCCAGCCTCAGATATAGAGCATATGATCACAAGTGTCTTCCTCTTACAACTTGAGTAGGCGAAAAATAGTAGCAACCTACAAATCGTCACAACGGGGCAAGTTAGAAGCTATATGTACTCTTTTCGAAGCATAGACTTTGTAAAGTGCCGGACTCCCATTGCCTAGCAGCCTGCATTCGTTACAACCTCATCAATTGATTAGCGGAGCAGAATTGGGAGTGTGAGTGAATCATAACATGAAGAAAAAGAGATAAATCAGACAAGATGTTTCTTTCTGGGCTCTCCGACTCTAGCTTGAGGCACACAACAACGTGTACAGAGATATGAACCATCAGCACCCTACAACCCCTGCTAAGAGTCCACTGGGGACGTACATACGCAGCAGAACATCAGACAGCTATCCTCGTACTTTCGATTCAGCTTGGTGAAAGTTGATGAGACCTTCGCAGACTAGGTAGAGACCAGAGACAGGCAAAAGATGATCCCACCATATACTGCCTCTTAGATTTGGCGAGTACCAAGCTCGAGAGCCTTAGACAGTTATACGCACTGCAAACACTCGACTCCTTTCCCTTCTTTGCTCATGTTCCAGCCCAGTTGAGACAATTATTTGAAGATTCGAAAGTTTCGTCCAAGGCAGGTGCCACTCAGGGCCGTCCTTTTCTGCTGTACGTCTCAAAGACTTATAAGCTATTTAGGGGCAACTGGAATAGTTGTGATGCGACTTGTATTAAAATAGAGGTTGCTATGAACACAGGGTTGATATGGTGCACCTAAGGCCCGACCATTAATCTGATCAACCTCCAAAGTAAGGATTTTGAGCATTTCACATTCCTCACCGATACAGCAACGCCTCCACCATCTCCGCTATTGCCAGACTTGCCGTAAGGCCAGGGCTTTCAATTGCCAATAGGTTGACAAAACCCTCGAACCCATCCTCTTTTTCGATCACAAAGTCCACGAATCCTCCACCCTTCGCCGTTAGCTTAGGTCTTATCCCAGCATAATCAGGTTGTACAGCATCCATCTTTACACCTGGGAGATATTTCCTGATCTCCTCCAATGCTTGCGGCAATCTCGAGGCATTGACACTCACATCTGAAGGATCATCCACCCACTCCACATCAGGACCGAATCTGATCCGTCCTGAAAGATCGAGAGTAAGATGCGTGCCAAGCCCGCCGAGTCCGGGCGTGGGAACAGGATAGATGAGTCTGCTCGTCTTAGGGGATGAGGCGGAGTAGGAGAAGTAGTTTCCCTTGGCGTAGTAAGGTGTGTGGTGACGGGCTGGAGGCAGGATCATATTGCTGATGCGACATGCTGCGAGGCCTGCTGAATTGATGATCGTGCTTGTCGTGATGCTACTCTTTTCACCTGTGGCTCCGTCTTGCGTGAAAACTTCCCACCCGGAGCTGCCGTTGTGGCCGAGAGAGGTGATCCCAGTTACACTAGTGTTTAGAGCGATATCCCCACCACGTTCCTCGAAAGAGCCAAGCAGATATTGCATGTAAGCGTGAGAATCAATGATACCTGTAGTCGGGGACTCGAGTGCATAGGCAGCTCGTACATTTGGCTCTTTTCTTTCAGCTTCATCGGTAGATACAAAGCGTGTGGGAGTGCCTTCGATCTTTCTGGAAATCGTATGAATCTTCTCGAGCTGCTCAAGATCCTTCTCATCTTGACCAACGATCCATTTGCCTACTTTCTTATGCGGAATGCTATTCTGAGAACACAACTCATACAGCATGTTTTTGCCCTTGATGCAGAGCTTGCTCTTGAGCGAGTCTTCGCCGTAGTAAAGTCCTGCATGAATAACCTCTGAGTTTCTCGAGCTCGTTTCGGTCCCGACGTCGGTATTTCTTTCAATGAGAAGCGTATTAGTACCTTGACGAGCTGCAAGTTGCCTGGCAATGGCAAGTCCTACTAATCCAGCACCGATTACCTTTTTTTCGTCATTAATGTCCGTATATATTTTTAACTACTCAAGTAAGGGTACGTGAGCATCAGGAGAAGGACATACTACATGACTAAAGTCAGTGCCTCTAAAAGCTTTCAAGCTATATTGTCGATTGAATTTTACGGTTTGGGATAGCAGTTGCATGTTGAAAGGTTGCTCCTGTGGATTGTTGCTGTACTGAATGAGCGAAAAGAATGGAGGTGAGAGAACGAAGGAAGAGGATGCGTGACATTATGTGTTTTTGTTTGTTTGTTTGTTGGTCTGTTATAGAATGAAGGGGAGAAATATAAGATCAGAAGGGGACGGATGAAGATGGTGGCAAGTGATTAATGGAAATGAAGTGAAGTTCACTAGCGTGTTCAGCGATCACGTGAGTGTCAGACTAGCGTACTTCACAAGTTCATCTGTCACCTTCCATTCTGTATATAACCACTTCATAGTTTGAAAGACCTCTGAGACTCTGGACCACTGGTTATTTACCTTTGCCTAGCTCGCGCCGTCACATGTAACAGTTTTAGCAGCTAGATACTTGATGACGTTTGATTGTTGAAGTGGAATGATCACAACACAATCTCACCTGCATGGCATGCCATGTTTGTGAGCATTGATTCAGAGCAACGTAGAATTCATTCCGGAACCATTCGAGAAACAAATCTCATCGTTCGATAGTCTATATAGCTGGCCTACAGTCCTGTTCAGTTAGGGTATAGCACCCATGGACTGATATTGTACATGATTTCTTGAAGAGCACCGGGGTTACACTCATGGCCTATCCATATCCAAAACGCCATCGAATCACAAGAGTACTGTACAACTATCGTCCCATATATCATACAGATCTTAGTTCTCTCTCCAACCCCCATCCGGCCTTGTCCAACCCGTCCTACGATTGGCCCGCTTCCCATCTACTATTTGGCCTGAAACCTTGGACTCATTCTACCTGTCCCGCTACAGTGACGCCCAGACCACTTATAGTACATGAATGAAGAAATATCGAAGTGATGTGAGACTGTCTTGATGATAAAGTCCTGTTTGCGCTGTACAGCTTGTACTATTGCAAAATAATACAACAAACTGTAGCATTAGCGACTGCGATAGTCCGCTTTCTGCGTAGAAGTATCGAAACGTTGGGGACGTTCTTATGTCCATTGAAGACATTTATCCCCACGTATGGTAATCTATAACACCGACACAAAGGGCCTTAAACCGTCAAGCGATTTGATGCCAATGCTTTGTGGTATAGGTGGCAATGCACACTCGGGTGGGGGCGCAAGTGGTGGACCGCTAAGGCTTGGAACGCTTATCCGATGCCCAGAAAGCTTTAAGCGTTGCGATGGAGTCCGAGATAGGGATGACACATGAACAGCGGACGCTATGGCTGAATGCTTTGCCTGGGCCTTGGAAAGGTTCTGGAAAGTCCAGCCTCGGGAAGAGATCCCTGGCGGGGTCGATCCGGACGTGGATGAGCGTGGACCTCTGGGCTCATCGCGCGGAATTTGACTAGAGATAGTATCCAAGCTCATGGGCCTCTTGGACATCCTGGCCACCTGAAGTGTGCCCTGTTCATCCTGTAGAGCCTGCAGTGTATAGGGTTCGGAAGCTGCTACAGGCTCTATTTGCGTTGGCTTATGTATGGTCTGTGATTTCGCGGTCACACATGTTGTCAAGATTGGCGGCAACGGAGCAGGTTTGAACCGCGGTTTCTTGAGTTCAACCTTATCACTACGAATATTCTCTAGGCTTGAGTGCCGTTGAAGCTGAGTTCTGTTCTGTACCTGCTCCAGATCTTTGAGTGGCATGAGACTCGAAACGCGCCGTGGTGGCACTTGGCTTGGTGAGCGAGGGGAAAGAGGTGATCGTGGGAAGGAGCCCTCCGTTGTTGTGAAAACCAAAGGCGGGCGAGATTGCGTGACTGGATTGTTTGTTGGTCTGATAAAATTCGGGCTGAGTGGCGGCGGTCTTGTGATGCTTTTTCGAATGCTTGGGATTGATGGCAGAGCGTGATCCGGTGGAGGCCCAAGCCCCATACTCTTAGCGGTTGAATATCGCTTGTTCGACGAAATTGGCATGCTGAAATTTGGTGTTGCAGGAGAAATACTTCTAAAAGGATGAGAAGCTAGACCATAAATCGAATGGGGTCGAAGGCTTTGCTGTGTAATTTCCGTTTCCAGGATTCGAGGCTGCATAGATTGCCGGCGATCGTTGTACTTCCATAACGACTTGTCTTCTTCCATTGATTTGATCGAAAAATCGTCAATGGTGGAGACGCTATTTCTCGTTGGCGATGCCGTGGACATATACGACAATCGATTCAAGCCGTACCGTAGATTATCAAGCTGTTGGCCGTCATAGGATGTAGTGCTATTGCTGATTGATCGATGACCTGTAGAAGGTCGTGCGGAAGAGAGAGGCCTCGATAGTATGCTGCCTTTGTCACCGTCCTCAAACCTGGCCATTACGCTCAATGGAGAAAGAGGACCATAGATAGTTGGACTTGGCTGAGGATTCTGTCGTAAGGTCTGAGAGCTGTCTCTTTTCACCAGATAGCGATGACTAGGGTGAGCTGATAGTTGTATGACCCTGTTGTCGACCTTGGGCTTTCCAGTCTCAGAGGTTGCTTTCTTGCCCCCGAGGGCTTCAATCTCTCTCCTAACGGTGGCAATCCAGGCATCCATCTCCTCAGCGCTCTCTAGTACCAACAGGAAGCTTGTTGCCAAACGCTTATAATCGGCATTCCTGAGAGAGAGTCTTGATAAAAATGACCGGGAATCTGTTGGAGTGCCATCGGGCTCAATTCTGTGCGAGATCTGCAGGACCCAATGCTTCCCATGAATGGCATCGCTAGCAAATGCGACGGAGTCTTTTCCGAGCTGCAACATCTTCTCAGGTAGTCGGTCGAATGAACCTTCAACCGTGTATTGCAATAAGGTTCCCGAGGTCGTTAAGACGAATATCTTTTGGGTCCATTCCGCTCTAGATATCGAACCTGATACATGTCTGCGATGCTTTTTGCGGGTCTTTTCTGATCTGCTCGCAGCGACAGTCGTACGATCATCCTCAGCGCCTGTTGCCAATAGCACGACGTCGTCTTGTAGGTCGCTCGGCTTCAAGTGATTACTCAGTCGAAGTATTGCATCGGCTGACATGGTAGATGCTGAAAGTTGTGCATGCTTGAGAGCTTGTGGAAGCGCCTGGAAGTATGGGAGAGGATCGAATGAGGGCGAGGTTCTTGTCGGGGTCCATGATGTTGACGATTTTGCTTTAGTCATGGGACTAGGGCTGGTCTTCTTCGCTGATCTGCCTGCAAGCCGTGAGGGCTTCCTCCTCGGCTTGGCTGGGGTAGGTGGCACATCATCGTCTTCAATCGGAACCTGCAACGTGCTCGAGGGCCATGCAAATATGCCCCGCAATCCACGTTTCGACGGGACGTGACGCGTTGACGGCGGTTGCACATTGGGAATCTGGTGTGTCGCGGCAGGCTGCAGCAAGCTCTCCGCGGCCGTCGACTTCGGGTCTTCTAAGTCATTTGGTTTCTTGCAAGTTGCATGGTCTCGTCGAGCAGTGCGCATGGTGTATGAGTTGTCACTTATTGGACGTGTGTAGGTAAGTAAACAAAGTCGGATAAAGCTCAGCAAAGCAATGAGTGATAGGATGATAATTCATAATCATACAAAGGAGAAGAGATAGAAAGGAGGGTCTAGCATATGTGCAGAAGAGAGCGTGTTGGAGAAATTGGTAATGTTGACTACGGATTACGGAGTACGGGGTAGCCGTAGCACAGGACTTTGCTACCAAACACTTTCGTTCGTTCGGCATCTTCGCTTTCACCTCCCCCTCCCCATTCCTTCTTTGCCTTGGCACATCTACTCTCCCTGCCTCCGTACAGTACAGTACGCACAATTTACTCAGTACAATACCCTTCTGATATTCGGTCTTGGATTCTAAGGAGAAGGGGGACTCCTCCGTCCATTGTGCTGAATCTCACTCGATCTCCCAACTCGACTCCTGACATTCAAGGCAGTTGCTCAACTGAAGCAGTGATGACAATATATACCCTGCCTCTGTTTACTGCAAGTCTTTGACCCAGTCTCTCTCTCTCTCTCTCTCCTTATTCACCATGGAATTGGGCACACGCAGATAGCTGGGCTGGGCTGGGTAGTTTGAAGTAGAGAGTACGGAGTAGTTGTGACAAAGAGGCGGTGAGGGCGTGTCCATAGTGAAGCATGGGTACAGGTAATTTGGCCGCCTACGGAGTAGGAACAACCCCACCGCCGCGTGCACGTCGACGCTTACGCCTCTGCTTGCACCTAGTAGTCGACTGCTCCCTATTCCGAGGATATCATTCTTCAAGTAGTATGACTGCTCACCTGGCCTGGCAATACAGCCCATCATCTGATCCTCCGTCGAAGCTTTAAGGCTTTCCATAGCAACTTCGTCCGGTATTCAGCAGAATGCCAGATATCAATACTCTTCCTCCCTCCGCTCCTCCACCGATTCCACACAACATGTCGAGCCCTGCCGGTGCTACCTCGCGCCCCGGCCATCGCACAATCAGTCCGCACTGTTTGACCGGCTCTCCCATCATGCCAACGACTGCAGATCCTCATCATCGTGCACCGAGCTTGGGCGAAATACATCAGGAGCTGGAACAGGAGCAAGAAGCACAAGTAGTAAGTGCTCGGTGGTACTACAAGTTGCATAGTCCGGCGAGCTAAGACAATATAGAATCGGCTCCTACAAATGATACGTATCCAACAGCAACAGCTACAAGCACTGCAAGTTGCGACTGGTCAAGCGCCCGGAGCTTCGCCCGCAGTCGATGATTCAACTCCAACTTCAGAGCGTTCTCTATCTTTCTCAAACCCCATATCACACCATCCACAGCCCTCGACCTCTACATCGACACCACGTTCTCCCTCCATAGCTCTTCACCCACGCGGCTCCTTCGAGCTGTTAAGATCAGAAACTCGACGTTCCAGAACACCTAGCCAGACAGCCTCACCACGCATGAGGGCGACTTCGAACAGCGGTGAGGCTCATGACTGGACTCTTGGTGGACGCGATGAGAGTGCCTTTTACCAAGCTGAGACGCAAACGATGGCCAGGGAGAATCATATGTTGAGACAGAGGATTAGAGAACTAGAGCGTCAAGTCAACCAAATGCACGAAAATGCAGCTTCACATCGATCAAGTTTAATATCTGAGGAGGCTCCGTCCCTGGTATCTGAAGCGGCTAAGGACGGTTATGTGCTGGGCAAATAAGAGGTGAATGGTGAGTATAAATGAACTCTCACAAGGAGGAACACGTCAATCTATGGTTAAAGCCGCAAGCCCTAGTCAGTGAGTCCAAACGATCTCTAGAATCAGCACTGAAGATGGAAGCAGGAAAGCAACCTTGGAACCTCCCAATAGGCCTGAGAGTGAAAGGAATAGACCGGTCATGATTCATGAAGTTATGAGGAACAGGATGAGGCTACGATGACTATACCCTTTCCACACTTGGTAATCAATGCAGGAAGTCTACGCTCATATGATCACATGCCTTATACGTGAAGTAATGGCATCATCTTATAATACAGTCCTCCCTCTATCTCGTCTCTTCACGCCATGTTGAAGAGACATAATAAAGCTCAGCTCATGGTGCCCAAACTCCACCAGATGCAAGTTTCCCTACTCAATCTTCATCCAGCACCTCTTCGACTCTAGTTGAAAGATTTCTATGTAAAGGAGCGGATGTGACGATTGGTGCTGCACGCGTTGTCGTAGCAGAAGCGGGAGCAGGTTGCCCCGTCATAGCAGCATTAATGATACCTGCGCTGGCAGATCCCGAAGAACTCTTGGCCTTCTTCTTCTTTTTCTTCTCCTAGGCAATGTCAGTAACCTCTTTACAAGCCTCCGGATGACTAAACTCACCTCTTGCCAACCCCATACTGGCCTGAAACTATCAAAGAAGCCTACATCCTCAAACAAGTTGGGATACAGCCACAGTCCCGGCGGGACCGCAAACATAGTCACGGCGAAGAGAATCAGTCTGAAGATAGACATAGCGAAGAATAATCCAATCAACCCCAACATGCCCATACTCAGGTACCAGACCCCCAATCTCATCTTCAGTGGCCAAAGTGGGAACATAATAACGAAGAAAACCACGACCAGAGCACCCAAAGCATAGAGTTTCTGCTTGATCTGACTCCCTTCATAGAACCACACATAATGAGAACTCTCCTGAACTTCCTGGTGTTGCTCGATTTTGACAGTCCAGAGACCTTTAACACGTTTTGTTTTGTGAGCTCCAGGAGCATGGTTGTGTCCTTCATGAGGGTCGATTTTGTTTACTCGAAGGGCGAGAAGGGACATTGGGAGGAGCTTGAACGCATTTTCGGCAGTGTTGCGGTCTGTAATTTCAGGAAGGAGAGGATTCTTCTTGCGGGCTTTTGTGTACGCAGGTGATTGAAGGGCACGGAGGGCTCGTTTGACTTGGATTTAATCAGCTACCAGCCGAAGTTGTGAAGGATGAATGACCAAAACTGACCCCTGAACATATCCTTCCGCTGTCCATTCAATATGCACGTCCTCAACTTCAAGTTCTGACCTCTCAAGAATCTTGCGACTGCAAGAGCAGAGGGACTGGGAGGACCCGGTTGCTGTGGCATACCCTGTGGCTGTTGATGCTGTGCTTGTTGAGCCTGAGCTTGCGCTTGTTTTTGCGCTTGCTGCTGTGCAATGGCCTGCGCCTTGATCTTCTCGATGAATTGGGGGACCGTCATGCCCGCCTTCTGGGCGTCGATGGCTAGTTGTCGTTGCATCTGCTGTATTTGTTCTGGGGTGGGCTGCTGGCCGGGTTGCAGGCGCGCTGGCCCATTCGGCGGTGCTTGGGAAGCCATGCTGTGGTTGTTCGACTATGGCTTCGAGGATGTTCAGTGTCGAGTTCAAGACGTTGTCGTACGGAGGTGAAGTGGCTCTTTCCATTCTTCGCAGGGGTACCAAGGCGCAAGGGTGGAAGGTTACTCCGACGCCGATGCAAGAGATCTTAATCCTGGCACGTGAACGTGGCCGGCTGACTTGATAATATTTAGAGCTCTAACGAGATTCCTAAAGGCTGAAGGTAATGAATCTTTTTCGAGGTAGGGCGCTGATGTTCACGTACTCGCAAACCCCTACATCGTCCATTATATCTCATCCAAAATCGGTCCCGAGAGCCGAAATGCTCGTCTCTCCGCTAAGGAACGATGAAGCTTGTACCTCATGGATGCGTCGCTCGGCCACCCATGAAGCGTGAGCTGTGGTCCTCATACATAGGAATCTTGAGGCTGTCTTGAAGTCTTCATGCCAGTACTTAAACAGTCTGGGTTTGATCCGCTCTTCCGGGACGGCGTCTTGCTCTCAACCGTCAACCATGAGTGAATCGTATTCTCCGAGCACCTCAGCCGAGCCGGATGATATATTCGAGACGGTCTTCCTGGTACAGAATTTCTAAAACTTTTGCTTACTACCTTATGCTGACCTCTTATTTCACAGTCTCAAAGAGATCTCGGCTTGCAAATACCCATCAACTATGTCATAGCTCCGGGTTTCTCACTTACAGATGCCTGCTTCTCTGATGGTCGCTATGAGGACAGTCGACTGGGGAGTTGTCTCTCCAATCTTCTAGCTCTACAGTACCGAAGGCTTGTTGTGGATTTGTATTGGAGCCAGAATAGCACAGGTAAGCAGTCTCGCGAGTTTTATGATTCAAGCGGCCTGTACTAAGTGCGTTGTTGGGGCTTGTCGACAGGGGTAGTCGTATATGTATGGAGGTGTTGCGAGTAAAAGATACATACAAGTATAGTCGTCTTGCTCTCTTCCATGGTTGCTGTCTATATCTATGTCCATTTCCGAATACATTGACCAGGAGGTGACACGCTATCTGCTACATGCATTGTTCTACCTGACCTGCCCCCATTGTATATCCACTTGCTGCTCATATACAGACATCCAGACACTAATTGTTTCAAATATAGTATGGTCCCTTTGTCCCGCTGAGCTTCCACTGTTAGGTCCATCAGCCTCAGATACGACTTCACCAAGTGTAACTACAAAACGTACTTCCGCGGTGACGACCTCAAATACAACCAGCATAATAGCAAGGCAAGCTATCACTGGCTCAGTAATGAATTCTGCCACGCTACCAACAACTACGACTTCGGATGAGACCTCACCCACGGGTGCACTCAGATCGGAGCTCTCATCTGTCACTACTTCACCAATTCCTTCGGGTGGAGAGGTCCATTCTATAGGACCATATATGTGCACAGGAACCATGACCTTGTCTGCTCTTACGTCGCTTCTGAACGATTATTTCCAGAAAACACAGAACAACCTTGCTGCACACCTCCTGTTCTTGACACTCAATATTCATGCCTCGGCATCGTTCAGGTCTCCAACCACACAAGCACCGATCCCAGAATCGTTACCGGCCTCCTCCAACTTCCTAGGGACAATCATGGGTTCAAATTTCAGTGACTACCTCTACACACCTAGTGACTTGTACTCCGAGCGAGCAAACCTAAATGATTCGTGGTACGAAGTCTCCGAGAAATATCGACCCATTGAGTTCTACTACAACACCTCGAAGAGTGTAGACGACATTGTATCCACCGGTGACGGATGGCCCACGGAGTATTACATCGAATTCTCCCAGCGTAAAAGAATACTGGTGGATTTTGGGACTGTGGACCCCCAAATGAAAAATTATAGTCTCACGAATGATGGTAACAAGATCTTCAGTCCTGATTACCTACAGAATAATCAGAGCCAAGCGCTGCTCAGCGACCCCGGACAGATGGGCAGCCTCTGCTTGATCAACGGGACCAGTGGTCTAGGATTACTCAATGCCTCTTGGGCAACTGCTGCGACGAATATCAGTGATCTTGATATACCAGGCTCCGATCTTCGTCCTTTACTGGACCTGAGTTCCAATCTCACAGCTTGTGGGATCAGCTCGTTGCTTGATACCAACCTTGTGAATACGACCGCGGATGCCGAGTATATCCCTTATCTGGACTTCAGCTACAGCACAATCTGGAGTTGGGGACCTGGCCAACCGAAGAACTATACCGACCGAGATGCAGATAGCGAATCTCTCTTCCGATGTGCAACAACGTCGCGTGGTAGCCATGCCGGTCGCTGGATGGTCTCTGATTGCTCATCGAAATACTATTCCGCCTGCCGCGCTACTAGCAATCCTTTCAATTGGTCTATCAGTGATTATCCTGTCTCATACTCTTACGCTCCTCAATCATGCCCCATAGGCTACAAATTTGCTGCTCCAAGGACCCCCTTAGAAAACACATTCTTGAACCATTCCATTGCTACGAACGGAAGGGACTATGACGACCATGGCCCTTGGATCGACCTGAATAGTTTAGACGAAGAGGGATGCTGGGTGGCTAACAATGGACCCAACTCTACTTGTCCATACACAGAGAGTGCCAATATGCAAGGCCTGAGGACTCGATATGTCTTGGTGAGTTCTGCCGAGTCTATATGATTTTGACATTAGCATTGATGCAACATAGGTTCCCGCCATAGCAGCTCTTATTGTACTATTCCTGACAGCGTTGATGGTCTTTGGTAAGTTAGCGGGTAATAAGAGGGTTGGGAAACGGACGAGAAAACGGAAACAAGCTGTGTATGAAAGTATACCAGCTTAGTGTGATTGACAGAACCTTCGGCGTGCGGACCTATCATCAGAATGCTTAACATACCCAAAGCTCGCAGAAATGGAACAAATGATGAACCCTCAAGACATACAATCCTTCTACTTATGCCTGTTTTTAATGAGGTCCTCCCCCAATCAACACCTCCTTTTCAATCAGCTGCCATTCGCTCGAACAAGCACTAAATCTAATACAAAAAGCACGAGTACAAAGCTTCGAAGCAGCGCTATAATCAATACACCTAAACCTCCTTTGATATCAATTTATGTTCTGAGGTAGTTCAGAGTCAAGAGAGTCTAAGTTTTGGTGGGGTAGCAGGGAGGACCTCATCTAAAACAGGCGTAAGTAGGATGAAAAGTTTGATATGGTCCGAGTACAGCGCTTTACAACACACCATTGCCTGAAGCCCAATATAGCGTCATATTAAATGCAGAGAGTGAATGACCTGCCCAAATCTCCGAACGCCGTTCTCAAACTCCTACACTTTACGCATGATGCATACCTATATCATACTCGCTGACTTCACTGCCCACCTCCGTCCAGCTACCTGGAGTGCTCATACCCTCAATGCTCATAACATCTGCCTCGCTGGTAGCACCACTTCTAGGATACCAAACCTCCTCTCCAGATCCCGCCAACGAGATTGAGTCAGTTGGAGTAGCCTCACCACTTCCAGGCAAAGAAATCGGCGGGTCATCGACTTCTTCCGCTGTAATTGTAGCTTGCTCTTGACGCGGGCTTGCCATAGCAGGAGTAGCCGGAAGCGGCGTATAGAAGCTAGGATTGGTGCTGTCATCAGCCCATGCATGAATAGAAGCAAATGCTTCATCAGATGGTCCCGTATCACTTGAGTTTGGACCGCTCTGCATAAGGTCTTCCATGGTGGGGCAGGACACGGGAGGATCTGGGACTGAGTCTTCACTTATGTCAATCAATTGCTTAGCCAAAGTCGCCGTCATTTCTCGACTTGATCCGGTGGCATGTATGCTAGCGTCGTAGAGGTCGTCAGACATGACCTCGAACTTCTCTGACGGTTCTGGTGAAAGAAGACTTGCATCGATGGCTCTTTGCATATCGGCCTCGAAGGTGTGATCATCAGCGAATGGGTTTGCGGACAAAGCCGAACCAATTCTTTTAGCACCGTCTCCCCGTCTTTGAATAAGGTTCTGGTTGCTGCACTGATGAACATCAGAGCCGGTATTGTAAATGTATATGCCTTTCTCTCCCGAGGGATCGGCCTCCAGGAAATCGTCGAAGCTTGAACCACTACTCTCAGCGCCATGCCTTGTTCCAGAAGTATCCTCCTCCTTTTGCTTCTTCTCTAGGTGCAAAGCGTTCCAGTACATCAGTTCTTCTCTTTGACGTCGCTTGGTTTCCGCGTTTGCATCTACACCTGGCTCAGTGCTACTATGCATGAACCCTTCTGCATCTTCAGGTCGGTTGAAGCGAGGCTTTCGAGCATTCGGATTGATTCCTTCACCGATAGACTGCAGCGCGACGGCTATTCGGCGCCGGACATCTTCTGCGAACCGTCGGGCTTGGGGAGACTCGTATGCTGCGATTGCGGCCTGATTCGTTAGTCGTTTATGCACTCAAAGACCTATATCGAACGTACAGCTACAGCAACGGACAAAACGATCACAGCACCTGAACCAACCGATCCATTAGTCATATTCCCATCTGGACTGTAAGGCGGAGAGAACTGGATGGAAAGCAGCTCCTGATGCATAGTGAGAGACCAAGCTTCCAACATAGATGAGTGTCTTTATCGCCACCCATCCATGCAGATAAGCCGTACATAGGAGTTATTTTGAGAGACCACTTGGGTAATATGGAAGACATATAACTCACCTTTAGCAACAACGGCAGGCATGGTTACAATCACTTTCAAGCTTCCCAGAGTTGACGGGGATATTGGCGGCTCGGATGAGGGGCAAGTTAGAGACTGTGACGATCCAGACACGCCGAATAAGTAACAACAAGGAATGACTATGAATTGCTCGACTTCCTGAAGCCAGTTCAGGCCGACAAGGACTGTACAGAGTGGACAATGCAGAAGGATAAGTTGGTATGGTGTATGAAGACTTTGAAAGAGGATGGATGAATGGCGAACCTCGGAAACGCCTTAACGCATACCCCACTAGCATTGCACAGCCACCAGTGGCGTGAACTCTTCTGCCTACCCACGTGATTATTATTATCACCCCCACGATCTGCTCATGTAGCCCTGCGTGAACAAAGCTGCTTCTTGTTGGATATGAGCTGTGTACTTATCTTAGGTGGAGATATACTTCGTACTTCCAACATGTGAGTGTCATAAGATAATCATCGCTTCCAGACATGAGTATGTTGTTGCACCTTGCGCAAGGTTGTTTTAGTGCTCAGATCTGCCGCCCCTTTTTTAAGCGAGAGCTCTCTAGACAAGGTTCACAAAGTACTGGTTAGGAAGCTGCAAAAGCTACTCTTATGTTGCCGCTGTCTCACTTCGGGAGTGGGAACCTTTGATACCTATCTGCATCGCCTTTGAAAGATACTACCATTTGCTCGAAGTCATGCCCAATGGAAAGTAAAGAGCTCTCAGCAGTATGGCAATCTGGCCAGGTAGAGGCGTGATCGTGCTCAGACTCCTTCCGTTTTCAAGTCTACACTTTGATTAGAGTCTGCATCTTAAGTTACATGTTGATGAGGGGCGATGAAAGCCGATGCATCCAACAGCGTACACAGCAACGTGCTAGCCACAGATGGCACTGCATCATCGCAGCTAATACTCCATTAGGTTCTACTTGCTCACCCGAGTCACATCCTCCTTGTCTATAGTCATACCCTTTTCTTGCTCATCCTTCGGCTTCGAGTGCTTGAGATGCTGCTTGTAGTCGCTCCACAGACATTGGACAGACCCTCCAACCAATTCCGTCCAGAACCGCTTCTCGTCATATCTTTCTATCCTTAACTTCTCGTTCATCCGCCGGACAGTTCCTTGGCCAAATCTCCCTTCCAGATACTCTAAAAAAAAACCTGTGTGTTGATATCCAACGTCCCACTTGTCGCCAGGCTCCTTCTTCCAATGAGGCGGACCAAGCTCCGCATTCAATCTCACCCAATCCGCTATACCCTCGATCAAGCCCCCCGGACACGTGCCATGACCATTGTACTGATAGCAATGCACCATTTCATGCGTCAGGACGCCCCTGATCTCTGCTGCTTTACGAGATAGTGCAACATGCTTGTGGATGTAATCAAGGGAAAGGTGGATCTCTTTGTGATCCGGGTCAAGCTCCGTGCCTGTGGTATACGCCACACCATCCAAGGCTCTTAGAATCAGCGTAACAGAGCGAGTCGATGGAACCGTCGTTGTACGTGAATCTGGGCTCTCATACAGGTATTTAAGTACAGTCTCGACGGCATCCTGCAACACCTCACTAGCAGTCACAGAGCCAAGGAAGGTCTGGGCTCCTATGTGGTTGAGGTCGCGGATTTCTAGCCTCAATTTAGGAAGAGAAAATTGCTTGTGCGGTAATTTAGCCTCAGAGGTAACCTTTGGTGGCTGATCTTTCTGATCACGGAAGAATGGTGGCAATGGTGTAGCTGAGGGTACCCTTGAAGACTGAGGCGTGAATACATTAGAAGTTGCGCTCGTTTGGGGTGCTGCTTCGGTCATGGCTCGTGCAAGTCCCGCCCTTGTAGACCCTATGGAAACGATAGCGACCTTAAGCAGCAAACAATGAGTGACCAAGTACTCAAGCAGAGTCGTAAGGGATGAAAACAGAAGTGAAGCTTCAAGGGGCGTCCACAACGGAATCGGTGAATCATAAGGCCGAGCGAGATCTTACGGCAGTAGCGCGATATGGATCGCGACCGCACGGCGTGCACGGGTTGTTGTGGTTACTCGCCCTTTTTCGTCGATTTGCGACCACCAATGCAACTTCTTCCGAGAACTCGACCTATTTGCTAGTCATACCGCGAAGTAGACCAGAGAAGGTGCAAGCGCCCAGTGAGTATACACTTTTGGTTGCTATTACAGACTTTCCTTTCGCTGATTACTATTGAAACAAGAGTAAACAACATGTACAACTCTTCCGCAGGGCGCGCGGCGTCCCAATCCTCTTCATCTACCGTGGGGGAGAAGATCACCGAGGATCAGGTTACGAATCTCCTATCGGTACTCCGGACTGATGCTTCGGTCGAGACCAAGGTCGGCTTGTTCAATAGTATCAAATCTGGTATCAAGCACAACAATGTCCCTGAACCTGGCGTTGCGACCCTCTTCGAAGCCATCCGGACGGCCATGTCCTCGCAACACACCGGTCTTGTCTATGCAGGGTTCTCGACATTGAACCACCTTCTGATGCGACTCTCTCGACAAGAGCCCAGACATCTGCAAAGAGAGGCTGCACGAACTTTACCTCTGGTGTTGGAAAAATCAGGCGACCAACACAAGAATTTCAAAAAGTGTGCAACAGAGTGCTTGGAAACATTTTGGATGAACAAAGGTGCAGCTGTGGAGGTCGAAAGAATCATTAAGAACGTTGGTCTTACAGGCAAGAGCCCACGCATAAAGGAGACATTGATGCAGTGGATCGCGCTGGTACAGACTCCCTAACATTGTAATCGCAGGCTTTGATTGGAAATTGACACCTTACAGATGCACGAACAACATGATATGCCGTTTAAGAGTTACGTGACGGCCCTAATGGAACTACTGGAAGATGCGGACGGGATGGTCCGAGACACTGCTCGGAGCACTGTAATTACGCTCTTCCAGTAAGACGCATGGCACTCTTTGTTGTGACTGATTTTGACTTTGTATAGGAATGCTCCCAATCCTGTTAAGGCGGACCTCAAGAAACAGCTGAAGATTTTCAACGTACGCCCAGCTATCGTCTCGGCTATTGTTAGTAAACTGGCACCAGAAAGCTTCAATGACACAGATGCAGACCCTTCAGGAGCATCTGGTGTCTTGCCATTAGCCAATAGTATTTCATCCCTGTCAAGTCACAGACCTACAACACCAATCCAGGATCTCAAACTGGAGCGGGTAGAGCCATTATACGTGCATACCCAAAGAGAGCTGGAAGATATCTTCAAGGAGATGCATACGTATTTTGAAGGTAAAGAGTCCGAGGGCAATTGGTTGAAACGCGAGCAGAGTTGCACCAAGCTACGAAGGCTGAACGCCGGTAACGCCACGGAGGATCTTTATAATGTCTTCCTTGCAGGCATCAAAAGTCTTTTAGATGGTATACTCAAGGCCGTGAATTCGCTGAGGACTAGTCTTTCCAAGGAAGGCTGTAGCGTCATCCAGGAAGTCGCTAGATCAAACGGAGCAGGACTTGACCCCATGGTGGAAATCCTGTTGCAGAATCTTATCAAATTATGTGGCGGTACGAAGAAAATCAGTTCCCAACAAGGGAACATGACGGTCGATATCTTAATAAGTAGGGTTTCGTACAACCTACGAATCATGCAGCATATCTGGTTTGCTTGTCAAGATAAGAACGTGCAACCAAGAACCTACGCAACTGGATGGCTCAAGACGCTTTTGAACAAGGAAGCTCATCACAAGAGTCATATCGAGCATACCGGGGGTCTCGAGCTGGTCGAGAAGTGTATCAAGAAGGGATTAGCGGATGCCAACCCCGGAGTCCGAGAGAATATGCGGTCAACGTACTGGTCATTTGCACGCATTTGGCCGTCGAAAGCAGAAAGGTGAGTTGCAATCCACATACGGCTGCTAAATTGGATTAATCTTGGCAGCATCATGGGTACTCTCGACGCGACACAACAAAGGCTCCTCGAACAGGCTCCAGACAACCCGAACTCGCCGCGGAAAGCAGACGAAAGCAAAGTACGCCCCGGCTTAGGATTCTCAAAGAGTACCAATGGTCCCCCAAAACCTTCCCTCAGAGAAACCATGCTTGCACAGAAGAAGGCTACAATGGCTATCAAGAACTTGCCAGCACGGCCAGGCTCGGCAATGTCATCATTTACCCCTGTAAGGACGGTGTCGTCCGCTTCGACTATATCAACAAAGTCGGAAGCGGCTTCGTCCAAGCAGCGCCCCGAGACTACTGTAAAGGCGCACGGCGGCTTGTCCGTAGCTCCGATGCGACCCACGAAGTTCAAGCGACCAGAGATCGCTAGGCCAGCGACCGCAGGTCCTTATTCCGTCCGACGCCCTGGTCATGCTCCAAGCAACAGTGATTCAACTATCAGCCCTTCAGCACCCAAGTTCCAAAAGCCCCGAACGCCAAGTGCTAGCAATAGTCCTTCCAAGCGACCAGCAGTACCACGACCCAATACAAGTCACTCACAGCATGCGAGCCGGTCCAATCATGCTAGCCCTGCAAAGCCTTCGACACGAAGAGTAGACCCATCGCCAACAAGTCCTGCGAAAACCCGATCCGTAACTCTCCCTGGCTCCAGCCCCTCGAAGGCGGATGAAGACTTCACGATGGTTGTACCGAAAATGGCAGGCTTGAAGGAGCCCAACTTTGCAGCATCAGCAGATGCGTCTGACAATGAAATCGTTACTACACCCGCGAAAGGGCTCAAAGTCTACGAGGACCCATTTTCAAGTACGGATGACCCGACCACGCCACGGCCGGTTGTCAGCGCACCCATCCTAGAAGAAGTGCCCATCAATGAGGATGCCGCGAACATCGCTAGAAGTGAGCAGGCGATGGACGACTCGACGTCAATGTCTCCAGAAAGACTCAAACAAAATTCCAGACTACTAGATAGCGGCATTGCAAAAATCAAGGCCAAATCATTGGATGTCCATGGCTTCCGAAAGTTGCAAGGCATGATCCGAGACAACAAAGCGATGTGGTCAGGTGATCGATTCGATGTCTTACTCCTGGGTCTTCTCGAGTATCTCGAAGCACCTCTGGTTAGTATGGCGGCCGATAAAGTCCACGATGTCAAAGCTCAGATCCTGGCAACTATCAAGCTGATGTACAAAAAAGACCGAGACGCATTCCAGTCTCATGTTTCTCGAGGCTTGCAATCGATCCTTGCAACGCGCAGCAGCTATGAATCTCGTTCTCATATCGTGAGTGGATTGGAGCTTCTCGCAGAGGAGCTCATCACGCTGGCGAGTGCAAGTCAAACGATCGGCACTATCACCACTCGCTTGAAGGATGAGTGCATGAGTGTGGAAGGTTGCAGGAGCTTGAGCATGGGTCTGCATGTCTTGAAAGAGGTCTTGGAGGTCAAGAAGGACTTCATGCCCTCGGAGGGTGAGATTGAGAACATGCGTGAACTGGCAACTCGATGTCTTGAAAGCAGTGAGAGTGGCGTGAGATCAGATGCTGTACAATTGTGTGTAAGTATGCATACGAGAATTGGAGAAGCCAAGTTCTGGGAGACGTTCAGGAGTGTCAAGGACGATCCGAAGAGCTTGATCACCTATTACGTTGTGAAGAAACAAAGGGAGGCTATCAATGCTGAAGATCGTGGTCAGGCTATGTGGCGATAGGCGTTGACGATACTTCTGGCCTCAACGATGCTCATGCTCGGGACGTGTACGATAATGTATGGACTTATTCTTTCTCCTGCAAGGCGTTAAGGTTGCCGCTATCACGTAGTGGGAGACCAAAAGTGTTTGTACTAGAGTAGATTGCATCTTAGATCATGGAAGCATGTTTACGTCTTTGCAGCAAGTGCTGATCGATTGGAACCGAGGAGTGTATAGGGGAGTGAGCAATCGGAGAGGTCGAAGCTGTGGTGAGATCTTGAATACTTTTGGAGGGTGGGATGCTTCAGACAAGCCAGGCTAGTATGGCCCAGTGCCAGTCCGAATCCACGCCTGTCGTGAGCTAGCAATATTGATCGATGAGAGTGTCAGCTGCCTAGCGAAGAATCTGAATGGCGTAGGCACTCCATGTGCCATGGATATCAATACTAGTCACCAGATATGCGACGTAGATGAAGAAGATATCGCCATAGAACAGAGACCTGCTTTCTACCATTGAGGCCCTTCATGGTTCCTAGAGAATGTGACAGTCTCCCCCATGTTACCACTCGAGTGGTCTAGGGCAGGGTTCCTTGCTGTAGGCACCGCACCTTAGCCGGTGGCGCAATCTGCTGAAAGTGATCTCCAAGATCCACAAAGCCACATCTTCTGAAACATCTGGTCTCTGGATGATGTGGACCGTGTGGACGACGCTGTTTCCTCAGGGCTGAGTGGTGAGTCCCTACGCAACCTGGAGTTTAGGCAACCTTGATAGGATCACACTTATTCGGCACAATGATAACATAAGAGTACAAGAAGTCTGCCTGGTCTACACAGGTTAAATTAGAGTCATAGACTTATATGTCTGAGTCCAGAGGGTCTATCAGTAAGTATATTGTAGTCGCACTGGTAGATTGAGTTGCCGGCCTGCGCAGAGATTATACTGTCCCGCATTGGGAATGGTCCCACGTCGGGGCCAGCGTGCATTCATCAGGAACAGCAGGTTGTCACTTATTTACTAGTGACAGCTTTGATCATTACCCCCGAGACCGTATACCGTCCTCCGTATGGAAAAAGGGAGATCGATATCTGGACGTGTGACATCCTCCTATCTAAGGAGTCCAGTACAGGAGTAAGGTAGGCCGGCGTTCCAAGGAAATAGGGAAATGTCACATTTGCACCCATGTCGTCCACGACCTTTGTAAGTTTGTACGCTGTTCCGGGGATTCGACAGGAGGACAGCTCCTTTTGACGTCTCTGGTGCTGCCGAAATCCGACTTCGCGGGAGACATCTGAAACCATGCGATTGTATCACGGATCCTTCAAACTTTGGGGCCTTGGCCCTAGACTGGGGCTGGGACTGGGACTGGCGGAATTCTGGGCGGATGTGATCCTGTAGAATCCTGTAGCCAGGACTAATAAGGCACGTGAAGATAGGAGGGAAGTGGAAGTATTGGAAGCTGAGGTCCTGAGAGTGAATTTGTTCTTCAAGAATACACGTGATAGCTGTAGATTTCTCTCAAAGCTGTCAAGGATGGGGGCTCAGTAGTGATACTATGTGGTGTGACCAGAAGATGGATTGGGACTATTATTGGGACCATTGGGACCATTGGGACCATTGCAACAGAGATACCAAGTAGATTGCTAGATACAGTACTAGGCTCTGATCACGTGGTGCTTGACTACGGCGTACGTCTTTCGTCTGCGTCTATGTCTTCGTCGACCATCTACTCTCCTCCGTACATAACATCGACGCAGACGCTCTGCCGCAAGCGCAAGGTTCTTCCAATTCCATCTCCGCTAGCCGATCAACATACTTTCTTTCCCTCGCACCCGCACCCGCACCCTTACCCTCACCCTCACCTGCATCTCTTCACTTTCCACCATTCGACGACTATTCTCTCTTCATATCTTGTTTCTTTCCGGTTCTCGTCAATACCGGCTTTCCCCCGAACTCGTCGGCGTCTTGGATGGTCGTCCGCAACATCGCAGGTTAGCACCTTCGCGCACCGCCAGTATTCGTTCCTTGTGTCTCCTTCATCCCCGGGAAAGACTATTCTTGCAACGTGCAGCCCGTCATTACGATACAGCTCGTGTTCCTCGGTTTGAATACTGCTTTCCTGCTACCAGTGCCTGGATTGTCCTTGCGTTGCCGCAGTGGCTGACGCTCATTGACACTGCGTATTGCCTCCTTCCAGATACCCTCCATTGCTTCAAGAATCAATACGCCCCCAGACCCCAGGTCTGGCACCAGAAACCGTAGTGCCACTACGACTTGCAACGGATTGCCCTGCCTTCACATCCTTGACATCTACACATACGAGATACACGGTCCAGGCATCAAGATTGATTCATGTACCTGTTCGCTGCGGGCCTGGACTGACAGAGGAGGTAGTGGTTGATATCCTACAGATACACATAGGGGCACGTCATGGAGTCGCCGGCCGATTATATGGATTCCCCCGACGCTGAAGATGTAGCATACCCATGTAAGGGTTGCGGAGATGTGAGTGATCCGGCCAGTGACATTGAGTGGATCATCAACATGCTGATAGCTTGGTGTACAGATCCTGGAGGAAGGCAAAGCTTTCGAACTTGGTATGTTAACATAATTTTCACACTCACCAGTCGAATAGTACAGGGGGCACATCAAACTACCTCGTATCATCATATCATGCAGCGCTTCATCTCCGCTTCTAAACGTCCTTCTTCCGAATATACTGACACTCTTCTAGCCGGGAATCGCTGGCATCTCAATTGCTTTCGTTGCAATACGTGTGGCACGCTTCTCGACTCTGACGCGAACCTACTACTACTCGGCGACGGATCGCTGATATGCAATAATTGTACATACAGTTGCAGTGCATGTGGAAACAAGATTGAGGATCTTGCTATACTTACTGGAGATCAAGCTTTCTGCGCAACTTGCTTTCGATGTCGAAATTGCAAGCGGAAGATCGAAAATCTTCGGTATGCACGAACATCACAGGGCATATTCTGCATGAGCTGTCATGAGTCTCTGATGGCTAGGCGTCGGAAGAAGTCTCGAGCGGCGGCAAATGCAAAGGTGAAAAAGGACGATGGAATGCTTGTCGACAAATCCCTCCCCGCGCTACCTCCGAGTGCCAAACCAACAAGTTCTATGACGACAAGTACAGATTCAATTTCCCGAGATACCGATACACCCACAGAGTTATCTCCGCGGCCACCACCGAATAACTCGAGGAATGGCTCATCGTCTCGAAGCAGTTCGAAACGACCTCAAGAGCAGTCCCCGGAACGTAATTCGAGCGAGGTCACTAGCAGAGAAGGTCTTGGCCTTCCTCCAGCAACGTACCGAAGGAACCGACATTCCGCTATATCACAAGCTTCTGACATTATGAATGGTGGGGACGCTGATAGCTTCTACATACCTCTCGCTCTAGATCCGAGTCCGGCATCAACAATCACACCTCCAACTCACCCGGCAAATGAACCTTGGTCGGAACCGTCCCAAAAGAAGAGTCGAGAGACAAAGGCTCAGGATAAGGATAAAGACTACTTCAATGCCAAGAATAGTGGAAAAACCCACCACGAAGGCCAATTCAAAGTGACGTCCCGTGAGCATAGCGCCTCTCCTCATATTGCGTTCCAGGAGAAAGGTCGACAGCCGTCAACAGATGAGGCCATGCAGATCAAAGACAGTATCCGGAAGGCGCAAGCTGCGGGTACCAGAGGCGAGTCGTCGAGATCAACACCTTCAGCAGCGAGCAGTGAGACAAAAGTACAACATGCTGACTCGGCAGGCACGAATGGCTTAGCGAAGGGCAAATCGGACAGATTCAGGTTGGGCGATGTTCCAAAGGGAAAGCGTTCCGCCAGCTCAAGAAGTGAATCTTTATCAGAACTGCCAGGAGATAGCGCAAGAGCATCAACATTGTCGGAGCTGCCAGGAGACGACGGTAAGCTTCGTCTTTCAGAATTGGCAGGTGACACTGGAACGCCAGGGTCTGTGACTGAATTGCCAGCCGAAGATACGACTCTACGTACGAACTCTCATGGTGGTCTGTCTGACATATCGTTGCGGAAAGATTCTGGTCTCACGTCAAAGACCAATTCTTCGCAGTCGCATCTCAACTCTAGTAATGGAGCAAGTCCCAGGTCATCGTCAGATTTGAAGTTACGTGAGGAAACCACTTCGAGGCCATCAAGTGACACAAGAGATCTGTCGACTTCAGTTCCACTTAAGAAGGACTCGGGGGGGGGCGAGGTCAATAACGCGGAAGGAGGTAGCATCGAGCAGTTCAAAGGAGCCAGCGAGCGCCCTGGTATCACCCATGGTTGATACATCTCCATCATCTTCGTCGTCAGACACACCGAACCTTACTCCCACCGTAAATGGCAAGTCTATTTCGGGCCCCACGCTGCAAAAGTCGCCCGAGAACTTGTCACCTCCCATACGGGCACCCGCCCGACCAGTCCATACTCAGCAGATGGGTGACTCGTACATGGCTCCTCGTGCGCCGCCAATGCCCCCTCCGGCACCTCCACCAGCAAGTCCACGAACGGGGGCCAGAGAAGCAGGTGCGCCTGCCTCGCCAAAATTGCCGAGATGGAGCGCTGGTGGAGACTTTACTATGGATGAAGATATGGCACGTATACTTGGAGAGACCGATGATAGCTCACAATCCATCTTACGCCGCGTATCTAACGCTGTACGTCATGGAAGAAATACAAGCGAAGCAAGCATGGCAGCTGCACGCCAAACTGGTCATGGGCGCAGTGTGAGCGAGACGACTGCACGCACGGCAACATCCCCAAGATGGCCCAAGACACCCTTGACTGAGGAGCCGTTGGCTCGAGACATCAGCAGCCCAATCTCTCTAGCCTCGCCAAAACACGATGACCCTGCGACGTTACGCAGGCAGCTTCGAAACTCAGAGCAGAGAGTAGCCGAATTAGAACGACAATTTGCCACGGATAAGGACCTCAAAACACTCAACAAGAAGGTGCAAGAAAAGAGGAAGACTGTTTCGGTCCTGGACTCCCAGACAGAGATTATGCTTAGACAACTTGAGGTCCTAGCTGGATATGTAGAGCGAGCCAAGGACTCAAAGCGACCCTTAAACATTGCCGATCTGGAGGACTCGGCCATCAAGGAGTTCGTGCAGAAGCTCGAGGATTTGAAAGAGTCGATGTCAGGCGCGATCGAGGCTTTATATGAGGAGCGCAATGAGCTCACCGAAGAAAAGAACCAGATCATATCTGATCGCGACCGGGCACTTGTGGAGTTCGAGCAGTTATCCTCCAAGAATGCCCAGCTAGCTGATATGAACAATGATTTGACACATCAAATCCAAGAGCGTTTCAAGGCTCAGAGTGGCGGACACAGTATGGACAGTCCTCGACCAGGAACAAATGGCCTTGGCATCTATACCCATCATAATAAGAACAAATCAGCCGTATCCGTGAACTTAGATGATACGAGCATGCGGCCATCGACTAGTACCACCATGTTTGGTTCGGTCAATAGCTACCCGCAGCCAATCGATCAGGATTCAAGCATGGAGCCAGCGACCGTATTATCTGCCCCTCACGTGGTCAACATCCGTAAAGGTCAAGCGAAGAAGTTCAACTGGAAGAAAGGTGGACAGACTGTTGCGAAAGGTGTGTCAAAAGGGTTCAAGGGTGCATTTTCATCCAGTGCGCAAGAGCGTAGCCAATGGCAGAACCAGGTTGGTGACAACATCGGAATGCCATACACTACGACGATGGTGCCTGGGGACTCACAACCTGGAGCCTTCAACAGTGTATCAAGATCCGTCTCGAATGACGCTGCGAGACAGGGAGGTTTTGCACTCTTCAAGAAATCGAACACCGTACCAAAGATGGCTGCGAATGGAGGCCCAGCCACCACTGAACATCCTTCCATCCTATTTGGATCCGATCTGGTGGATAGGGCTGAGTACGAACGTCGACAGATTCCCAGCGTCGTAACTCGTTGCATTGAAGAGGTCGAATTGAGAGGCATGGACATCGAGGGGATCTATCGCAAGACTGGCGGCAGTGGTCAAGTAAAGATGATCCAGGACGGTTTTGACAAATCTGACGATTATGATATCTCGGATCCAGGCATTGATATCACTGCTGTCACCAGCGTCTTGAAGCAGTATTTCCGCAAGCTGCCCAATCCGCTCTTGACATTTGAGGTCTATGACCGGATACTCGAGTCAACCGGTGAGTAAGCCCGAATTGACGGCGAGACGGCTCTAACAATAGATACAGCAATCGAGGATGACCATGAGAGATGTACGCATCTAAGACGAACGTTCAATATGCTGCCTCCTAAGCATCGCGATTGTCTCGAGTTCTTGATCTTCCATTTGGCTCGTGTGACGATGCGAGAAGGAGAGAATTTGGTACGTCACTTCTGTAACGACCCTGAGCTGACAGCTTTTAACATTCGACAGATGACACCAAAGAATCTAGCTGTTGTGTTTGCGCCTACAATAATGCGCGACCATAGCCTGGAACGTGAGATGACAGACATGCATGCTAAGAATGCTGCTGTCCAATACGTGATTGAGAACAGTCACGAAATCTTTAGCACTGTATAGTCTAGGAGAAAGGAGCAGTCGTACGGACAGTCACCAAAACAAACACGTCGTGTCGCGCTAGCTCTCATCTGTAAACTTATCTCAAGCATTCTGAGGCGAGGCGTTATCTGTTGTTTTAAGCGACTGCTGCTCTGCTTATACCTCGGTCGTTCTGAGTTGGTTTTGGTTTCTGGCGTATCTTCCCTACGAATAGGAGCGTTCTCTTGCCGCAAAAGCAGCTTTGCCAATCCAAGTATCAGGGCCAGCATGTATATTCAGTACTGCGCTGTGATTGTGCGGATTGATTATATTTCAGCACGATCGGTTCATTATCGCTCGAAACATCTGGTCTCAATATACTAGAGTGCAAGCTAGGTAGGTAGCCATCATGCATCAACTAAGTTCTCATAAGATACATCATAGTTGTACATTGGATTGAGACCACATGTGGTTAGTTGTATCATGCTGCCTTTACCATCACGCCTGTAACTCCCCTTTCTACCCGGCCGAAGATGGGTATCAAAACGCAACGCCGACACTGTCCCGCCCATGCCCTAGTGGAACTGGGACTTTTCGAGGACTCCACGAATCCTTCCTGTCACCCGTCGTCCTCTTCTCTGTCTCTTCCTTCTCGGAAATCAATCCCACGAACTTCCTTGCTCCTTTTACCGGAAGCTTCTCTGGTGAGGAATCTGGCGAGATCGTACTCTGCACCGTACCTTTGCCATCGCTATCCGCAGCACTACTCGAGGAAAGCACTGTATCCACACTACTGCTGCTATCGAAGTGCTTTTCCTTGTCGACATCAATACACTGATAGAAACCATGGCGAGGAGTGACCGGCTTGGGTGTGTTCGTAACTGATTCGAAAGAGACATGGCGACTATGCGTCTCCCCTCCCGATAATCGGAACCAGCCCGAAACACGAGATAACGATCGCTTCCGAGGAGGTGGATTCGAGTTTCGTAATATCAGAGGTAGAGGTGGTGGTGGCAGTGGTCGTTCTTTTAGT
>Ga0115846_100019_pt2 | contig 59248 bp, 51 predicted proteins | sample InSIn5gowninarea_2_FD_83860 | JGI IMG/M metagenome (GOLD analysis project Ga0115846, IMG submission 83860) | reverse complement strand
CTTCCCACTACACCCAACATGATATCCCCAAAGTCCTCGGTCTGCCTGACTCGAATCAAGTTCTTGGTCGCGAGGGAAAGGACATGCAGCAACCCTTGTGCAGCTACCACATTTGTATTCTCTTGAGATTGTAAAAGCTCGGGAATTTGCTCTTTTTGGCGCTGGAGTGCTTCTGGTGTTGCATTTGAAGCGGGAGGCTGTGGTTCTTCAGGTACCAAGTTGTGGACGACTCAATCTCGTCGCGTTGAACGTGTTACTACGCGTGCCACCTTTATTCTTGAATTATGTTATGCTTCTGTCTCATTTTCCCCGTTCCACTTTTCCTTCAAGAAAGCGATATTTTGTTGATTCGGCACGCACGTCAGTACTATCATCACTGTGCGTGTTCAAAATTACTCTCGTTGTTCTTTGCTAGCCTCTTCGTCCCTTGAATATGTTTTACAGCCACGAGTGTGGGTTGTGCCATCATCCTCATGAAGACCTGCAGCTGATCAGAGATTACAGTCCTCACTGACCGCAAACATGGCGTTGCGACTATCTGGTTTGTGTATGTTACCTGTTGTTGCAACATTTCTGACATTGGATAGGCTGGTTGCGACCCTCGGATCCAAGTCATCGTTGAAAAAGATTACCAGAAAAGCGATTATGGATGTGAACGTATCCGACGCCTGTGAAGTTATTACTGATCCATCTGCCCCGATAGCTCTGCGACTCCAAGGCAATTTACTGTATGTATCGGATAGATCAAGAAATGGACGAAGTTATCGCTGATGAAGTTCAGCTTTGGCGTGTCCAAGGTTTTTTCACAACAATGCGCCTACGTGTTAACAGATATGCAAACTCTGTGGGACAAGATGCGAGGTATTACTATGTTGTTGAAGGAGCTCGAAACAGATCCAAACGTTACAACCACAAGGTAAGTTTAGCAGCGTGTACTCTTCAGCTACACCCCACTGATTGACATCCTGCAGACTGGAACAACTCAATATCTCCGCCGATCCAGGCTTCAACATCGATATTGACATGGGCTTCGATCTGTCCAACTTTGAGGTCTCTTCCTTGTCAGAACCTTTGGGTCTGCTCTCGCCTCATACACTTGCCTCCAGTCAGACAAGCATTCCTGACAATGAGTTGCTTCTTGAAGAACCTGCAGCTCTCGAGGACTATTCATCACATGGACTGGACCATGACTTTCAGATTGACATCGGTGGTCCGCAAAATGCTATGTCTGCGCGACGTGCCTCTAGTGTGGATACTGGAGGCCTAGGTCTGGCTCAAGAAGGAGGAGTCTTTACAAACTCGGATATTGGCATCAATGATGACGAGATCGTTTTGCTTCCGCAGGAGATAGAGATTCAACAAGTGCAGAGGGAGAATGAGGATTCTAATCTGCCTCTAGGAGATCATGCGTCTCTCAACCTCGCAATTTCGCAAGACATACTTCGTGCAACATCACCAATCGATGCGGTACGTATAACAGTGACCAGATGATCTAGGTAACTGACGAAGATAGAACATGTCTGGGCTTCTTCTTGATAACGATGGGATATACTTTGGTGACGATGAGCCCATCGAGGGCGGACAAGTCGAACCGCACCAGATGCAGTCAGAGTCAGAAGCAAGAGCAGAGCTGTCAATTAGAAGCCTAGCAAGCATTCCGCCCCAAGACTCAGAGACCACAAGAGGAGTTGCTCAGCAGCGAACCATAAAGGCTAGGCTTGTGCCAATTGACGATCCTACTGAATTGCCAAACCAGACTCTGGGTGATTGGAACGATGGTTATCTGGAATTCATGGACGAGGCGCATCTAGACAGCGCCAACAAAATCTCTCTTGCGCAAGCTAAGCGCAATGCTGCGTTTTGGGTCCTTGACCAAGGTATCGGAGCTGTTGATACAGAGTTTCGAGCAGATGTTCACGAGCATCCGCTGTCCATTTTCAGTGGTCGGTCGTTACTTGATGCATTGGTAGGCCCTCAGGCACAGCCACAAGGCAGAAAGCGAAGTTCGAGTGCGATGGAAGAGGAGGCAGGGGATGACCACTCTCGAAGAGTTCGCTCGCGGTCCGACGAACATACGACTCCAAATCGTACCGAACAGCAGCAGCCGAACGATGATGATCAGGGCATTGTGATAGATGATTACGAGGTAATATTTCTTACTAGTCCAATTTCCAGAGGAGCTTTGTTGACGAGACTAGGACATTGAACCACAAATAGGCCGTGAAACCCAAGCACCGTTGTCCGAACACAGCAATATGCCATGGAACACATATGCTGCATCATCGCGGGCAGGTTCGATCCGACCAGCTCCAAGTGCGGCGGGAGTCAGTTCGAGCGTGGGTGGACCTGGACCTTTTGACATTGCACCTCCAAGTGTGTCTCGACGCATCTCAAGGCTCATCTCAGAGAGTCCGCTAGAGCGACGGCGACTTGGTCTATCATCACAGGTAGGCAGCCTGGTGCTACAAGAGGATACAGATGTTGGCGGCGATGGTGATGATTTTGACATAGAAGACTCAGAACTTGATAGGCGGCTGGCTGGCAACCTTGATGAGGACTTCGAGCTTTATGGACCGGCCGCCGCTGTGAGCACACAAGAAGCAGCGGACAGTCAGTGGCTGGCTGCTACGTTAGAACAAGAAGCTTTCAATTTCCTTTCCTTTCTCGAGACAACAATCCAGCAGAAAGAAGCTGAAAACGAGCTGAAAACAGATGAGCAACAAATGATAACCTTTGAGGAGCTTTTGCCATCTCAGGAGAATACAAATGTGGTAGCTGCACAAGGGTTGCTGCATGTCCTTTCCCTCGCGACCAAGAACTTGATTCGAGTCAGGCAGACCGAGGACTTTGGGGATATCATGTTGGGTGTAGTGGGAAGCTACTCCAGCCGGGCACCACACGCGATTGCTGAAGCTTAAGAAACCGAATCAGACCAGCAGTGACTGCTGTGGAACCATTCAGTGATGCAACGGGTAAGAGATGACTGTTGCACCACCCATGAGTCAGCGCTACATAGCCAACGTCATGGCCACGAGCTTGCGAAAGACATACGACATGTACTGAGGTGGCCGGGAAAAGAGACCAGAGCTTTCAACATCGAAGTGCAACATGATACTTCCAATAATGGGAGTCGAAACCATCTTAACAGCATTGTTGCTTGTCTACCGATAACTCCTTTTCACAGTTCCTGTGGCACGCGACCCTGCAGAGCCACGACTATTTCGCCTATCAAACAGGTTTTTCGTGTTTACTGCGTGGCTCAGCAGCGCATGCGGAGCCAGTGATTCATAGCGCCTACACGGGTGGACAAGGTTGATACAGGCTCGAGTTTTGAGCTCAGAAACGCGGGCATTATCGTTGAGCGGGATCTGGCTGAAGAAAAGTGCAATTACAGATATCCTGTCTGCTAGATGTTCGAGAACAGCCTTAGGGCTTTGTAGTCACTCTAATATCAAAGATGTCAGTGAGCATAAAGTGAAGGAATATCGAATACTCCGAGACCGACTTACACTTTAGGCGTTCGTATTTGAACCGCGCTGGTACCCGCTGCCTAATAAATTACAACCAGTGAAATGTCTGTGCCTGAAGGGGCTCTTCTGCAGCTCTGACGTTGACGATCCCACAACACAAGCCTGGGGCGAGCCCTACGGCTGCAGGCGACATTGGTTGGTCAATAGCTCAGCCACAACATGATCCACATGACTTTCGGGCAATCACTTCTGTACAGTGCAGTATTGTACAGTATGCTCTCAAACTTGCAAGCACGACCTCGAAGACAGGGTTGACCTGGCGCATCTCTGTATCTAATTTCGGCCAAGTCCATACCGGTTTGCATCTTGTGGAAAGCCAGACAAAGAAAGTCCAGTGCTGCCGTTTTCTGTCACTTTACTGACCGTACTCACCTACTGTCGGAAGTACACGGCACTGACTAGCCATTGGACAACAAGAACTGCAATACCATAATAGTTCCTTGCTATCATCCTTGTAAGCGAGCCTCTCGTTCTTCGACTACAGGCCGCGATTGGATTACTATGCCGCATAGGTGAACTCATATAATCCGTTGAGAACGCCTTGCCTGATCCTTAAGTACCATTCATGTTGCGATTCACTGCGCTCGAAGCAATCGCCTTCACCTGCTAGAAGTCAGAACGATGATGACTGGGTAGTTCATCCACGATCCTATCGAACAATTACATTTCCCCGACTTATTCACCTACGAACACTAGCCGCTCGAACCAGTCTCCCTGACAGGCTGACGTGCGGGAGAGGAACTGCGCAGCATGGAGTATAATGGTCGTCAGGCAAGATATGATGAAGTACAGTACCAATCCGGGCCACAACGGTATGGTAGACAGAACAGTTATGATGCTCGTGGATATCAGTCACCGGACGCCGCATACCCAAGGCAAAATGGAGGTGGTTATCCAAGACGTCAGAACGAAGAGGTATATGGAGGAGACCAGCAGTACAGCCAGGACTATGGTCCTGCTTGGGAGCAACCCCCAAACCAAGCGCAGTACGCACAACCCATAAATCCACGAGGAACCAACGGTGGGCCATATCAACAGCAGCGGCAACGTCATGCACCTTCTCAAGGACATCAATACGATGAACGGTACAGAATGGAAGATCAAAATGTAGTTCAACGTGGTGATACTAGACCGCATGACGCACGACGCTCTTCGCCTCAAGCGAGACCTGGAACTTCCGCGTCTGACAAGAGGCAACAAAAAGAGCGAATACTTGACCGTGCAGAGGAATCGCCAAAAGCCATGGCATGGGATAATCCGTTTGGTGTTTTCCCGGGTTCAAAGAAGGACGCTGAAGAAAGGAAGAAGAAGCAGGCGGAGGAAGCCAGCCCACAGAGAAGAGCTAAGACTCCTCCAAGTACACAACAACCGCGACCTATATCTCCACCTCGAAGGCCACTGACAGCGGACCCTAACGCACCCAGAACAGTGGCAAGGAAGAGTCTTGACGAACGCAGGCCATATACTTCGCATTCCCGACCACCTGAACTACCGCCAAATGGCAGTGCTTCTTTCAACACCCATGCAGGATCGTATGGTAACACACCTCAGAGAAAGCAACTTCCTCAGGCTCAAGCACCTAGTGGCCCTAGGGGACGGCCTGATCAGTTCCCGTTACCGAACAGCCAAGAAAGTGAGCTGAACTTACCAATTCGACCTGCTCCTCAGAATTTTGCGACTAGATCGACAGCTGAACCGCAGGCTCTACCTCAAAACTCTCGCAATGGGTACCACCAAATGGGAATGCAGAATTCCAACCAAGGACAACAGCGTCCTATGAACAGCAATCATCGCCATCCGTATGAAACCGCCACTAACGACCAGCGAGCCAATTCGCAGAATGTGTATGATCCTGTGCCGGACGACGGTAACTCAGGGTACTCTTCATACGGACAACAAGGCCGACAAGGTCGGCAATATTCTCAAGTATCAGATCAGCCGCCGATGCCTTTTAACAATAGTCACGGCCGCCCGACGTATCGGGCAAACCAGCCGCCAAACCCCAATGCTGCCTTCGAGCTACCTACGATGCCCAACTTTGCGGTCATGGCTCCTGACGCTACGGAAAACGTTGAGAGAGAAATTACACTACAAGCTGCACCGCCTTATCGAAAGCCAACATACGGAGACGCCTCCTCAGACTATCCACTTGTTCGCACTCAGACAACAGGCAATTTGGAGCCAGAACATAGCAATGCGTATGTGCAATCTCCTGTTGATGACTTCGACTTTGGTCTTCCCAAGACGATTCCACCATCAAAGAGCATACAGCAACCAGCTGGACCGGACTTTGATTCCGGCGATAATCGAAATGGTCAGCCGGTCCCTTATCAAGGTCCTCGACAAGCACAATCGAGTCAGCTACAACGTCCTCCAAGGTTAGAAAGCAGGACAGACATGAAAGGTGTTGCACCTTTCAATGGTTTTACTCATCCATATAATCAACCTCCTCCGAGCAGACAGCGGGATCAGTCCCGACGACGGCCATCTACGGAACAAGTAGGTCGAGACCATCAGTTTGACGATCGGAACTACGCTCCGAGACAAGAGTACGGCTTCGACGATCGAGGTTATCCCCAAGGTCATGCCAACAACCATGGGGCATACCAGCAAGACAATGGTTATGGTCACAGCGGAATGCACCAGAATCAGGAACTACCTCCTCTACAACGTGTAAGAACGGCTCCTGTAGACAACTACGAACACGACAATGCTCAATACAATCACAGAGTTCAGCAACCTCCAAACAATGGCCAGTTAGGCTACACTCCCAAACACAACCAACATCCTATGCCACAATCACGTGCACCACAACAACAATACATCCAGGATCATGCGTACCGCGAAGATGATTATTCACCTCCCGAGAGACCGCGCACCTCGAACTCGGCTCGAGCACCTGTTCGCCAATACGGTGGCGAGCCTCTTCCTCCTACACAACCGCCAGCTTCTAGTTTCCCGACTTCGAATCGTGCACACCCAGTTCCCATTCGCCCAGGCTTGATGACGCCAAGCCCCATTACCACGCCCTCCCCAGTGCCCATATCTACACCACCTCAACAAGTTCCTTCTGCTCCGCGAAACGTGCAACAAGCTCCTGAGCCACGCATGAGCGCACCCGTAACAGTCAAAGAGCTCAACGAGCTGAGAGAAGCTTTCAAGAATCGACCGAACGATAGTCAGCTTGGACTCAAGTTCGCGAAGAGACTTGTCGAAGCTGCCAGAACTTTAGCTAACGAGGGAGGAAAGGCAGACGCCAAGCAGACCGCCAAGAATCGAGAACGCTACATCAACGATGCCTACAAAATCGTCAAGAAGCTCGTTGCTACTGGCTCACCTGATGCGATGTTTTACCTGGCCGACTGTTATGGACAAGGTTCTCTTGGTCTACCAGTAGATGCAAAGGAAGCCTTTGGACTATACACCTCAGCCGCAAAGACTGGACATGCGCAGAGTGCATATCGGGTTGCGGTATGCTGTGAGCTAGGTGTTCAAGAAGGTGGCGGTACACGAAGGGATCATGTCAAAGCTGTCCAATTCTACAAGCGAGCTGCCACCCTCGGGGACCCCCCGGCCATGTACAAGATGGGTATGATCTCGCTTAAGGGTTTGCTAGGTCAACAACCCAACCCTCGAGAAGGCATTTCATGGTTAAAGCGTGCTGCTGATCGAGCTGACGCAGACAATCCACATGCGTTGCACGAGCTGGGTCTTCTATACGAAAGCGCCAAATCCACTGATGTTATTCTTCGTGATGAAGCATATGCACTACAACTGTTTACCCAAGCAGCAAGACTTGGTTACAAGTACAGCCAGCACCGTCTCGGCTCGGCATACGAGTATGGAACGTTAGGCTGCACAATTGATGCTCGACAGAGTATTCATTGGTATTCCGAAGCTGCAAAACAGCAAGAACATCAATCCGAATTTGCACTCAGTGGTTGGTACCTGACTGGTAGTCCGCCTTTACTTGAGCAGAGTGACACAGAGGCATATTTGTGGGCACGTAAGGCAGCTATTTCGGGTCTAGGTAAGGCCGAGTATGCTATGGGCTATTATACCGAGGTTGGCATCGGTGCAAAGCCAGACGTTGAAGAGGCGAAGAAATGGTATTTCCGGGCAGCTGGTAAGTTTTGACTCTTCCATACACGTTCAAGGTTGCAGACAAGGACTGACATATTTACAGCACAAGGCGATATGCGAGCCAGGGAACGTTTAGAAGAACTGAAGAGAGGTGCAACTAGCAGGAAGAGAGATAGAGTCTCCCGTTCCGATGTTAACCGAAAGAACGAAGGGGAGTGTCTAGTCATGTAGCGCCTTGTTCTTGCTGCTTTTGGATCAAGGCCATGCAGGAATGACTTTCAGAGCGACGTAGAACTGCGGGAAGCGATAATAGAAATACCGTACATTGGAGGAGAAAGTGAGCTGTCATAATGACCTCGAGCTCCGCACATTGGAAACATAAGAATCAATGTAAGACCGTTCGTCCTATCTTCATGCACCTTCCGTTCATACAAATCGTTGGACGTTCCACCTCCCCGATCGAGCACAAAGAAAGAAGTGCTCATCACTCAAAGACTGGAGCTTGGTCTAAATCAACTTGGCTGGAAACCATGGTTTTCGTCCACTTGCTATTGTGTTGCACTGCTACACACAGGACTGTGTAGAGTGCTCTGTTTTAACTGGTCTGCTCTGGTCTGCTCTGGTCTGCTCTGGTCTGCTCTGGTCTGCTCTGGTTTGCCCTGGTCTGCTCTGGTTTGCCCTGATATGAGTAGATGAGTAGATGAATAGATGCTTGCGCGGTAGCGTATCATGTCATGTCATGTCGTCCGATCGTGTAGCAATGTTCTGTGGTGTTGTGCGTGTGGGAGGATGTTGGAAGGGGGTTGTGCTTCTCACATTTGAGGAGAGGGTCGTCGTCGTCATCATTGTTGTTGTTGTTGTTGGATGAAGGGCCTAACGATTGATGCTGGTTCCTGGTGGATTTGGTATGTTATGTGAAATAAACCTGGCTAGTAAGGAACAGGTTCGAGGGTGGGACTATCTGGTTCGGGGGGTTAGAGATTACTAATCTCTGTGGCTGTGGTGGTGGTGGTGGTGGTTCAAAAGGTCTGAGGTGTGAACTGTTGGGTTTTTCGTGCGGTAGCTAGATTGCGTGGTTAGGAGTTTGGGGTGGTGTGTCAGGTTGAATGGTTGACGCTGATGGAGATGGAGGGTGAGAGGGGTGGTGGAATAGGAAGGAAACAAATAGTGTGGTGAAGCTCCTTGTATTGATAGGTTAAGTGCATGACTATTAATGGGTGCCATGATATGAATATCTTTCGTACAGCTACTAGCTGTGATGACCACGAATTTGGTTTTCTTTGGCCGCTCTGACAAGTTCGCGACAATCGATAAGAGATATCTTGATGTGTGAGTCAAGGGATCTTCATTTTTTCTTGCTTGCCTTGGCCTTGCTATTACCCTTTCCTTCATCCTTCTGTTCTTCTTTCTTCTCGTCCTTGTCAGTCGAGTCCTCCTTCCCCTGCTCGTCTTTCTTTTTCTCGTCCTTCTTCTTCTCACTTTGGGTTTTCTTCTTGTCTCCCTCGTCCTTCTTCTCCGGAGCACCTGGCTTGGCCTTATTCTTGTTATCCCCTGTGTCCTTGTATCCACCACCTTGGGCTTCGTATCTTTTCGCTAGTTCACCCGCTTTCCATGCTGACCATGAACCTGGACCACCTCCCTTTGACATAGCCTTGACCTCTTCTTTGACCTTCTCGCGAAGTTCTGGTTTGTCGGGCTCGCCTTTTGAAGACGGCATTTTGCGGATCTGTACGGTGGAGAAGTTGTAGTGATAAACTTGAGTAGACCTTAAGACGGTGTGATTGAACGCAAACCAGGCGTTGCGCGTAGCCGTAGAGATGGGTTTCTGAAGACAGGCCAACTTTGCCAGTATAGAGTGGTTATTGTTTGAGTCAATTTAAGGGATGTGAAACTGGTTGCGCACATGAAGTGGCAGCCGGTAGGGATTGCACTACGCTGATCGCTTCTTGGTTTGCGCGTTCGTAAGAAGGGCTTCCTTAGACGATGCTAACGAACTTGTCGAGCTCCTTGTTGAACTATTTGAACTTGATGTAGTGGACAGATCTCCGTCGCGTGAACTACGCTGCTTCTCTGGTTGTGTCGAGGTAGGAAACTTGTTCAGTATCTGGCGTAGAGAATCCTTGGCCGTAAGAGGCTTTTGAGGTGTATCTTGAAAGGTTGGAAAGCGAATCATGGTGGCAGGTAGCCTCGATGTGCGGCGGTGGAGTTCTGGAGTACTCATAGCAAGGTTATCTACCAAAATACACCGGTACTTGGAGGCAGCCAAAGCTTTGGGATCGTGGTAATTGGGGAAGTATTGGAGGGGATGATAGGCCGGAAGCACAAATGGTGACGTATAAAGAGATAACGACGATCCTCAGGTACTTATGGTGGACGATCTTCTCGAAGAACTCCTTTATGAACGTTAAGAAGTGTTTGATGACCGTAGTGCTATAGATAGAATGTTGAGATACACATTAAATATGGGAAAGAGAGAATTTCAGACTCAACGCTTCGCCATAGATATGAGGCAAAGAAAAACATGGATGTAACTCCCGATAAATTTGGGAAAGAGCACAAATCTTCGATGACATGCATCCAGGCAGGTGTTGAATATCGCACATGCCAGAGATAAAGAACAGGGGGTCGTGGGGAGACACAACAGGTGCACATCTGCCTAGCCGTTCGCGCTACAACAATGGTCAGCCTTTGTATAGTATGTTACTTGTATTTGGTTGGATCGTGTTGCTTTTGTTGAAATGAGGTTCGTGCGGCTATCCGATCTATGCTCGATTAACCGAGATCTGTAAGATCCTAAACAGTCACTAGTTCACAAATGACGATGTATGGCTTGTCACAGATCTCGTGACTGCACTTTGTAGGCCGCGGCTTCCTCGAAATAAAGTGCGGCTGATACGAGTACAGTAGGACCTCGAGCATAAAACACACGTTTTGCACGAAGAGTCTGCTGCTCTAATATCGAGTATGGTTCTGTTGTCGCACGGCGAGATTTTCAGTGCGAGTGCATTCCTGGAGAGGATTTCCTAGGCCTTCGTATCTGATGTTCTTTCTACTGTACTGGACATTGACCAGCAGGCTCTTCCACAATTACACTTCTCCGTGCCATACGAATGTGAGGTCATCCGTCACGCGGGCCTCAACAACCTGTCCAAGTGACTTGTACAAGAATTAGGTTCATCACAATCAGCCTCGTGGTGGAATGAACACCCTCGCTATCCTTGTTTGGCTCCTGCGTGCAAAGATACCACTCAATCAGGAGTAGCAAACACTTACCTGGGAGCGTCATGGCGGCTTGGCTCTGCTTGTGGGATGGATGGTTGTACTTGGTATATCAAAGAAAAGACCATGCACGTAGTCGAGCCTCCTCAATAGATCAGGGATAGTGTGGACAGAGCGTTGTTGTTCGATTAGTTTTAGTTAGACGTTGCACGTAGAGTGGATGCTCACTTGCTTATTTTACCAAAGTTCAAGAAGTCTCGCCCTCCGCCCACGGGCCACATGTAACTCACGTAAGGTATGCTACCTGGACACATGCGGCTTGCTACGAGCACTGGGACCATCGTCATGACCAGCTGAGGATCAAGAATTGTTGACTGATGTGATTTCCAAATTGGTTCTCAAATACCTCAATGCTCCCGTTAACAGGCTACTTATCGATCACCCCCACAGAACTGTGAGCAGTGTTTCTAAGGGTGACAATGCTGGACTCAGCCAACATGCTATCCCATGGTACCCTTTAGCATCCTCCTGGAGGAGGCACATGTATGACAAGCAAACATACTGAATCACGCTCGAAAAGCACTCCTGCGGTGATGATAGATGTGACACTTGCACCGTGGTGCCGGATCGAATCAGGCAGGTGAGTAGAGTAGGCAGCATAAGAAGCTGCTGAAAGGGTTTGTCACGAAGGAAGATGTCCACACAGTCTTGTGGGTGGCAGAACAAATGGGCCAGTGTAGCGTTATTCCTGACGGTATTCCATATCTGACTTACTTATATAGAACCTAGGCCTCACTTTTCTTAAGCTCAATTGCACCTCCTCAGCAGACACGTTTGATCAAGGGATCATCCACATAGGTACTCCTGTTACTAATAGCTTCATCAGTGTTGTTCGTTTGTGCAACGAATGCCACATATCAAAAGCAGGCAACACGTGCTCTGCGACCGCTTCGAGGTTTTACCAAATTGCCTCAGTAGGATATCATTGAGAACAACAAACGGGTTCCAATTCTCATATACAGCTCTCTCCTTATGAACCTTGAGACACGAAAAGGTCGCTCAGCGCTAATACCTGAAGTTCAGGCATTTCAACTCTCCCCAGCCGATCCTGTGAGAATAGTGATGTTTCGGCTTTAATCCTCCAACCATATGTGCCATCACTCGACACGATCCAGGCATTGCGATATCCTGTAATCTTAATTCTTCAATGCCTTCAACTCGTTTTCTGCCTTGTTCTCCAAGGCAATGGCCTGGCCTTTCATATCTCTTCCCATTTCCTTAACGGCTTCTTCTTTAGACCCCGTTTGCGAAGCATTGTGCAACAAGATTCGAGAAACTTGAATAGTTCCAACGATCGCAAGGCAGAAGTTTACTGCAGCCAGACTATTCGAAATCGTTAGTGCCAATTCCGATCTGTTCCAAGTTTCACTTTGTCGTCCGACGGCAGGCTGCATGGTTCGGAGAGTGGTAGAATGCACTTACAGCATGTTCTTCGGCTTAATAATAAAACACCATCTTGTCCAAATAGAACCAGTTGCCATCAGTGCCAGGTTTTGGGTCAGCGAGAGCTTGTCAGCAGGTCGGAGGAAATCGCTGGCGCCGGCGAGGACAACACCCCATTTCATTACTGGTGCCCTGTGCACGCGCATAAGTTAGCTATTTCTGCTGCTAGTAACAAGACGTCCACATCGTTGCTGCAACTGTTCGCAATGCTTGTTTGTTGCAAGTCTGTGGTTGTAGACCCGCCGATTGACTCATCCTAACGATCGCTTAGGGATTACCACGGGCACCATACCAGAAATGTACAGTCTTGATTCCAACTTCACTGGTCCACATCCGCTGGAAGAAGCTTTGTTCGGGTGCTGCATCCACTGCAGGATTCCTGGCAGTTCCTTGTGTTCGTCGCTGACATGTTTGTCGAAATTGTGATCGGATTTGAGATTGGCTCTGACGAAAGGTCTGCTGCGAGAAACGTAGTCCAGCACGGACAGACATAATCGCGGGTGATGCGATATAGATTGAGAGCGGAGAAAGGTGCCTGATGTCGACGTGTGTGGTGAGAGCGAGTTCAAGATTGGTAAGAGTCTCAGTTGCGGTACTGGGGTTGGGGTATGGCTCTTCGGTACGGGGCTCTAAGTCGCTCGTTTGTGATTGGTCGGTTTAACTGCGATGCAATTCGTAGGTAGGTACTGCACAGCTACAAGAAATACCACGTCCAACAAGTTTCACGCAAGACAGTATTCGGCTTGACGGTCCCCTCCCGGAAAGTTCGTGATCCCAAATATCTACCTCAACAGATCAATTACAAACGAATTACCGCGATCTGGTCCTCTGCACACCCAGCCATTATGGCTACCAAATACGCATTTACACAAGGTCTCCGAGAGCTACGATTTCACCTATGTCCTCAAGCATCTGCTAGCGATGCCACAAGGTCTGTCGCATGAGAAGAAGGAGATGACTGCAGCTCACAGTTGTCTGCAGATCGTTCTTAAAAAGAGCATATCCTACTATGAAACATCACAACCCCAACACCCCAATCTTGATCAGAGAATGCACAGGAGTTGAGCCGAAGCTGTGGGCAAGATATGGTTAGCACCCCAACCGAATCTGTTGAAAACATCAAATTAACATTCCGTACAGCGTTCGCGAAAGAGACATCCATATCGTTAGCAGGTACGGCGAATATCACTGTGCTGGGCTCAAGCAGCTAACAATTTCCCAGGCCTTTCAGATAAGGAGATCGAAGAGAAAGTCACAGGCGTTGTCAAGAGCGAATTCTCGTAGCAAAAACCATCGTGATACATAAGCCACGACTGATCATCACTATACTCTCATATGACCTTCCAGATTGAGCAACTGGAGTACTCATGTATATCTGCTCAGAAAACGGAATATGAATCAAATTTCGCTATCAGACTTCTATGACAGAGAACATGACACACTCAAGCCAACAGCTCCCCAAAACGATACTGTGCCCAACTCATGCTTCCTTCTGGCATGGTCCACAACTGCGTGCCGGAATCATGACCGGCAGAACCGACTCCAACATGTATTGGCAACAGATGCTCAAAGGTCGGATGAGCTTTTCTTGAATCTGGTCTTTTTAGCAATGATACCATCGCCTGATCCCTTTTCTGTCCCGGTGCAGTCTCGACTGCTTCCTTCATTGCGGCATCGAAACTTATTGAATACGGCATCGTTTGTCCTGTTGATCTGGTCATCCACAGATCCCGCAAGTTATGCACAGCCATGCCGCTGACTATGATCTGCACATTTTCCTCTCGGAGCTTCTCGACTGCTCGACCTAGTTTGATGTGCGCTGCAGCGTCTGTGTCATCGTCGAACAGGCTGACTTGGACGATAGGAACATTGGCCGGGTTGTCTTCCGGCGAAAACATGATCTTGAATGGTACGAACACTCCATGGTCGAGGCCTCGTTCTGTAGGTACAGCCTGGATCCCAGCTTCACTTAACAACTCTATTACTCGTCTCGCGAGTGCTGGCGAGCCTTTGTTTGGGTACTTCTCCATGTAATAGTGTTGCGGAAAGCCATAGAAGTCGTATAGTAGAGGTTCCTGTTCAGATACGTTGACTTCAATGGTACCGGATCTCTCGGCCTGCCAGTGGGCGGAGAAGACGACTATTGCTGAGGGCTTGACCTTTTGTGTGATTTCTTGTCCTATTGCCCCGAGTTTTGAATACACAGGATGGTCTTTCTCGTACATGGTAGTTGGTCCTCCATGTGACACGAAATATACTGGTGTACGCCCCATTCCTGTTTTCGAACTCGTTGCTGCTGGAGTCGTTGATGCCGTGGTGGTTGATGACAGGCCTCGGAATTTTCCTACGAGGTTGTTCAGATGCGAGACAACTACGGTTGTGTGCTGTGGAGAAAGCAGTACTGCGAGTATTAACACAAATGAGGTTAGAAGTACGAAAGAGACTTGAAGTTGCATATGTGCCTCTCTGTTGTTCCGATTCATGCAGATAGTATATACCTGTCGACGTCGGGACGAACACAAGCATAGTACACGAGCCTTCACGAAGTTGCCTTGCCTTATGTGACTAATTTGAAGATTGCTTAAGGAGCGCGGAATTCCTACCGCACTATTGCTTGTGCTTTGTAAATGAGGTTTCCGATGCTCACACCTCCGATACTACAATCACTCGATTTACCGAATAGCTACCTCTTTCGCCTCATTGGTTGAGACGTTTATAGCATCGCCAACATCTTCAGATGGGCTGAGAGACAAGGAGGACATCCTCCAAACACTTACATATGCTTTCTCCTTCTCGATTTCCACTAAAGAGTTGTCACAACAAGTCCAACCATGGCGAGACTCATACCAATGTGAGACTCCGGGTATGCTGGTAGCCTCATTCCACCTGGGTTGTAAGGCTGCTTGGTACCATGAACGGTTTGCTCTTCTAACTGGTTCTTTGTCGTTACACGAATTGTGGCATGCCTTCGGCATATCTTGCATGTTCAACCCCCCTTGTACACAGGCAGGACAAGTCTCAAAGGAGGTGATGGTCGCACTCCATATCCTTTGACACAAAGCCGGAAGCTTCTTAACCTGCACCACGACCACAGCAACAAAGCCACAGATAACATACCTTATCTTCAAGAAGCAAGAGTTCAACGTAAAGTCTCCGTCTGTCGCCCGATTGAAATGCTAGCGACACGCAACAGAGTCTTTGTCTTCAATGTCCTGCCAGTCTGGGAGTATGGCAAGGCGACAAGGAGAACAATGAAGTTCAGAGACTGCAGCGTTGACGGCGCTGAGTGGAATTCTTGTCCTTTCTTGATGGTTCGTGATAGGCAAACATTCTGGATGATATATACCACTCTCTGTAATCCTTCTTAACTTCTGATCTTCATCCTTCAACCCATCAACTACTTCCTACCTACCAGAAAATATTTAGCACGACTACAAACCTCTACCATAATGACTACCACACCTCAGAAATCAAGTCTAGGATGCCTGCCGAATTCAGTCAAGGTGTCTCGGATTTTCATCCACCCAAGCTCTGGACTGAAATTCATCGGCACTCACGACGATAAAGGTAAAACCTCCTTCTACGAATTGTCCGGCCTAGCCACCGAAGACGACGAAAGCCCGATCACCGATGAAATGGTCCAGACAGCAGAAAACGCAATTCGAACCCTCGACTTCCAGAATGGAGCCACCAACTCACAAGAATCTCTCGACAAGCCTCTCACACGAGAAGACCTCGCAAAGGAGCAAGAAGAAACCGTGAGTTGAAACCCAACACGTATTGCAAGGAGGATCCTCGCTAATAATATACCAGGCTGCCAACGAACACGACGCAATCGAGAAACTCCTAAAGCACTACGTGCCCCCCTACATGTTCAACCTCGACCCCAACGTCAAAAACCCCGACGACCACACACCCACTCTCCTCAAAAAGCAAGTCACACGCGCAATCGCCAACGCCGAACTAAACGTCTACCTCTCTCACTTCCGTTCCTTGAACAAGAAGCTCGAGTTCTTGACCAAGTACAAGACTATCAAAGACGACTTCACGGGCAAAAAATCCACACTTGCGGAGAAGATGCGTCAGATCGCTCAGCAACATCCACTCAAAGATAGCGTTACCAATGAGACTATTGTTCATGAACCGAAACCTTCGGAGGAGGGCAAGAAGGCTGGCAAGACTGGTCCGAAGAGCGCCGCGTTTGAGTTTGCACCGCTTCTACACAAGAAATTGCGACAGACGAATGGACATGGCAATGGGGATCAGATGATGGCAAGTCAGAGCACTGACGCTGGTCGTGAGTCTAGCAATGGTGATGCTAGTACTGCTGTGGAAGAGGCATCTTAGATAGATGCTGTCACGCGATAGGACAGACGTGATGCAGATTGGAAAAGATGGAAGAATGTTGCTTTGTCATGTCGTGCTGAAAGAAAAGGCTTGGTTTTAAGGTTGACCACCAGAGAGCGAGCAATCCTTCTCGGTGACACACACCTGTACTTATAGCGGAGAATGTTAAAGTCAGAAAAAAGATCATCATCTGATCTCCTCTACCAGTTTCCTCGTTCTCATGTTTACAGTGTTCGCCCCCTTTTTATCTTTTGCTGTTCCAAGCAGACCCTCCCTCCCCTTGCGGTTCCTCCCAGCACGCCATTCACGGCTTACGCTCAGCGAGAACAGTAGGGATTCAACAACTTACCTGCGGGTAATGAACTTCATCCTATCAGGTGTAGAGCAAATGGTAGTGTCGTTCACATCGTGATAAACTCAACGGCCACAGCGCTGTTGCTTCGAATCATCGACCTGCATAACACCATAACCCAGTGACTAATAAAAGCTGTAACAGTATGTTTTGACCGTACAGTATATCACAACTGCACTGCGGCGTCGCTATGTACAGATTGCTGTGCTGATTTGCGGTGTTAGATTGGAAGCAGAGGTGAAGGTTGTACGCTTGCCTCGTATAGGGCTTGGTTCACGTTGATCATGGTTGAAATGAGCAGGTCGGGAACATTGTCGTATCGCTCACTGTGCTGCGGTGACAAACTCAGGGGAAGGAGCTCCAAATGTACTGTACAGGTACCTACTGTACTGTAGATATCCGTGAACTTACTTCTTCGCTTGTTAGACCGTGGTGTGTTTTGATGTCATGCGTTCAAGACCCATTCATATGATCAGGATCCATCAGTGTGGCATGAGGAGTTGAGGCTTGAGAGTTTCGATTAGGAGACAGAAGACGTCTGTGGATCATGTGGGCCTTTTTGAGAGGGTGGGCACTTGACATACTTGAGAGGTGACATTTTTATTCAGCGATGAATAATAAGCCCGAAGACATTAAGATCTAGACATGGATTATTTGGGTAGTGCGCTCGACCTGTAGTTGCTAAATCTTTGACCCAATGATTCGTACTGGTGTAGGAGTGAATGAAGCACAGAACACACAGTATTGATGTAGTCCATACTAAATGGTTGCTGTCCTCAAGTTGTACAGTACAGTAAACCTGTACAGGCACGTAATGTGTTGGTGGCGATACTGTAAGGTACAGTACCTTTTCCGACAGCCGTCATGCCCAGCCAACGGATACCGAATCCGTGGAACAGGTGGGGTCAAGCCAATTTACCGGTAGTGGCTTCCACAATGGCAGATCCGAAACGCTGGAGCTTGTTGGCTTGAGATTTGCGAGCGCCACCCGTATGCAAGATATTCTATCGAGAAGGGGGACCTGAAGATCCTGCCAAGGACGGATAAATTGTAGAAAAAGCTACACACGCGTTTGACCCGTTGTGAGGGTGCAAATTCTGCCCAGTATGGGGTTTGCAGGAAGAAGACTTTCAAACTCGTATAGTCTGTTCGAATGGAGAATCAAATCAATCTATACTGGAATAGTGCGAATGATCATGAATTTCCGGGTTTAGAAAGATCTTGAAGAGCCCCTGGACATTGAACTGCATAGGTTACGGAGGAAGCATGTCCGCAGTAGATTGAGATGTTCACTGCTAGACTGGCCTCAAATCCAATATCGAAAATGCGTCTAACTTTGCATCGTCGCAAGATTCAGGAACATGTATTTGCAAGCCATACAAAATCCTATCGACATGCGTAGCAGGCCAACAGTGAGTAATTTGTTCCGTATCGTTGCCCCCCCATACGTGCATGATAATGCTGCAAGACCACGTGCGATCGTTCTGTGCTTGTGAATTGCAGAACCATCCATACCAGAGGCGAAAGGGGCGTGCTGAATTGTAATCTCGAGGAGGTGCCTGTTCTTCAAACCTGCAAGTAACATTTCGATGAGTAGAGCAGGCGTGTGGAAGAGCAGGATCGTGGCCGACGAACTCTGATGGATGCATGCATGCCAGCATTGACGTTTCGATCAAGGCCTGCTAGCTTTGCATCTCTGATATGACACTTGGCATGTTCAGATAGTATTCGAACCATAATATGACATTTCCGGCCTTGACACATTGGGTGTGGGGAAACGTTTTTTGTCATAGTGATGCTTCAATTAAACTCTCCCTGTTGAACACGAGCATTTACATAAATCGCTGGCATGCGAAGAACTAACGAACTTGTTTTCTGACGATGGGATTTCCCCTGTCTCAGGGGTGGGACATTCTGGGCGAGCAAAAGTCCGAAAAGTGGCACATTAGGGGCAGGCAGCCTGCGATCTTGCCCGGAAAGATCATGGTTTAGTGCTAACCGCTCGGTAATGACAATTATTGCCGTATAGACATTAACTGTAGCATACCAATTTCTTTTAGGCAGGCTTTTTCTCTTTATGGCATCATTTTAGCTGCTTTGCAATAGTCGACCAGCGCAAAGACGCCGGGATAAGGTTTCGGTCTGCGCGAACCAGTCAACAAAGGCGAGCACGGCGAAGTTACACCAAACTGCCGGCAGGATGGGTGTTGTAAATAAGGTGTGGAGAGCGGTTGGCGGCATATTCAATGGTGGTGTGAAGCAGAAAAGATCCACTGACAACATACTGCCGAATGACATGAATGCTCTTCCATCGGCCGTTCGGTCACCAAGCATTTCAGAGCAGTTCGAACCGTAGGATACGGAAAAAGGCAACCACATAGCCGTTGGAAATTGCACAATCGTGGAAGCCAAGGTTGAACTGGCATGAAGCTGCAGTAGCGCTACAGGAACATGAAGCTATGAGCTCGGATAAAGCTCGATGCATGGGTCAGGAGCCATGGTCCAACCCAGTAGCGGATCCCCAGCTTATGCATCCATGGGACAGCGACCATCACATTGCTCGTTTGTTAGCCACAACTAGTCTGACACTGTTGACAAGTCTGACACTGTTGACAAGTCTCGTCTGTGGTGAATGTCCCGATGCGCACTTGACGCGTGAACATTTGCAATTATTGTTTTGTTGATCGTGTATCATGACAAGTCGAGTTTCGTAGCCAGACCGTCGATCAAGATGATCCTGCAGTGTTTCAGAATCCAATACTTACAATACTACCGACGCTAGACAACACCGAGAATCAGATCGCATTAAGGCAGCGTAATTGCAGAGCAGCAAAAAAGGGCAGCAGTCAGATGCTGCCTTATTGATGTTTAGCGAGGATGTTGCGAATCATGGCCTCCGATATGGACACAATGCTGGGATTCGTGGAAAGCTACGGGCGGCAACAACGCTCACAAAGACTTCTGCTGTGACATACTTAGTGTGCTTGGCAAGCAGAAACTAGCAGGTCGCTAGGCTTCTTCTGATCAGTACAAGCACTACCACCAATCACGAAGGCAACAAATCCGTACTTGCTGGTCAACAAATCGCGGCTGCCAGTGCTTATGCACATGCTCGACACGAGCATCCCCTCCTGCGCGAAATGGATGGGAACACGGAGTTCCTGTTGTCGCCGGGCATCCTTTCTGGCACTCCCCTTCTTGAGACTGCCTATCTCGGACCTACAGTAAGCAGCACGGTTGGAGATAGATTCGACTTGCCAGCTCTTTCTGGTCAGCTGAGCTTTACGTGCACAAGTAAGCTTTACTCCGTCTTTCATACTTTGCAAAGGAAGTACTTGCCCGTCGTTACCATACTGTACAACAATCCTCGTCCCACTTCGAGCCCACGTTTCTCGGATTTAGGAATGGTCTTCTGGTCCCATCAGATCTGTCAATCTCATGGCACTTTCGACCCTGTCTTCCGAAGCATTACGATACAAGAACCATCCTTGCACCTGGCTGGACTTTCGTGCAGTAGCCGCTAAGCTTCAGCTCGGTGGACTCGATTTACGATATTAGCATAGCGTGCGTGCCTCCATCTAATCTCACGCACTCCCCTTTCGGCCTGCTTAGATCGGGTCTGGGCGAGTCCATAACTGAGACCAAGGCCCGCTTTATTTGACAGCCGTGCGTTTTCTATCGACGCCTGTCCTCTTCTTACCTAGCATCATGTCCTTCCACTCCTCGCTCCAACAGCACGCTCTTCTCTTTTCAGACGAACACCAAGCGATAGGCCAATCCAGTCTACCGCGTGCCAGCTCCCCACTTGCAGCGCCATGTGCTAAGTTCTCTGCAAAAGGATCTTGCTTCGCATTCTTCAACTCGGCCCTTCGCCAGCCTGACATTGTGTCTGTAACTGTCTACTTGCTTGTCTGTTCGCTCATTATCGCTATAGATATTGTCGACCACTTCTCATCGTACCTCGGAGTTCGAGTACCTCAACAGCCCGTCAGCGATAAGAACCTTGACCTTGGTGCCTGGATCGACACCCACTGTGGACCTCTCAACACAAGCTCTATCCGACGCTGATCATTACCATAGTGAAAAGAAATATATTCTCTGTGCACCGGGCATTCTCCAACGTTCGTACCACAGCCTTGCTGCACCAAGCTTCAGCGAGAGATACTTCTGGAGGGATTGTTGACTGCCAGCTCGTAGTTTTGCAATAACTCACCGACCATATTGAGGTCGACACCACTTCCGAGGTCGTATACACCTTTCTTCGGGATACAAGAACCTACAATACAAAAGGTTGTGAAAAACAAAGCTCGAGAGTGTGCTCTTTGGATCGTCAGCAAGATCTATAGTTCGGCAGATTGACAAAGACGACAAGTCGATCTTCCTTTTCCAAACCCATCCGCCGCGAGCAAGCTCGCCTCCTACACTCTGGCTACTGTCGCCATTCCCCTTCTCATGGGGAGCTCCATGGATGCTGGCGGCATGCCTTCCAGCTTGACACAAAGACGACCCGCGGCTTCGCATCTGCCAAACTTCGAATTGCCTCCTCCCTCGAATCTTCAATTCGCTGCTCAACACTATGGCCACAAATTCCCGCCTCTCTCGGGCATTGTTAATTCACATTCGAGTCACCAAGCATTGAGCTTAGGCAATTTACCAACACCACCGCCCAATTCCACACCAGAAAGCAACGGCAACACGCACGCCCACAGCATGCCAGTGCTGCCATATACTCCAAGCTTTTGGCAGGGAGCAGGTCAAAACACAACGGGGTACAGCTCCGGCTTGACACCTCAAAGTTGGCAAAACGGACCAGTATTTGCTTCACGATCAGTATTCTCTCCCCATCCTGGGTCGCTCGCACGGCACGATCCCAATTCCCCATCTACAGGCGGTGCATCTGTTCTTCCACCACCCTCGTATGACGTCGGTGGAGTTCCGTCATATGCCCACGGTGTGTCTCTTGCATCCCCTACATCAACACAGGGTGCTCAGTCTTCTATAATGGGCAACCCGATGTTATCCAATCAAGTGCAGCAACCACATCAGAGATCACCAATAAGTCCAATTGACTCCATCTCCAAAGCATCCTCAGCGCCAGGACTGTATGCTGCCATGACTGCATCAGCAACACCGCAACCACCATACGGTTTCCAAAGCTCCACACCTGTCACACAAAGCCCCCACTCTTCGAGTGCTCCTGCATCAACGATCTCGCCACCGCTGTCGCATGGCCCGATCCCTCAGCATCACTCACAGCAGAGTCCATTTATGAAACCGCCATATCCATCTTATTCATTGCCAGCCATGCCAGGACCTGTTTTGACCAATGTGAACAACCCCGGATCGCAAATGGCAATGGTTGGAAATCTTCAAGCACATATGATGCCTATGCATTTCAACAGTGGGTATGCTGCAAATCCACAGTTACAATACGCACAAGCTCGAGCAAATTCTCCTCAACAGGCAGTAAATCAAGATCGGCCATTCAAATGTGACGAATGTCCACAAAGTTTCAATCGAAATCATGATCTCAAACGCCACAAGAGGATACATCTGGCTGTGAAGCCGTTCCCTTGCCAGCACTGCGATAAGAGTTTTTCTAGAAAAGACGCCCTGAAGGTATGTTATCATCAACCCATGCCTATAAATCATCATGCTAATATCTTTCGCAGCGACATATCCTTGTGAAAGGGTGTGGAAAGTCTGGCGACTCAGAAACCTACGCTGGAGAAGGCATCAAGTCCGACTCCGGAAGCGAATCGCACGATCACGCAAACACGAATGTGGTTGCATGACTCTCTGAATAACTACAGCCATATCGCTGGCGTGGATTCTGGCTAGTGTTGTTGTGGACAGCCTGGCCGTGCGTGACTTTAATGTGTTGATTTCACGACCTTTGTTCATTCATCAGCCTATGAACAGGTAGGTATGACGTTTGGGATTTGATGTGTTTCACGATTGGATGTGTGATATTACTGCTTGGGACGATGGTACCCCTTTGGATGGGCTGTGCATGTTGGTTGGCTTCGCTTTATACCCTTAGCGTGTTGTTTGTTCTCTGGAAGCGTGGTGTGGGTCTGCACAGTGGCCTCAATTGGAATTGGAAATTGAGAGATGGCATTGTAAAATATCAAAACGCGATTAGACATACGTAATGGTTGAAAACGACAAGGATACTACAATATGGTTGAACAGAGTTCCATGGTTGCATTAACAGACGTTCTCGTGTAAGGCTTCTACTTGCGAAAGTTCGGTTGCAAGAGGTTGTAACACGTGATTGCTAGGATGGTCTACGCCGTGGCTTCTGGGGCGCACTCATGCAAGCCACGGCGGCAGGTCCCTGCATTAAGTGATGTTGGCACAGGAAATTGAACTTAGGATCCACACTTATAACCATAGTGAAGGCCTCATGAGCAGTATTGCTATCGCGGTGTGGAGATACGATGACTTGAGGACTACCTAGGTAGTCATTCGTCGCACTCACCATACTCTCAAAAGCAATATGTCAGTTTAGAGGAATCGGATCTCAGCAATCAGCAGTGGCTCGTTGTTGAAGAGCCGAGCGAAGCACAGCTCCGCCTACAGACTGCATATCATATTGATCATGGTGGTCGGAACTACTTGGCGCTATTGCCAAGACCTAAAGCAAGCACGCACTGTTTGACACGCCGAGAATTCGATAACGTGTACGGAGTAACCTGAGAGATTCGTACTGCAAAGGACGAGAAACAGGTTTTCTACGTATGCCAATGGATAGAAGCATTGTACAGTAGGTATGACAGCCCACAGGGATTGGATAGCACTTGCTATGCCTTCCACCGTTGAACTCACGAGGAGGCCGCCGCCTGCGATTGGTTTTCCTGTAAATCAAGCTTCGCGGAGCGTGGTCATAAGAAGCTTGTAGACAATAAACTCCTAGGTTCCGAATGCTCGAAATCGGGTTTCTTGATGCTCTGTACGACCTCGGGATTGTACACCATATTCACTTGCGGTTGAAGACGTAAAAACTTTTCTGCGAAAGCTGTTCAAGTACTGTGAAACTCGGAGAGCAGATACTAGAATAATCTCCCTATCAGATCCTGATCTGTAGCACGGTTTAACGCACGCTCACAGGTCGAAGCTCCCCGCCTGTTGCATGCAGAAATGCTACGGAAAGCATGTTTTCCACGAAGCTTCAACTTTTCGGTCAAATCGTGACATAGCGGCACTGATGACAGTTGCACGACCTCATCTCTATTGTACGTTACTGTTACTTACCTGCAGGTACGCGTACACGTTCCTGGCTTATGTTTCCCATGTGATTTCACATTGAAGAACGGTGAGGAAGAACAGCGAAGCTCGTGTATCTGTCAATCTGTTGTACTACTTGCTTTCTCTACACCCCCGACACAATCTCTACTCACGTTCAAAGTACTAAGTAAACTTGAAACCGCACGTTATCTTCTGATCAGCCAAGATGTCTCTTGCCAGTCATGTCGACTCAGAAGAGCTCATTGAGAAATTGAGAAAGAGTGACAACAAAGCCCATAAGCACCATGCTCATATCCAAAATGCTTCAGCAACACTGACCCCATACTCGTCTCGGTATAATGCACAGGACTAATTGTCCAAGTTCAGGATTCCTCAAGAGGTGCTCCGGTACGTACGAACCTGGTCCTCAATATTTAGTAAATAGCTGACGAAGGCTCAGGCGGATGCTGTGCACCAAACGATCAAGGATGAGCTCGATCTCGATGGTAGACCCAACCTCAGTCTCGCCAGTTTTGTTGGAACATACATGGAAAGAGAGGCAGGGAAGCTCGTGATCGAGAATCTCAGTAAGAACATGTCAGATGCAGATGAGTATCCTGCTATGATGAACATCCATGCCCGTTGTATCTCTATCATCGCCAATATGTGGGGTGTGCAGAAGGGTGAGAAGGCCGTCGGATCAGCTACAACCGGATCCTCAGAGGCCATCCACCTCGGTGGTCTCGCTATGAGGAGAAGATGGCAGGAAAAGAGACAGTCTGAGGGAGAAGTTACCCTCAAGCCCAACATCATCATGGGTGCTAATGCTCAAGTTGCCCTTGGGAAGTTCGCCCGTTATTTCGAGGTCGAAGCTCGCATCTTGCCTGTGAGCAAGAAGAGCAACTACCGACTTGATCCTGAGCTGGTCAAGGAGAACATTGACGAGAACACTATCGGAGTGTTTGTGATCATGGGTAGCACTTACACTGGCCACTACGAGCCTGTCGAGGAGATCTCAAAGCTCTTGGACGGTTTTGAGGCCAAGACTGGTCATAGCATTCCAATCCATGTTGATGCAGCCACGGAGGATTCATTGCCCTTTTCACGAATGCCAAAGCTGGGGGACCGAAATGGAACTTCCAGTTATCCCGAGTCAAGTCTATCAACACGTCCGGCCACAAGTTCGGTCTTGTATACGCTGGAGTGGGTTGGATCATTTGGCGAGACGAGTCATATTTGCCGAAGCATTTAGTGTTCGAATTGCACTACTTGGGTGGTACTGAAGGTAAGTACCTAATTTTCTATTGTGGTGTGGACAGAGGCTCATGCAATGACAGAATCGTACACCCTCAACTTTTCGCGCCCAGGTGCTCAAGTCATCGCTCAGTACTACAACCTTATCCACTTGGGCTTCAATGGGTTCAGAGCCGTCATGGAGAACGCTTTGGCAAATGCTCGGCTACTCAGCAAAGCTCTGGAGGCGACAGGCTGGTATCTTTGTGTCAGCGATATTCATCGTCCAAAGGGCCAGTTTGATTATCAAGGTCAGCAGGAAATATGGACCAAGGAAGGAGAGACAAGCGCAGACTACAATGCTGGTTTGCCAGTTGTTGCTTTCCGTTTTTCAGACGCATTCAAGAAGGACTACCCACACATCAAGCAGGAATCTGTCAGCACGCTGCTTCGAGTCAAGCAATATATCACTCCAAGTAAGCTGACATGGACTGCGACGATGATTAAACTAACATTTCATAGACTACCCACTCCCTCCCAACGAGGAGACAATCGAAATCCTTCGGGTCGTCGTTCGCGAAAGTATGAGTCTCGATCTCTTGGATAGGTTGATCAGCGACATCGTCTCGGTCACTCAGACTTTGATGAGTACGGATGCCTCCGACTTGTCAGCCATGCAACCAAGTGCGGCTGGCAACGTCGAGAAAGATCATATGTCTCTTGGCAAGCGTCACGAACACCGAGCGAAGCATGGAAGTCGGCGACCAATGTCAGAGGGTGTGCACCGCAGCGTCTGCTAGGCAAATGAAGGTGACGTCGTGGGGAATGCCATGGCTGAAGTGTTGTTAACGCCAGCTCACGGTTGATGCATAATGAATACCTAAATTGACTCTTGGGAGTCTTCCCTATCTATATAGTGGAAAGCTGAGTTATGATGCTACCTCAATTCGGTTACTTGTGTACAGCAGCTCGTTCTACTTATGGAAATGGTTGCGTAGCGCGCTTATGTACCGAGTACAACGCGACTGGTGTGTGAATTGCCCAATGACGTAGCCTCCTCCGTCGAGCTTCATATTGCAGTCCTGCCTCATATTTCGTTTAACATCTTACAGGAGAGCCAGATAGAAATAATCCTTCCAGTTCACTTGGTTAACTTTCTGTCGAGTGATGCACGTAAAGCCAATGAAACCATTTTTCTCCAACATGTTTCGCATGGTAAGTGGCAGACAATGTTGTAGGGCATATACGAGCAAACGCTGACAGACGCTGCAGCACAAGACTCTCGATGTTATCACCGTTTTCCACAAGCCATCGATAGCCAGCTCCACTAGAGTTCTGAATATACTCAGGCAGGGAAATGCTCAGGCGCAAGAGACAGCTACACAAGACCAGGCTGGGGACCATACACCACAGAACGAAGCAGTGAAGCGAGAACCTTTCGAGCTTGATGTTACCGAGGCTGCACCTACGGAAGACCAGTTAAGAAGCATTTTCGAATACGTCGGACAGAGCAAGATCGGCCAGGTGGTTGAGGGTGCTACCAGTGTCAGTGACGCTGTCAGGAAGCTTGCGCAGGACGAAAACGCCTTCAAGCGACCGGTCGTGGTTGATTGGAATCAAGGCAGAGCTGGTATGTATACACTGCTCAACATTACAGATCTACATTTGCTGACATGATCATAGTCGTTGGCGATAACGAGTCCGAGATTTTGAAGCTGTTGCAAGAGGCTAAGTCATAGATGAGACACGCTGTGCCAGCGGATACTTTGTCATCAGGACGACCAAAACAAATCTACCTTATCATACGAATTTTCTGAAGATCATCAAGACGTCCTACAGCTTCGACAGCTTATGAGGTCGGTTTGTCGCAATTATAATTCACATACAAGGCTCAAAGGGATCGAAGAATCCAATGATGAATACTCAGACCCACATGCAATGGTCGCCACTTTGATTGTTGGAAAAGGCATGTAGCGTCGACTTCACGAACTCTGGACAGTAAGGAACTTTGGCTCTTGAAGTTGCTATGAGATGGAAACCGTTCCCAGTTGTACGCAGTTCAGTCTTCAGATCAATGGGCATATCGAACGCTTGAGGAAGAGCACTTCTGGCTAAGGAGCTCTCTAGGCCTCCCATGTTTGCGTACTGCGATTGATATTTGAACAGTGAATCACATCCTTCAGAATCCTCAATCGGGAAACACGACGTCCGAAGCAGTGACTCGTTATCGCGATTAACAACGATGTCAACCGGCCATTGCATTGCCGGTCCACATGGTTGTTTCTACACACTATTCTGCACGAACTTGTGACCACGCCTGCCTGGCCTTCATGGCTCCTCTCGTGGTGTGTAAATGTCACGACTAGCAACTCAATATTCAAGATACACTCGCCCATTCGGTCGGCAGTCTTTAGTCGAGTGTTTACCCCCCACAATTGCTGTCACTCATTCGATCTGAATGTAGGACTTTCGTAATGCTCCACTAGTTACTGCACCGAAAGGGGATAACTTGCGAAGCTTGCAAAGCAAGGCAGGGATGTAAGCGAGGTGCTAACCCCATATGCACCTAGCTTTGGGACAACAACCACAATCGGGGAGATACTGTAATGTCTGGAAACAAGTAACTCTGCCGTGCTATCGTTGATTGCAATCACGTCTTAAGGCGTGAGCACAAGCTTTGAATTGATGTTACAGCAACATAAGGGTTACTCACTATAAAAGTGCGAAGTAGGAATACTGTAGAAGCGCCTGAAGGTATAGTAGCACAACCTGACTGACAAGGTCTTTACAAAAAAGGTATTTAGAGTACTACAAACCCTCGCTGCAAGCTGTTGGCCTGAGTTCGTCCGTCGGCCAAAAGATTGCCCCAGTGTTCGTTGCTAAGCCTCGGCTTTTCGCTCTTTGGCATTTGACAGCACCTATTCCTGGAAACGTTTTGAAATGAGTGACACTTATAGCTCGGTCGACGGCTCGCTCTTCAACCGTTGAAGTTTGCGAGGTACTCCTCAATCCGATTCAATGCGAATCACAGTGCAATTCAACTAAACCACTCACCACAACGAAAACAGCTTGTTGCATGACAAGCGAAACGGCACTTTGAGGAAGCGGGCTTGACTGCTCGGACTCGGCGCCACCTAGTAGCGTTGCGAGCTGCATCACGGCTGACGAACCCCTGCGTACCACGTTCTTACCAGGCTATTGCGAAGACTATATGAATCTCATATAGCATCAAACAGGAAGCAGTGAATCCGATTCACAAACGGCGAGCTCTAGAGGACGGCAAACTGCACAACACAGATACAGTATAGTGTGTTAATCCTTAACTCCTCTACTTGAACAAACCTACAACAGGCATCATGGCCGAAAGCATGTTACCCAGAATTTCCCTGCCCGTCATTGTTGCAGCTATTGCCGCTTTCTTCGTCGTAAAGAGGCTTTACTGGGAATTTACCGAAGGAGCAAATCAACGACGCCTGGCTAAGGAGAATGGTTGCCAGCCTGTGTACAAATGGCAGCACAAAGGTGTTCTCGGGTACTTCTTCGGTTTGGATTTCATGAAAGAAAACTTCGCGGCCGCAAAGGCTGGCCATTTCCAGGAGATGTCTCGTCTTCGGAACTGGCAGGCGCACAAAACTCTACAATTCAGAAACCTCAACCGAAATTTCATCGTAACTATCGAACCAGAGAACATCAAAACGGTGCTCAGCACCAAGTTTAACGATTTTGGACTCGGCAATCTGCGCGTTTCTACCATGAGTCCAGTGTTTGGCCAAGGAATCTTTACCAGTGACGGCAAAGCGTGGGAACACTCTCGAGCGATGATTAGACCAAGCTTCACCAAACAGCAGGTTGGGGAGCTTTCCTTGTATGAGCATCACGTCAAGCACATGATGGCCCTTATCCCCAAAGATGGCAAAACAGTCGACCTGCAAGAACTTTTCTTCAAACTGACCATGGACTCAGCCACCGAATTTCTGTTTGGAAAGTCAACCAACACATTGATTCCTGGTCAGGAGCACAAAGATGCCGCGAAGTTTACCGATGCCTTCACATACGTTACGGAATGTATGAGTAAGGACTTCCGCACAGCACGCTTGAATCAGTGGTTGCCTGACAAGAAACGAGAAGATGATAGTGAGTTCGTTCGAAAATTCGCATCAAACATCGTGGATGAAGCCATTGCCGAGCAGAAGGATATGGAAAAGGGTGGCGTCGAAGAGAAAAAAAGCTACACCTTCCTATATGAGCTGCTGAAAGTCACCAAAGATCCCTACATCCTCCGCTCAGAAACCATGAATGTTCTTCTTGCTGGCCGTGACACCACTGCGAGCTTACTATCCCACACCTTTTTCGAGCTTGCGAGGCGGCCGGACGTGTGGGCCAAGCTTCAAGCGGAAGTTGACAAGCTCGGAGGTGAAGCACCAGATTATGAGACGATGAAATCAATGAAATATGTCAAGTGGGTTTTGAATGAGTCGCTCCGGCTGTGGCCAGTTGTTCCAGGAAACACTCGTATCGCAATCAGGGACACAGTGTTGCCCCTGGGCGGCGGTCCAGATGAGAAATCGCCGATTCTTGTTCCTAAGGGTACTCCTGTCGGTTACAGTGTTTGGTCAATGCACCGACGAACGGACTTCTACGGAGAGGATGCCCTGCAATACAAGCCAGAAAGATGGGAGACGCTGCGACCAAGTTGGGAATATCTTCCTTTCAATGGTGGCCCTAGAATTTGCATTGGTAAGTGATGAATTGAACATGTGTGTTTACGATCATTTTTGCTGACTTGAAGAAGGCCAAAACTTTGCACTGACTGAAGCCTCCTACACAATGATCCGACTACTTCAGCACTTTAGAAGGATTGAACCTCGCGACGACAAACTATGGTCTGAATTCCAAACCTTGACTCTCGCTGTCGGCAACGGTGTCAAGGTCGGATTATATCCAAACTAGAGTGGTACGAGACATCAAGTAGGATGCACGCGCATGGTAATAAGTTTACGGCATGTGGTTGTTGAATAACATCCAGGCGGGCTCCTTGTCAGTGGAGCGCGTAGAAACAGACACCAGCAACACAGCACGTGGTTGTTGAACCAGAACGGACTTTTGCTTAACGGGAAGAAAACTGGGATGCTATCCTGCGTGTTTCAGCGTGAAATTCGTTATGGGGCTGGTCTAGTGCTTTGCATTGAATATTTCGTGGTACCGTTGATGGAGGAGAACTTTCATGGTTGTAAAAATATGGTTAGCTAGTCGTCTCTTCGCAACTTCATTGTCTTCTATCTTTATCAACAATGCTAGATTTGAGAATGCTATGTGATGGCACTTTGAGTAAAACTGTGTTAATGGCGTACTACTATGACGCCATGTTTCGCGCCCAATTGGTGTTTGGTGATGCCCAGAGCATATCTCGGCGATCCCGCCAATCGTGTCTCGTAATTGTGGTTCGTTCGCGTCAAAGGATTCGGCTGATTGGTCAGCGCCATGTGGGATACCGTCCGATCGTTCGACTGACACCAAGTTCCGATCTGGTCTAAGATTTAAGTCGATCAGATCTTGAAGCTTCTTTTCCTACTCCATCAGCCTATGACAGTTGCAGTTGCAGCTGCAATGTATCATGCAGGCTCGACATGAAAATTGATCCTCTCCATCGTTCAGCAGCCCTGGGTCGGCCCAAAGCAAGCTTGATTGTAAAAGAAACGATGCCAAATCAGTCTCATCGCGGCATGGAGTACAACCTCGTGCAATTTCATGACGACATGGGGACGGGTCATGGATGTGTTGGTGGTGCGATATGCCTCAGGCAAGCACGTCTTGTCAGGCCATCACTGAACACTTTGGTCGACATACAGACAGTACCTAGTATGTAGCCTGAGCAAGCACTCCTCCAACCGCTCGTCCGCACTTGCATCTCAAGCGACTGGGGTCTCACGATCGCCGTGGCGCTGAGGTACCTCTATTTTACAGGTTGTCAAAACCTTGAACCACTGCAAAATTCTCCCACTACAATTTGAAACTTCCCGGCACAAAGGCTATTTCAGAGTCTGCCAACAATTAATACGATGGTCGCGTGGTTCATGTATCCGCCCATGCGATGATTCGCCGTTCTGCTCAGGGCCAGTCCGTGTGTTATCAGATCCGACGCTCCACAAGCTTTTCCGATGGCGCTACACGATCAGCATACCTGGAAAAGAGTGTTTGTGTTCGTCATCAACTTCACCCTGCATCATTCGACTATCATGGCCCAACCCATACGGCCATGCACACCGCATCCGCCTCCTCTACCATGCTGTCATTGATCGCTACATGCAGCAGTTTGGCTTTGAAGATGGCGTTTCATGCCTTGCCTACCACATGGCACGGAATATTCTCCTACTTTCGTACCCTGGTTGCCTGTAGTTTGAGCTTCCTTCTTTGCTTGTCATTCTGAAGAGGTGGTCAATATTGAATCTCTATCCATCATATCAAAGACCTTTTCAAGCTTTTAGCCATCATACACAGAACTTCCTAGCACATGTCCATGTGTATGCTTACATAGCAATTAACATCAACCTATTGCCACCACCACCACTAGCAAGAAGTATCGTTTGGACGAGAACCATTATCACCGACCGCCTTCTATTATCTCGAGAGATCCTCAAAAGACTTGAACCCAATCTTGACCCAACCCTTAGTGGCTCTTGGCCAGCGCGAGATGGCTCAGCGGATACTAATATATCTCCTCCGAAGGGATCTTCGCCTGGCAGACAATCCTATACTCCACGAAATATCAAAGTTAGCAAGCCAGTCACATACCCCGTTTACCCATGTGTTGCCGGTCTATGTTTTTGCGGCGCAGCAAGTGGAAGTGTCTGGCTTTCTTTCAAATCCAGACTTGAAGTCCCCTTATCCTGAGGCAAGATCGGAAGTAGGTAAGTTCTGGAGATGTGGTCCTCATCGAGCTCGATTTCTGGCGGAAAGTGTTTGGGATTTAAAGACGGACCTTGAATACCAAGGGTCAAGTCTTGTGCTTCGGGCTGGTCTGGTGGGCGATGTGCTCGAAGACATGCTTGCAGGATTTAAAAACAGTGAGAAGGAAACCCAAGTGGTCGGAATCTGGATGACTGATGAGGAAGGCGTTGAGGAGAAGAGAGAAGAGAGAGCGGTCCGAAGAATAGCAGACAAACAGGGCATCGACTTTCGGCTATGGGTCGATGAAAAATACTTCATTGACGACCGTGACATACCCTTTGACAATCCTCGAAAATACCCAGATGTCTTCACTTCGTATCGAAAATCTGTCGAGCCGTTACGCGACGCACCGAGAAAGGTCCTGTCGAAACCCAAGTCATTACCTCCCCTGCCGGATCCCTTACCACCTCAGAAAGAGCCGTTCTCAATACCAGACCAGTACGACGATTTCGAAACTGCTCTACTCAAGCCGCTCGAGGCAAAGCCTTTACTGCAGGATATCGCACCGTTTCCCAAAGGCACTAAGTCTGCATCGCCATTCAAAGGGGGTTCTAAGGCTGGTTTAGAGCGCATCCAACATCTGATAGGGTCTGGAGCCATGACGAATTACAAAGACACACGAAACGGGCTGCTTGGTCTCGACTTTTCGACCAAGCTATCTGCTTGGCTTGCACTCGGATGCATCACAGCGCGGCAGGTTCATTCTCAGCTACTAGACTTCGAAGCAGGTCGCGATGATCAGTACAAGGGCACCCAGGGCTACGGCAAAGGTGAGAACAAGGGGACCGCTGCAGTCAGATTCGAACTGCTGTGGCGAGACTACATGAGGTTGTGTACTCGCAAATATGGTCCGAGGCTGTTCCAAATCGGCGGATTTCGAGCTGATGATTCATATACGTGGAAAACACCCGACGAAGAAGGATCAGACCCGGAGGTGAAGGAGGCTTTTGAGCGGTTTTTGAACGGCACGACGGGGACTGGCTTGATCGATGCGAGTCAAAGAGAACTATATCATACTGGATACACGAGTAATCGGGCACGACAAAATGTGGCGAGTTACCTGGCGAAACACCTCGGTATGAACTGGAAGTTAGGTGCTGAATGGTACGAGAGTCTGCTCACGGACTACGACTTGAGCAATAACTGGGGCAATTGGCAGTATGTGTCTGGTGTGGGGAATGATCCGAGAGGCGAGGCGCGGGTGTTCAATCCGGTTAAGCAGGCTGTGGACTATGATCCACAGGGCGAGTATGTCAAGGCTTGGGTGGAAGAATTGCGACCGCTGAAGGAGCCACAAGAGATCTTCCAGGTTTGGAAAGTTGAGCCAGAGAAAAGGAAGGAGTTTGGTCTCGAGGGCAATATAATGGCTGAAAAGCCTTTGAAGAAGATTGAGTTCAGGGTCGGTGGTAAAGGAGGTCGAGGAGGAGGCAAGTACGGTGGGAATAGTAGAGGCTCCAATAGAGGGCGAGGAAGAGGTGGTCCACAGAATGGTTACCATCACAGTGGCAACAACGGTCGAAGTGAAAAGGGACAGAAAGAAAAGGTCCCCATCCCCGGCAATTCAATTTGAAGCAGTGCTATTAGCCTTCTGGACAGATTTATACAGCCATTCTAGCGTTCCTCTGAGCGACCTTCAAGTTCTCACATCATTTTGTGCATAGTTTCAACAGTTTGTAGCAAGCACCTGTTTGGACAGTTTGGAACGCATCACATTGATTGCATCGTTTTTAGATCACATGCCGATTCCACCGGAACATTTTAGCAGTCTATATATATCTCAACCTGGAAGCATTTTTGGACTTCTATAACCAGCCAGCTGCGCTAACAAACAAGTGTTTGAGTTCGTGGAAGGAATCAAGAAGTAGAAACTGCAGTTTACTGACATGTAACGTGCGTGAACGGAATTGTTCCTACCATGCGCACGTATCGTTCTCTGAGACTAAATATGTACAAAGCGATCAAATTGTACGAGGCTGACTCTAATGGATTCTTTGGTGCTGCGCCCTGCATAATAAAAATGCGAGCTCACAGACTTGGCTTGCTGCCATGTTGAGCTACCACTCCTCGTAATCATATTTGCTGCTATCCAATGGTTGCGAGATTGATTTTCTTGAGATTCGAACAACAGGGTACCGTTGTCTTACAAGCTCCAGAGGTTCCTGGACTCAGTCACTTGTTGAGTCTTTCGAGGACTCTGATGAGCCTGCTAAGGAAAATCGATGGACCAATGAACAAGTAATTGGGAAAATGGCGCTAGTGGCTTCATGTTAGCGTTGCTCGAAGGCAGCTTTCCCCGGGGCTTTTCGAGTGCAGATCATGACACAAAGTTCAGGCGACCACCAACGGCTTGGAAATTGCTTGACACTGGCTGATTTGTTGGCGCAGTCTGCCTTGGTCCATTGTTCTTTACCTCACCGACCTCGATCAACAATAGTCGAATTGAGATCCATTTGTCGATTAGCAGCAGAACTGACTGTTCTTTCACAAAAGACAGGCTGATTACAGCCCGAAAATGCTCATCTTGCTAAAGACCTTTCAGTGGAAGCGGTAAATGCAGTGCCGCAACTGTGGTAAAGCTTAGAGGTGTGATGCCGCTTGCCCGGAACTGCTCTTGGGCGGTATTTGTCCCTAGTGCACCGGGTTTGTGGGGAAGCAAAGAGCACATGCATCAGCCGATTCTTTTCATCGTGCCACATGAACTCGTCGGTAAATCCACCTTCGAATGTCACGTCTGGTACTACCCTTGTCTAGCCACCGCAGCTTGACTGCGCATGACATGCTACCATCCTACCAGTCCTTGGACTTCCAAAAGTATGGATGGTCTTCCTCAGTTCGATATGTGTGGGAAGGCAGATACACCACCGCCCTTATACAACCCTGCAATCACTACCTTGAATATGCTTTTCGACAACATCTGCATGCAATAGCTACCTGGCGTCTTGCGTTCATAAGGCTGATATCGTCAAGGTGAAATTCCAGCAGTCATCGTCTTACGCCGAAATTGTGCTCTTGTTTTAGGCTGAGATCCATTTCGATTCTTCTTATCATTGTTGCGCGACCTTGAAGCTACCGAATACCACGGCTCCGTGATTCGACTGCCATTGAGTTACAGCCAAGTGCCATCAGTCCACCATGAAGACGAAAGAGTTGTTGTTGAGATCAAACCAGATACATCAGACAAGATAAGTCATCAAGCATGGCTCCAGTTTTGCTGGCAGCTCGACAAGCCAGCCCGATCTTAGGTCCGGGAAGCAAGAACAACTGGGATTGGAGAAGTGTTGCATCAAACGAAGATCTCGTCATCGAATCATGGTCTCAAGGCTTCGTCGTTGGTTCTCTCATGCTTATGGGCTGTATCACGGTCGCGAACATGCGCAGAGGTGTTTTGCTGCATAAGCTCATTTTCCTCGAGCAGATCATGGCTTTGACTCATGGTACTTTTTGCTTCATGGACTTCAAAGGTTACGGCTGGTACCTGTCCAGTACTGCTGCTCTCCTCTACCTCAGCTATATCCTGCATAACGTTGTGGCATGGCTCAAGGTCAGGCCTTTCTTCCATGGCAAATCAACCATCTTCAAACCAAGATTTGTGAAGTGGACAACGAGGATTTATATCGGCACCTGGATCCTTACCATTCCTGCTGTTTTGTTTCAAATTTCTGATAACTTCAGATTTTTCAACGGATACAGTGGATGGTATGTGACTGTTCGGCCGTATGAACCACTCATGCGAGATCCCTGGTGGGTATTTTGCTGCGGAGTTTTGTTTTACGTGATCAGTAAATCATACGGCATGGGTATTATCACGATCATCAAGAGGTCTCCACGGTTTGGCATCCTGTTTGTGTCGATTATTCTAGCCTTGGTCTTCACAGCACTTGATATTGCTGCTAGCATTCACTCCTTCATTGGAAGCACTGATGGCATCAATCCATTCTGGAAGTTGAGCTTGGTCTTCAAATGTCTTACTGATGCTATCCTTCTGGACGATTTCAAGACTGAGTTGAAGAGGTTAGGCTTGCGAAGGATGAAGCGTGACGAGAAAAGAAGGCAAAGTCAGGTGTTAGTGCTTGACGATGATGATGGTTTGGACAGCGATGATGACGCCTACATGCATCACTCCAATGGAGATATTATCGCACCTGTGCTCAATAGTCCAGCATCTCAAGGCTCAATTATTCATCGCGGTAGTCAGAAAGGTGACGGATTGGAAAATTCCGAACAAGTCGATTTTCTGAACGCACTGCATACTCAGCCCAGTCAGCTAAGCAGTGATAGGTCAAGTCGGAGATCGAGTTCCATTCGGCCTCAAGTCGGAGCAGGTGGAGTTAGAGCAACTAAGTTACCTAGCTTCTTTCAAACAATTAAACCTGGAAAGAAACGCAAAAAATCCAATTATCTCGACGTCAATATATGGTCTCAGCAAGGCGAGGATGCGGACACGCAGTCGAGAAAGTCGAAGAGCAGAGCTCGAGATGACGATGATCTCGCCCCTGATTCGATTACTTATGAAGACGGCTCATTAGAGTGGGCGAGACGAATGAATGAAGAAACTATAGCTGAACTTACTAGGAGGAAGAATAGTAAAGCCGTCGCATCAGGTTCGGATGAGGCGTCGAATGTGCAACGGCAGAGAAGTCGAATTCATGCCAATGAATTCTGGGGTAAGATGGACGATTTGGACGATGGTATGCCTTCTTCTTCCCATTACCCTTGAGACGTTTCTGGTTTTGTGTATTCAGGGATATAGCAAATGGAGTTACCTATATCTAGCGTTTTGCATTCGAGCGTCGGCGCTGTGGGATACGATGATCGATTGTTCGGAGGGATTCCTGAGAATATGATACAGTGATACCCAGAAGTGTTTCCATTGCCTGTGTTTCGATGGAGTGAGGTATATTTTGCCTTTCCAATATCTACTTCGTTTCAGCGCTGTTGCACTCTCAGACCATATGAACATCCGTGCTCACCTCCTCATCAAAGGACGTGCACACCATTGATATCACGTGCTTCAGACACCTCTAACGTCCTGCACAGAAGAATGCCATGATACTGCAACATGAGCAGCTGAAATGAAGCTAAAGATGCTTGAACCATGTCTTTTCAATACAATCATTATCAAAGTTTCTCTTCCCACATGGATTGCCTGTTGTCGATCATATCTCATGCTTCAACAACTTGTTCTTTGGGCGTGAAGTTGAGTCAAGAAAGAAAAACGTCCTCAAGGCAATGCAATGACTGCATGAGATAGATTACCAGCAGGGTGAGTTCTGGGCTTTCCTTCACTGGTAGAGGTGGTCTTTTGCCTTTGTAGTAGACACTTCTTGAGGACTGGATGTCGTGGTTTTCTACCTACATTTCATCCGTACCTATGTCTACCCCTGAATCATGGTGATCATGGTGATTATGGTGTTATGGGGCTTGGAATGTGCTGTTCACAAGGTCTTCTGGAAGTGTCTATGGCGTACCTGACTTGCTGCTGACTGCTTTGTGCGCAACTTCCAACTGTACCTAGTCTTCCTTGAGGTCGGACACTGCCCCACGTCTCCTTGTCTTCTCTGCCCTTCTAAAAACTCCAATAGCTTTCTTATCCTCTTATCCTCTTATCCTAATCCGTCGCCTCCATGTGGTAAGGCATGACTTTCAACCCTCTCATCAGGACTTGCAGCCACTCTCAACCTACAATTCATGTTTAATGCAGTGACTTTTGTCCTTGAAAGGATTCCAAAGTGAACATCCAGCTGGGAACTCTCATAAACCCATCGGTATGTTGCACATTGCGAATGAGATACTTACCTTTTATCATACTTTGTTGCTCTTGTTGATCCTTCGACCATGGCTGACTCTACCATATCTTGCTTGTGGTCAGCCACTCTCACCACAGCCTCTAGCCACAATGCCATTCTCCCATGACCTCTCTATGTCCTTCGAAGTGGTTGAATATGTCATGATCCCTTTCGCATCCCTCTCGAGCCTTATCCTCCTTCCTTCCTCCCAACCCCTTTTCCAATGCCGAACATCAGCCGGACCAACACTCTTCTTCGGACCAAGGCCAGGAAAGAAACCACCGTCAAAGAGGAGGAAAGAAAAGCATGGAATCAACCATACATACACATACCATGCGTTGGACAGAGATACCTATCAAGAGAAAGAAGCTTTACCACATCATAAATTCAATTCCATCCCGCTGAAACCAGCCTGGCCACATCTTCCCAAGATGATTTCACATCCATCACCACTCCATGTCTTCCCGGTATGAGCGAAGGACTTGAAGGTCCAACTCCAACAAATCCAGTCCCTAAGCGTGAGGTCCTGAATGACGTTCCTCAATTAATTTGCTAGCTACTCCAAGTCTCCTGTCACCACATCCACACCCCCATTCACACTTTCGCTCAAGCTCTCTTCGTCCCTCCTCGCCCATAAGCACCCGCCTATCCACAGACCTTGCTTACAGGCTTCAGCTAGAAAACTATTCTGCATTCAGTCATCCCACAACCCTTCCAATAGCCATACTCAACTCATCCCCATCGCTGCCCAAAGCATAATAAATCTCAAATGCCATCCCCAGCTCAGCTCTCCTCCTCCCCCTCCTGCTTCTTCCCCATCCTCTATCCCACCACAACAGAACAGAATAGAACATCTGATTCCAATCATCCAGCCACCCTGTCATGCCTTTCCAGCCTATTCGAACATTTCCACTACTAATCTTCTCTCCTCTTCCTTCCCTCAGAAAGATCAAGTACATGCACGGCTCCACGTAAAGCTCTTCAGCCATTTCTTCACTCGTTAAAAAGCCACGTAGAACACAGCACATCTTCAAGACCCCCTCTTCCTCTTCTTCTACCTACAGTAATCACAACCTATCATCCTTCTCACTTTCACATCCTAAATGTTCCAGTGTTTGTATCTTGACTAACCTCTTCCATCCTCTCCTGTCCTCTGCTGTCTGTGTTCTCTTCGTACGATTTCGTCAAGTTTGGCAGGCTTCGTCGTGGTGTAGAATGTGCTCTTGTATGTGCTTCGTCTGGGGTAGTTGGAGTCGTAGTCGTTGAGGTATAAATGGTTCACAGGGCAAATGGCCCTTGTAACTGCTTGTGAGCTGGCACTGTCGTGCAGGTCTCTCTTTTGTTGCTGTTGCTAGCATCTCCCACCGCCTGATCGCTTTCTTGCCTTGAGGCCGTTCTCACTGGTAATCAAAGTATCGTCTGGTGCTGTGTTACGGTCAACACTCGTGAGAAGCGTTTTTAGAGGGAAGAATCTTGCTGGCCTTCGGCCTGGTTGTCCTGCCGAGCGATGGCACGCATTTGCTTCTGTTCAAGTCAATATCATAGTTCGATCGCAGCTCGGAAAAAGCAAGGAATTCAGACTAGGATTAGTTGGGTTGAATTGAATTGAATTGAATGAGTGGTATATTCGTTACTTAGAGCTCTAGAAAAGCCACAACTAGCAAGCAATCTCTGCACATAACTACTTAAGAGTATCAACGTTGTAGCCATGATGAACCTTGTCATTGCCTGCCTGCCATCATCATCTCTGAGCTGAAAGTCGACAAAGCTCGCATAAACTGTTCTGTAAATCAAGTAACTTTGAACTCATGCAACAAGAAAGAAGATTACCGATGACGCATAACTCAAACCACTCTGCAAAAGCAGACGTAGGAGACATTGTCAATCAAGGCGACTTCTGTATTCTTGTGCTGTAGCTCGATTCATGTATGCTGGGGGAACACTGCTTGTAGGGTATAGGCAAGCAAGTTTTTCAAGCCGATTAAGCACGACCTCGCCTTTTGTTTCGGAGCAGAGACTTCAACTGCTCATTTCAAGGAGAGACTGAGGGTGAGTTTGTCTGGTTGATTCGTTTTCGGAGTGGGGTTGCAGGAGATCAAAATCTTAGATGTACCACATGGAGAATTTGATCTTGTTTCCAGCTTCGTACATCTGTAGAAGATCGCCCACTTCAGAGGATCGTGGGGTATCGCTGCTACCACTTGGGTTCTGCTTGAATCCAGGTCCAGTTTGAGGTCCTGAAGTGGCTGGAACGTTGATGTGCGCAACTGCACGCTTCGAGGCAAGGTGGGCGTAGTAGACTGCAGGGTGCTGTGACACAGATGTTGTGGAGCGCATGTACTGATAGCAGTGTTCGTAGATCATGTTCTGAATCACTGAGGGTGGGTGGTTGGCCTCGTCGTGTAACACTGTGTAATGAACTGGTCGAGAAGTACCCTGGAGAGCTATGTGTGAGTATAAGTAGAAATCAAACTCTTGAGGCATTGTGATATCTTTCTCGATGAGTGTTCCTGGCAGAGGGTTGCCCTTCTGGTCAGCATCTGGTCCTCTGGGGAAGGCACGAATATGGTGACGCTTGGAGGCGACAATGACAGTGAGTTTTCCAGTCCATTTGGAGCCAGCAAGCTTGTCCATGACGGCTCGAATGTGAGGTACTTCGTCTTGCATGACCTGAGCGAATTGACCTTCGGACACACCATCTCGCATGTAGTAGATCTGTTGCGGAGGTCGACCACCGCCAACATCAGACATCCAGGTCTGTAGCAATGGACCAAGAGTACGAGTCATGTTGCGCTCGGTGATCATTTCAACACGACGACCATTGGTCTGCACGCCCGCAGCGTAGCGGCCGGCGTGTCGATCAAAGGAGACGGTCAAGGCAGCCAGAGAAGCGGCGTCACTACCGGGGGAAGCGTGTGAGACATCAGCGCCAATGAAGACGGTCGGTGCTGGGAACTGTCCTTTGTACCCGCTGGTTTGATGTGGAGCAACCTGAGAAGTGCTTCCACCAAGTTTGGCGTTGACTTTCATGAGTACATTGGAGTAGTACTGTGGGTTGCCCTTTGCCACTTGTGCAGCCTGCATACACTGTGACACAACACCAAATCGGCATTCGCAGGACTTCTTGATGCGTTCATAGTGATGTGAAGTTCGGTCCTGGAGAATGAACACCAAGAATTCTGGGCGACGATTAAACTTTTTGCCAGTAGCTGCGTGCAGTTCGGCTACAGCCTGGCCGGGATCAGCATTCAGCGGCATAATGTGCGGCATGCCATTGGCAACCTGGCCACCGTGTCCACGATAAGCCTTGATGAAATCCATGGCGAACTTCTCGACCTGTGCTTGGCCGAGCTTGACCCGACCATTAGTGAACATGCCAATGCCCCAGGACACCAATTCCGTAGGATTTCCTGCAAAGAACTGTTTGCCACGAAGGTCCCAACGACCCTTCGTGCCAGGCTGCTCAATTTTGCCTTTGCCGAATCGAATACCTGGTGGTGGCAGAATTCTGGCTTGTGTAACCATCTGGTTGTTGTCGATCTTTAGTCCATAGTTGTTAATGAACTTATCGCCGCCCCAATTGAGCCATGATTTGCCCTGATTGATAGCATCCGCTCGTCTAGCAGGTGGCGATACAGCAAATTTGATCATGTTTGCAGTTTGGGTCTCGCTGCACTTGGTACCATATCGCTGGTTCGGCTGCACTTGAAGAAACTCCATGGGAAAATAGATGGGCTCGCCACGCATCTTTTTCGTCATTCGAATGAGGGGCAGTTGTGGGAACTGCAGGTTGACATTATACTTTCGTTTGAAGTATGTAGTAACGGTGATCTTGTTGCCGGTGTCCTTACCAGTTTGATCACGCTCATTGAGCATGTGCTGGTTTGGTGTCATTTCGGCAATACCATCAATCTTCCAGATGGTATTTGGCTGTGGGTTGCCAGGGTATGAAGCCTTTACTGACAACTTCTTGAGGTAGTTTTTAGTAGCTCGACGCTGGCTCTCATTTTTGAGTTGGGCTGCGATTTGAGCTTCGTCACGCCATTGGTTCTTTTGCTTGATCGTGTTGATCAAACTTTGTGGAATCCAGAAAGTAGTGTTGGCGACATCGAGGTTGACCACAAGTTTACCACCTTGAGCCACTCGCATGGTTTGGTAGATACCTCGGAAGACTTCAACACCGCCACCAAGGTCAGCGCGGTCTCCATCTCGTGCGAAGAAAGAACGTTTGATTGGGAAAAGTCGTGGGTTCTGAGATGGACCCGCCCGTAGCAGGTGGTCCAAGAAGTTGACAGCTTCCAAGACGTTGACGTTAAACTGAATCTTGTTTGCTAGATACGCTTGGATGACTGTCAAATCAACCTTCTTCGTCATGCTGATATGAAGTCGGAAAGCGTTCTTGCCATCTTTAGAAGGAGGCCGGCCATTCTCTTCATCAAGATCAATCATGATTTTGATTTGATCCAATTTCTTCAAAGACCAAGCAAGTTTGTTGCCATCGTAGATAATCTCAGGACCTGTGGCATTCATACGCTTCGATGATGCCCAGGTTTTGGCTTGTACAACACGCTTTTCGGCGCCATTACCAACGATGACGTCGTACTGGTAAACCACAACGGTTGGTGTTTGAGTGACGGCGTAAGAGTTGACAGGCAACTGGATGGCTTTACCAGTTGTGTTGAACCCTGGTCGCTTCACGAACTCGGTAGGAAGAGCATACTGTTTCGGGTCAGCATGCGAAACTAAGTTCTTCAGATGTGCTTGATGAGTAGTAAACGAATCAGAACGAGGTGGAGTGATAGAAGACATTGTGGGTTGGGTGGTCAAGTCCTTGGAAACAGGCTCGAAGACGACTCATATATCCTGATGACAACCAGAGCCGTAAACGATCAGTGTTTGTTCATACATCATTGCAGATGCTGAGGCAAGACATGAGACATTTCATTGAGGCAGCTGAATCACCGGCAACATGTACGAAGTACAGCATGCAGATGAAACGCTTTGAAACAGGCTCATCAATGTTTGCTGATGTGTGTGTTCAATGGAGACATGACGAAAAAACATGTAACTTACCAAACCATCAATGTTGTAGAAAGATGCTGGCATGTCGATGTTCTTGATTGAGTCTGTAGCTCTTGCCCTGGGAGCCTCAAGGGCAGGATCTCGTGGAGCTTGAGGAGCAACCTCTGCAGCTGGCTGTAACCCAGCTTGAGTATTGCCCTGCGATTGACCAGCATCACTACCCTGTCGAGATCTTGGGTTCGAGGTTGGTGGAGCAGAAGTTCTTGATTGTGATCCACCACCAGAGCCAGAGCCTCGAGAAGCAGGTCCATCAAAGGGTGCAACTCTGCCTCTAGCAGGGTTCGGTCCTCGACGAGCTTGAGGATCTGAGGTATCTGCGGCATTGCCACGGGCTTGACCTCGACGTCTGGCCGACATTTTGACTGCAAAGATGTCAGAATATGGAAGAAGAATCAAGAATGGATGGTATTGAGTAAGATTGTTGTTGAAAAGATGTGGTGCATGTAAAAGGTAAGAAAGTCGTGAGAATGCTGAGGTTGCAAATTCAAACAAAAAACTTGCAGGTTTCGAAGCTGAAGCATTCACGATGGGAAAGAGCGAGTACGATTGAACAAGAAAGAGCAGCTGAACGATTGAGCTTTGAGAAAGCGCAGCTAATCCCAAAACTCAATCCAAACAGTTGCTTGTCTTGCTGTGCTCATACACGCTATGAAGGGAAATATTGTGCAAGCAGCAACGTATGTATGAGAAGAAATACAGTTGACTTACTAGGTAGGCTGGTGAAGAGTCTCAAAGACTGTATTCACTGGGGCGGTCAAGCTGCTTGAGCAGCGAAGGTAGAAGATATGGTAGGTTGACGGAAAGAGTGTGCGTGTTGGTATGGAAGGTAAAGAAGGAGACTGACTATGATCGAAAGGACCAAAGACAGAAGAAGAAGAAGGAGTTGTGGTTGTAGAGGATGGATCTATGGTGGCAAGAGGAGTAGGTGTTTATATACACAGTTGGCAGGTACAGGTTGATCGGAGAACCTGCCCCCATCGACAATCAAATCCTCACAAACTGCTGACAATCGCTCACCGGAAGCGACGGTGAGCTTGTAACTGAGCTCGCAACTGAATTTGTGAAGAATTGTTTGATGGGATAAGTGACGAAGACGACGAGGTTGATTTGAGCTCAGCATCACAGTTTCTAATTACTCATTGCTGCCTAGCGCAGACAACCCGAGCGGGCCGCGGGGTCGAGCCCAATTTCATACCCAAGGAAGACTACCTACTGTAGATCATCTACTGTACGGTACCTACAGTACCCGTGGACTTGGTGATACGAAAAAGTGTGAAACTATCCGCTTGGGTACACCACCATACCTGATAAAAGCAAGATCAACACAACATCAAAACATCATTGGTGGGCAGCGCATGCTTCGTTTGTGGTCCTTAAGCATAATGGAAACCATATTCAATTGGCTCGAATTTGGACTAGTTCAGTGGAGGCTCACACTTCGTAATGTCACCAAGTACCTAAGGTACTACATACGGTGTCTGCAAACTGCTTGTCAGCAGCAGACGCATTTGAAATTAGTCAGGTAGTGATGTTGTTAGAGGAACACTCAAAATGAACGATGTAGAACGTAATGTATTCAGCCACGTGGGCGAAATTAAGCATCAGAGATTTGCTTATCTAAGGTACAGCATTCACCAATTGATGTCAATACCATAGTGCTTTTATACAGGCTTTCGTAAAATTTAACAGTATATGTAGGTAGTCTTCAGCTCAAATGCTCACCAGAAAAAATTGCAAGGATTCGGAAACATCCCGTGGTCGTCATCTCCCACTCCCGCCGCCCTAATTTAGCATTCACATCATCAATTAAATGTGCTACACGAAACGGAAGGGTGCTGGAGAATTGTTAGTCGAAACCGGCAATCTCAAGTGAACCACGGCTTACCAGCTCCATATTGCGCTTGTGGAGGGCCCTGCGACGTGTAGCTTTGTGGTGGCGCAGCTATAGGAGTCGGTGGCTGTTGCGGGTATTGTGGTTGCCATGCTGTCGTTGGACTAGGCTGCAGCGGCTGTGGGGGTCGTTGAGCACCTAAGGAGCCGGGAGGAGGAAGGTGTACGTCACGGATTAGTTTGTGGATCGCGACCGCGTCGAACTTAGTGTCTGTATACAAGGACGCCTTGGGCAGAACACTAAGCATATGCATGATAGGTGGAGGTAATGGTGCTGGTAGTCGAACTTGTGGTTGTGATTGAGGTGCTTTCCGTATCTGTGTCGCTTTGAAGGGCGATTCTGCTCTTGCCATCTTCTGAGGTCGGCCATCATCCTCGTCCTCCTCATCCATTGGGAATGGTCTTTTCGGTGAGTTGAACGTCGTAGTCTGGTCTATAACTCTCTGGATCGGAGAGTTTGCGAGCCTATCGACTTCGATTGAGGGCTGCAATACTCCCTTAGCTTGTGTTTGGGTAGTTGAAACAATAGGATACACGCTCATAGGGTCGAAGCCTGGTGTGCGATAACGAGACGAGAATTGCTGCAGAGCTGGGTCCTCAGGGAATAATTCCTTCATGCGGGCTTCAAGGCGGACAACCTGAGGCAACTCGCCATATCTCGACTCGAAGTCGTGGAAAAAGGCAAACAGTGGTTTAGACTTAGCAACAGAGACAGGATCGTTTCCTGTTGTGAACTTGCTGACCGTTGTCTCAAACACAGCCCTGGCATTGGTGAGGTCATCTTTGCTGATTAAATGCTTGATATATTCAAGTGGTAGATAGCTGTCATCCGGGAACAACTTGACTCCTCGCTCAAGAATTCGCGTTCCTGTCGCATCTCGATAGCAGTTCCATTCGATAAGCGCAGACTCGACGTAGAAGTCTGATGTCAATTTTCCCCTCTTGCGTGCCTCGTTGAATATGGTCCTGAAGCCTGCGCCTTTTTCGTTCGGGAGTCCTTTGCCTTGGATCCGACGCGTGGCGCGCATCAGTGCAATCCAAACGTGTGAAATGAGCTTGCTGAGTATTTCGAGATGTGCTCGTGTGGCCGACTTGATGGCATCGGTTTGGGCATCAAGGGCTGCCTTTCTACTCACAACGTTCGATGCATTGAGCTCCTCCTCTCCATTCATTGGGTTGTCCTGTTGAGCTGCGACCTCTGTTCTTTGCACTTCAATGTTCATGCGTGCCTCTGCCTTCTTGTCTGCACTGTACAGAGCATCAAGCACTTTGTCGTACGGATCTCGAACTTTCCTCATTCTAGCTTTGGCCCCAGGGTCATTGGTCTCATCGTTGTTGCTGGTGGATTCAAGGTGATCTGCAAGCTTGAAAGCAAGAAGGGCAGATTCGGGATTTGCAGTAAAGCCTTGGTTGAGGAAGTCGACACCTTTGGTATCTCGGCCATTACTTAAGCAAAACTCCGCTGCATCATACCACATCTCTGGCCAGAATTGCAAGGCCATCAGTGCTTGTTGATATGCATATATAACGCGGTCGAGATACGCTTCATGCTTGTCATCTTTCAAGTAAAGCTTGTCTTCCTTCTCCCACTGGACCCATTGCTTCCATAGCGAGACCTGATTTTGATATTCATTGTCTCCTGCGTAACCCATTGCAGGTGGTAACCGCGGCCTTGTGGTGCGATCGATCTGGCTGACCACATTCTGCAACGCAGTAAACGCACTTCGGGAGGTCATGTAATCAGAAGAGAGTTCTTGCATCAATTTGCGCCCGTTGATCTTACTGATACCGGTTTCGAATGCATCGTACTCCTTCCATAGAACCTGTATGGCCGAGGTAGGGATGCAAAGGGCCCTTCGATAAGCCTCACGGACAGTATCCATTTTCTGGTTGTCCTGCCACCCGGCTCCGCCTATGCTTCCAGGGCCGGATTTGAGGAAGTTGATATACTCCTGCCATAAGCTGCCAGAACCAGGATCGTTGCCAACTTGGCGGAGAGCGAAGTCGAAGGTGTCACTGATGGTTTTGTATGCTTTGGCGGTGTCGCCCGTCTGCATGTTGTTTCGACGACGCACATAGTTGACATATATGGAGTAAAGTTCAACGTTCAACACATTCATCAAAAACTTATTGAAAATCTGCTCCATTTGATATTTGCGATCCGATGCTTCTTCCCAGCGTAGCCAAGCGCAAATCTGGTCAGCCTAAATCAAGTCAATACACGTTTGATGTTTGCAACAATGGTAAACATACCGCGATTGGAAAGATTTCGAGATACCGTTCGTATGTCTGACGGACTTGATCAACTTTATTCCGGTTCTTGTGTTCTTCAATCAATTCTAGCCATGCTGCTGTATCTCCACGAGGGTCATCCTTGATACGGTCTTCAAGTATGCCGACCACATCATGGGCTAAGCGTGATTTGGGCAAGACTGACGGTGTATCAGCAGAATACAATTGTCCTGAGGACACAACACTGGTCGATGCAGTATGATTTTGTGATTGTACAGTGTTGGAGGCAAGAGAAGGGAGAAAGTTAGCAGGACTATCAAAGGCCTGAGCAGGAATAGGAGTCAATCCATTTTCTTGTGTTGGAGAGTGTGGACTTCTATCAAGCGAGACCTGGTCACCAATAGGAATGGTACCATTGTAATCTGAAGGCATAATAGGATCATAAACATCATCGTCCTGCCCATCCTCGATCGGAATTTCTTGGTCATCTCCTTCATCATCAACTTCAAAACCTCCTCTTGTCTTCGGGATGATTTGGACAGGAGTGAACGTTTGAGGCATCTGATCAGCTGATACTGAATTCGACATGGTAACATTGCTGAGGGGTCTAGGAGGGAGCGGATGCGCAGAAGATTGTGATGGAGACAGAATAGGATCAGACATCTTGCTCGAGGCTTTTGAATATTTTCAACTGCTTTTCACAATGATAAATGAAGACACTGATTCGACCAGCTGCAGGCCTGGAATCCAGGTCACTGTCAAGCGCTGCTCTGCCAACTACCTCTACCAACTCCAGTGTCAAGTATGTTAGCGATACCTCTGTCGCAAAAGTTTTGAAACCAGCACACTTTTGGTGGTGGATGAGCGTAATCCAGTCGGACAAGGAATGATTGTGGGTTGACACGAAGGACAAGGATATGGGGAACTCGTTTTGTTAAGAAAGGGTTAGAATTGTGGTGGGTGATGAAGCGAGGATGAGAGAGAGGTGTGAACGATTAACACAGAGAAGCGCAGAATGGTCGCAGACGGGCAGTGTTATCGAGACCTTGTTGGTTGAACTCCACATACTGTCGGCTTCTCTTCGGTTATACAAGTATTGATCACGTGTACCACTTTAATGGCCTGCAGGACGGACGCGAGCGAGTCGTGATGGACTCTCGGCGGCGCGTTCATGGTGTCAATCCATAGCAGGATGTTTGTGATTGTTGTCTCCCTGCACGACAATTCCTCTTGACCTTTCTCAAACCCCTTCACCATCTTGCAAGCTGTTATACCACGCTGCTCTAGTCACAGACATAACACGTATACAGACGTGCATACACCACAAGTGTTTACTTTCCTGAACATCACACCTCTTCATATCTAAGTTCGCAACAGTCTACACCATGTCGATCGTGTCGTTACTTGGTGTGAAGGTTGTCAACAACCCTGCTAAGTTCACCGATCAATATGTATTCGACATCCATTTCGAATGTCTTGAGCGCTTGAAAAATGGTATTTATTCGTAGAGAACACGATTCACCGTTCTAATTGTGATGCAGATCTGGAATGGAAGCTCACTTATGTTGGCTCAGCAACCTCTGCAGAGCACGATCAGGAGTTGGACTCACTTCTTGTCGGCCCAGTCCCTGTTGGAGTGAACAAGTTCGTCTTCGAAGCCGATCCTCCTGACATGAAGCGCCTGCCTTCCTCAGAGATCCTCGGTGTTACGGTCATCCTCCTCACATGCTCCTATGACGGCAGAGAGTTTGTACGAGTTGGATACTACGTCAACAACGAATACGACAGTGAAGAACTACAGAACGAGCCACCTGCGAAGCCCATCATTGAGCGTGTTCGAAGAAATATCCTTGCAGAAAAGCCGAGAGTGACACGATTCGCAATCAAGTGGTAAGTGTTCGCTGTAATGCGACAGGCAGCAACCTGACAGGTCTACAGGGATTCAGAAGAATCGGCACCCGCAGAGTTCCCACCCGAGCAGCCTGAAGCCGACATTCTCGAGGATGACGGTGCAGCCTACGGCGCAGAGGAGGCGGAGATGCAGGCAGCACTCGAGCGCGAGCTTGCCGATGAAGAAGCAAAGGTCAACACCGAAGAAAGTGGTACTGACAAAACTATGGGTGGCACAGACGATAAAGAGGATGAGGACGACGCCAGCGACAACGGTAGCGAAGATCTCGAAGCTGAGAGCAGCGATGATGATGACGAAGAGGAGGATGAAGAAGGTGGTGAAGCCGAGGAAGATGTCGAGATGGGCGAGGGCGACGACAAGTCCGCTTCCAAAACCACGAATGGTGAATCGCATGCTGGTCCTGCAAAGCAGGAGGTCATGGCTCACTAAGGGAGCGTGTCTACCTCATTTGTCTATGGGATTACCACTCACACCTTACCACGGTCGTCAACCATATTGGCTCAAGAATGGAGTAACGGCGTAAAGTTGCGAATGAAGCGTTGTTAATGATTGACGAATGGGTTCGCTTAGCTATATGCTTGAATAGCGATGCATAGCTAGCATATCTAATTTAGTACTGCTATTAGAGGAAGTAGCAGTCATGGTCATTATCAAGCATTGCATATAGACGACTGGCAGTGTTGGGTATGACCTATAGTAATACTCACTACTCGAGCTTAGCCTCCGTCAGCGCCAATCTGTCTTCTCATCCAGTGTACACTGCCAGAGCACCCTGCCATTGCCATTCCAAGTCATCGCAAGCATAACATGAACCAGCCTGTCCCAGACTAGCCGCCAAACGCCTCCTCGTTCCTCGGGTGAAACTCATGGTCTATAGCAGAACAGCCATATGAAGAGGTGTCCTGAAAGCGTGACCATGTATACCTCTGACTTGCCACGAATAGTTTGTGAAAAATCCTCAATTAAGGACTCCAAGCGATTCTTCAAAGGCCGGAGTAGACGGCCGTGACATTCCGCCCACACTCAATTCTCTGCTCCATACTGACTTTCTTACCATTTTTCGCACTGACCGTATGCCTCGGCGTAATATGAAACCTATGCTCCTCTTTCCTGCCTGCCTCGATCTCCGCCGCCGTATCCAGGGGCCGAATATATACGGGCGTACTCACATTATTCCTCTTCCCTGTACCAATCTGATAGAACTCATTTCCGCCCCACCAGACCACATCTGCACCGTAATTCGTGGTGTCGTCTGAACTCTTCTCGTCCGTGTCAAGGAAGGTGATGTTAGACATGACTGCAGAGACATGCGTGCTGCCGACAGAGATGGAAGCGAGACGTATTGGAACGGTGGTATTGGTTTTCTCATCGTACTCGAAAAGCCCGGAGAGGGAAGGGATTTTAGTCGGTAAGCCTTGGATGTGTGTCCAGCGACCATTGCCAAGCACTCCTTTGATGCCTTGACCGCAGGACCAGGTGTCGGCAGTGACACGACCTAATGTTCTTACTTCCTTTGGATCCTCGTTCTGGCCAAGCGTACGTGTCGCATCAATAGTGAAGAAACTGTTCAGTCCGCCTGCGGAAATGGAAGTAACTTTTGGTGTTTGGTTAGTGCCGGTATAAAGTCGAGAGATTGGCAGAAGAGAAGGAGTATCTACAAAAGGTGCTTCAGAGGAGTAATCAAAGCCAAGTTGGCCAGATGAATTGTCACCGAAGGAGAAGACTCGACCTTCCTTGTCTCGAGCTATGGAGTGATAGTCGCCCGTTGCAATGCGATCAATCTCGAAACCTTTGAGGGTCGTGATTTCATGGGGCTGATCGTAAGCACCTGTTGGTCGAGTGAACCACGTCAGTCCTGGAATGCCAAGTTGGCCGCGTTGAGGGAAGTCTTCGGAGCCTGAGGCTGCGGAGTAGAGACGGCCAGAAGAAGTGAGGAGGAGGACGTGTTCAAGACCTCCACTGATAGATGAGACTTTTTCCCTGGAGCCCAGACCAGGTGGTTTGAGAAGACGATAGCTGATTGAAGCGCTGCTAGACATGCCTGGAATCCATGAACTTTCGGACAGCTTAGGGCCGTTTTCCTGCTCAGCTTTTGAGACTGGTACAGAGTAGACGGTTCCATCCTTCCCCAGGCCAATAACTCGGTCCTTTGAGATGGCTAATTGTTGTAGGTTCTTCCCCTTCAACGTCACTTGAGGCTCGCTCGTTTCTTCTGAGTAATGTTTACCCCATTGCACAAGGTCGCCATTTTCCAAGATTGCGGCTCCAAATTGACGATCGAGTTTGATGTCACGTAGTAAAATATCATCGAACCATGCTATTCTTCTTGGTGTCTTGACGTAAACTTCGTTGGAGTCTGGAGCCACAACCTTGCCAGTATTGGAACCCCAAGCATAAACTCCTGGGTTCTCCCAACTCCTTTTGACTTGAAGATGTTGTGAGCTGATTAAATCTCTATTCTGCTCCTTCGATAGACCTTTCTTTTTCTTTGTCTTCTCCACAACCAGCGCTGGCTTCTCATCGCCCTTTGCCGCTTCTGCGTGGATGGTCTTCTGGTTGGAAGTATAGATCAAGGCGACCGTTGCAGCGGCAGCTAGCACAGCCGCTGAAGGATAAGCCCAGCGACGATTGTGGACCAAGCTATCTCGAGATTGGTGGTAAGCTCTTTTCTGTGGTCTAACAGCTCGTGTGAGGTTGGCTCGTGCTGCAGTGCGTCCTACCTCGTGGATGGATCGCAAAGCCGTGGAAGAAGCGTTGCGTGCCGCCATGATTGAGGTGTCTTTACTCGTACGCCGGATCCTATTGTTCGACACGATTCCCTTCACTGTTGTGTATAGACTGTACAGCTAGAGATTGAAGAAAGCAATCAGCTTGTAGTAAGAATAGTTCATCTGATGCTTAAACTATGCAGTCGTGGACGTCATTTTTAGGCCGTATGCGGGTTGAGCCGCACTCCCACAGATGCTCCGTGATGCTCGGGAATCTCGCAAAGGTCCGTTACTAAACATTAGAAGCCACTAACACCACCAGCAGTCGGTGGTCTGGATGATTCGTCACGAAATGTTTTTGTGATCCAAGAAATCACCACGGGCTCGATGCAAAACCTGAAGGAACAGGGCTACGTTCATCATGGCCGCGAACGCCAACGCGGACGAGGAAGATGCAACTGTGGTCGCTCTTCTCGAAGTCGAGAATGAATTGGAATTGTTGAAGCTAAACGACGACGACGACATCTTAGAAGCAAGCCTCAATGTGTATCAGCGATACCTTGACCAACTCGATGCTGCGAAAACGCATCTTGACCATCTACTGGCGTCTACAACAGCCACCCTTGATCAGCTGGCCGACATCTCAAAAGCCTTCAAATCTATACATGAGCAGACTGCAGCGTTCCAGAAACAGTCGGCAAGCATTCTGGGAGATCAACAGCAGAATGATAGGCTAGCTACGGACTTAGCAGAGAATCTTAAGTACTACGAACCTCTCGAACGAATCACTCGCCGAATGAATGCTCCCGGCGCTGGAAATTTTGTCAGAACCCAGGACTTTAGAGATATGCTTCTTACACTGGACGAGTGCATAGATTACATGCAAACGCATCTGACACAGAAAGAGGCTGAGGCATACAGATCAAGATACAAGCAGCTGCTTACAAGAGCGCTGACCTTGGTGCGGAATACGTTTATGGCTGGAGCAAGAGATGTGACCAATGATGTGGGTAGGCGGATTGTTGACAAACAAATGAACGTGAACGATACTCTGCTGTCATCTTTACTGTATGCCAAGTTTCGTGTTGATGCTCCATTGATGAAGGATTTAGGCCTTGAGATACAGAAGCGAGCAGTTCCACCAGCAGACGCTGAACCAGGAACGGAAGGAGAGTATCAGAGTCTCATGAATGAGCTGCATCAAGCGTTTGCTGCCTGCAGAACCAAACTTGTCTTGCCAATAGTACAACAAAAGATGGCAGAGATCGCGACTTCGCCTAGCTCAAAAGATCTGGTAGCCTTCGCAAGATCAAGTATGACATATATACGAGGTGTGTGTTTGGATGAGTTTGAACTCTGGGAAGAATGGTTTCATGGTCAGCGTGGAGTATATGACTTCCTTGAGACGATATGTGAGCCCCTTTTCGATCAATTAAGACCTCGAGTTATACATGAGACGAAATTATCCAAGCTATGCTCCCTAGTCACTTTGCTGCAGACGAGGTATATCAATGCCGATGATGAAGATGAAGCGCCAGATCCAACGCAGCTCGATTTCGCAAGTTTGGTACAGCCAGTTTTGGAAGACGCTCAGACAAGACTTGTATTTAGGACGTTAGCGCTTCTGAGGGATGAGATTGAGTATTACAAACCGTCGACGGCAGATCTCGACTATCCCCATAGAGTTTCTGAAGCTCCGACACCAATATCAGCAGCACCTCTCTCAGGTCGAAAGACCTCAAACATCGCAGGTTCGATCGAGGACGATTCAGGCGATGAAGCCGCACACGATCCGTGGTCTCGAAACCGTCTCCTAAACAACTCCTACCCAACACTTCCTCGAGCTATCCGCCTTCTTTCACGTATCTACCGTCTCGTCAACTCTTCCGTCTTCGATGACTTGGCCCACCAAATCGTCCACTCAACAACTCAATCATTAGTATCCGCCTCACAGCAGATCTCAAACCGTTCCTCTCCAGCAGATGCCCAACTATTCCTCCTCCGCCATCTCCTCCTTCTAAAATCACAAATAGTAGCCTTCGACATCGAATACGTCTCACCAGACGTACAATTCGACTTCTCCGGCGTCACAAGCACATTCTACGAAATCCGCGACCGAGGCGGCCTCTTCAATCCCCGCGCCTGGGTACGCCTCTTCAGTACCGGCGGTCTACTCCCGCGGGTAATAGAAAACATGCTCGACGCGAAAGTCGAACTTGACGGCCAACTCCGCACCGTCATCAACGATTTCACAGCAACCTTCACCAAGCTCATGATCGGAGGTCTAAAGTCTAGCAAAAAAGCAGAAGAGTCAACTGCTGCGGTACGCGAGATGATGACGAGAGAAATCCCAATCTTGCGTGCAAAGCTAGAGCAGTACCTCGATGATCTGCGCACTCGCGAGACGCTGGTCGCAGCTGTGGAAGATCAGGTTGTGCAAGCGTATGAAGCGTTCTTTGAAGAATATGCTGGGCAAACGGCTGGAAATGGGAAAGCCAATGGTGTTCCAGGCGGTAAGGCGAAGATCTCGAGGAAAGGGAAGGGTGCGGAAGATGATGTATGGGATGGTGAAACGTTCGCGGAGTGGGCGGAGGGAATGTTCAACGTTGTACTGCCGCAGCAGATTGATGAGGATGCCAGTCCTGATAATAGGAGTTTATCGAGGAGTGGTAGTTCCTGACATGAAACGTTCTTTGGAGAGCCATTGAATGTCGCAACGTGAAAAAATTTCAGCTTGGTCTATGCAGAGGCCCATTCCAATTGACCTTTCCGCGTCCCTGTCCACCCTGCAATTTTCGTGCTTTCTCAAGCCATGTCTTCGCAGACGCGTTGATCCCACCCGTCATGCTACACTCCCGTTCAATCAACACGTCCATCTTCCTCGTCAAAGCATCCTGATCAACCTGTCCGTTCATCGGTAACTTCTTCATATCATCCACAGCTCCCTGCGTATGCATCCGTGTACTATCCTCTTTTCTGTTCCCAACAACGCCAATGTTCCGTGTACTCGGTATCCTCATCAACGTCAACTCAACACGCATATCCAGTTCCTGGGCCAGCGCAGCAGTCTTCCGTGTCAGACAAGCGTACATCGACTTGTCATCTGCCCCTGCCGTACCTTTCTGCTTCGCAGCCCTCATGGCTTTGAGATCTCCGGTGATGGGCTGCTCGTCTTCTTGTCTCTCTTGATCTACATCTCCACAGGAGTTTGCAGCAGTCGTGAGTGATGCGGAGACCTCTTTGAGTGTATACCTGTGCTTCGAACCGTCGAGGGCGTGGGAGCAGCATGGAATGGCTAGGAATGGTAACGGGTGCGCTAAGGATGACAAGGCCGCAATGATAGGTGTCCAGCATGTCAATTCGTCGGCGTGGTTCGAAACAATGAATGTATCGGGTTGGAATGTTCCGTTATGTATGGTCATTCCGTCTTGTTCATCTGTTGCTAGCACGTCGAGAAACGGTTTCGGGATGCATATTTTTTCTTTGATGTGTTCATCTACACCGAGAACCTCCCATGTTTTGCGTCTGCGTGCGTCAAAGCCGTGGCCGTGAAAACCTTCCTTGATGAGGATGTATACTAGCACGCCGTTACCGCATGCTATGTCCACGAAACCAGGGAATTTGCTTCTGTCGGTAGCAGTGAGGCTGTACATATCGTTCCACAGTTCGATGAGGAACGCGGCGATGGAGAGATCCTCGAATACGTGTTTGGAGGGCTCGGTGGTTTCGATCCAACGGTTGATGAGATCGGCAGCGTAGGTTTCTTTGAGGCGTGTGTAGGTGTTCTGAACGATGTGTTGAGGAAGAATCGTGTCTTTCAAAGCAGCTGCAGTCAGAGGCATGGTGGCGACGTTGTGATTGATGGCCATTTCGCTTGAGCGTGCCTCGCCTGATTTGGGCGGAAGCTTAAGAAGGCGGATCATGGTGTTGAGGAGTGAAATGAAAGTTCTTTGTAAACGATCTGGGAGAGGCGAGGGTGTGGAAGAGAAGCGCAGGTAATGTACTGAGAGGCTGGAGGATGGTACAGCAGATGGGGCTGATTTGGAGTAGAGGTACGCCAGAGCCTTGACTTTAGGGTGGTACCATGGCATTTCATCTGGTGAGGAGCAGTGTGGTAAATACACTACTAAAACCTGCGAGGGTGTTCCCCCGGAAGTAGTATTGTATATGAAGCATGATTGCTTAAGAGGCTTGTCGAGTTGTGGCTTCCGTGGTATCAGTCGTCGGACGACAGTTCGTTGAAGGCCAAAATCTGCAAAGCTTAGAGCAGGGTACGTACTCGACGACTCGTAGTCAGAGGACACACTGAGATCCTGCCAGGTCGTGGCATCTGGTCGACATTTTGCCTCCTTCTCCTGCAGAGTTCTCAATTTGCCAGAGCTGTCATATAAGATATCGGCTCGGAACAAATGGCTCGAATTCAATTGGACCTGCTCCAGCAAGAGATTGGTGACCTCCAGAAAGTGCTCAAAAGTGGCTGACACATCCGACCGTGAGCATGCTGTTTCCCAAAAATTGTCGCCATTTGCTGGCAAAGACATGGTGCAACGAGAGCGTAGGCCTCTAATGGTGATGTTGAGTGTACAGTCCTCACCCCTGCTTAATACTAGCACGCATTAGCGTTGAGTTAAGATTATAATCCTGAACAAAGCCGTAATTGGCGTAGTTCAGAGACTGAAGTGAAATTTAACTAAAACTGAACTGAAATTGTTCTAATGCTGAACTACATAAGTCAGCTCTAGTAGAGCGTATAGTCTGTACCCGAAGTCGTTGTGTGTTACTCCGGTATGCGTGCTGACAGCAAACATGGATGCCGTGTAGGTCCAAAATTCCGAAATAGGCAAGTTGTGTCCTATCTGAAAAAGTTACCTAGTTTTTGACGAAGATTCCTTTACCCTGGAACTAAAAGAAAATATTGCCACTTTTTAGCTCCGTTTACTTCTCACATTTCTCCCTACGAGGCGGAGGAGCCACCCAGTCGCAACAGAGCCGTGCTCCTCGGGAGAGAAGAAATCGTCGATCTCTAGTCTGTTACATCTTGATCAGCCTTCTGTGTGTTTCCGGTGAATTCAGGGGCAGAAGACATTCACTTTTCGTTCACTTCAATTGGTAGTGTCTTTGCCCCAGCAGCTGGGTGCTGCCATCACCTGCCTGGGTCCGTACAGCGGACAATACCTTCCACAACAACGTGGTAGAAGAAAGGTAAATTCTGTCGCAAAATGGAATTCCAAACTTTCATTATAGTGCAAATATCAAGGACTTACAGTTCTTCTCGCGACAAGGGCCTCTCGACCCGGTTACCCGGTACCTGCTGACGCCTCCAGACTCGTTTCCAGAAGCAATCTTCTACAGCAGACAGTATTCGGTACTTGGCGTAGCAGACATAAGCTTCACGATCAGTTAAGCAATGTAGGGTCACAAACACGTTCAGCTGTTAGATCGTACAAGAATAAGACCGCAAATGCGATGTTGGCAAAGGAGTAGGTCTATCTTTGAAATCATCTTCGAATTCGTCATCTGTTGCTAGGTAGGTGCGCATGAATGATCAAACAAAGAATTTGCACACGGAGTCATTGTTGCGTACAAACGCTGAGTGCAAACGCATCACCGCGAGCAGACTTTCTCGTGTTGCATGGATGTCTTCCCATTTTTCTCTCGACTGCGATCCTCTGTCATTGACTAAGCTGAGGATAACCAGACATTATTGGGTATCACAGGCCACCACTCCAATCTCGCTGAACAGCACACTCTCGGCACGCAATTACAATCATGACTGACATCACCAAGCTTCGTGAGCAGGGTCGTAATCTGCTAATCGACCAGCCATCCAGTAAACCGGCCTTCCTGGAGCGCGAGACTACGCCAGGAAAATTCACCTTTCTCACAGATCATTATGTACAAGTCGGTACCGGTGTTGGCAGACTCATTGATCCTGCAGGAGCAGTGGCATTAGGTTTGACAGAGAAGTGTGCAGTCAACAAATGGGGCAAGGTACAGGGCATTACATAAAGTGCTCACGGGCCACTTGCTGACTTCTGTATTTAGGTGTTCTGGATATCACATCCTGATTCAGAAGAAACATCAAGACGTGTGATGAACGATGCCTACTATGAACTACCAAATCTCCTCTATGTCACATACGCCTGGGATGACGATGAAGTCAACGAGTGGTTTCAGCTCTCGCACCATGAGCGGCTGACGATGCTGAATGCTCGCGCAGGCGGTATCGATTACAACGAAGTTGTGATGCCTATCACAACGCGTTTCCGCTCAGCAGAATCTGATATCATCGAGGTGAACGCAATAGACAAGTGTTCGGTAGCTATGTTTGTGGACGGAGATATCTATCTTAGCTGGTATGCGAAGCTTATCGAGGGCGGCAAGCATGATCCGGGCAAGAAGGACCCTGCTCACGGCACAGCGGGCCAGAATCCCATGAATTGGGTCAACAAGAATGAGAAAGCAGGTCTACGATACATGAAGATTGGGGATGTTGTTGATGCACTGCAAAAATTCTTCGATGCGGACCCGAACTTGTTATTCTTTGGGCAGGTTATCGATGCTATTATCGCTGCTCATACCCAATGGACTGGTTCAGGTGGAAGTGTTGGCCTGTGTGACTCTCAAAATGCAACGCGCCTTGCGCCTCAGGTCAGATCCCAGATAGACTAGCATGAGGAGTCAAGACAACCAGCATGCACCAAGTAGCTGAAGACCCTCATACAGGCTTGGCGGCAGTCAAAGTTCGATACTTGCAAGTCCTTGAACTTGCTGCTCACTAGCATCCTTCCCAATGACGGTTCGGATGTTGCAGAATAGTTCTCACAGCACATCACATCATTATGATGAATTACCTCTCGCAAAACACAGTGCATAGCACTAGCGAGGGAAGCAGGAACCGGTGGATGAACTGATCACAGTGGTTAAGGCATAATAATTCCGGTGTACATGAAGCGTAACAGTGGTTGTTTTCGATAGAATTTTTTTCAATCAATGCACATTTCTAGAGTCACTTGCGGAATTTCGAAGGGTCAATTACAATGCGCGTAATCTTTCACAATGTGTACCTACGAGGCAAGCAAGGGTGAGGACTGTACACTCAACATCACCATTAGAGGCCTACGCTCTCGTTGCACCATGTCTTTGCCAGCAAATGGCGACAATTTTTGGGAAACAGCATGCTCACGGTCGGA
>Ga0115846_100021_pt1 | contig 59642 bp, 66 predicted proteins | sample InSIn5gowninarea_2_FD_83860 | JGI IMG/M metagenome (GOLD analysis project Ga0115846, IMG submission 83860) | reverse complement strand
TGGAGGAAGGTGGAGGAGATTGTGGAGGGCATTGACTTGTGCTTGAATGGCCCGACGTTCTCTACGACTGGACGGGGAAAGTTTGGTCTCTGACACATATCATGGAGAGAACAGCCTGGACTCGAACTTTCTCACAGATAAAAGAAAGCTGTTAGGTCGTTGGGAGGCTTGGTCATTCCGAGAGAAAGAGTCAAATTTGATGAAAGCGTGCAGGATAGTCATCCTTGATGGATCACGCTTCCGTACCCAAAAGTATTGTGCAGTTTGATGGCTTCGATTGTCCGAGGGTGAAATGTGTACGGGAGGTATAATCGTAGTTTGCACTACCAATAGCCTTTCTTCTCTTGCAAGGATATTCACAAGATGATTAAGAGCAATATGATTTGAGCGAAACTACAACCAGAAGTCCTAATCACTCCGGACAAATCAACGGGTGCTTTAGCAAATTCTTCGAACAATCACATTCATGCTAAACTCGAATAGTAGTCGACGTACCTGCCAGTAGTAATGTCGAGCCCCAGGTGTTGTGGGAAAGACTGTTGAGAGACACTCACACTGCTGAATGAAGAGCTCTGATGAGACGGAACGTCATCATAAGGTTAAGAAGCTTGATCAGGGAGTTGTACATGCGGTTTAGCCATTTTAGGTATTCCGCCTTTAATTATTTGCCTGTCGCTACTTCCTCAGACATAACAAGCTTAACGTAGCAGGCAATCGGATGTAGTGTCATGGAGGGAGAGTCTGTCTTGTTGTTTGAATGAGTACTGAAAGGTCTGCACTCTCTGTGACTATCTTTTATTACTCAACCCTCCATCCGAGTTACTCATCTTTGTCATCGAGAACAACATTATCTTCCTCGCCTTGCTTCAATACTGTTTGGCCTCAATTTTCTGAACCTAAACCTCGCTTCCCTGTGCCTGGATGTTGGGCACGACGATCTTGATGACACCAGCATATTCAACATGGTTAAAGCGCACGAGCAGCACTTTCTGCTTCAACAGATCAATCGACTGCTCCTGAATATCCTTGAGCAGATCTTCCGTGCCCTGTGCCGATGCTCTTCCAATCTCTTGCAGGTTGTCGCGCATGTTCTCACCTTCCAGGAGACATGCTTCTTCGTCTTCAGGAAAGCTGATAAGCTGCCAGCACTGCTTCCTGTTGATAGCCACTCCAGTTAGAAGACCGTGGAGAAGACATTTCTGGAGCGAGGGCATGCTGGCGAGAGACTCCATGATGAGTTTCCAGGATCTAGGGCTGTCCCGGAGAGTGACACCCTCCAAGCGGATGTCTGTTAAAGTCTTGATGAAATTGCCGAGGACGTCGGTGATGAAGTAGGAAGAGCTGTGAATATCGGAGTCCTGCACGCGCAATCTGGCAACCGTCATCTTAGGGAGACAGAGGCGGGTGATATTTGGAACGAGGTAGGCGTGTCCGCATAGCGAATGTTGGCTGCCGAATCTGTTGTTCATGACTTCTAGTAGGCCTTCATCTCCATCGTACTTGATGAGACATTGCTTGGTGCCCTGTTCATGCCAGGGCCAGTCTGTAACGTCGGTGATGACCGAGATGGTGAACTTGTTGGGGCTGCTGGTGTTCTGCATGAGGAATTCTGAGACTACCTTCTCAAGACGAACAGACTTCTGGCGGTAGTCTTCTCCTGCTTCTCCTTGGATGTCGACATGTAACTTGTGGATAGAACAATTAGCTGCTTCGGCTGCTGCGAGAGTGAGTGCCAACGTCTCTGCCATAAAGTAGGTGTACAAGACTTTGCGGTTGAGAAGCGCCTTGCGTCCGAAACTTCTGACTCTGTTGTCGTACTTGCAATCTCCGACACCGACCTCGACGCTGTTGCCGTGTCCTTTGATATTCTCAAAGACCTTTTGGAGGAGGTTTTGGCATTGACCTGATCGGACAAAGGCGTTGTCGAGAATGCTGGCACTTTCATCTCTTCTTCCTCGTCATAGGGATCCGTCCAGAGTGTGGGACCGCCTCGGGATCTGTGCTTGGTCATACGGACGCCGTCCATGATGACTGCCGTGACATGTTTGCCGAAGAATGGGTGCGCAGTAATGTCCACCAGTGCCTTGACGCTGTACGAAGAAGCAACGTGGAAACGGCGTGAGAAGAACACTTTGGCAAAGCGATTGTTGGCGGCCTCTGACATAGACTTTGATACAAGACGGCAAGGAGCCAGATCCTTAAGGTCGAGATTGTTGGCAATCATCTCAAGCACTTCGCTAGGTAGGTCTTTGATGGCGGTAGCCACTGCTATTGTATGTTAGTCATGTACAAGCACAGCGAATGGAACGATCAGAGGATACATACTCAAGCCTTTCCTGTTGATGAAAGTCTGGAGTCTGTTGAGAGATTTCTTGCTCTCAATCAGATCTTCCTCTAGGCCGTTCCTGCGCGATAGGCTTTCTGCGTACTTCATCTTGAGTGCGGTGTTCTGATCAAGTGATTGCTGCAACTTTGCTCTGAGATCCATGTGGCTCTTGACGCGGACAAGTTTCAAGGCGTGCTGCTTGTTGATGTCGTTGTCGCGCTCTGACAATTGAGCGTGAAGAGTCTTGATGCTCAAGTCCCTGGCCGAGATGATGTCTCTGAGGTCGTCCTCTGTCATCTCTTTCTCTGACAGCTTGTGTCTGAGGGAATTGGCAGTCAAGTCACTGCGCGTGTTCATGCTTTGTGTTAGTCGGTCTTGCAGTTGGTCTTGAGATTCTGTGGCGCGCAACTTTTCCTTCTCTGTGACTGAGCTTCGAGAGCGCAGATCTGGCTTTCGAGAGTTGCAGCGTGAGAAAACGTTGAGTGCATAAAGTGATGTCTGTGGAAGTGAGAAGCTGTAAAGGAGCGTGCCGTCACTGTCGCGCCCCTCGACAGTATTTTTGCAGACCCTCTTCTCGACGGCTGCCACGAAGCGAACTCTGCACGAGCAAACCAATCTCACAATCTCACAATCTCACAATCTTTAAACGACACGACTGATGACGTTGTACTGGGAGCAAGTCCTTCCGGCAGCCTGATTTCCATAGCTCTCTCACTTGGCATTCTGAATGATCCCAGTAGCCAATTCACCTACGCAAAAGCGACTCACTTTCACACCAAATCTCGACCCTTTTCATCTTAGCGCAGCTTTCCTTCAACCACAACATCATCCAGCCAACAACATGGACGAGCCAGAGCCTAGATCAGCAAAAGACGCGCCTCACGTGAAGAAAACTCTGGAACATGCGGATGATCTCTACGATGCAGGCTCTTACCAAGAGTGTTTGACAACCTTACTTGACCTCCTCGAGAACTACCATATGGCCGTGTTACCTAGGATGAAAGTCCTGATAATGCTTGTAAGGTACGCTCGTTATAGACTGGCAGTATGCAGAGGATTGGCGTATGAATGCGGAAGACATATATCTCTACTGAGACCGCCATCGCAACGAAGTCTTTAACGACATCGTCTTGAGAGCGTTCCGCACCACTCTGGCCTGATACAGCAGAGAACAGCAAAGTCCGCAGACGATCGGTTTGAGGTCTGCCTTCATGCCCACTGCGAGAGACTTAGCATTCATCAACCAGATCCTCTCAAACCGCGACTTCGTTTCAAGGAGGAAAATCCGACTCTCCAACGTCAAGCTGAACAAAGGAAACTGGGAGAGCGTAATCAATTTTCTCGTACGTGCGGAGAACCAAATAAGATCTTGTTACTTTGGCGTCCTCCTGACCAGAAGCCCATCGGTCCATAGGCGTCAAAGCCAGTACCTTCAGGTGTTCCCAGCTGACGGAGAGCATGACTGTCTCGTGGAAGGTTATGATATTCGTGACTGTTCGGCATCAGCGACCAGATTGCCGAGACCACAGCCAACAAGATCAGACGTGTCTATGAAGACTTTGACCCGAACCAGGAGGATTACTGGATCGATGTGTGGGATGTCTGAACTCCGGCGAAGATGTCGCAGATACTAAGGGCGTTCATTTGAGGGTAGAAGTCGAAGAGAAGGACTGTTCAGATCGGCACGGGAGGGAGATATTAAGGAAGGAGAAAGGACTTCATACCGCTCGTGATTCAGGCAGCATCTCCAGCACCAGCAGCAGCATCCGTCTTCGAGCCTAGCAGTTCCTCCAATTTCGCGATACTCTTCGGGAAGTACTTCTCCACACCATACTCCGCAAGATAATCCCTCTCCTCTTTCAAATCTTGTAGCGCCACTGTAACCCAGTCGTCAACGCTCTCTCTTCTTTCCCTCTTCTCTTCCCTTCTTTCATTCTCCCAAGCCAGTTTTTGCCTTTGCAACTGCCCATACTGTTGCTTATTAGGCCTTCCAGTCTTGAATTCACCCACATCGCCATCCGCTCTAGCGAATCCATACGCGAGACTGCCACGAGGCGTCATCATCTTAAGAAATACAATTTAGAGAAAACGAATAGATCATGATGTTTGATTTTGTGTTTTATCATTAATCATGCTGCTGTGTAACGCTGTCATGCTTTCATTGATCTTCTCCATCTTGTCCATGCTTTCTGTCGACCATTTCTCCATGCAGTACTTCGTCATGTAGTCTCTCATCCTCATGCAATCTCTGTAGCTGGTTCGTGTCTCATCTTACAGCACTCATTGCCTGCATTTTCCTTCTTGTTCGGGGCCGACAGCTAGTCCTCCAGCATTGCGACTGCCTCATCTGTGCGACTTGTGCGTCTTCTTGGTGTCGGACTCGCCGTGTCAACAGCTAGCTGCAACCGTCTCCGAAGGCGAGATCTTGCAGTGCTCCTCGATGTCCTTTGGGCACCTCAAATATGTGAGAGCGGACCTGTGGCCGTGTTGCTTTGCATAGGGACAGCATTGCGCCTCGCGATCATGTCTCCATCACATCTCTCAAAGCTTCAGCGCTTGACTGACACGGCTGAAACAGTATTCATCTTGCCCATTGAGATCTTCTTCTCTGCCTCCACCAATCTCTTTTGTGTTTTCGAGAGCTTGCTCTTAGCATCGGCCAGGTCGAGTCGGAGTTGTTCGATGATCTTGTCTTTCTGCAGCAGGAGGTTGGAGCCGGGACTGTAGGCTTTCGATTTGACAAGGGGAGCAGATCGGTTTGCGATGGTCTTTTTGACGCGTGCCTTTACGACAGGTGCTGTTTGGATTGGTGTAAACGTCTGAGGGGCAGCCCGTGGGCGGAGTGTTCGTTTGGCCTCCTGGCTGAGACTTGAGTCGGCGGAGGAGCGCTTGCGTTTCAGGAGAGGTTTGGGTGGCATTGTGGCTTTGTGATGCGGTTCCTGGAATGTGTAGAAAGAAGGAGAAGGCGTGATAGAAGAGTTTTGTGTTGTTGATTGGGAGCTTGACATTTGGGAAGACGCGATTTCCTCGACGCGAGATTTGCGCGGGACGTCATCATCCAACGTCTTCTTCAACATTCTCCTTTCGCCTCCTTGACAACCAACGTTTACACAACATCTCTGCATTAATCGTTCCCTCGATCTCACTACGTCTGTCCGGTCTTTGTCCTTGCCAACTTCACCGTCATCTTTAGTACGGGTAAGTCTATCGACGTTGCTGGTCGTGCCGGTCTTCTGTCTACATCGTTATGTCGATTGGTGCGCCGGAAAGCTCAAATGCCCTATCCGGGTAAATTATGCCTGGAGGTGAATTAGCATAACCTTCACTAGCATGGGCCCTCCTCGGGCACCCGACGTGACATCTTCCCTTACCTTCTTCAGCATCCGGCATCCACGTGTCGATATTCAATCCTGTGTCCTCATCACGAACCTTTTCAACCGTCGGACTCTCGAAACCATTGAAATCTCCGGGATAGAAATTGCATTTTTGGCGTACTGCGATCGCTTTATAGCCCTCCAATGCTCCAGCGCCGAACCTCTTCTCTCGATTGTCCCAGAGGTCGTCTGTGAAGAAATCGCGGATGAACTGATTGGGTTGTCAGAAACCTTGCAACATCACCACCTTGCTTGGGCATGACTTACTTTCATAGGCACCGCGTATTGAACGTTTCGATTAATCCCCTGCTTCGCACGACTGGCACTGACAAAGTTATCCCAATCGTCATGTCTCTGCACACCTGGCCATGGCGCTGCCATCATGCCGAAAGGCATTGTGTCCACAGATGGATTGGCACTGATGGGCCCGATAGTGACGCCTTTAGTGATGACGGCCTCACACGCGTATCCCTCTTCTCCTATTCTTTGGTCGTTGGCAAATGGAAATATGTCTTCATCTATCGCCAAGGTGTTCAGGAACCAGACGTGTGTCATTTCGTGGACCAGGCTCATAGCCGCATGATATCGTACTCGCAGAAGTGAGGATTCATCCTGAGCTGCTGGGTTGTACCGACTTGCTGCGTAACCCGTGCCGCCCGAAAGAATATATCGAATATTCGTGTCGATACTCACGATGCATGCATACCTAGCGTTCCTATTTTCAGTAATTCATTCTCAGAACAAGATGTGCTTTACTTACGTGCCTTTTGTTCCTCTTAGCCCGATTTTCTTCTCATCGACATTCGTGCATGCGAACATTCCGCCCGTGTCTTCCCAACGGAATGTCACATAGTTGGCCAAACGTTCCATCTCGGCCGATGTTTTGGTTCTCTCATCCTCCGAAGATCTCCCTGTGTAATACACATAGCTCCCTTTTGGCATCATTCTGGTCCCTGGTTTATGGTGCAAAGGAGATCCAAGCGCATGCCACATGTCCAACAAACTGGGCATTTCGAGCATCTTTGACGCAACACGCAATATAGGCTTCATAAGTTCGTACTCGAAATCGCTTGTTTCGACCCAATTGCCTCTTCTGAAACAGGGATGTATGCCGTTATGATCGCCATGCAACTTCATAGCGCTTCTGTCCTTGTTCGCGTTTGCCATGTGGTTGGCCTTCAACCTGAATCGACGCGAGATGAAAAGAGTATTGGTCGTGTTTATGTTGATGCAACCCTTTCTCTCCAGTTCGTCCGGAGTCACATGTGCCAGAATGGCACTTACACCGAACCATGGAAGAAATTCTTTATACTTGCCTGTCGATTTGTTCAGTTCCGCGATATGACGGCGTTCGCGCAGACCAGGAAAAGGGTTTGCACCCAGCGCAAGCACCGCGGATGACGCCTGATGGGAAAACACACGTCTGACATGTTCTTTCGCTGTCTTTGCTTTCCTCTTGTCAGGTACATTTCCGGCCAAGTACACGATTGGATCGTGGCACCACTTCATTATGATTTCCTTGGGCACACTTGATGTGTCGAAAGTCAACGGGTCATAAGTTGATTCATCGAAAGGGGGTAACGGGTTCGGCGTGGGTGATGACGAAGCTGGAGGTGACATGAATGATAGAGACGACTTGAATGATTGAGCCGACAGGAATGGTAGAGGTGTCTGATACAAGGTTTTCGCGGTCGAGATTGTACTCGGATAAGCTCCAGGTATGGGAAGCTTTGGTGTTCTGGGAGTTCGACAGGGGCCACCCGCAGGGGGCGATACAAGCCAATTGTAAGAGCCTGACATTGTTGTGAACCACACGATAAGTTTATGTCAATCCAAGACGTGGCGATACGGTGAAACTCCAAGACACGAGGAAGGGGCCATCAGGTAGAGACACTGCGCACATCAACCCTGTCAGCTCTTTGTTCTCCGGATCTGGTTCCGTAAAAAAGTCTTCTTACCCGTTTTGAGGTTGAGGTTGGAATGTTGAAGGCTGTGTTCTTTGTTCTCTGGAGGTTGGCTGCCATCTGCGCATCGCATCTAGTTTGGATGATGTTTCGCGCTAATATATTGATATGGCATATCATCAGACCTACTCGATCAACTCATGCAACACTTATCCTGTGCGGGCGAAGATTTTAGCTCCTCGTCGGCACCTTCTTCCTCCTCATCTTCATAGTCGTCGCTTCCGTCCCCCATATCTGTATCTCCTTCTTCGTCCTTATCTTCTGCTGGATGTTCCCCTTCAAATAGTCCTTCTCCATATCCCGAATCTTCTATGTCATCTTCCGCCGTTCTATCTTCTTGCGCCTCTAATTCAATGGCATCTTCTTCTTCAATCCTAGCCATCTTCGCTGGCTTGGGTATTGTGGGTATTTCTTTGCCCAGAGCTGACAGAGCTCCATCCGCGTAAATGATTCCTATCGTAACCTGAGGAAATGCAGCACCAGGTTCAATTTCGGGATCGTCCACATCAATTCCAGTGGCTTGATCACGCTTCCTCTTGACCCTCGGACTTTCTGGTGGGAAGAACTTTGTTTTGCTCATTCTGTGGCGTAGACCGACTGATTTGAAATTGGTTAGAGCTCCTGGGCCAAATCTTTCCACGCGATGATTCCAGAAATCGTCGTTGAAAAATTGCTTTATGAACTGGAGACAGTCAGAGATAATATTGACCAGATTGTTATTGGGTAGGGCTTACTTTCATAGGTACTGCGTATCTGGTGTCGAAGGGGATGCCATACTTTGCCGCGCTTGCTTTGATCCACCATTCATCGGAATGATGTGCTCCGGGCCATGCACGTGCAGCCATACCGAATGGTAGAGTAGGTAGTTGCACGTTGACTTCCAAAGGCGTTATTATGTTACCTTTGCTTATAGTAGCTTCGCCTTCAAATCCTTCTTCTGCTATCCTGTGATCGTTCACGAATGGAGTGACGAACTCGCTTCGCACGTTGAAGAACCAAGCGTGGCTCATCTCATGCAGGATGACGAGTGCTAAGTGGAACTGTAAACGTAGATGAGCATCCTCGCTCGAGGCCGCTGGATTGTATTTTGTTGGCTAGAGATGGTCAGCGAACGTTCCGTTGATGCAAGTTGATAGATATACATCGTATGCTGTCCCTCCTGTAAGTATGTATCGGTATCTAGACTCGAGTTCGATGATGCAAGGGTGACTAATAGCGCAATCAGCATTACTTCCTCAAGCTAGAAGAAAGCTCATATATTCTTACCTGTCTGGGGTTCCTCTGAATCCCGTCTTATCCTCAATCGAATGTGTTATCGCATATGTACGCTCATGCGAGAGAGGAGCCCACCGGAATTCGATGAAATCGCGTAATTGCGTCGCTTGCCATTTTGTTTCGAGCCTGTCCAGGTGTGTGGATCTGCCTGTATAGCAAATCCGGTGGGGAATATTTTCGTCGTCCAACATCTTATTCGCCGGACCAGTGTGTAATGGTTGTCCTAAAGCATACCAAAGATCCATGACACTTTCCATCTCCATCATCTTTGTTACAATCCGTAAGGTAGGCTTTAGACATTCGTAATCTCGATCATCCGTCTCCAAAAAGTTGGTTCTTTGGAAGCATGGATGGATGCCATCGTTATTGCCGATGACCTTTGCCTTGGCATGCCTATTCGTATTTGCTGTCAAGGCTGTCTGTGTATCGAGTCTGAACTGAGGCGAGACAGGCAGGCCATCCGATGTTTCCGAGTTGATACAGCCCAATGCCATGAGTTCGTCCGGTGCTAAGAAAGATATCCATTAACATGACCATTGCTGACAAGGTAATGAGTATGAAGAATCAACAACTGACTTATGAAATGTAGGAAGGCATTATCTCCCATCCAAGGCAAAGTATCATCATACTCGGGAGTCATCTCTCCTAATAATGGAATGTAGGAACGAACCCTCAATCCAGGATAAGGATTCTTGCCCAAGGCCAATACAGCCGGTGACACTGAGTGGCTGTTCAATCGTCTATAAAGTTGCTTTGCCGAGGTCGCATCCTTTGGGTCAAGTTGTGTGCCATCTCGAACATACAGATCTGGTTCACGGTCCCATTCTTTACGTAAATTCTCGGGGACATCTTCCGGATCAAAGGTGGAAGGGTCAAATGGAGGCAATTGCAGCGTTACTGTATAGTAGTTTGATGAAGTTTCATCGACCTTCATGGGAGAGTCGTTCCGAAAGTCGGCCATCTGTTGCGAATACTCCAGAGGGCCTGTTTCGTGGAGGAAACTTCAATGCTGACATAAACTGTAGTGATCCGATAGCAAGACTGGACATCAAGGCCGAGTTGAAGTTTACATGATATGGCATTGTGACTGACATTCCCAAACTGGCTTTTTTCAACAGCTCTTTGTTCTCCGGATTCGAGAGCCTGAATTATTTCCACGATTTATCCGCTTCGGGTCGAGAGACAAACCCAGGATCCATGTTCGAAAGGACTAGCACGTTTGCTCACTCTCATCTTATGAACTGCTGAATGTTCCTATCCAATCAACAGTATAGGACTACATTGTGCGAATTTGTGTCGATCGATGACACATATCTCGCCAGACCCATCTGTTCGACTCCTTATACGATTGATATAAGTTGTCCCTCAGTCTCTGTTCCCTCTTCCTATCATTCTTCTCTCCCCTCCCTTGTGTCTTCCAACTTGGTCTTCCTCTCCTGCATCTATATCCTCTCAAACATTCTAAGCTTCTTCCGAGTCCGATGATGAACTAGAACTATCAGACTCTCCATCCGCCGTATTTCTCGATCCAACTATCGCCACTTTCTTCGGCACACCAAAAATCAACGCTTTCATCCTGCTCCCATTATTCTCTCCCTCAATCTTTTCCTCTGCAAAAGTAAAAGCCTCGTGTTTGTAGACAATCGCCGACTCCATCAAGTTTGGTAGAAACTCGCCTATATTGTGATCATCGTGCTTGTCTACAGTTGGGCTTTCGGATGAATCAAAGTTATTGCGACTCCTGCTGAAGAGCAGCCGGACACCTACCACTGCGAAGTTTGACAGCGGTGTTGTCTCATATCTCATTTCTCGGCCTTCCCAGAACTCGTCGCAGAAGAACTGACGGACATACTACATGAGCACCATCAGCATTTTCAAGTTTTCATCAAATTTGATGATTATCCTACCTCCATGGAGACCATGTATTCGGTCTCATGTTTCACACCGTCTTTTGCAAAACTCTTCTTGATCAGATGCGAGTAAACATCTCTGGCGGCTCCTGGCCATCTTCCTGCTGATATACCGAAAGGTGATGAAAATATGACTTGGTTGGCCATTAGACAGCGTAGGTTCACATTCGCGTTTATCATGGCTTCTATTACATGTCCTTCTTCTGCAATTCTTTCATCGTTGCAGAAGGCGTCGATTTTGGTATCTATACTTGCAGTGTTGAAATCTGACGTGTAGATACGGTTAGCATGACTCTGTGAAAGCATGACCTATCGCTATGCTACTATCGTATGTGTCTACTCGAGTAGAGTTTGAAAAAATGGTTAATACTTACAAAAAGCATGCGCGAGCTCGTGTAAGATAGTGTTCGCGGCCAGTAGTTGTATTCGCAAAAATGCAGACTCGTCTTCGGCTTCTGGATTACAGAGGCTAGCGAGCATCTCTTTGCCATCTGTAAGAAGATATCGCCATTCGTCGTCAAGTTTGATTTTGCATGCTCGGCTTTTGTTCTAATATTAGTAACCAATATTCACCACTCAAATAGTCTTGCGACGACATCGACTTACGAGACACCGTTCGGTCTGAGTCCTGGCGTTTTTAATGGACTCGTTATCGCAGAAGCCCCTGAATCGTCGCCGCTCATCCATGTAAAATACATAAATTTCGCCATTTTGATCGTTTCAAGGGCTGTCTCAGCTCTATCCATGTGCGTTGATCTTCCAGTATAGTATACCCAAACATCGCGTGGGAACATTTTCGTTCCGGGTTTCTTGTGCAACTTTGAGCCAAGTGCATGTAGCATATCCAGCACACTCGATGTTTCCAGCATCATTGAGACAATCCTTAGAGTCGGTTTGAGGTGTTCGTACTCCCAGTCTGACGTGTTGCGGAACTGGCGTCGTCGCAAAAGGGGATGAATGTTCTTCTCACTGCCAGGAGACACCGACACATTCCTATCTTTGCTCGCCTTTGCCGCTGCCGCATAATCGATCCTAAATTGAGGTGATATAGGCGATGTATCACTCGTATCGATATTGATACAACCCAGATCTAGCAATTTCTTGGGCGTAATAAGTTTGAGGATGTAGCTCCTATCTCCCATCCAAGGTTTATTGTAATCGTATTCGGGCGTCAATCGGTTCGACGCGTACCTGCGCTGCTTGAGCACTGGGTAGGCATGCTTGCCCAATTTGAAAACCGAGGGAGAAACTTGTATAGGTACGAGTCGCCTACAATACTCACGAGCAGTAGTGGCGGTTGATGGATCGGGCCCAGGTTGGCCGAACACTACGAAATCGGGATCTTGTGTCCAATCGTCAAAGGTCTTTTTGGGTATGGTGCTGGGATCGAAAGTAGAGGCTTTGAATCGACTGGTGTTGTACGCTGGTGGGGTGTATTGACCAACTGGAGGAGTAGAGGATGACATCCTGTTCAAGTCGTAACAAATGACTTGATTGCAGGAAATGTTGGAAGCCGAGTCAATGAGGCGAACTCAGACCACAGTGGATAGAACATAACTTCCTGCTCGAAGCTCCTGTCGGCAATACTTTGTTCTACAGATCGGAGTGTCCAAACAAAGGAACTGCTTGTCATGTCCGTTTCGAGGTTGAGGACTCGAAGCTACGAGATCTTTGTTCGCTGCATTCGGCCCATCTCGTCCTACTACATCCAGACAACCAACAAAACAAGGATGTTGAACATCGACGTGAAAGGAGGGAAATATGAAAGAGGGTGTGGAAGCTCACCGGTTGTCCTCCTTCATGCATATTTAAACATAGCGGTTTGTCTTCCATGTATTGCGATGCATGCACAATTCCCCGCACAAAAAGCAAGCGTCTCAGCGGAAGCTTCGGAGCCTCAACCTCAACCAAAATTCAACAAAGATGTCTTTGCCTTCTTGGTGGTCAATCACAACCAACAAAATGGCAAAAGGAAGATGCTCTCCATCGGGGAATCGAACCCCGGTCTCCCGCGCTTGACAAGAGGAATCTCTCATGACAAGCGGAAATCATGACCACTAGACCAATGAAGATGAGCCAGCTTTGCTGGTATTGGTGTGTGAAGCAATTTTCAACAGTACCGTATATGGCTTCTGCCACACTGTTGACGTGGATGAGGTCCGCATAACGTGTGGCCACACTTGAGTGACAATCGTGTCGTCGCATGTCCATCTAGAGGACTGCTTGGACTAAGCAATCGTGAATCCTTTCGTGAAGCTGTGAGAGTCTCAATACCGGGACTGATGGTCAAATCGATGGAGAATGTGTCGCCGCTTGTTGGTTTCAGCGACGTGGCAGGCCTGGAATGCGACGGATGCGGACTGGAGGACCTAGGAGATGAAGGTTCTGCTCAGTCATCTGGCCGCGCCGAAAGCAGAAGTCCTTCTGTGTTGTGCATATTGCATGTATTTTGAAGAGACAAGAAAAGGTTGGACATGGTTGTCAGAGATGAGAAGCAAAGGGATGTCCAGGCAAGCTGGAAACGGAGGGATTCCAAATCTTGCCAAGTTCCTTTGGCGAAACGGGTCACCCTGTTCTGAACTAGATCCACCTCTCAACTACGACGACATGATCGAAGTCCTACTTTGTCGAGAAATAATAAGAGCTAGATCCGTTTTCTTCTGCATGCCGCTTGAATTGAAGGCATGGTACACGTTTTGGTGTAGATAGCACTCAGAACACACAAGAGGTCAGAAAACTGTGCTAGTAACGCACGTATATCAGCTGGCAACGTTCTTCGTAGTCGACAAACTCTCTAACATATCTGGTGAGCACTATAACGGGCTTAAATACTCTATAGCATAGCCTTGCACGTGTCTCTTGCCTAATAAGCTCCTAATTCCGCCATCTAAGTCGATGCCACTCACTCTGCCATCGCTCGTCCTAAATCCAGGATCATGTGATATGATATAGATCTTGACAGAGCCACAATGACATATCGGCGCTTTGGCTGAGTGGTTATAGCGATAGACTAGAAATCTATTTCCTTCGGGAGCAAGAGTTCGAATCTCTTAGGCGTCGTGCACAGTCTCTTTTTGGTCGTTTTCCGCATGGTAAAGTCTTGCCTTTTTGCTTGCAGTAGCGTGGAAAAAAGGGATGGGCTGTGAAGCGTTAGATTGTAGAAAAATAAGTGGCTGATGCATAATTTTGTGTCAATCGTTTCGTGCGAGGCTTAGCAAACAGCAATAAATGATCGATCTCGAGGAACAAGAGCATTGAGGAACAATCTGTTAGGCACATCTTTCTGCGATCTCGAAACAACCGTCGTCCACGGGAGGTTTCCAAGCAGTTAAGAGCAACTGTGCAGAAAGTGCTCGGGCTGCACGAGATATAGAAGTCGATCGCTGTTGGCTTTATGAAAGTTATGTTGAATGTTCTGTTTGTGCACAAGCATCCACCTTAATCACAGTACGGAGGAACTTAATTCGTTCGAACAAGAGATAGACATTTTGAATATAAATGACAAAAGAAAGACACTTTCCAGGTCCTGTAAGATAGAGTATGGAGTGTCGTTTTGATTCGTATGTATTGCGCAGAGTCCCAAATCAGACGTCCGCATTCGCGTTGATCGTCTTCTTGTCTTTGGCGTCTATGACCGACTTGGATCGCTGCTCTTTGCCAATCGGTGTTCGCCTCTGCTGCTATAGTGAGGGCGGAGCGTTCGGACGATGTGAGGGCATTGTCGATGATGGAGACGTGTAGCTCGGCGTATTTTGGCAAGAGTGTGTTAGTGAAGTCGATTCGCTTGACGACGGTGCCTTTAACTGGCGTCGAGAGAACGTCTACGTCTACCGAAAAGAAGACGTTGTTGCTGTATGTTGACGAATTCTGGAAGGACACTCGTCAATGAATAGGACTGCGATGACAAGTTGCAACTAGTTCTAGAATGCAGTTGCCTTGAATGCCCGACTGCTGCCTCCGTGATGTGTTTCCCACTGCCAGTTGTGCAACAATGTAGAAGGTCCCCAAATCGTACGGAAGCTACTTTCGAAGTGCGCATTCTGTGTGAATCCCAAGTCCTTTTTACAGGTACTTTACCCGAGGTGACTCTTTAGAATTGATATCTGCCCGGAGAATGTCGACATCTCCTACTTACCTCGAGTCGCTGGAGTTGATGCAACGATGCATAGCTAAAAAGCAAAGAAATCGACGGTAACCTTCTGTTTAGATACTATTCATGGTCCCGGGTAATATAGCCATGACGCCGCCGGCATAGGATGAGGCTCCGGATTCATGAACGATAGGAAAGCTTCAGCCAACACTACCATCCGAATGGACAAGACAACGCCGTCTCTTCACAGCAGCTCGTGAGAAACGGCGCAAGACGTGAAAGAGTCGAGATGCAGGGCATGTCGTTGCTGCTGATGTCAATGCCAAGTCTGTAAACAAGGTTCCTATCAGGGGTCAGTGCCACATGTTTCAGGATGCTTATCTCAGATTACAAAGCTCGTCAAGGCAACTCGACATCTCAAGGAGACGAAGGGGCTTGAAGATGCTTCAACAAACAAAGAGCGAGCCTTGAAGTTCATGATGACTTTGCAAGACTTCGAACGCTCGGGACTGCAATCGCATGTCACTCGCCGGAAGATCAAGTCGTTCGTCAGCCGGCATGCTGCCAGAGTGTCGTCACAATGGGCTGTGAGCGATCAGGATTCCCCTGAACGACAGGCTTGTCTGGCCAAGTAGGCAACTTATTAACCGCTGATGCTCCCGACTTTCCTCAGTAGCGAATCTCTTTGAACGAGACCATGACACTGGTCGCTCCTGCTACACCTGAGTAGGTCGGAAGCGGTCCGCCCTTTGCGCAGGTACGCGCCAGGTACCGATGTCGCTCAAAAACCGATGAGCTTGGCTCCAGAGCGGTGGACGAGGTAGTCCAAGTCAACCATGCGTGCCCTTGGAAGCCATCGGCACTCCCTTCGACCGAGTCAACGATCAGTCCTCATGACCTGCATCAACTTCGAGTCCATTCAAAGTCGCTTCTGAATATTGCAACAACATCATCGATTGACGTCGTAAAGACGAGAAGAGTTCAAGAGTCGGAGACACATCGGTCAACAACTCAGCCGTACTGAACCGCCGCTCGAGATGCGACGCGCACCATCTGTGCGGTCGTGCTCCGGCAAGAGCAACAGAGCCGTCGAGACTCGATGCACATGTTTCGCCTCTTTGCAATGCGCTGCACTATTCATGCCGTTCATGGAAGTCGAGTTTCCGAAGATGGGTGCAAGCATGTGTTGGCTGCGATCTCGGGTGGCTCGGCCATGCTACCTCCTATCACCGCAATACAAGCCAAAGTTTGGCCGCGGTGGATGCACTTTACACAAGGAGAGGGACTCAACTTCCTCCTTTTGACAACTTCTCCAGCGATGTTGATCCTAGGAAATTAGGCAGCGCGTTGATAACCCGTATTGCCCGCCGACGAGTTAACTCCTAGCTGCAGTTTAGTGTTAAGCTTGAAGCTTCACGCGCGCCTCACAATCTTGGAAGTCGTTTGAAGCTGCTACGTAACACCTATTTGCCTGCTTGAAATCCTGGAGGAGCTTCTCATGGCGTGCGACAGGTAGGTATGACACGGGTGGCACTTTGGCAGGTCTGAGCTGTTGTGTCTCCGAGGACTTCGGCCATTCTCGTATTGAGAGGCAATACATCAAACAACTCTATGGTAGCCGAGTCCTGCTCCCCGACGCCTGCCAGGGCTCGATTCAACAGACATGTTTGTCGCCTCTTCCACGTCTGAGCCCTGATGGAATATGAAGGTCCATCTTGCCTTTCATCAATCCACCCAACAATCTGATTGAATAAATTAATATCCTAGCCAAACACGTGAGGCGCAATTAACATTACGGTTCCGATGCTTAGCTACAGCCAGCCGCACAGCCAACCGGTTCGGCAAGAAAATTTGGCGGTCAATGGCTTTTCCAGGGTCCCCACATCTCGGTCAAACACCATCGTGAATACCATCGCCCTGCTAGAATTTGTCCCTTATGCAGCAGCAACAACACGACTTATATTGATATGCTTACCCAGTTGATGTGGAGAACCAATTCAGATGATCCGCCTTCCTTTCACTAGTGAAGAACAAGACCCCATACCCCAGCCATTCTGATGTGTCAACGCCGGGGACGACTTTGCCTTGAAAGGTAAAGGACATGAATCGTTCTCAAATGACGAACGCCAAGATATCCAAAGGAAGAATTTCAAACCACGCCGCCGTCACGCGATGCCTTCCGACGTGCTTGTTCCACAGAATGCTTGTCTCATTCGGTCTTGTATTGGTCAAGCACTTCTCAACGTATGTGATGATTGGCCGTTCTCCATCGCATCCTCCCCGCTTGGCGATCCACACTGTCAGTTACTAGTTGGATAACGACGTCGTCGTATTGTCGCATAGGCGAAAAAAAGGTCCTACCTTGCCATCCGCCGCATAAGAACTCCGTGGCACCCCGTTTCGACCAATCTTCCTTTCTTCCTTTGCTTACCAGCTCTACCTCTATTACAACTACCCTCGAGAGTATCTTGGAAATAATCAACAAAGAACTCATCTCAACAACATCCAAGCATCGTCCACTGTTGCTACGTGGTGACACGCTTCATCCTCGCATTTGTACGACTCACACACTACGACTCATACCCAAGCAACTCTGAGAATCATCTCCCGAGCAACTCGAACAACATTTTTCCTCGCAACATCGCCATTGACTCGAAATTTCGAACTCCCCAGCGACGACTTACTCACCTTCAAGCTTAAAACATATCCCTTGCGCCATCACATCTCGAAGTGAAACCCCTACGCAGCGACTGCCCGTGCATTGCTAGCAATTAACTTCAAAGAATATCTGAGTGCCTAAGCGACTTTGTACGACAAGACCGACACACCCTCGCAACTCTACCCCAGCAGCACTTGTAACACACCCAAGCAACAATCTTCGTAACGAATATGGATTACCTCAAACGTACCTTCATGGGCAAGGATGAGAGAGACTTCCACCATGCCGTCGTCCCGCTTCCTTCCGAACGTCGCCAATCAAATCAAATAAAGGCTGAAGATAACCAAACTGATGTCAAGTCTGATGATTCCACAAGCTCCCTTGGTGAGAAGTCATCGCAGAGCCAAACATTAGGAAAATCAGCAACCACTCTCGAGTCACTAAGAGCTGAGGTTGACTCCGATGTCGCTGTGGAAGGACACAACACTGCTTACGATCGTACGTATAATCTTGGTGTTGGGGAATCTACAGCGCTTTTGGCGTTCTGAGCGATGCTTTCCTCCACGCTTCCCACGAATGTCAGATTTGCTAACACTTGGCAGGCAAATCAAAAGTCATCAACAAGGCTATTCAAGATATGGGCATGGGCTCATACCAGTGGAAGCTCTTTACACTCTGTGGTTTTGGTTGGATGGCCGACAACCTCTGGCTTCAAGGCGTTGCCTTAACTCTCGACCCCATTGCCGCTGAATTCGGCGTCGACAGCAACCGTGTACGCTACACTACCCTTGCTCTCTTCACAGGTCTCTGCATTGGTGCTAGTTTCTGGGGTATCATCTCGGACATTATCGGCCGTCGTTACGCCTTCAACATGACACTCTTCCTTGCTGGTTCTTTCGGTCTCGCAGCTGGTGGTGCTAACAGCTGGATTGCTGTTTGTGCTCTCTACGCCTGTATTGGACTCGGTGTAGGTGGTAACCTTCCTGTCGACGGTGCCTTGTTTCTCGAGTTTCTTCCCGGCGAGTCCAACTACCTTCTCACCCTCCTCTCTATCTGGTGGCCCGTTGGTCAACTCATCTCCTCTCTTCTGGCGTGGGCTTACATCCCCAACTTCTCTTGCGCCGCTGATGCTGCAGTCTGCACCAAGGCCGACAATTGGGGCTGGCGTTATTTCATCCTGACTCTGGGCGCCATCACCTTCCTGATGTTCATCTTCAGATTCTTCCTCTTCGATCTCTTCGAGTCGCCCAAGTTCTTGCTCTCTCGAGGTCGTCAGGCTGAAGCTGTTCGTGTTGTTCAGGGAATTGCTGCTGCCAACAAGACTACCACCTGGTTGACCGAGGACATCCTGAACCAGATTGGCGGTGACCCTGATGTGACTGAGGACCATAAGCTTAGTACTCTGGATATCGTCAAGCGTGCCGCTGGCAAGTTCTCTACTCAGCGTATCGGTCCTCTCTTCCACGGCTGGAAGCTTGCCTCCACCACCGTCCTCATCTGGTTCGCCTGGACTACCATTGGTATGGGATACCCTCTGTTCAACGCTTTCCTGCCTCAGTACCTTGCCAACAACGGCGGCGGTGGTTCCAACTCTGTCTCGACTACTTACCGTAACTACGCAATCACCTCGATCGTCGGCGTTCCTGGATCTTTCCTTGGCTGCTACACCGTCAACCTCAAGTACATTGGTCGTAAAGGCACTATGGCGGGTGCGACAGCCATCTCTGGCATGTTCTTGTTCCTCTTTACTACAAGCACCAACTCCGGTACTCAACTCGCTTTCTCATCCCTCGAGGCCTTTTTCCAAAACATCATGTATGGTGTATTGTACGCCTACACAGTAAGTTCCGCCCAGTCGAACAAGCACTTGAGAGTCATAGACTAACACAACACAGCCCGAGGTCTTCCCCGCCCCCAACCGTGGCACAGGTACTGGTATCTCGAGTTTCTTCAACCGTCTCGCTGGTCTCTGCGCCCCCATCGTGGCAGTCAATGCAGCCAGTGCCAACCCCAACGCTCCCATTTACGCATCAGGTGGTCTCTTCTTTGCGGCATTTGTCGCAATTTGCTTGCTCCCAATCGAGACGAGAGGCAAGCAGACGCTGTAAAAAGTCTGGTTTCCATTAGTTGTCGGAACGAGTTCCATGGCAACCCTTTCACGAAGGCCCTGGTGGCCAATCATGGCATATATACCCCCCATTGCTATTAAACAAATTCAAGTTACATTTTTAAGCACAAAAGTCATGTCGGCCAATCCGTTTCACGAATGCGTTGTTGATTGCTGCCCTTGATTGAGCAGGAACGAAGCATTAGAAGGATAGCGGACTTCTTTCCGCCGTGTGCCTTCCTCAACCCCACCACCTCGCGGGGCATTCGTCGACATGTGAAGATTGTCTGTTTTTCAGATCATGGAAGCAATCAAGTATCTGGTGAAGGATGCAAATCGCCTCCTTAATTAGCATCCTCTCAGATACGTGTATCACGCCGTCTCTGCTTCTTGTGAAGATGCAACTCCTTAAAAATCGCCTACCTCCTCCCTCATAACGTTGCCAACCGCTTCATCATCACTTCTTCTTCCATTGGACCCACTTCATTGAGTCTGCTGCACTGGATCTACTTCATTGGACTTCTTTCATCCACTCAACTTCCCTCATTAAACAACTGCGCCCCTTCACTAAATCTTGAATCTTGAATCTTCTTCAATCGCGCTTCTTCGTTTATCTTCCCCCAATTCCTCCAACTCAACCTCCTTCCAACTTCTTCATCAACAAACCTTGTTCCTCGTTACAACTTCTTCTTTCATCACAACAAACTCGCCCAGCATCACAAGCCTCATCACGAACAAGATCTTCACCATGATCGACGCACCATGGTGGAAGGACGCTGTCGTCTACCAAATCTACCCTGCCAGTTTCAAGGACAGCAACAATGATGGCTTGGGCGATATCCAAGGCATCATCTCCAAGCTCGACTATCTCCAAGCTCTCGGAGTCAACACCATGTGGGTGTGCCCGATGTATGCTTCACCTCAGATCGACATGGGCTACGACATCAGCGACTACAAGGATGTGTATCCTCCTTACGGCACCGTTGCCGACATGGAAGATCTCCTCCATCAAGCCCACTCTCGCGGCATGAAGGTCCTCTTGGACCTGGTCATCAATCATACAAGTGATCAACATGCTTGGTTCAAGGAGTCCAGATCCAGCAAGACCAATCCCAAGCGTGACTGGTACATCTGGAAGCCTGCAAAGATCGACAAGCACGGCAATCGTCAAGCACCCAACAACTGGCGTGCAAACTTCGGTGGTAGCGTCTGGGAGTGGGATGAGCTCACTCAAGAGTACTACCTTCATCTCTTCGCCACCGAACAACCCGACCTCAACTGGGAAAACGACGCCACTAGACAAGCCGTCTACAAGGATGCAATGATCTTTTGGCTCGATAAAGGTGTTGATGGCTTCAGAATCGACACGGTCAATATGTACAGCAAGCCTTCTCACTATCCGGATGCTGAGATCACAGACTCGGATGCCTTCTTGCAAGAAGCTGCCCTAGTCTACGTGAACGGTCCGCGCATGGACGAGTATCTTATGGAGATGAACGAGATCTTGAAACGCTACAACGCCGTCAGCATCGGAGAGTGCCCGCAGACACCTGACATGGAGAGAGTGAGAAGATATGTCAGTGCGCAGGAGAAGCAATTGGACATGGTAAGTCTATCATCCTAGACCTCTTTTTTTCGGATCCTCACGAGTGCCACAGGTCTTCCAATTCGACATCAGCGATGTCGGCATCGACAAAGTCCACAAGTTCCGAAGCAAACCCCACAACCACAAGCTCACCGACATGAAGTCTGCCATCGCCCGCACTCAGAGTCTCATCTCACCCACCTCGGACAGCTGGACAACCGCTTTCATGGAGAACCATGACCAAGGGCGCAGTATCTCTCGCTTCGGCAACGACACCACTCCTGAACTCTCTATCCGATCTGGTAAGATGTTGGCTTTGTTCAACACATGCCTCAGTGGCACACTGTTCATCTACCAAGGACAAGAGCTGGGCTGCGTCAACTTGCCCATGAGCTACCCCATCGAAGACTATCAGGATCTGGACAGTCTGAACTACTACAACTTGGTCAAGGAGCGCAGCCATGGCGACAAGGAGCAGCTGGCCAAGGCCATGTCGGCCATACAGTACTTGGCTCGCGATCACGCCAGAACTCCCATGCAGTGGGAGCCTACCCTGCCCCACGGTGGCTTCACCGGAGAGGGAGTCAAGCCTTGGATGAAGCTCAATCCTTTCACCACGACCATCAACGCCGAGCAGCAGATTGATGATCCTCACTCAGTCATGAGTTTCTGGAAGAAGATATTGCAGCTGCGCCAGAAGCACAAGGAGTTGTTCGTGCATGGAGTGTTCGAGCTCGTCGATGTGGACAACGAGAACGTCTTCTCCTTCCTCAAGCACTCGAAGAACGAGAAGGCACTGGTTGTCTGCAACTTCTCGGATGGCGAGAGCAAGCTTCCATTCTTCGGCTCTGGAGACTTGTTGATAAGCAATGTCGATGACTCAAAGGAAGACACGCTGGAGGCTTGGGAAGGTCGCGTCTACCTTTTCAATTAAGGCATGGTCGTTGACCTTTGACCTGGAAGAAACAACTTGACTTTTGCATTTGGCAGATTGCATTTTGCGACAATTGCGGCCTCTTTTGGTCGCAGACTTCTTGTGCTCTGGAAGCGATATTGAACTATTCTCTGGCAGAATAGATTGAGGGCTATTTTGAGCCATTTTGACAACTCCACTTCATAGTTTTGAATTGAAAATAATCTCTGCTCTTGCATTCGTTCCGCTCGCTCTGCTTCTGCTCACTGTTTCTCATTCGACCCTAGCTCTGGCTTTCATATTGTAGCATCAGCTATATGAGATGCTGATGGCCACTCAATAGCCTTCAAGTCCAGAGAGATTGATCATTTGCCCCCGGCTCAGCTACTCGGTCGTTACGTCGTTTGAAAAACGAAACATCAGGAATAACGACGATGAAAAGCGCGACGCGGCAGTGTGAGGACTCCAGTACCACACCCTGACTTCAGCATGACCGCGATTACCCGTCACGAGGTGTCGCAAATTCGGCTCAGACACGCGCTGGTTGGAAGGAACCAAAGAAACAGAGCAAGAACGAACTAAAAAATCCGAACGAAGCGTTTTCGCCGGATCCAAATGCTCTTTCCGAGTCCGTGTCAGAAGGACTGCTGATCTCTGATGTTCTGAATTGAGCAACGAGCAAGAGCGCTCATGGACCGGCAGCAAGAACGACTGGTTCTTCAAGTCGAATGTAGAGATTTCTACAATATGGCAGTAATCAAGTCGTCGAAAGCCTCAGCCAGATTAGCAATCGTCAAGAACACATATTCGTTCGGTAGGAATTTGGCAGTAGCGAACTGGCATACAGACAGTGCCAAGTGAGCCGTATATTGCCGGAGTCAATTTGGTAATGGCAATAATCTCCGAATGATGCTTGATGCTTGGTGGTGAAGCAGGTGTCACAGAGCCGCTGTCGACGAATCTGTGGTGTCGACGCGACTGAAGAGGTTTGGAAAGCCCGAGCGAAAGCAGCGACGCTAGATTGATATATTTTTTGCCCTTTTGTCAGCGCCATCGATGACCAGTAAGAAGCTGTGGTCACATCTCGATGAGTAATTTGCGATCAAGATCACATCGACATCACGTTCTTCGCAAGATAGCATGCTGTAGATGGCATTGAGAGGCTTGCAGCAGAGAGTTGCTGATTCGTGTTTCCTCGAAACAGTATTGTTTTGCCACATCCGAGACCGAAGATTAATTGCCTCTTACTAGATCTCCGCAGATGTGATTCTCCAGCGAGGTGATGCTGTTCTCAAAGGGATCCTCGACTCCGTATTTCTCCAGGTCATCCCTCGTTCTTGTGAGTATTCTGTGAGGGAAAGCCGTCCATTCGTTGTAGGGTGCTACCCGGTTTTTCTTGTCTCGTACTTCTCGTTCAATGAGCACCCATAGGATATCGTCCAATTCTGCCAAAGTATGTCCGGTAGATTGCTCTTCGTCCTCGTCTTCGTCGGGTTCGTTGACTTCTTCGAAATATCTGACCAGTGCCACCGCGACATTCATAGCATCCTGACTTGCTGCATGAAGGCCAACCAGACGCCGCAGATCAGGTAGCAGTTGCACAATGAGTGGTGTACAGTTGGCTGGTCTAACACCATGATACCCGAACTCCCTTTTTCTCATAATCGTAGTCCTGTAGCGAATGTCCATCATCAACTCGCTATAGAGACAACGAGCTTCGCGCGAATAGAGACGTGGCAAGTTTCGTTGCTCCAAGATGGACTCGAGCTCCAGAATGCTCTCCGGAAACCAACCGTTTAGACCATACGACGAGAGGCGATAGCTCGTCTGCATCAGGTCCTCGAGTGTCGATTCGACCCAATCGTTATCGCGAGAACGTTGCCACGACCTTCGATGACTAACAGAAGTACATGACATACGCGACCACTCTCTCTCTTTCTCCGCAAGCGTAGCCTAATATGATTAGCTTAAATAAGGACTAGAGAGGTTCTATCACAAACCGAACGCGGAGGCATTGGATCCATGACTAGGCGCCGGATCAGCCACCACAGTGCATCGTCAAGCTCTCCATAATGTTCTTCGCTTTCGCCGTTCCTGCAATCCTCGTTATAGTCTCCCAAGCTACCGTAGGCAGTGTCGGAGACGCGGAGCATGAGCAAGAATGCATGGAATAAGCCATAACGTCCCTCCATGTAACTTATATCAAGAATGGTGGGGATATACCTGACAGCGTTGACGGCGTAATCCTCAGGCCCGAATGAACGCTTGCGCCTTTTCCCGTTTATTTCATTGAACATGGTGATATCTTTGTCAATGTCTCGGATTGTTTGACGATAGAGTAACTTCATCTCGGGTGGAGGCGACATTGCTCGCGCGCCCTCTTCTGACATTCGTGGGATTTCCTCAACGATCGCAGCACGACCGAGCGCCGATCTCATGTGTGCAATACATCGAGAGAACCAACCTTGAAGGCCAAACCTGAGCAGGAAGTTTTTTCGTTCCTCGAGTTTTGTAAGGATAGAAGACATCCAATGAGTATCATTGTCACGTTCCCTTCGAAGCTTGATGAGCAAAAGCATGTCCACGTCCAGTTCCATAAATGGTACAGCACTACCACCACGTCCAGGATTATGGTAAGATAAAGCTGGCGAGAAGGCATGCTCAGCGATCTTTGTCAGCAGATCCCATGCGAGTCCGAGGTGTCCTTCCATGCTACTGATCTCGCGGACGTGTGGGAGATATGCAATAGCGGTCTTAGCATAGTCGTCTGTGTCCGTCGTGCTATGAGGCTTGCTCGTCGCCACATTCAGCTCTTGAATGGATGATCTAAGTGCCTTGGCAGTGTCTTCATAGATTTGGTATACTGACGATGGAGCTTCAGGCTGTTCGACGCGTGCTTTCTTTATGCGATCCTGTGATCCCGCGTCCTTGGATGCATCATCGTCACTCTTGCGCTTGTGCGTCTCCATCTCTCGACCCCAGCTACCAGCGCCAGGTCATTCCCCCGTAAGACTTTGCCTGACGGGAAGGAAAGATGAACTACGGTCGCGTGCTTGACGCGAAGAAGGAACTTGACGCGAAGAAGGAACTCGGGAAGCTTGGGCCACAGCCCGATGACGTTCTTGATGCCTTTGACATTTCGAGCATTCGCTTCATCTGCATTGACTTTCGAAAGTTTGATTCTCTACTTCCTTCTCTACACATACAAACATACTTTTGGATCGGGAATCACCAATTGAACTCACTGGACAAACCTTGCTTCGAGATAAACGAAACACCAATCTACTCCAGGCTAACTTAGCTACTAAATACACCATCACCATGGACGACTGGCAAGACGCAGCATTCTCTTCCCGACATATGCACAATCGTGTGAACCGGAACGGCGGAAGAGGTGGTGGCAAAAGCAAAAGAACCGCCTTTGATGTCCGCAAAACTTTCGGAAGCTATGAGTGCAAATGCCCAGCATGGCATAGGATCAATAGCGAAAGCGGCTCACCAGATCAACACGCTGTACTAGAGTTATACAGACTGACAGAGAACGGTCAAGGTGTCATCGGAGAGCTTTCATTACCTGGTGTTTTGCAGGCTGCAGTGATCTTGGCTGCGAGTAGGAAAAGTCTACAGGGGATACTATCAGAACTAGAACCTGTCAACCCACAGCAAGAAGATGAGAAGCCATCAGAATCAGCAACCACTACAGACGAGACCGGCGACTTGAATCAAGACGGGGACAGCGATGAGGAAGAATCAGAACAAGAACCAGAACCCGATCGCTTCGAGACCTTTGAGAAGAACAGTTTCCGCGAGCCTAAATTCTGGCTGCAATGGAACGGTATACTCTCGCCAACATCAGGAGAGCCAGAGAAAGCAGAATCGGGACTCGGCTACATCATCTTTCCGAGTAATGATTGCAAGAAATTCAAGGGGACACTGAATTGTGCTTCACTCGAGTGGAAGGATGTCGCTCTTTCTGGTCACAAGATTGCTCCGAGGTCAGAGTCAGATATACCGGTCGCCTGGGGTCCGGATGGTGTGTCAGTATGAGATATCATACAGCGTCGTAGCTGGCTTAGTATCAGATGAGTACTCAGCCGCTGCCTCTTGCTTCGATGTTGCTTTGACGAGGGGCGTGAGAACAGCGTTGACTACCTGAACTACCAGCTTACTGATCCAATCATAAATGCACCAAAACCATTGACTACGAACAAATCAATATGTGGTAATTACTGGTGCCTCGAGCGAAGGATTCGGCTTACCCCTCCCCCCTCCGAGTTGTTCTGAGCCGCCGTGTATATCTCGAGCACTACTTCGCCTTCGATTTTTCTTTCGCCTTCTATCACGAGTGCACTCACTATTTGATATGAGATATTTGGTATTCCGACCTCACTCAATTATGTGGGCTTTACTAAGCTTCTTGTTCTTTTTGAGTGCGCAAGCACGCCCCTGGACAGAAAGTGGAGAGCAAAGCCTTCTCAGTGCTCCGATCAATGTCGAAACATCCAATGATGTTTTACTGACAGTCAGTATTTGAAACCTAGCCTAGCCAGTTCCAGTGTTCCCACAAGAAGCCCGACTGACGCTTGACAAGTTCGACGACATACCAATCTACCCCAACTCAACAACACCCCTCCACACCCACAACCTCCTAGATTTCAAAAACTTCCAACTCATCAACGTGACCTCGGCCGCCGCAGAAGGCTCAATCAGTCACAAAGACAAGAATTGCGCAACCTCACCCCCAAACGCCCTTCGCAACATTCCTCATTCCTACAAAACAGTTTCATCCTTTCGCTCCAATGGAACTTTTTGCACCGTCAATAATATATCAACCTACTTCGATCTTCAATCTTTGTATATCAAAACCTTTGGCTTCACGTCTAGAGGTACTGTGATTGATATCCTTGCTGCTGAAGTGGATGATCGGACTGTTGTGAGGATGCATAGTTTGTCTGTTGTTTATGTCAAGGACACTTGGTTTCAGGAACCGATATATCTTAGCTTTGGGTGGAAGTGGGCTCCGAGGTGGGGAAAGGGAGTTAATTATGTGGAGGTTTCTGCTAGTACGAGGGAGGGAGAGGCGGTGGGGTTTGCCATTGATGATTTGAGGGTTGGCGTGTATGATGTTGGGTATGAAGAAGAGCGGAGGATGATGGAGCAGGAGATGGGACAAGTCGAAGCAGGGCTGCCAACTCAAGTCACAATGTACATTTGAAGACATGGACAGGGTATGGCGAGAATTGTGTCTCTTGAATTCTAGAACAAAGTCGGTGAACGCAACAGAAAAGCAACGCTAGACATGATATACAAGCACACATAGTAGCAGCAAAAAATGACAACACCTCCCTGCTTTTTCTTTCCATTGTTTTCATCATCTTCAAGCTTCTGCCTTGAAGATGCCATCGTGACTCTTACGGTGCTTCTTCTTGATCTTTTGCTCGGCAGGCGTGTCGTCGTTCCAGAAGGCGTTGATGGTGGCTTCGGGCAAAGGTGGTTCAGCCATCTAAGCATCACCGCCGACACTCTTGCGGCCCTTCTTCTTCTCCTTCTTGTCCTTCTTTGCGCTGGCTGGGGGCTCGGCAGGGGTGGAAGCGGGAGGGGCGGCCTCTTCCTCCTTGGCCTTGCGACCGCGCTTCTTCTTGGGCTCTTCGGCGATGGTCTCGGCGTCGGCCTTGCTCTTGCGCTTGTTGGCGCCGTTGACGGCGGTGAAGGCGCCCTTCTTGACGGGGCTGGAGGCGGGGAGTGGAGGGGATGATGCTGGAGGAGCGGCCTTCTCGACCTTCTTGCGACCACCCTTCATGGCGGACTTGGGAGTCTTGACTGGGGGAGGAGTGGGTTCCTTTGGTGGTGCCTCTTCCTCGTCTGAGCTGTCGTCGTCTGAGTCGTCCGAGTCTGCGCCAGCGGTAGCAGCTGCGGCGGGCTCATCGGCTTCGACATCGTCATCGTCTGCCTCGGGGCTTTCTGCAGCAACGGGTGCACCGTTGGCCTTGAAGTCTGCAAGCTCCTTGTTGTAGACTTCACGCGAAGCCTGGTATGCGTCTTTGTATTTCTGATTGTGGTGTCAATGATTGCGCGTCTTGCTGCGATTCGGGAGAACATACTTGCTTGACCTCCTCGGGAAGCTGATGCCATCTCTTGGTACCCTCTGACGATATCTCGCCTCTCTTCTGCTCGGGACCAAGCTCGGTGTGAATCTTCTCGCGGTTCTCGCCCAGCCACAAAAGGTAGGCTGTCAAGGGACGCTTGGGCTGGTTGGGGTCTCTAGGCTCGGCCTTCTTTCTCTGCTTCTTCTCTGGTGCTGCGGGAGGGCCACCACCGACAGTGACGAGTTCGCCGGATTGGATGAATGCGCCGAGGTCCATTTGGCTAGGGTCGAGGTCGACATTGCCGCCGAGGACAGCATTGGAGTGGTCAATGTATGCGCTAGTGGCATTCTTGAGGGCGTTCTGGAGGGTGATCCATGATGTGACGAGCTATTGTCGCTGTCAGTTCGAGTCCTTGTTTTGTTTGGTCGCGACGCGCTTCGAATCGTCCGAAGACGCGTCTGTCGCAGTATGACACAATTGCGCCCAATATGCGACAAGTTCGGAATTGAGATGAACCGAGTCGCAAAGATGGGCGCATTAGAACTGCGACGTGACAGGGACAAAAAACATACCGCGTCACGAGTGCGAACGAACTCTGCTTTGTCGATGGTGATTTGCTGGAGGTCGACCTCGGGCTTGGGCGCGACTTCGGGCTTGACAGATTTGGCGCGAGGCATGGTCGCGTTGATGTGTAGAATAATGTGGATGAATAAAAAAAAAGTTGGAAACCAAAAGTTGGGAGGGGGAAAAGAAGGAGGAAGAGTGGGAGGCTGGGATGGGATAGCGCGCGAACGAAAGACGATCAAGCGTGATTTTGCTTGGGGATTAACCGTTCATTCACCAGCATTGACCAACATTTGCTTAAACCCTGTGCCCTTCCAACCTTTTCCCCACCCCTGTCCATTCTGACACTCTGTCACCGTGTTCATCTGAAAAAACAAATGGTATCATTGAAACTTCGCCCAAACCTGTCCTGAACGCCCATCGTTCTTCCAATATCTCCCAAGTAATCGTAGAGATCGAGTCCCTCTTGAGACACTCCCTTTATACGTACTGAGGAGGTCCTTGTGGTGCTTTGTACTGCTGTGGAGGTGCTCCGTACGGCTGCATCGGAATCTGTTGAGATGACTGAGGGTTGTTGGCACTGTTGGAATCGTTCATCATTTGTTGTACGTCTGGTCGATGCCTAGAATTTATCAGTATCCAGTTTGTCGTTGGGTTGAGACAACATACATGACGTCTTGGTAAAAGTGACAGATGTGGCAACCAACTTCGTGATGTGGCTTTAGGGAGAATGGTATGAGAGGCTGTCAGGACGTGTTAGTACTGGAGGAAACCATTGAAATTCTCGATAAATACTTACGACAAAGCAGAAGGTAAACCACTCCCATCTCTTGTAAACTTTGGCTGTGAAGTTGCCGCAGTTCTGAGTAATGATTAGTTTGGATTCGTGTTTATTGTGGTGACCCTGCCACATACCTGACATTGCGCTGTAATGTTCTCATGCCCGGCAAGCAGGGAGTTGAAGGTGTGTGTTCCGCAGGTGAAGATGAAGGCCATTTTGTGCTGATGTTACTTGCACGTATGATGAGAGAAGAGGTAGAAAGAACGTCGTCGTTGCTCGTGTTACATAGATGATTGCCGCGCGAGCCTGTTTCGTCGTCATCACATGCTTGCTGAGCCATTCTTGGAGGCCAAGCGCCGAGACTCATTTTGGAAATCCATTTGGGCAAGTTGCCAACATTTGGATATGTCCTTCGGTCTGAACAACATACCAATACTCAGACAAATTGCACATGTATCTTCTTCGGCAGTATCTCTCCATGCCCCAGAGTCATGAAGCACCTGGATGGGTCGGCAAACATCGGCCGGTCAAACAAAAGACGCTTTGACTTTGACCAAAACGCGGCTTGCAGCGGTCTCACAAGGAGGCAGATCTTCTCCACAAGCCCACCAGCCACTGTCGGCCACCACAACTTTTTTTTGAGCTTGTCTCGTGCCATCATCGTATACATACAAAATGTCGGCCTCACTTCCTGGTAACCGCGCATTGCCGGCTTCGCAGTATAATCTCGACACATACTGGGGTCGTGTCAGACATGCTGCCGATTTGTCTGATCCAAGGTAAGGAATTGACATGTGCCCAAATGCACTTTCGTTATCTTTTGATCATTTCCATCATCGCGTATTGCAATTCTTCTTGGACCATTTCTCAAGTCCATGCATTTACAAGAAAAACATATACACATCTTATCGCATCACCATTCAAGCACAATCGACTGATCAATCTCATCAACAGAACATTGTTCACCTCCCCAGCTGGTCTTGAAAATGCAAAGGATCTGGTCACCTCTTACAAGCAGGGCAAGATCCAGTCTATGACTCCTGACTTGTGGAGTGCAAAGAAGGTCATCGATGCCACACTTCACCCTGGTATGTTGCGAAATATTGGAAAGCCTGAAGAACACTACTGATATATTGTAAAAGACACCGGCGAGAAGGTCCTCCTCCCCTTTCGCATGTCCGCCTACATCTTCTCAAACCTGGTCGTCACAGCAGGCATGCTCACACCCGGTTTAAGCACAACCGGCACTCTTGGCTGGCAAATCGCCAATCAGTCTCTCAATGTCGCCATCAACTCCTCCAACGCCAACAAATCCATCCCTCTCTCCATGTCCACAATGGTGCAATCCTACTTCCTCGCCGTTGGTGCCAGTTGCGGTGTCGCTCTCGGTCTCAACTCCATTGTCCCCCGTCTGAAGCGCGTAAGCCCAAACACCAAGATGTTGCTCGGTCGCCTGGTCCCCTTCGCCGCAGTCGCATCAGCAGGTGTCCTTAATGTCTTCCTCATGCGCGGAGAAGAAATCCGCAAAGGCATCGACGTTTTCCCCACCGAAACCGAAGCCCAAAAGCTCAAGCGCGAAGAAGCAGGTCTCCCTCTCCAATCGCTCGGAAAGTCGAAGAAGGCAGCTACCCTTGCTGTTGGCGAGACTGCCATTTCTAGAGTCATCAACGCTACACCTATTATGGTTCTGCCTCCTCTGTTGTTGGTGCGTCTGCAGAAGACGAATTGGTTGCAGCAGAGACCTAGAATGGTTACTCCTGTCAACTTGGGATTGATCTTTGGTACTAGTATTTTTGCGCTGCCGTTGGCTCTTGCTATTTTCCCGCAGAGACAGGCTGTCAAGGCTGATTCTTTGGAGGCCGAGTTCCATGGTCGTGCTGGTGATGATGGATGTGTCGAGTTCAACAGAGGTATCTAGAGAGGCTTGGTCAGGTTGCGTTTTTCGGTCGCGCATAGAAATGGTTACTGGCGACATTCAGATCCTCGATAGAAGAATTGGCAATTACAATTGGTTCATCTTCAAGCGTAAATTATGACTGTCTCGTGCACTTGGATTAAGAGCTGCGCGATCCTCGTGCTCTTACTGAATCCGTGCAAGCGATATGCACGAGGCTTTTCGAGAAAGCTGGGTTGGACTTCGAGAGGTCGAACTTGAGACACTTCTCGGACAAGTCTCGAAATATCGGAAGACACGCATATCGCACTGGAAGTCCAAATATGAGATATCATATATATACCCGCAACTCGAGATCAGCTCGGAAATAAAATAAAGAAAGCGCATTTTGGTGAAGCCCAATTATGTACCAACCCCAAAATCTCCACCACCAGCCTGCAACACAAACTTGGACTACGACACCAAAACTTACAAGCACGAGTGTTGCAGTGTCGTCAAGCTGCCAAATCCATCAAACTGGGATGTGAAAGTCGCAAATCCGCCCAACTCAAAAAAAAAAAAAAACATCCTCCAGCACCACCCTCGATCAATTCGGTCAAACCTGAGTGATAGTATAGGTGTGAAAGGTAAAAAGAAACGACCGACTTGGGACTCGAACCCAAAGCCTTCAGTGTTGGAGTGTTGCAAGAACACGGTGTTATCGGTGAGCCGAAAACTGACGCCTGGGATGGGTTAGTAACGTGTTGGAGTGTTGGAGTGTTGGGGGGGTCGTACGCTACCATTGCGCTAGCCGGCCATTGGATAGTTGAAATTTGCCGAAACCTTTGCGAATATATAGCTTGCGACGGCACCACCAGCACTGCGTGTTGGAAGTGTGCCAACACAACAACACCAAGGAGCGTGTTTTCCACGAGTTAGAAATCGATTATGTGAAAACACCTTACGTTTTTATCTGGAATAAATCGACCATCAAGAAGGCGAGATATGTCGTGTTAGCACTGCGAGTTGTACGACCTTCGACAGTGGCGATAGAGAGTCTTCTGTACATCCTAAGGTCGAGAGCAAGCGGTGGAAAGTGTGAGATGACTAGCACCAGATATGAATCAGGATGTGGAAGAAGGAAAGAGGAAGGTCGAAGTCTGGTGGAAGAAGATATATGCGGCCGGCGTGTTGGGCGAGCCAGGGAAAGACCTCCAACACCAACACTTTCACAAACACCAACACGTTCACACAAACACCAACCCTTTCACACAAACACCAACACGTTTAACTACAAACAGAACACATATACGGGGAACACTTTCACAAACGAAGAGCCTGCAGGGTGCAACGCGTCGATACGTCCTCCCCTTATGCTTAAGTTTGTCACTGTCGCTACTGTAGAAATGCACGATACTTTTCAGGAGTGGAGCTAGGGCCAAAGAGAAGACCTCCGAGTATCGCTCTCTGTGGACGACGTGCTATTGCTCAATACCATCGTGCATTTTGACGCGTTGATTAATGCCCATCGCTGCGGCTTGAGAGTCGATATGACAATTTTTAGCACACGGAGAGGGCACGGGACTAGCTGAATAACACGATGCACAACACAGAAGATAGATATGAAAGCGTGAGAAAAAGGGTTGGCATTGACTGCGTCTGATGCTGATCAAGTCTTGCATCATCTATCTGGCTCCGTACCTACTAGGTGCGGCACGATCACCGATTATGCAACAAGAACGATCCCAAATGTTTGGTCATTCTCACTGTTGACTGCCACTTCTTCCCGCGTGCTGGGAAGCAATGTCAAGGCTTCTTCTCGCTTTGAGCCATTCTATGCCTCGAACTTCGAGAGGCAGCTGCGCAGGACGATTCAGGCTGTCCAATTGTGTAGTTGAGTGACGCTTGTCTCCCAGCGACCATCTTCGACCTGCCAGCGGGGCTGGATTCTCACACTTTCTTGTCCTTGCAAGATACATGAGAGACCTGGTCTGGCGCCTTGATTGTCCACGATCGGAGCCTGGAGCGGCCTATCCAGACCTATTGTATTGCCGGTGCGCTTGGGTGACAGGACTTGGAGCAGAGTGCTGGCTTATATCGATTGTGCTCATGATTTCTGCATGCCGTCTCACTTCTTTGAGGACTTCTTGTCTTTCTTGCTCTTCTTTTCCTTCTTCTTGTCTTCCTTGGACGATTCCTCGGATGCCGGTTCGGTCGCAGGGGTAGTTGTGCCGCTTCGTCGTGATTCCTTCGCTTCGAGATTCTTGACTTGTCGTAGTGAGAAGTATTGTTCTAATGTGACGCCCTTTGCTGCTGCACGTTCTTCGTACTGCTTGCGCTTGTCTTCAGGCAGGCCTTCCAGTGATTTGTCCTTCTTGCTCTTGCTCTTCTTGGTTGTCGCATCCGAGTTGTCTTCGCTGACAGTCGCTGATTTCTTTGCCTTTTTGGCGGCGCGGCGTGCCTTTTTCTCGTCGTCTGAGGAGGATGAGTCGGATGTGGATTTCGATCGCTTCCTGTCTTTCTTCTCCTTCTTGGCCTTCTTCTTTTCTGCCTTATCCTCGTCATCATCCTCAGCCTTCCTCTTCACACCCGTGGCCGGCAAGACAGCCGACGCAAGCGCAGCAACCTTGGGATCCACCATTCCAATCGTTCCCGGCACACCCTCTCCTTGCACAAATCGTCCATACAAGCCACCCCTCTTGATCCCCTGCTCCTTGACATTCGCTAGGATACTCTTCTTGCCAGTTCCAAAATCTTTCAAACTGCTGTCGAAGGCTTTCAACCACCACTGGCCTTGAATGACATCTGCCTTGTTGATTCCGATACCGAGTACGTCGACTTTCTTGCTGACGAGGAGTGGTTTGCGAAGGCCCTTGTTGTCCGAGTCGAGCGAGTGACCGAGGCCACGCCAGCCTTGCTTTTTGAGGAGTCCGGCTGCGTCCATGATATGGTAGGTACTATCGACTGGTCGGATGCAGAAGTCTCCGGTGCCCGGAAAGGATATCCTTTGATTGTTGTGTTACGAGACTTGATCGACAGAGAAAAGTGTCGGGATTATTTTTCTGCCGGATTGCGATCGAGGCTTTTGGGGTTGACCGCCTTCGAGCGGGCCGGGACGTGCTTTCCCGACGACTGTTTTCATGGGACGCATCACGTCTTCTCTTCATTCTATCGACCTCGTCCATCTTGCTTGTTGCATTGGCAATAATCTGACTACCGCTAAGGGGAAGATCAATCAACTGATTTAGCATCGAAGCTATTCGAAGAGTTGTGCTTTCGACCAATAGCAGAACAGGAAACAAACAAATATTGTTGACCGCATCGGTCGTGTTTGAATCAATGTTGTCGTTTGTCTCGACTATGCTGATGCCAAAGGTCCCTGCACCTCTGTAAGTACCATTTGAAAACGGACAGCCAGACCTGATTCGTTGGAATATCAGTGTTGAGCAACCTCAAGGCTATTTTCTAGAATGCAACAACTGTCTACATCACCCGAGGACCCTGCAAAGCGAAAAGAGGCGTTAAGCACCAGCAATGAAGTGCAGAGACAACGATACGCCAGTGATCCAGAATACCGAGAACGCCTGCTGGCAGCTTCGCGCAAACACCGGACTGAATTCAATTTGGAGCGCTACCATAGAATCAAGGACTCGAGGAAAAGGCGCTGGCAACAGATTTCCGAAGATCCTAAACGTTTGGAGGAGTATTACAAACGTTTTAATGCCTACCAAGCGAAGAGAAAGATTGAAGAACCACGATTTCTCTTATCTGACAGGCTGCACAAGTGGACTTTGGGGCTTAAAGACCGGAAGGACGGTGTGCAATGGCGTTCCCACGAGCCCATCTTCTACACGGAGAAGGAACCACACGACTGTCAATATTGCTCGACCCGCCAGGGTGGTGCCAAGTTGTGTAAGTGACAAAAGATGAAACCACAAAAACGATACATCCAGTTCTGCATGAATGCTCATTCAAGGACGGCACAACACATCCAAGTGTGGTGAACCAACCAATTGACCAAGTGCTCATCCATTTCACCTGATAACTTGCTAACGATTCCTCTCTCTTCAGGGTGGAAGAGCCTCCAACATCAGGACCCTCCAGCATACAGTTGCCACGCATGTTTCGCAGCACGATGGCCGGAAGGTATGCCCCATAATTACGAGTATCGCACCAGAAAGGACGGAAAGAAAATACTTGTTCGCAAAAAATAATCCCCCCTTAGACCTGGAACGGCCCTGTCTTTAAGCTGGTCGCCATCATGCGAAAACATTTGCATGATAATCATTTCATCTTTGTTGCAGTCTAGATCATGACACGAATCATCGATCGATGTCGGTATTGCCGTCGATCATCGCCTTTTGACGCATCAACATTCCAGACATTCTGTTCTCCCCAATCCATCACCAAATGACACTTTTTACTGGGAGATCTGATCTTACTAAATAGCAACGGAACGCTCTACTCAGATCTTTCCTTCAGCCTCAAATCTTAGTTCCGAACCTGCTCGCCGTCACGACCAGAGAACTGCAGAGAAATGAGACAACCGACACGCTTCGAACAATCCAAAGATTCACCTGTATTAAAAAACGGTAAAAGGCATACGACCTACGCAACTGGAGACCGTCCAGTCTTGTGTTTGCACAGCTGAATCGACTCGAGATCAATCTCGCATTCTGTAGATACACACGTCATGAATTTTGGTAAATAGTTACACTGGTTTGACCAGTGTCGCCATCACATTACCGCTGAATCTATCGTCTGTCAGCAAATACGTTCTTAGATCTGGATCATGGTCAAAAAATATCTGCCAGTCTCTTGCCAAGCGCGTAAGTACTTCTATGTCACCTCGATTCCATGGTGCATTCTGTACAGCTGTTGTATTATCGACTTCGAGTTTGGTTTCGTCACATGCTCCTGTCCTTTTCTTGTTTCCGCCTAGGCTGGATTTCACTGGAAAGGATATAATATACGTATCGAAGGGTATGTGACTGTCGAGCTAAGCAAGCAAGAGAGATTGACTTTGAAAACAAAGGATACTCGAGTCTCTCGAAGTAAGTAAGTAATGACGCCTTCTCCTGAGTAGGATTTGCTTCTTCATCACAGCTGTTCATAGACGGGATATCATCCAATGGTACGGATTCGTCCATCATGGGCGTTTCACTGAATCGATTCTTCAAATATGAGGTTTCTTCTGCATAGTAGATATCTGGCGTATGTGTGAGCTCTCAGCGGAAACGCCACATGAATTGAGATTCAAATGCGATCGACCTTGTGATTTCTCAACGATCACGCCGGAGCTTTTTGAAAGCGTCTTGTATCTTTACAGCAATGGGCCAGTAGCAGACGACGATTGCTATCCCTTCACTCAGCGACGTGCTTTTACAATCTTTGTGATCTGTCCACACTATTCCAAAAGTGCGACAAATTCTGATTGCTACGGGTAGGAACTTCGGGTTATCTTAGAAGCACATTGCCGAGCGAAGGGATGGGGCTTTTGCATGTTTCGATTTTATAGTCCTGAAGACGTGGAATGAAGATAACGCAATTCACCCTTCGTGCTATTTTCTATCCACATCTTAACCTTGCAAGATCTATCTACGACGCAGGTCTTAAAACATATCATGATCACATCATCCATCATAAGGTGCAACCCACAAGGTCATCTGATTCTCCATCACATAACTGTAGACAGGATACCGTTGCAAAACCGAGTCAGCCAGAATATTCTATCTCCAGCTATCGTTCTGCGTAGCAGTACCAGCACAATTTCCATTGACAGTATAACTTCTGTTAGGATCACTCTCCCAAGTAACGCTTCCATCAGCGGCCTTCTTGATGTACTTGTAGTTGAAGCTGCTTCCGGTGGCAAAGTTGAGGGTCACATACCACAGCGGGTTGGAGCTGGTGTACTTAGAGGCGCTGAGTGCAATCGCGTTGGCGGCGTTCCAGTTTCCGAGGGCGGGGATGCCGCCGACGATGAAGATGTTCTCGCCGTATGCGGTGGTCTTTTGCTCGTTGAAGGTTACAGCGATGGCGGTTGGGGTTGCGCAGGCTCCTCCGGTGGTGGTGGGAGTGGAAGGTGTACCAGGGTTGCCCCAGTTGGTGTTGGTTGCGGCAGCGCAAGGACCCGAGGCAGAACCACTGGAGCAAGAAGAAGGGAGTTTGGCCTGTAAATTGCATGTTAGTCAGACGTAGAGGTGTCCAGGAGATACTTGTAACGTACGGATGCAGCGCCCCAAGAGGCAGGAATGACATTGGCGCGAGCATTGTAAGCAGTCAAGAAAGCAGCGTAAGACCAGGTAAGGTCGGCAGCGGAGAGGGGAGTGCCGTCAGCACGGTTGTACTGCTCAGCGAGAGCACCGCTTTGAGGTGTGTACTTTTGCTGGTGTACGAGTCAGTATGTAAACGAGGTAGGCAACATGAGTCCACGACATACAGCAATCGACATGTAGCTGTCTGCGTAGGTCTGAACAACGTTGACAATAGACGTGAAAGTTGTGGTCGAAGATGCGTAGGTACCAACAGCGGCGGAAGAGTACACGTCCTTGAAGAAGGGAAGAGAGATAGAAGTGACGGAGATGGATCCAATCTTCTTCCACTGGTAGATGGCATCATAAAGCTGCTCAGCAGCAGCAAAAGTGTTCAGGTACCTGGATTGATTAGCATATGTTCTATTTCATAGTTGAAGTCACTTACCAAGGGTTTCCGTTGTAGTAGGAGTCCTCGGGATAACGACCAACAGCAACACCAGAGCCTTGAGCGATACCCTTGTTGATGTTATAGATTGAACGGAAAGAGTCAGTGACGACCTTGTGGTTGGCAAGGGCCTTGTCACTGCAGGGCTGGAAGGTAGTCGAGTCACAAGAAGCAGCAGGGTCGAAGATGTGGATGCTAGTCAGGATTGAATTTGCGTCCTTGCCAGATCTACCGCCGCCAGTGTTTGAAAGAGCGTATGCGCCTGTCCAGTAGGATTGGAGGAAGCAAAGGACGAGAGGTGCCTGAGAGACACAGTTGGGGCAAGACTTTCCGAGCTGAGTGGCAAGGTTGTTACCCTCAATGAGAGCACGATATTGAACTGCAGTCGTGAAGAAGGAAGAGCTGTTAATCTCCTCCCACAAGTCGAAACCAGTCTGGTTCCAGTACTGAGTGACATATGAGAGGTCATTCTGTACAATAGGCCAGATGATGTTGTTGACCGTGGTTGTGTTGCCGTTGGCCTGGGGCATCAATTAGCATGATTCAGAAGCGAAGTATGTCATCAACTCACAATGAGGTAACGAGAATAAGCAATCATGGCAGTCGCACGCAGAGCAGGGCCATCACGTTGAGGTCTGCCCCAAGCACCGGTGAAGGGAGTGAGGTTGACTTCGAACTTTGGCTCAGCAAGTCCGCCAGAGCAAAGACCACCGCTAGGGTTGTTGACTTGCTGCAGATTGGCTTGAGCACTGATGTATTGCTGAATGAGAGGCTCCAGAGATTTATTGCCGGCGATGAGCTGATCTACAAGCGCCTTGAACACAAGAGCTGAATCACGAGTCCAGGTGTAAAAGTCTTGGTAGATGTCAGTCAGAATCTCGGTTCGATATGACGACAGGTTTGCTCACAGTTGGGGTCAGTCTTCGAAGGAGAGGCAACCACAACACCTGCACTTGCACCAGAGGCCTTAGAGCCGCTCGCACCGATGTTGGCGAGAACACCCTGGAGAGCGTAGGTGTTCTCAGATGTGAGCCATGAAGCAAGAGAGCCGGTGGCACGTTCCTGAATGCTTTCAGGCGATGGAAGTGAGAATGCCGCTCCGAAGAGCAGAGGAAGAGAGTAGAGAAGACGCATGATGGAGAATGGCGTAGTTGTTGTTGATTCTGTTTCTTACTGAGGACCACCAGCGGTTTATATATCGTAGTAGACACTATTTGTTGAGGACGGTGGAGTCGCGTCTCTCCAAAGACAATCTCCTCGGATCCGTGCTCGTGGACTAACGCAAGGGTCAGGCAAGGAAACAATAGACTTACGCTCTGTTGAAGCTTCTTGGGAGAAGTTCGCTTCTGAGCACGCTCGTCTGTGCTGATCCACGGTGGCGTACTATAGTAGGGCTACGGCCGACGGGCCTGTCCAGACGAAGTGATGAATTGTGATGGGAACGTGAGAATGGTGATATCGGATCATGAATTTTTGCTGCAGGGCGTTCACATTGATGATCAACAGGGGGTGAGCTGCTCCTTCTGTTCACTTCAAATCTACTGTCTTGGATGCGAGAAACATTGCAAAGCGGCAGGAGACGCCCTCCTGAGCTCGCTTGTGATGAGGTCGCTGCCACATGAAGCAAAGTTTAATGCCGAGGCTTGGGAGAAAACAACGCGTGCAGTGCTTGTTCGAGGACCCCACACCCCGCACCCGCCTTCCCGCACGGAACCCTCGGGAACCTGCAAGCTTTGCTCCTACTCTCCGACTCTCCGTAACTTCACATGGAGATCACCATGCACTCTGTCAATCATCTGTGCAGTGCAATAATCTAATGTAGACCACATGGCATGGTGGTCATCTTATGCGACCCCCTGACAGCGAGGGCTGTCATGCGACAACATCACGCTCACTCCTTCCCTTCGCCGTTCTTGATGTCTCCTTGCCTACCCAATGGGTGAAGCTTGAGCCAAGTTTTCGTCCGTAAGGTCCGTTATGTCAATAGGTCATGGCGTAGCTCACAGTAGTACAGTATAAGCATCTACATCGCTTGTAATTTCTAACTTTGTGCTCTATCAGGAAGGTGCGGTCTTCCTCGCTTATAACATTCCATCGTTCGCTGTGCGCGAACGATCGCCAACTTGTGAGAAGATGGCTGATATACATCAGCCTTGTTATGCACATTCAACCGAGCAGCGTTCTGGACAAAAGACACCGGCGTAGTGTCATGCAGGACAATTCCACGTGTCTAGACTGAATACCATCGAACTTTAAACATTCTCAACACTGTACGGGTTGCGGCTCTATTCAGGAGCTACAGAGGACGACCTGCTTTTTGTGGACATCAAGCCGAGCATCTCAAGTTTTCCAGTCTGTGCTGCTGTCGCCATACCACCATCACCAACCGCTAGACGATCAAGGACTGGAGAAATGAGGGGTCGAAAAGTCTGTTGTCTGATGACTTGCCAATCAGACCCCAAAGACATGTCTGACCCTCTATACCACATGGCAATCGCGCCGAATGTTGCATGATGAAAACGCTCTAATACTGTGCTAAGCTTCTCGAAGCGAGATGGTAGAGGCGTTGTGCCTGATCTTCAGTAACTCGATGTATCGATCAGCAGCGCACCATGTATGCTTTCCATCGGTGCCGAGTAATTGACTACACATCTCTCACCGGTCAATCTGGCTGGTATACGCGCCCTACCGGAAATATCCCACCGGGCCTTGAAGTAATGCAGACTGTCATTGTCGCTCTTGTCTAGGGCGGAACATCGCTTAGCCAGCTACAACCAAGACTCGAGAACAACGCTTGGCCAAACAAACCATCATGGTGGTCAGTTAGACATGATAGAACTAGGTGTGCGACGTTAGAAGAGCGTTAAATCTTGGTACCGCGGCTTGAGCAACCATATAAAATACGACCACAACTCAAGCCATTGTCCAAACATAACTATCGTCAACCTCGCAGGTCCTCAACAACAATGGCGAGCTTCATGTCTCGACTGCTTCTTGCTCTACTATCTTTGGTTGGCTTTGCACAGTGCCTTAGTCCTGCACAATGGAGAAGTCAGTCGATCTATCAAGTCCTCACCGATCGCTTTGGAAGGACTGATGGCTCGACAACCGCCTCTTGCGATGTCAACAACTACTGTGGAGGTACATGGCAAGGTATTATTAACAAGCTTGACTACATCCAGCAGATGGGCTTTACTGCGATTTGGGTCAGTCCCGTCGTGAAGAATATCAGAACGTCTGGACAAGATGGCGACTCGTATCACGGATACTGGGCCCAGGACATATATCAGGTCAACACCAACTTTGGCTCTGCTGCCGACCTGATATCACTGTCAAAGGCCCTGCATGCCCGTGGCATGTACCTGATGGTAGATATTGTCACGAACCATATGGGATATGCTGGCTGCGGTAATTGTGTTGACTATTCCCAATTCAACCCTTTCAACAAGCAGTCTTACTATCACCCATTCTGTCTCATCGACTACAACAACCAGAATAGTGTGGAACAGGTAAGTGGTTGCCTCTCTAGTCTTTGTTAGATGCGCTAATTATTTGCACAGTGCTGGGCCGGCGACAACATTGTGTCTCTCCCAGATTTGAGAACAGAAGACGATGCTGTACTATCCATGTGGAAGACCTGGATCACACAGCTTGTGGCAAATTACACCAGTGCGTAGCTCTTTGACACTTTGGAATTGTTCCCTGCTCACCCTTTCTAGTTGATGGTCTCCGTGTCGATAGTGCCAAATCAGTCAACAAAGCTTTCTATCCGCCCTTCGAACAAGCAGCCGGTGTATACATAGCTGGCGAAGTGTATGAAGGCAACCCGACCACCTTCTGTGATTACCAGAACTACATGGACGGCATGCTGAACTTCCCTTCGTAAGCACATTCTCTGAGAAAATCCAAGAAGGGCCTGATGCTGATTCATACAAAGTTATTACTGGATTACCCAAGCCTTCCAATCCACCTCTGGCAGCATAAGCAATCTTTACAATGGCATAAACACCCTCAAGTCATCGTGCAAAGACACCACTCTCCTCGGCTCCTTCATGGAGAACCACGACCTCGCTCGTTTTCCCTCGCTGACCAATGACTACGCACTCGCTAAAAACGCTATCGCTTTCACAATGCTGGCTGATGGCATTCCTATCATCTATCAAGGACAAGAACAACACTTCGCTGGCTCTGGTGTGCCGAACAACAGAGAAGCACTTTGGTTGTCCGGATACTCGACTTCCTCGACACTGTACCCATTCATCAGTACCTTGAATAAGATCAGGAAACAAGCGATCAAGCAAGATACGGGATATGTAACATATAAAGCCGTTCCTGTATACTCCGACGCCTCGACCATCGTCATGCGGAAGGGTACTACGGGCTCCCAGGTCGTCGGCGTGTTCACAAACAAAGGATCTTCCGGTAGCAGCTCATTCGCCTTGACATCCTCAGCCAGTGGCTTTACCGCTGGCCAGTCCATCACCGACGTCTTGTCTTGTACTTCTTTCACCACAGACTCAAACGGCAACCTCAACATTGCCATCAGTGCCGGTCTTCCTCGCGTCCTGTACCCCACTTCCAAACTCACTGGTAGTGGTCTCTGTGGTGGGTCTTCGGGCTCTACAACTGCAGGTCCAGCACCTACTACCATCAAGACTTCTACGACTACAGGTGGTGCTTGTAGCGCACCCACTTCAGTCGCCATAACCTTCTCGGACAAGGTTGTTACGCAGTACGGTCAAAGTGTTAAACTCGTCGGCTCAATTTCTCAACTCGGGTCTTGGAATGCTGCGAATGGTGTCATTTTGTCTTCCGCTGGATATACAGCTAGTAACCCTGTTTGGTAAGCTTGACTTCATACATTACTAAGATGTTATCATTGACGATGAACAGGTCTGGGACTGTCAGCCTCCCCGCCGGAACAAGTTTCAGTTACAAATTCGTCAAGGTGAATAGTGATGGAAGCTTTACTTGGGAGAACGATCCGTAAGTACTTCTGACCGTTGTTCGTGATGAGATGATGCTGATTTGAATGCAGGAATCATAGTTATACTGTTCCTGCTAGTTGTGGCGTTACTACTGCTACTGTTAGTAATACATGGCAAGGATAGGGGTCGGTCGGGAAGGCGTGATCGATATGGTGATCTGCCCCGGAGGGTTTTGATTGGATGTTGTCTCCTTGAGGTGGTTGAAATCACCTGAAGAGCATTGCATACATTCTCCATCAGGAATATAGGCTTTCTCTCCTCCCGAAGCTTCACGGCACACGGCTTAGTACCATGATCACTTCAATCAGCTCAGTCACTCTCCACACAAACCTTGCCCATCTCACTACCACCCGATCGTTCTTTCCATCGATCAAGTTCCAACAGATTCCTCGGTCTAGTAAATTCAAGCAGTGGCTCGATATACCCGAGGCCTTGACACGTCAATCAACGTCGAGCATCGTCCTAGATCCGAACAAACCGCAGCTAGCAAGACGGGGAGCTCTTTATGGCTGGTTTTGGTGACTCCTAAAGTGAGAGTAAATACATGGCACTCGTAAGTAAGAGAGCGTACTTGTTCTTACAAATACAAACGATAGGTAATCGACCTCGCGGCCATAATCGCTGATCTCCACGTCTGCGGTGCTATTATAAGTCGGTAATCCCAGCACTCATACAAATCCCCTCGTCCTTGTTTACGAAGCGAGCCAGACCGTCAGGCTTGCCAGAACCATCAGAACATGGCTGCAAGTGTCTCTTTCGCAAGCTTTGGTAAGATTGGATTTGGCGATTGATGGAGTGGGAAGGGGCTATAGTGTTGATTTCGAAGAAAGCCTGCACAAAGTGAATTGTCATAAGAATATATATTAACGGTATGATTAATTCGAGTTTCCCACTCTTCTCCACCAGTCCTCGCCCATACGACCGATATCTACGACTTCGACGTCTTTGCCTAGACCGACTATATCTGAAGACTCCCACCATTTGTCGCTTCTCTCTGGCGCTTTTCCTTTATGCAGTGCTTCGTCTTCGGTTTCTGTTTCGGTGTCGACCAGGCCGCCAGCGCCGTCGTCACCGACTACGAGAATTGTTTGGCCAACCCAGCCTTGCAATTGTCGGATGTGTTCGCCACGATGGCCGGAGAGTGATGGGGCATCTGTTAGGTAGACCAGTGAAGGAGAAAGATGGCGCAGGATGTGGATGTAGCCTGTGGGGGTGGAGAAAGGGAGGACCTGGGAAGGCTTGTCCACCAGAGATTGGGACTTTTGCCATAGTGCGTCGAACAGTGAGGAAGATGGCTGGTCGGGAGACGATGTACCAGGGTAGGAGACAGAGGCGTAAGAGGATGAGAGGGTGGTCGAGGCAGAAGTTGTGGGGAGAGCAGGGAGAGATTTCTGGTCAGGGGCGTATATCAGGATGAAGAGATTCGTGACGGCTGGATCAATGTGCTCGGACAAGTGCGAGAGGATGGACTGCTCGGTGTTAATAACATTAAACAAGGACGAAGAGAAATATGAACTGACGGCATGCTCTGTACGGTAGGCAGATTCGTCGTCTTGTTGATTGTCCGTATCGGCACTCAATACAATGGCTATATTTCTCTTTGCTTTATTGCCGACGGGCCGGGAAGAAGTGGGTTGTTGTGATCGTTTGCTCTCGGCTTCTTCATTCCAATGTTCGCTATCTGAAAAGGCAGGTTCGGCTCTTTCTTCTTGTCTTCCCTCTTCAGACAAGCCTACTGCGGCACGTATACGTTGACCAGTTCTATCAAAGAATTGCTGTGGTGAAGGGGTGCGGCCCGTCATGCGAGCTAGGAAGCCTTCGTCGCGGGGCTCTGCTTGCTGGTCGGGTAGGTCCTCGGGATAATCGAGAGGGTGGTCATATTTGTCGTCTTCTAGGCCGTTTCTTTGGTCGTTATCATCGTTATCGTCGTCGTCTTGCTGGCGTTCGCTCCAGATCCAGGCGGCTAAACCAGCAGTCGCAATAGTCACCGTCACGACCAGCGGTACCCAATAGCCTAGAGCGGATCTGCCAGGGCGGGCCTGCCTTCGCCGGGCAGCATCATAACGGTCCATTGCATCAAAAGTCCCATCAATGTCCTGACTGTCACATGAAAGGAAGCTGTCGCGATTGCGGTTCGCGGTATACACGTTCCCCACACTTCTTGGCGCGTTCGAGGTGCGGGAGGCTTCGACAGGTTCGACAAATTCCGTTTGATGCGTCACAGTCATCCTGAGACAAGAATATTTTTACACCATCCCACCAGACCAAGAGCAGGAAGCAAGAGAAGGACAAACAAAGTATACAGGGCATGCCACACGCTACCAACATGCCATACGCCGGGTTCCAGGCCTTTATCCTGTGCGGCCCCGGCCTGTCACTCAACACCTTCACCTCGAATGTCGCAGACTACCCCAAGGCTCTCGTACCCATTGCCAACCGTCCCATGGTATGGTACCCTCTGGATTGGTGCTACCGTATGGGCGTCACGAACATTACCCTGATCACACCCCCCGAAAGCGCTGCTCCTTTGGAATCCGCCCTCGCCCAAAACCCTCACCTCACAAGTCTGCCTGCGCCCAAGCCCGAATTGCTTTGCCCCGAATCGCTCACACAAACCACTGGAACCGCTGAAATCTTCCGTACACCTGAAGTCCAGAAGGCCATTACATCCGACTTTATCGTTCTACCTTGCGATTTGATTTGCGATCTGGAGGGCTCTGCTCTGTTGCAGTCATGGATGGTGCTCGAGGCTGGTCTCGGTGGTGCTACTGGCGGTATCGTGGATGGACAGGCTGTGCGCATGACTATGGGTGGTGAGAAGAGCGGTCGCAGAGGAGGTTTGGCTGTGTGGTACCCTACGAAAGGCCTCGAGGGAGTCAGTCAGAAGGGTGATGAAACAGACTTGGTCGCAACAACTCCCCTACCACGTCCTGCCGTGCCCGCACCCGAGGGTCACTTACGACCCCACGTCGAGAAGCTCGTTCTGAGCATCCCCACCAGTACGGTCAAGGACATTACAGAAGAACAAAAGAGCTTCCCTTTGCGCCATGCTCTACTACGCCAACACGGAAAGATCAAGATCAAGACTTCGCACAGAGACGCACATGTTTACTTCCTGCCATTCTGGGTCAAGGACATGATCAAGGAGAATGAGGCTTTCGATTCGCTCTCGGAAGATGTCATTGGATGGTGGGCAAAGGCTGGATGGCAGCAAGGTCTCGCTGAAAAGCTGAACCTACGCAAAGTGCTAAACGACACCCCTTCGACACCGGACGCCGACGATTTGATGATGGCAAGCAGTATGCAGCTTGACGAGGAGGTCGATTTGGCTGCCATGAGCACGACATCAATGAGCCAACCCATCGCTTCTTCCGTCAATCAATCAGCAGATGCTTTCGCCTCGCGCGTGCCCGGAAACCTTCAAACCGACAACTATCCTCAAGATCCTCTAGTAGTCCCTCCGATCTTGGCCTATGTTCAGCCTCCTCTCACAGACGCCACCAACCAGCCCCTGATCCGCCGCGTCGACACCTCATCCCTCCTCCTCAGCATCTCTCTTCGCCTAGCAAAACTCCCATCTGTCGCCGAAGCTACCGCTACCGGCGCTACTCCCTCACCTTTCGCACACAATGCAAAGGTTGCACACCCAGACATGATTCAACAACAAACGCGTGTAAGCGAGGTCGACTCTCTGGTCGCCGAGAACGTCACAATCGGCAGCCGAGTCAACATCAAGGAGTCTGTAATTGGCGTAGGATGCAGCATTGGCAATGGCGCAAGATTGACAAGGTGTCTGCTGATGGAAGGTTGTACGGTAGGAGAGAATGTCACACTCACCGGTTGTATCGTGGGCAAGCGATGCAAAATTGAAGGCGGAGGTCCAAAGGATGAAGACAAGACTCGCCTGACAGATTGTGAGGTTCAGCCCGGATATGCCGTCAAGTGGGGAAGTAAGTTTATGCCTCCTAATCCTTTACTGAACACGTTATTGACATTGTCACAGCTGAAATCAAGAACGAAAAGTTCATGGTATTCGAGGGTCTTGGGGAGGATGGAAGCGATATGGATATGGATGATGAGGACATGGTATCAGGAGATGATGACGGCACTTTTGCATAGACAAAGCACCAGGAATATTATCCTGAATGAAAAGAACATGAATACCTCTAATTTCCGCATGCTTCAAATGATGCTTGCCTTGTTGCCTTGCCACGGTGATTTCTCGGTCTCCCCACAAGGCGGAGTTCATCCTTCGGCAGTTTCGGATCGAGGCTGAGCTTGGCCTTTTGCTGCGCACTCCTGCTGCGCCCAGAGGCGGCGCAAGCCTCACGATATCCAAACGTTGCTTCCTTTCTCTGCTTTTGTAAAACCGTCCTTCACATGAGGCAGTAACAAAGGGCTGCGGCATGCCTAAAGGCAGACTTAAATGAAGCAGGCGCGAAGCATAGCCCAAAATCCCAGATAGTTCCAGGCGAGTAAGTTTGCGACCGAGTCAAAGGTGAGCATATAACAACCAACGGTCGCATGTAGACCAAGACATGCCTACCTACCAGCCAACTCACATGAATCATCCGCATACCCGTCTTATTACCTGAAAGTCTGTCCGTACCTTCTCAGCTGGACTCTTACATCACAAGACCCTAAGTGATAAAGTCTTGGTCTTTCCTTGACTTGTAACCCTCCCCTCTTTTCTATCTTCGCGACTTCACCAACGCTTCATCCAATCTGTGATACAACCACCCATCAACAATCGACAACCAACAGACATCATCATAACAGACGACATGCGCAATATTCTAGGCAGCATCAAGCGCAAGGTCTCGTCCAGCAGCGGATCAGGAACACAGAATAACTCACGCGCCTATCCCACAATCCAAGATCCCTACGGCACACCCTCGAGAACAGGCACCATGAAAAGCCAATACGACCCACCTCCACAAGCTCAAGTCCTAGCACCTCTAAACCAAGGCACCGCACCACCAGCCTACTCACCCGTCTCCAATGCCTTCCCCGTCCCTCAAATCGCCGTCTCATCACCCCAGGACCAAACAGCAGATGACCCCTACGCCTTCCTCAGCTCCTTTGACACAATCTTCCTTATCGATGACTCGGGCTCCATGGCAGGCAGCCGCTGGAGAGAAACCCAAGAAGCCCTGGAAGCAATCACGCCAATCTGTACTTCTCACGATGCCGATGGGATTGATATCCTCTTCCTGAACAATCCGGAAAACCCATATCACAGAAATGTCAGTTCGCCGGCCACGGTCCGCGAGATCTTTTCTAGTGTGAGGCCGCGTGGTGGTACGCCTACTGGACAGCGATTGGATTCTATTCTGCGACCATACATCAGGCAGTGCGAGCAAAGAGGTCCGGAGGCGGTAAAGCCGTTGAATTTGATCGTCATCACTGATGGTGAGCCGAGTGATGATGTGGAGGCGCCACTCATCAGCTGTGCAAAGAAGCTGGATAAGTTGGATGCTCCCGCTTGGCAGATTGGTATCCAATTCTTCCAGGTCGGCAGGGATGAAGGTGCACGTGCTCATCTCCGCGCGCTGGATGACGAGTTGGCCGAGATTGCTGGCACCGAGTTGAGGGATATGGTTGACACAGTGCCGTTCAAGGGCGCAGAGGGAGAGCACCTCTCAGCAGATGGCATTCTAAAGGTTGTGCTAGGAGCTGTTAACAGACGATTGGACAGAAAGAGGAGTAAGGATCTCCACCGTTAGACGATCGTAGCACTGAGCCGAGCCGAACATCTCGCTCGAATCCTGAGAAAAGCAAGAGAGAACAGTAGCTACAGAGCACATTACATTGATACCCAAATATCTGCGAAGAAAGCACAAAGAATGATGGTTACCAAAATGACATCCTTTCACGACTACCATGACCTTTTCTTATGTAAAAGACAAACACCATGGTTTCTAAGAGGCCATCAATCTGCCACAATTCTAGCTTCCCACAGCATACTTTCCAGGTACACACAGTACAATCACGTAGCCCATCACATGTCATCTTCATGAGAACAGAATGAATGTTGGGCCTGAAATCGACTCAGAACAATTCAGTGTTCTGGTACCTACCATACTCATCTCTAACCTTGCATCGCCGAAGGACCTGACTGTTTTGTCACATCTCTACTCTCGAGGCACAGTGGCGTTGACATGATGGTATGTGGTCTGGGGCCGGTAGGTCTTGTGTATGTATCTGGGATCTGGCATTGGGAATCTAGGGATATGGTTCCGCGTAAGAGCAATGACACATCGGCTGCTGTGTTGAATGTTTGTGATTGATGTACAATTTTTGGTGGCGATCTTGTCAGATATCGAAGCGGGGACTTGTGTTAACTCGACCTTTGTGTCTTGATCTTCAGTGGGTGACTTTGGGGTACGGATTTTGATGGTTTCATTGTTTCAGTCTTGAGCCGCGAGATTGTGAAGGCAGGCATTGCTACACATGAGAGTAGAATCGATATGTTGCTTTGCAATTGCGCTTCCTGTCTTGAGTGGTGTTTTGAGTGTCTTGGAGGGAATGCAGAATGGATCTGATGGTTTTATCGATCAGTCTCTCATCTTTTGTTTTCTTCGCTTTTGATGCTCAATTGGCTAATCTTTGAGCCATGTGCATGCAAAGCGACTTAGTGTCCTTCTTTGGCCAGCATATCTGTATCGCAGTCAGCACGCCATGTTTGAACAACACTTCTGCAGTATCAAAAACTTACCAGCGATGTCGAGATAGAACGCGATAGCGTTGAAACTGCAAACAGAAATATCAGCACATCAATGTCAGTCGTGCAAAGCAGATGTCAAGCTCACTTCCTCTTGTTCCCCGTCAACTCCCACAAAAACCAACGTAATCTATTCGTCCAATTGATCATGTCCAAATGACTGACATCCTTCAGAGTACCCTTGTACGTCCCCCACTTTGCGCTTTCCACACTAACCAATCCATCATTCTCCCCCTCCAATTTCTGAATAATCCTATGCGATTGGCGAAACATACTCCAGAAGCGAGGGTTCACAGTGGCGCCGTAGGAATAGTAGGATATTCCTTCGCGGTCGGGGGTTTTTGGGTTGAAGGTTTGCGACATGTAGGATTGGGTCAGTTGGGAAAAGGCACCGGTTTCGAAGCCGAAGAATTCGAGCATGGTGTAGAGTTTGGGTATGTTGGTTGCTGTGAGAAAAGGGTTGTGTTAGTTTGGGGGGAAGGTGGGAGTTGAGGGAGGGAAGTGGTAAGACGAACGGCCGATCCAGGAGAACATGACATCTGCAAAGGAGGAGCCTGAGTGGGTGGGTTAGTGAGAGATGCATGGCTGGGGAGAGCGTATGAGATATACCTCGGTGAGGTGTTGCGATTGTTGTCAGAGATAGCACTTTGACGTTTGCTGGTTTGAGTTGACTGATCATGTAGCGAGAGTCCAGACCGCTGTGTGCGAGATCATGTCAGTTGCGATCAGTGTATTCGATGTTCATTTTATGTTACCCCTAGCAATCGGTCAGCAAAGTTTCCGCATCAATCCAATATTTCGTCATTTACCATGCTGTGTCTGTCGAAGGAGTTAGCAAGTAATCTCATGGACATGTTCAATATCACACGTACGCAATAATGTTCACACTCTTGCCCTTGGCTTTTTTGTGAATATCCTCGCTCAACTTTTGCGCTCGTGCTTCGATGGATCCAGATGCCGGTACGGTGGCAGTAATGACTTCGATACCTTTCGCCGCCAGTGCCTCACGGATACCTCTCCAGTACTGTATGCCAGGTAAGACAGCCTTTGGGATTATGTTCAGTTCTTCAAATCCCATGAGTCCGTGGGCCAGAATGATTGGGTTCTTTGGCGTATCTTGCACCTTGTCAGCACGGTCCGTCGAGTATTCTATGGATCGTCGCAACATACCATACTTCTCGCGGAGAATAGCATATTGATCTTCTATGACCAAATCACCAACTTCATCCTTGAGGCGAGGGTCTTCGGCCTTTTCTTCTCGTTTCACCGTGCCATGACTGAATGGAGCAAGTCTTGTGCTGGGTAATGTCAACAGTGGGCGTGATGAGGGTAGACACAGCTTTCGGGCTGGTAGACGGAGGCTCATTTCACAATGTTATCTAACTTTATGGATGGAGAAAAGGTAAACAGATGGGTTTGGAGAGCACAAAGTGAGCCCCCCAGAAATGACGTCAGAATCCATCACAGGCACAAGAGTTGAGAGGCATACACGATTGAGTTGAACAAGCACAAAGTTGCGATATAGATAGATTGTGAAAATAATCAGGGAAAAACGGAAATATGTGTGCGTAGTCGTGGTTCGAACGGCACAGCAAGTCTCGTCGGATGAAGATCAATCTATGATTCGGAAGAGGATATCTACAACGAGGAAAAAGCAGAGCGGCTAGAGGCAGAAGGTGTGATTATGAGGGGATGCGAATGTCAAGCAGATCATGCAACGGGCTGCTCGACTCTGTCGGGGACTTGAGGCTTGACGTCGGTGACGGCGCGTAGCAGGTTCTCGACGACCGTGTGGCCCTCCTTGTCGCCAATGCTCTTGATCTCCTTCAGCTTCTCGTCGGTCTCCTTGCCAGCATCCTTCTCGGCTTGCTCGTTGCCGCTGGTGTGCTGTTGGGTCTGTGTCAGATTGCGCCTGTGGTTGAGAGAGGGCTGTTCAAGGACGGACCTGTGTTGAGAATTGCTTGAACTCTTCCTCCTTCTTGTTGCGGTACTCGTCAATCTCCTTTTGAGCTTCGGAGCGGGCGTCCTTTACGCGCTTGGTGCGGTCTGTTGTAGGAAGTGGTCAGATTGCGTAGACGTGGTTGGGTACGGGGTGCGGGTAGAATTACACTCTCTGGCTGTGACTTGTTAGCACGCATCCATGACTGAATATTCAGGGTCATCGCATACCTTGCTGGACGATCTTCTGGGCTTCACGCTCAGCCTAGTGGTATAAAGTAAGTAAGAGGCATGACGGAGGTGCCTTGGGTTCGGCCTACGTCAAGCAGCGTTTGGATTCCGGCCGAGTTTTGTGCAGACTGAAGCGACAGTTAGCATCCTGTCCATGAGCAGCAGCAGCTCTTCCATGCGATATAGCGTACCATGGTGGATTAGTTGATATGACGACTGGACCGGAGATGGTTGTTGGCCGACAGGTGGATGTTGATGGTGACCGCCAAGTTGTGGTCCAAGCGTACCATTCGATATGCGACCCATCGTTCCTTCCCAGAATTGTTGCCTCTCAATAGTCACTTCCAAATTACTCAAATTATGTCGACCAAGGCGAAATTGACTCTGGCTGCTACCTCGCTCGGTGCTCTTGGTATCATCATCTTCGTTCACCACGGCCAGAAGGTTGAGAAAGCTGTATGTCTAGCCAGATCCGTCTCAGAAATCATACTGACTTCTGAATTAGGCAATGCACGCCGGTGTCATCCGTGACATGGAACAACAGAGAATCAAAAAGGAGCGCCAACTAGACTTCGACATGCAAGCCCAACTGGAAAAGGAATATCGCAAGCTTCAAAGCGTTTCCGATGGCCGCAATCAAGGATAATCACTTCTCATCATCGACTCACAATCTCCACTCCAACACACCGCCGACACGCTTGTTCGTCCGCCTCGATAGATATCGACTCTACTCTTGCCCACCAGCAAGAGAACCTGCCTTCCCCTTTGGCTGCCGCGAATTCGCCCCATCTTCGAATCAGACCGTAGACTTCTGGGATACAGGGGTGCATAGACAAGGGCTGGAAAGGGAGACGCAAGGACATGGACTGTTACGGCCATCCGCCAGGTCATGGTTTTGTCGCCCAGCTCAGTCAAGTCATGTAATAAGGACACCTAGGACACACGACATTGCCAGGCCTAGGACACAGTTGTACCGCGACTTCACGAATGATCACTATTCTTGTAAAAGAGAATCACAGAGTGTGCCCTTCAAGAGTGGATTAGGATGGCATAGAGGAAGGTTACAAATAAAGGCAATTTCTGTCATGATTTCATATCGCAAACGCAACTTTTACGTTTACTCCTTGTCAACTGCAAACTTCTTCAAGTCCTCCAAGGATACCTTGTCCAAAGCCTTCTCGTTTGTGGCGTTGAGGAAGATCCTATGCATGGTTAGAAGATTGTATTAGGTTGGATGAGCATTTCGACATACTTGGGCACGATCTTGTCACCCTCCTTGCCTCTAGCATCAAATGCCTCCTTCCAGCGAGACACACAAAGACACCACTTGCAGCCTCCCTTCAATCCAATCTGACGGAGGTCGTTGCCACGGTCTGCAGAGAACTTGAGGAACTCATCTGAGACCTCTGCGGCGATGGCATGGTTGCCAGCATCCGAAGCAGGCACTTCACAGTAACCATTTCTGAGGTAACCAGTCATAGGGCTAGTAGAGTGGATAGCCAAAGGCTTGGAGAGGACTGAAGCTTGTAAGCAATTGTCAAGCTGATTATTGCTGTTGTATTACCATTGAGAGATCTGGACATCTTGAGTTGATGTTGTTGGTGTAATTGATTGTGAGCCGAGGCGGATGCGGTGATTGAAATAGCTGCAAGGCACAATAGGGTGATCAGTAAAGAGGTCGAATGCATGTGAATTGGAAAGATTTGGTCGCTTCAAGCACTTTGATGGTCAAAAGAATCATGAGCTCATAGTTCGCACATGCCAAGACCGTCGAGCATCTCGGAGCGGAGCCAGAAGGACGTTTCAGATCGGAAGGAGCATCTGTCCGCTGATGTTCGTTCACGGAATCTGCTTCTCCTCCAACAACCTCGAGATCAATTTACCCATGAGACTCCGTTTGTAGAGGATCCTGTCCGTCAACCATAAGTGATGGCGGAATCGATTCGCTGGACTGTTGCAGCTCGGATTTCGAAGTGCTATGTCCGAAGTCGCTGGCAGTCGAGGGCGGCAATGACAGATTCGAGTGCCGTTTGAGCCGGCCAATCAATCATATTCGAAGTAATTCAACGACAATTTTGGAATGATCCTCGACTCATCTCGCCTTCTCAATCCTCTGGACATTGGCATCACCAGCCAATACGGCCATGTCGCGCTCAACCTCACCGTCGTCGACGCTGAACGCGTCGCCGAAAGAGAAATCAAATGACGACATCCCCGCACCTGTCTCCCCGCATTCACAACATGACCGCGACGACCAAGTCGATGACCAGGACCACTATAATCATGATCAATCACTACCACTTGATGAGGAGGCGGCTCAAGTGCTGAAGGAGGAGAAGTCAGGGGACCCGTTCCTCGTCGGATGGGAGCCGGGCGAGAAAGCCAATCCCATGAACTGGTCGTCAACATACAAGTCTTTCATCACCTTTGTCCTGGGCATGCTCGCGCTGGCCGCCAGTCTGGGATCATCAATCATCTCGCCAGCAGAAAGAGAAATCGCCGAGTACACTGGCATCTCGAATGAAGTCGCTGTCCTTCTGATCTCCATGTACATCATTGGCTTCGCTGTTGGTCCGCTTATCTGGGCACCCACTTCGGAAGTTTGGGGACGCAGGATCAGTATGCTGCCGGCAATGGTTGCTCTTGCCCTGTTCAGTATAGGTACAGCTGTTGGCAAGAACGCTCAGACCATGATCATCTGCAGATTCTTTTCTGGTGTCTTTGGTTCCGCCCCGGTGTCCAATGTTAGTGCTGCACTCGGCGACATCTGGCCTCCTAAGTCAAGGGGAGTGGCAATGACGTTCTACGCTGTTGCTGTGGTCGGTGGTCCTACGATAGGGCCTGTCATTGGTAGTGCTCTTACTGTGCAACTTGGGTTCAGGTGGCCCTCTTACATTTTGGCAATCTGGGTCTTCACAATCTTCGTCTTCGCCTTCTTCTGCCTGCCGGAAGTCTACTCTCCTGTGCTCCTGAAGAAGAAGGCTCAACGACTGCGCAAGGAGACAGGAGATTCACGTTGGCACCACCCTCACGAAGACGTCAAACTTGATGCAAAGTCAATCGTGACCAAACATCTTGCAAGACCTATCGTCATGCTTACTACAGAACCTATGGTCACCGCCATTGCCTTCTATGCTAGTTTCGTCTACGGTCTTCTCTACATGACTCTCGAGGTGTTCCCGATTGTCTTTGAACAAAACCGAGGATGGCCACTCATCACTAGCACGCTCCCGTTCTTGGCACTTTTCGTCGGAGTATTGTTCGCTGTTCTGATCAACCTCGCTAATCAACCACGATATGCAAGGGCTGTCGCCGCCAACAACGGCAGAGCTGTTCCCGAAGCCCGTCTTCCACCAATGTTCTTAGGTGGAGTACTCTTCACGATCGGAATGGTATGTTAAGTTCGACCCTCGATATTGCTCCTTCACTGACATGGATACTCTTCTAGTTCTGGTTTGGATGGACAGCAGACCCAGACATTCCATGGCCAAGCTGTGTAGTCGCGGCTGGGTTTATCGGAGCAGGCTTCAACATCATCTTCCAACAGTGTATCAACTTCCTTGTTGATACGTACTCGCTCTATGCCGCTTCTGCGGTATCTGCCAATACGTTCTTGCGCAGTTTGATCGCAGGAGGTCTACCGCTCGCAGCGCGGCCCATGTTCAACCACCTAGGAGTCGGACCAGCCATGAGTATTCTTGGCGGAGTCGCTGCGCTGGCTTTGCCTGTGCCGTTGATCTTCATGAGATACGGACTAAAACTACGAAAGATGTCAAAGTTCGCGCCGGTGCACGAAGACTGAAAAGACAAATCAAGAGCATAGGGATCGCAAGACCAAATCTCGGCCCCTCGAGACGTCCTCCGAACCATTCTTCGAATGACACAGCGATTTATCCAAGTTTTGTGCCCGCTATGAACAACCAAATCATTTGCTCTCACCAGAAGATCATGCCTACATGAACATAACCCTGCCCTTTTCGCACAGGAAAACGAACTTTGTGCCGGGCTGTAAATTCGAAGCGCAGTGTTGCTCTCCCATTATGTGCTCAAATGCGCTCTGTGCAACCCGACAGAAATACGGAGTCATCTGTCTTGACTGAGTCACGACACCGCTGCGTCCCGGATCTCAAAAGTTTTCTCAAGGCTCGCATGCAATTGTCTTGCACATTCATATCTTGGCCGACCCGGAGATCCTCCTTCATCAGCGTCAGCATCAGCATCAGCATCAGCATCAGAATCAGCATTAGCATTGCCGTCATCATGTTCGTGAGACTTCTCCCCATCGACACTCAATCGAGGTCTACCACCAAAGTCCGGATATCAAACGCGCGACCTGTGGCAGCCACAGCTTTCGATCACTCAACGACGAGCTCGACGGTATCTAGTTGTCCAGACTTGCACTCGCCATCGCAATGTTTTATCGCACTAGAAAGTTCAAGAGACCAGGCATGCGATATCCAGCACACAATAAAATATCTCTGGACCACTTTAACATACGACATATCTCCCGCCAGATTTACGTTGCGCAACTTGAGTCGCAAAGAGCAATCAGATATCAGATTTCTTCGCTCGCAAAGTCTGATCAACAAATTTATCAAAGTCCTCAACGCCGATCTGGATATGAACCTCAAATTCAATATCAGGGGCGCCATCAAGCTGAATGTCGTGGCTACGATTATTCATCGCGAGAAAAGGTATCTGGCGCATTTCCTCAAAATGTGGGATATGCTGGAGCCGCATTTGCACCAACTAGCTTTTTGCGGGATTGCGTGGTCCAAGGAGGTTTTCGATCTGCTGGAGTTGATGCTGCAGACTATGCGACGACTGCAAGATCAGCTTTGCGATGTGCATCACGACCTTCGCAATTTTCTGGACTCTCGAAAAGCTTGTGCGACACAAAATCTGGGATTCGCATCAGCAAGCTTGAGTGCGAGTACTGGGTATGCAGATTCTCAGTTATATTCGGGCTTGCGAAAGCGTGGCAGTGGGTCAGTGAGGGGTTCTTGCAAATCGTCAAGTACTGCAGATAGCAGCTTCCTGTTGAACCAAAGACAAATGGCTAGATGAGAGCGGGGTTGAATGAGTTGCTCGTGAAAGAGGAAGTGGCAGGTTGCCTTGAGTGGGCCTTCCTTCGATAAAAACCAGAAAACACACACTTTGCACTCCACTGAACCGACAAGAAAAACAGTTCTCTCACCCTGATCGCAATTTCCATCAGCCAATCCGTAAAGCTGTCAACATACACAAACATATTGAGATCTGAGACATCGGCCAGCAAGATAACAGAGGTTTCTATGCACCCGACGGGTGCTTCATCAATCGTCAAAACCTTTATGCCTTCTCGCAACCAGGCTACGAACAACAAGAGGCCACACAGCTACACTCTTCACCATCATTACATGCAAGCAACGAAACCGGATTATCAACAAATATAAATCAGATACGTTAAAAACGCAACACTACATATAATATGAAATGGTCAAAACATCTCCAGCAAACCGGAACACCAAACTCCAAAAATCACTCAGCAACTCCGAGATGTAGTTTGTGAAGAGCAAGATCAGCGCACCTTGGGAGATGGCTTACGTAGCAGCGACAACCACCTAACCAGGCACCTTACTCCTGTGAGACGCGATGAGCTTCATTATACGCGTCATTCTGCTTGGATACATCGTATCCTCCTTTCTTTCAGCGACAAATTTCGTTGGCTTTGTCTTTGGCAATGAAAGCCTAGCTTGTGACTTTGTGGTTGGTTGCGCTTTTGTCGAGTCTAGAGATGGATTCGTCGTCATGGATGACTTTGAAGACTTTGAAGATTTTGATGACTTCGATGAGGAGGTTGACTTTGAAGTCGAGCGTGACCTCCAAGGATGGCGGGCGACACGTGTGCCCTCCATTTCCTCGTCTGATGATGGCATGTCGAGCTCCCTGGCGTCTGAATTGGGAGCGTCTGGATCGGGCATTGGATGGTCGGGAGGTGATTTTCCGCCCGGGTTCATGCCATCCAGATCCATCCCGTCGCCTTCATCATCGTCTTTGCCGCCTCCGCCACCTCCACCACCTCCACCACCTCCGCCGCCTCCGCCACCTCCGCCGTCTTTACTATCTGTTCCATCTTCGTCTTCGTCTTCAGCATCTTCTTCGGTGATCATCTCCTCGGACAAGTCTGCGACGTGCCCGTTTTCAGGGCTTTCACGACGAGAAGCGGGTCTGAGGTCCTGATTGCCAGCATCCCCGGCTCTAAGACGATTGATAGGTGGAGTGTTGGGAGGCTGCGTGAATGAAGGCTGCCTGTTTTCAGGGCCCAAAGGTGGCAAGACGAAGTTTCCAACGACAGTCAGGGCTGTCCAATGCAGTGCCTCTGAATAATTGGCCAGATGTAATTGACGGTCTTCAGTCTGTGGTTGTCCTCTGACAATACGGTACCAGTCAGTGACTCGGCCGGCATCGCTCCAGATCGGCCTGTACATGAAGATCTCGACATCTAATGCGTCAGCAACCAGCTGAGCCATGTCTTCGTCTCCCATTTCCAGATTCCGTATACGCGTCTCCAGCGACCCATGCGTGTTTTGGCGGCTGTCGTTTTGGAGAGTCTGGTAGAGAGCGAGTCGAGTCTGGCGTGCGGGATTCGTAACATTTTCTGGAGGACGCATTACAGCATCCCACAGTTCTTCGACTCTAGCGTGAACGGGGTATTGTTCTGAGAGTGGTCCTGATGTCACGTCTCGTTCACGTCCAAGCCAAAGACGTTGCACGGCGTGCCAAAAGCAACGATTGCCTGCTCCGGAGACATTGGTTTGGCCGAATGTCTGAGTTTGTCCTCCTGTGGTCATCGTCAAACGCCTTTGTTCTGCCATCTCGAGCTCCTCGGCATTGAAGACTCGTCTGGCATTGTTTCCTCTCGTGGCTCTTGTGTTTCGGGGAGCAGCAGGTTTGCCTTTAGCTCCCTTGCCGGTACCACCTTTCTTTGCGCCCTTTCCGTCTGTTCCAGTTCCAGTTCCGATTTCTTACAAAAAAAGTAAAAGAGGAAGAGTTGGAAGAGATCAAAAGGGTCAAAGCACGAGAGAGGGCCCTTGATCAACAATGGAATAACCATGGCCTTTCGCTGCGACAGTTGCTCAACCTCTTAAAGAGTCAGGGGTCAAGATGCGTGAACCCTACTCGCAAAGAACTCGAGGAAAAGTGCCGAAGGTACGGCCTGAGCACTCAAGGAGAGCTTTGGGACTTGGACAGGTCCATTCTCATGTATGAGATTGCCAGAGGGCGACGTCTACCCGGACTGCCTGGAGAGACCAGAGCAGCCCTTGACAGCATCATATCCTTACTCGGTGAAGTCGAAGTCCCTGAATCGGAGACGGTCGAGACAGCAGCCGGAACTGGTGATGGGGAGAAGGACGATGATGATGCTGGCGGCCCATTTGAAAATCTCGCCCTTCGAGCCAAAGACAAGGGCAAAGGCAAAGAAACGGGAACTGGAACTGGAACAGACGGAAAGGGCGCAAAGAAAGGTGGTACCGGCAAGGGAGCTAAAGGCAAACCTGCTGCTCCCCGAAAC